>SXGU01232177.1_pt1 | contig 11476 bp, 9 predicted proteins | sample 3174531 | NCBI WGS metagenome assembly SXGU01 (sample SAMN11356863, study PRJNA531348) | freshwater metagenome | isolation source: freshwater sample F1-140 | place: China: Fuxian Lake, Yuxi | collected 2017-12-25
GTCGAGGAAGGTATTGTCCCCGGCGGTGGTGTCGCCCTGTTGCGTGCCCGTTCCGCCATTACCAAGCTTAAGGGTGCCAACCATGACCAAGACGCAGGCATCAAGATTGTCTTGCGTGCTATCGAGGAACCGCTGCGCCAGATCGTCAACAACTGTGGCGAAGAGGCCTCCGTGGTGGTCAATAAGGTGCTGTCCGGTAAGGGTAACTATGGCTACAACGCCGGCACGGGCATCTATGGCGACATGATGGAAATGGGCGTGCTGGATCCGACCAAGGTCACCCGCATTGCTTTGCAAAATGCCGCTTCTGTGGCTTCCCTGATGCTGACCACTGATTGCATGGTGGCCGATCTTCCGGAAGACAAAAAGGGTGGTGCTCCGGACATGAACCCTGGTATGGGTGGCATGGGCGGTATGGGTGACATGGGTTTCTGATCCAGATCAACCAGTAACACTAAAAAACCCCGCTGCGGCGGGGTTTTTTCTGGACACACAAAAATAATTTTAATAAGTCGCTGATCTTAATGCGGTCTTAATTTTAGCTGTACCAGAATGCGTGCACTCGCGGTGTTGCGAGCATGCCCTATTCAAGGAGATTTAAAATGACCCGTACCCTGTTCGCCATCCTGGCTGCTGTTTCCATGATCGCTTCTGCTCAAGCTGCTGATAAGGCTGCTGCTCCGGCTGCTGCTGCTCCGGCTGCTGCTGCTCCGGCCGCTGCTGCTCCGGCCGCTGCTGCTGCTCCGGCTGATAAGAAGGCTAAGAAGGCTAAGAAAGAAGATAAGGCTGCTGCTCCGGCTGCTGCTGCTCCGGCTGCTGCTGCTCCGGCTGCTGCTGCTCCGGCTGCTGCTGCTCCGGCTGCCAAGAAGTAATTCTGGTTTTCGCTGCATGAAAACGGGGCGCAAGCCCCGTTTTTTTATGGACGCGGCATAATGAGTCCACCTGGAGCGCCTTCGCTTGGCTCCTCCATCAAGGGTATGGATGCTTGCGGCAACCTGGCGAATTTATTGAGGTGACAGAAACGGATAGCGATGAAGCTGTTACTGGCTGAAGATGACCCGATGATTGGCGAGAGCATGCAGCTTGGCTTGCGGCAGTCCGGCTTTGTGGTGGACTGGGCACGGGACGGTGCTGCCGCTGAATTGGCTGTGAAAACCGGCGGCTATGCCTTGCTGGTGCTGGATATCGGTTTGCCGCGTCAGGATGGGTTGGCCGTGCTTAAACATCTGCGTCAGGCTGAGCATACATTGCCCGTGTTGATTGTCACGGCGCGGGACGCTGTGGCGGATCGCGTGGCTGGCCTTAATTTGGGTGCGGACGATTATCTGGTAAAACCCTTTGATCTTGACGAGCTTGTCGCCAGGGTGCGGGCCTTGTTGCGCCGACACAGCGGTCGGGGGCCGGGTGAGATGCGCCTAGGCGAGCTTTGTCTGGATCCGGATCGACGCGAAGTGACTCTGTCGGGTCAGGCGATTGCCTTGTCGCAGCGTGAGTTCGCGCTGCTAGAGGCCCTGCTGACCCGACCTGGTACTGTGGTATCGCGAGAGTCACTGGAGGATTGCCTGTACGGTTGGGATGGGGAAATCTCCAGTAATGCCATTGAGGTGCATTTGCATAACCTGCGCCGCAAACTGGGTGGTGAGTGGATCCGCAATGTGCGGGGGGTTGGTTACAAGATCGTGGCTCCATGAATTCAATCCGCCGTCAATTGCTGATTTGGCAGATAACCTCCTTATTATTGATGGGGCTGCTGGTTAGTCTGATTACCTATAGCCTTACCTGGAGCGGTTTTAACAAGACTCGCGACTACACTTTGGAACAGGTAGCGCACGCGATCATGCGGCACGGGGTCGAGCCAGCGGGCGAAGAGGATGATAATCAGGATCAAGGTCGTTTTGTAAGCCAGATCTGGGAGCGATCTAAACTGGTTTATGCCTCGCGTCCGGATGTGGCGTTGCCACGACAACCGGATGGTTTTTCGGTCGTTACTTGGGCTGGTGAGGAGTGGCGCACCTATACCTTGTACAAAAGTGGGTTAACGATTCAGGTAGGCTCGCCCAAGGCCAACCGGGTTCTTGCCTATGCACGCATGGCAAACTGGTTGTTGTTGCCGCTGGCTATTTTGGTTGCTGGCTTGGGTTTTATGATCTGGATGGCGGTGGTGCGTGCTCTGGCGCCACTTGAACAGGTGCGGCGGGAAATCACTGTGCGTGATATGACTAAGTTGCACCCTATCGATATGGCCTCTGCTCCGGAAGAGATTCGTCCCTTGGGAGAGGCGCTGAATGCCCTGCTATTGCGATTGGACAGGGCTATCTCCCTGCAGCGGCGTTTTGTGGCGGATGCGGCACATGAATTGCGCACCCCATTGACGGCGCTCAAATTGCAAGCTCAGGTGGCGGCGCGGGCTGTGAGCGAGACCGATCGTCAAAAGGCCCTGTCGCGATTGCAGGGGGGAATTGATCGGGCGACTCATTTGGTCGGTCAACTTCTGGCTATGACGCGACTGGAGCCAGAGGCACAGGCCGAGCGGGTATCCTTAGACTTGGAAGCATTGGTTAAGCGAGTGATAGCGGATTTTTCCACCGTCGCTGACGCGCACAAGGTGGATTTAGGACTGATCGCGAGTGAGCCTGTTTCTTTGCTCGGCCATGTGGAACCTCTTCATGTTCTGATCAGTAATCTGATCGACAATGCGGTGCGCTATACCCCCTCGGGGGGGCGGGTGGATGTGGCCCTGCGGCAGGAAGTGGGTTGGGCGATATTTACTGTCTCCGATACGGGGCCCGGTATTGCGGCTTTGGAGCGAGAGAAGGTGTTCCGGCGGTTTTACCGTTTGGCAGGGAACGAGATTCCGGGGAGTGGTCTGGGTTTGGCGATCGTGCGCGAGATTATTCAGCTCTGCCAAGGCCAGATTACGCTTGGTGACGCCCCTGGTGGTGGCCTGCGAATTGAGGTGCGCCTGCCGTTGTGAGATGAAATCTGAAAGAGGAGGAATGTATGGTGGGTTCTAACTCCCTCATTGACGCGACAACTCAGCACCTGTCTCGGTTTGCTCCATTCGATAAGATGGCAGAGGCTGATTTGCTCTGGCTCGCCAACCACTTGTCGCTGGCCTATTACCATAAGGGTGAGGTTTTGCTGGCGCCGTCGGATGGCCCCTCGGAGCGTATTCTAATCATCAAGCAGGGGCGCGTCGTTGGTGAGAGTGGTGAGGCGATCTGGCTGGAGCTGCATGAAGGCGAGGCCTTTCCGATTGGTGCGGTGTTAAGCGGCCGTCCGGTGGTATCGACCTTCCGTGCCCAAGGGGATGTCTTTGCCTATGAACTAGACGCGGACGATTTCCGCAGTCTGTTACAGCGCTCGCAGCCTTTCGCACGATTCTGCACGGAGCGCATTGCTAACCTGTTGGATCAGTCGCAGCGCAGCATTCAGGCTGTTTATGCGGCCTCCAGCAATGAACGGCAATCCATGCACAGCCCGTTGTCGAGTCTAGCGCGTCGCGCCCCAGTGACCTGTGCCCCGGAGACCCCGCTGGGTGAGGCCCTGCAGATGATCCAGGTGCAAAAAATTAGCGCAATTGTGGTCGCGAATGAGGCCCTGCATCCGCTCGGCGTGTTCAGTGTGCGCGACCTGATCGGACGCGTGATCCTTCCTGGTTTGCCATTGAGCACTCCGATCCGGGCCGTAATGACGCCCGATCCAATGACCCTGCCGCCATCGGCTCATGCTTTTGAGGCCGCTTTGTTGATGGCCAAGCATGGTTTTCGTCATGTTTTGGTGGCCGAACAGGGGCGGGTGACGGGAGTGATCTCCGAGAAGGATCTTTTTTCATTGCAGCGCATCGGCGTGACCCAGATCTCGGCGGCCATTCGCTCGGCTATTTGCATTGAGGATCTGAAACACTTTGCCGAAGATATCCGCCAACTGGGGCACAACCTGCTGGCGCAGGGGCTGGGCTCGGAGCAACTCACGCAGATCATTTCGATCCTTAATGACTTGTTGACACAGCGCGTCATTGAGATCGAGTGTGGCGAAGGCTATCCGTATCGTTTCTGTTGGCTGGCCTTTGGTTCGGAAGGTCGTCTGGAACAGACCCTTAGCACGGATCAAGATAATGGATTGATTTTCATCCCGGTCGATGGAGTCGAATTGGAGACAATCCGCAACCATCTGCTGGCGCTGGCTGAGCGCATCAATCGGGCCCTTGATGCCTGCGGTTTTCCGCTTTGCCAAGGCCAGGTGATGGCGAGTAATCCAAATTGGTGCCTGACACTGGATGAGTGGAAAGCCACTTTCGCGAACTGGATAGATTCAGGCGCCCCCGATGCCTTGCTCAACGCAAGTATCTTTTTTGATTTTCGACCCCTGATCGGTGAGGAATTACTCGCCGTTGAGCTGCGTGCTTGGTTGGTAGCCTATGCCCGTAATGCACCGCGTTTCTTGCATCAGATGGCTGCCAATGCTCTACGCAATCGCCCACCCCTTGGATTGGTGCGTGATTTCGTAGTGACTTCTGACTCGGGTGAACATCCCGCTACGCTCGACCTTAAACTTAACGGAACGACACCTTTTGTTGATGCGGCACGCATCTTTGCGCTGACGGTTGGGTCCGATGCGAGTGGAACGGCGGCGCGACTGCGAGCTGCTGCCGGGCCGCTCAATATTGCTACTACGGAGGTGGAGGCCTGGATCTCCAGCTTCTTCTTCTTGCAACTGTTGCGGCTGCGTCGGCAACATGAGGAGAACTTGGCCGGCGAGACAATGGATAACCATATTAACCCTGATCAGCTCAATGACCTTGATCGGCGCATCCTCAAGGAGTCTTTTCGTCAGGCGCGCAAGATCCAGTCGCGGCTGTCTCTGGACTACCGAGTATGAGTGGCTTTTTTGACAGGCTCCGCCGTCGATGGAGCGATGTGGAATTGTTGCCGGTGCAGCAGCAACGCCTGGCGGCGTGGCGGTCACAGCAGGATGAGGATTTGCGGCGTCCATTTGCCGAGGCTCGCTATGTTGTGGTCGATGTCGAGTCCACCGGCCTGAATCTGCAGAAAGATCGCTTGATCGCCATTGGTGCCGTGGCGGTGGTGGGTGGGCGCATTGATCTGGCACAAAGCTTTGAGGTGATTTTGCGCCAAGATCAGGCCAGTAGTCGGGCCAACATCCTCATCCACGGCATTAGCGGTGAGGCGCAGCGGGAAGGGCTGATGCCTGCGGATGCCTTGCTTGATTTCCTTGAATTTATGGGTGCCTCGCCGCTGATCGCCTTTCATGTGACCTTTGATCGCACTCTGATTGCGCGGGCGTTGCGTGACCATCTGGGGTTGAATTTTAGCCACCCTTGGCTAGACCTAGCCTACCTCATGCCCGGAATTTTGCCGCAGTGGCGGCACAAATATCGCTCCCTCGATGACTGGACCAGCCATTTCGAGATCGGTAACTTTTCCCGACATTCGGCCCTGGCGGATGCCCTGGCCACAGCCCAATTGTTGTTGGTGGCTTTGCCGCTGGCCAAGGATGCGCACTCCAAGCATTACCGTTCGCTCCAAGACCTTGAACAATCGTATTGCTGGGCGACTCAGCAAAATTGAGGCACGATTTCCTTTCAGTCCGCCAAGAATTTCATGGGCGAGGCGAGGCGTGGCCTGGTATGGATTCCAAGGTCGGAGTCATGGATCAGACCCGGTACCGATTGGATGTGCATATCAGTAACGCAGAAATGATGGCCGCAAACTGTAAGGAATATGTAAGCATGCTCCTATAGTATGCAGGAACCTGTCATTTCCATCTGGATATTCGGGTACGTTACAAACCAACCGTTTGCTGGAGAGAGACTATGCAACTAACAGACAAGCATCGAGAGTATTGGAGCAAAAACCTGAGGCTCACCTCAGTCCTGCTCGCCATTTGGTTTGTGGTGACATTCGTGGTGATCTGGTACGCCAGGGATCTCAACGAATTCACCCTCGCCGGTTTTCCGTTCGCCTTTTACATGGGCGCACAAGGCTCGCTGATCATCTATGTCGCTGTCATCTGGTACTACGCCAGGCGTATGAACCAGCTCGATCAGGAATACGGCGTACACGAAGGAGACGACTGACATGGCGAACGCAATCTCTGCCAACGCGGCATTCTTCAATCAACTGAAGAAGTATTACACCCTTTATACGGGCGGTTTCATCGCCTTTGTTATCGCCCTGGCCATCTTTGAACAGATGGGGATGTCCAGCCAGATGCTCGGTTACATCTTCCTGGCCGCCACCATCGGCCTGTACGCCGGCATCGGTGTCATGTCCAAGACTGCCGACGTATCGGAATACTATGTCGCCGGCCGCCGTGTGCCTGCCTTCTTCAACGGCATGGCCACGGGCGCGGACTGGATGTCCGCCGCGTCGTTTATCGGCATGGCCGGCACGCTGTATGCCGCTGGCTATGACGGTTTGGCCTTCGTGATGGGTTGGACCGGTGGCTATGTGTTGGTGGCGTTGTTCCTGGCGCCCTACCTGCGCAAGTTCGGCCAGTTCACTATTCCTGACTTCCTTGGCGCCCGCTATGGCGGCCACTTGCCACGCACCATCGGCGTGATCGCTGCCATCATCTGCTCGTTCACCTATGTGATTGCGCAGATCTACGGCGTTGGCCTGATCACCAGCCGCTTCACCGGCCTCGAGTTCGAGATCGGCGTCTATGTCGGTCTGGCCGGCATCCTGGTGTGTTCCTTCCTCGGTGGCATGCGTGCGGTGACCTGGACCCAGGTCGCCCAGTACATCATCCTGATCATCGCCTACATGATCCCGGTGGTATGGCTGTCGGTGAACATCACCGGCAACCCCATCCCGCAAGTCGCCTATGGCCAGGCCCTGCAAAAGGTGACCGCCAAGGAAAAGGAGCTTAACGATCCGACCTCCGTCCTAGGCACCGCCGAAATGTCTGTGCGTGCCATCCACAAGGAGAAGGCCAAGGAATGGGGCGACAAGATCAAGACCCTGGATGATGCGGTCAAAGCCGGCAATGGCGCCGCTTTCCACGCTGAACAGAAGGGCAAGGTCGAACAGAAACTGGCCGATCTGAAGGCCGCGCCGACTCCGGATGCCAAGGCCATCGTCGCCGCCGAGAAGGAACTCAAGGACTTCCCGGCTAACATCGACAAGCTGAAGGCCAAGTGGTCGGGTGCCGAGAAAGGCGCCAAGGCCAAGTCCGGTGCCATCGCAGCCCATGCCCAGCCATTCTCCGGCAAGGGCGCCGAGAAAAAGCTGATGAAGGAATCTGCCGACAAGGGCGAAACCCCGACGCCGGAAGCTGTCGCCAAGGCCAAGGCCGAGGACAAGAAGGCCTCCGACGACAAGCGCAACAACTTCATCGCCCTGGTGCTCTGCCTGATGGTGGGTACTGCCTCCCTGCCGCACATCCTGATGCGCTACTACACCACCCCCTCGGTGCGTGACGCGCGCAAATCGGTGTTCTGGTCGCTGTTCTTCATCTTCCTGCTGTACTTCACCGCGCCTGCCCTGGCAGTGCTGGCCAAGTACACGGTCTACCACGACCTGGTCGGTTCATCCTTCTCAGCGCTCCCCGCCTGGGTACAGAACTGGCAGGCAGTGGACTCGACCCTGATGAAGATCGTGGACATGAACAAGGACGGTCTGATCCAGTTGGCCGAAATCACCATCGGTACCGACCTGATCGTGCTGGCCACGCCGGAAATCGCCGGCCTGCCCTATGTGATCGCGGGCCTGGTGGCCGCCGGCGGTCTGGCGGCAGCGCTATCCACTGCGTACGGCCTGCTGCTGACCATCGCCAAAGCCTTGTCGCACGACGTGTACTACAAGATGATCGACCCGCACGCATCCACCGTGCGTCGCCTGACCGTTTCAAAAATGCTGCTCCTGGTAGTGGCTATCCTGGCGGCCTATGTGACCTCGCTGAAACCGGGCGACATCCTGTTCCTGGTAGGCGCGGCATTCTCGCTGGCGGCGTCGGCCTTCTTCCCCGCCCTGGTCTTGGGCGTGTTCTGGAAGCGTGCCAACTATCTGGGCGCCGTTATCGGGATGTTGGCTGGTCTGGGCATGTGCATGTACTACATGTTCATGACCTACGACTTCTTCGGTGGCGTCGCAGCCAACGAGTGGTTCGCCATCAAGCCCATCTCCGCCGGCATCTTCGGTCTGCCTGCCGGCTTCCTGGGCGTGATCATCGGCTCTCTGATCTCCAAGGCGCCAAGCCAGGAAATCACGGATCTGGTTGACCATGTGCGCTACCCCAACTTGGAGAGCGATATCAACACCAACGCAGCCTGATCTGCACAGTACGCCGCCTTAGGGTGGCTACAAAAATGGCCCGCTTATGCGGGCCGTTTTTGTTTAGAAGACATCAGGATGAGAGCAGAGGCAGCATGTCGGCGCGTTCAGCGTCCTGGATGAGGCGGCGAGCCGTCTTGGGATCATGGATGACGCAATGGCGAATGGCCTTTTCCACCGCATCTGGATGATGACTGTGGTAATGCGCCATGCCCAGCGCATACCATGCCTCGCCATTCATAGGCTGCAACTCCGCCGCATGCGCCAAGGCAGCCGCCGCAGCCGGGTGATCTCCGGCCTGTGCATGAATCATGCCTATGCCATACCAGGCACGGTCGTGTTTTGGGTTTTCTTTGACCGCATGGTTAAACGCGACCATCGCGTCGGTGGCATGGCCCATCTGTTCGCGCACATAACCCAAGTTGAACCAGGTGTTCGCATCGTCGGGAACAATCGTTACCGCCTTTTCGAACCAGGGCGCAGCCTCTACCCAACGTTTCTTTTCGGACAATATCCAACCGATGCTGCGCGCTGCACGCGCATCCTCAGGATCGGCACGAAAACACGCTGCATATGCCGCCATGGCGCGGTCTGGCTGGCGAAGCCATTCAAACAGCAGGGCACGCAGGTTATAGCGAAGTTTGTCGTAGTTCATGGCGCATAGGGTTATGAAATTGAAGGTCAGTCATTTTCAGGTGGTTACGGGTAAAATGCTAGGCTGCTTAAGGAGTTTGACATGCCTTTCGAAATCCAACTGGTTTCCATTTTGCGTATCCTCGTCGAGGTCGCGGGCCTTGCCCTGCTCGGCCAGGGGTTGCTGGCACTGCTCGCCGGAAAATATCGTCACGACAATCTGGTCTATAAGCTGTTCCAGATCGTTACGGGCCCCGCAGTCAGGGCAGTGCGCGCCATCACGCCGCGTTTCATCCTCGATGCCCATATTCCGTTCCTGACATTCTTTCTGCTTTTCTGGCTCTGGCTGGGTCTGGCGGCGCTACGTCAGGCTCTATGTGCCATGCAAGGCCTAACCTGCTGAACGGCACGGGCATGGGACGCGGTTATCTGCTTAACCTGTTCCGTTATTACAGCGTCTATACCGGCGCTTTCGTGATGTTCGTGCTTGCCCTAGCGGTGGCCGAGTACATGGGTATGCCTGAGCAATGGATTGGATGGACTTTCATGTCCGCCACTATCCTCCTTTACGCCGGCATTGGCATCCTGACCCGCACCTCCGATGTCACTGAATACTATGTCGCTGGCCGGCGCGTTCCCGCGCTGTTCAATGGCATGGCGACGGGTGCCGACTGGATGTCCGCCGCATCCTTCATCGGCATGGCGGGAACATTGTATGCCAAGGGATATGACGGGCTGGCGTTCATCATGGGCTGGACCGGCGGCTATGTGCTTGTGGCGCTGTTCTTAGCACCCTACCTGCGCAAGTTCGGTCAGTTCACCATCCCCGACTTCATCGGCGCCCGCTACGGCGGGCATACCGCCCGCACACTGGCTGTGGCCGGAACGATTCTGGCCTCATTCACCTACGTTACGGCACAGATATACGGCGTCGGCATCATCACCAGCCGCTTCCTGGGCATCAGCTTCGAAATCGGTGTATTCGTCGGACTGGGCGGCATCCTGATCTGTTCCTTACTTGGCGGAATGCGCGCCGTGACCTGGACCCAGGTGGCGCAATACATCATTCTCATCACGGCATACCTCATCCCAGTGGTGTTCATCTCATACAAGGTCACCCATGTGCCGATCCCGCAGATAGCCTATGGCAGCATGATCGAGCAGATCACCCAGCGAGAGACGGAGCTGATGTCAGATCCCGCTCAGGCAGCCGTGCGTGCGATGTATGCACAACGGGCGCAGGCCCTCGCCCAGAAGATGGCTGTGGCATCAGGCGATGAAAAGATCCAGCTGAAACGCGCCAAGGAATTTTCAGAGGACAAGGCGCGACCGCTTTCCCACCATACCGAGGCATTCCCTGCCGCCACAGATGCCGGGCGCGATACAGCCCGGATCAATTTCATCGCCCTGACCATCTGCCTGATGGTGGGCACTGCCGCCTTGCCGCATATCCTGATGCGTTTTTACACCACACCTTCGGTCAGAGAGGCGCGTCAATCCGTATTCTGGTCGCTGCTGTTCATATCCCTGCTCTATTTCACCGCGCCAGCCTATGCTGTATTTGCGAAATACGAAGTGTACGAGAACGTGATCGGTGCGCCCATCAACGAATTGCCGGCATGGATTACCTCTTGGGCCAAGGTAGGGCTGGTCGCCGTCGAGGACATCAACGGTGACGGCATCCTGCAGCTGGCCGAGTTATGGCTAAACCCAGATGTCATCCTGCTCGCCACTCCTGAAATCGCCGGACTGCCCTATGTGGTAGCCGGACTGGTGGCTGCCGGCGGTCTGGCGGCGGCACTGTCCACTGCAGACGGTTTGCTGCTCACCATCGCCAACGCGCTGTCACATGACGTTTATTATCAAATGATCGACAGCAAGGCATCCAGTGCCCGTCGCATGGCCATCACCAAAAGCCTGCTGCTCCTGGTGGCATTGATTGCCGCCTATGTTGCCTCGCTCAAACCAGACACCATCCTGTCCATGGTGGCGTGGGCATTCTCCATCGCCGCTTCATGCTTCTTTCCAGCGCTGGTGCTGGGCATATTTTGGAAGCGCGCCACCGCGCAGGGCGCCATCGCCGGCATGCTGACCGGCCTTGGCGTCACCTTGTTCTACCTGATCGGCCTCCGTTTCTTCGACATGGACAAGTGGTTTGGCATCCACGATGTCGCCGCAGGCATATTCGGCCTCCCGTTGGGTTTCATAGTGATTGTTGTGGTGAGTCTTCTCACCCCAACACCCGGCCGCGAGGTGCAGGCACTGGTCGAAAATGTGCGCTATCCGGCGCTGCGATGAAAATAGGGGTCTGACCGATTTTAATTCCAAGGGGCAGCACAGCATCCGCATCAATGACCAATGGCGGGTTTGCTTTGTTTGGCATGAGGATGGCGCCCGCCAGGTCGAGGTCGTGGATTATCACTAGGAGCTAAAAATGGCTGAACTGCTTGACGAGATTCACCCCGGAGAAATCCTACTGGAGGACTTCATGAGGCCGATGGGCATTTCGGCCCGTCAGCTTGCGGCCGATATCGACGTATCGCCCA
>SXGU01557684.1_pt1 | contig 11475 bp, 4 predicted proteins | sample 3174531 | NCBI WGS metagenome assembly SXGU01 (sample SAMN11356863, study PRJNA531348) | freshwater metagenome | isolation source: freshwater sample F1-140 | place: China: Fuxian Lake, Yuxi | collected 2017-12-25
CCATCACCGCCGCCGGACACCGCTCAATAAACTTGTCCAAGACCCCATTTGGCAACATCCTTGTGCCCTCCCGAAACGTGACAATTCCCTGTCATCGAACCGTTTGTAGCACTTATCAAAGACCTTGAAAGGGGTGGCTGCGTGCAGCCTAACTCGGTCTTGCACTGCGTGCAGCCCAATTCTGTTATCCCTGCATTTGGTGTCGCGCCCCCCTTAGATCACACCTGCCACATGATTTGCTCGAAGTCGGGAGGGGGGACGGTCAATTCGAGGGTTGTCTCTCGCGGGGCGCGGTCGGTGCTTTGGCCGTGCGAGAAGACCTCGACAAAGAATTTCAGTTGGCTGCCAGGTTGCACGCCCAGTGCGGACAACGTCACGCTGAGTTCAAAGATTGGTCCGAGCGCGGCTTCGCCGACCGAATGTAGACGGGTCACTCCGTGACCCGAATTCCGGTCACGGAGTGACCGGTCTACTTGGGGCGAGTCGTCGTTGAGCATGACTGCGAGCGACTCGTCGGAAAGACCGCTGACGGTCAACTCCAGCCCTTCCGGTTCGACGAAGCGGATGCGGAGCTCATCAATCTCCGCCTGTTGAAAGTCCTCGCGGGCGCGGCCCTTCGTGTCGACTCGCAATAGTAATCTGGACTTGTCGAAGCCAAAGTGGATGCGGCGGATCAGACCCTCGGTGGTTTGAGCCATTGTGCCACGCTCGCTGCCTGCTTCGTAGAGGCCCGCGCTGATCCATTCGAAGAACGTCGCGCGGCCATCGACCTTCACGGGTAGGAAGCCGCTCGGCAGCGTGTGCATGCGGCGATGGCCGTTCCGTTTGATCGGCTCATTCAAGTTTGCGGGAGCCGGTTCGCCCAGCAGCGTGTAGATGTTTTGCAGGTGCGTGCGGAACAGGCGGTCGAAGAGTTTGTCTTGAGCCGAACCGAACTCCGGACCGTACCACCAGAACCAATCGCTTCCTTCGGCTATGAAGAGTTCCTGCCAGGCTTGGGCGAGCCGGGAGGGCGAGGCTCCCGCCGAGCCGGCTCGAGGAATCAAATCGTCCGATACTCGTGGCTCAGCGGGAGCCTCGCCCTCCCGAATGGTGGCGCGTTTCAGGTGTTCGCGCGCGTCGTGCAACAGATCCCAGGCGGTACGGTCTTCGTGGTGGCCGATCCAGATGGCGAAGTTGTGTGAGATCCAACTGCCGGCGAACAGGCGGTCGATGCGGTCGGTCGCGGGATGCTCGCGGAGATGATCGCCGATGCGGACGGGGTTGATCGAACCGCGTCGCGCGGCTTCGTGATACAGCGTACGCAGGAAGGTGACGCCACCGTCGCGGTAGTACTCCCAGCAGTTTTCGCCGTCGAGGATGATCGGGACGAGCGTCGGTCGGCCGCCGTTGGCAGACTCGGTTGCTTGGCCGATCGCTTCGATGCGGCCCAGCATGTCCATCGCGGCCAGGACATCATCGGCGCGTTGGTATTGGAAGCCGATCAAGTCGGACAAACCTTTGTCGCGGAAGACCATTTGCAGTTGTTTGTCGCCGTCGGCAGCGAGCCACGGTCGATACAGCAATTCGGGATGCCGTTGATGTCCGTAAGAATCACGGCTGACTCGGCCGCCGGTGGAGGCGACCAGGATCTCTTCATCGGTGGCGATCCATTCGATGCCGACGTCGGCGATGGCTCCGATGATCTCTTGCGCGACCGAGCCTTCCGACGGCCACATCCCGCGCGGCTTCTCACCGAGGAGTTGTTCGTGAAACGCGACAGCACGTCGCAGGTGTTCGACGGCGTCCTCGCGATAGCTGTCGAGATGCTTGGGGAGTTCACAATCGGGCATCGCTTGCCGAGCCAATCGCTTGTCCCACAGCAGCGGCAGAATCGGGTGATAGAACGGCGTCGTCGTCAGCTCGACTTGTCCGCCTTGGGCCAACTCGCGGTGCATCGGGATGATCTGCCGCAACACCTCCGCCTGCTTGTCGAGCAGCCAGGCTTTGTCCGCCTCGGAATACGACTGCCCTTTGAGTCGGAAGGCGCGCAAGTCGGTATCGACCTCGAACAGGATCGGGTGCATCCAGGCGAGGTTGCTCCAGACTTGCAGGTCGCGGAGATCACGCGGCGAGAACCGCGACAACGCCGACTCGGCCGAATCGGTGCCGACTTTCCGCTTCAGGAATAACTCGTGATAGCGCGGCGACGGCCGGATCATGCTGTCGCCGTTGGCCATGAAAAAATGGTCAAGCAGGTACGTGGCATCGGCATGCGACAACCCATCGGCCGGCATTCGCGAGACATCCAAGTGTCGATCGCTGCCCCCTTCGTCGGTGTACTTCAGCAACTGCACCAGCAAACTCGGCACGAGATTGATCGTGCAGCGGAACTCCGGCACTTCTTGAATGTGCCGAGCCATGCCCCAATAGTCTTTGGTCCCATGCAGTCGCACCCACGGGAACTCGTTCTCCCCCGTGAGGTCATTGGGATAGTACGGCTGATGCTGATGCCAAAAGAACGCCAACGAAACCGGCTGCATGAATGCTCCATCGTCAAAGCAGATTGGTCCTGCGATTCAAACGGCCGAATTCTAGGGAATCCATCGGCTGACGACGAATGAGTTGGCGAAGTGCGCGCGACCGAAACTTTCTGACGCCGCCCCGCTCGCCTGTTTTATTCATGAGCGTCCGAGGTCTACGATGCTGTTCCAACGTTCGAGTCTCAGGAATCTCCGCACATGCCCGTGTCATCGCTTGCTGAGTTTGATGCCGACACCCATTTGGCGAAGGCGATCCGTCTGGCCTGCGTGCTGGAAGCGTCTGCCGCGAAGCCGGGGAACGTGCATCCGCGAGCGGCGTTTGCTGATTTGACGTTTGAGGATTTCGTGCGCTCGGCCGAGGTGATCGCTCCGGTGTTGGCTCACACGTTGGATCGGGGAGTTGGTCGAACGATTTTTCAGGCCATCGAGGCGACGCGCGCGGTGGTCACGTCGAATACCAATCTGGGAATCGTGTTGTTACTCGCGCCGCTGGCCGCTGTGCCGCTCGATCGGCCACTGCGAGATGGCATCGACGACGTGCTCGGCCGATTGACTCGCGACGATGCGGCGTGGGTGTACCGCGCGATCCGATTGGCGCAGCCCGGAGGACTCGGCACCGCCGCAAGCGAAGATGTCGCTGACGAGCCAACCGGAACTCTGCTGGAAGCCATGACGCTGGCGGCCGAGCGTGACGGTGTGGCGGCACAGTACGCCAACGGCTTTGCCTGGGTCTTGCAGGAAGGGGCTCCATTTCTGGCCTCCATCGGCAGCGACTTCGCAACGCATTGGGAAGCAGCGATCATCGAACTGCAATTACGACTGATGGCCAAGCACCCCGACACACTGATCGTTCGCAAATGCGGCACTGAAGTGGCTCAAGAAGCCTCGTGTCGCGCTCGGCATTGTTTGCAATCGCTCGCTGGTCTGCCGCTCGAATCGGACCAGCGCGTCGAGTGCGTGATCGAGTTCGATCACTGGCTGCGAGCGGACGGTCATCGTCGAAATCCAGGCACGACTGCCGATCTGATCGCGGCCTGTCTCTTTGCGGCGATCCGTGAGGGGGCGATCTCCCCTTAACCCGAATCGCCCACGCATCCCTAATGCTGAGCGACACGCTTCAACACAATCAGTCCGATCACTCCGGTGAGGGCGTTGCCGACCCACATGGCCCAGACGGGGTTGGTGGTCCCCGTGGCTGACAGGTTTTTCGCCAGCAGCACCAGCGGGTAATAGATCAACAGAATCGGTACGAAGCACACGAAGAAGTTGGTCAGGAATTGTCGCTTCGCTTGCAGCACGGCGAACGGGCTCCCCACCAGCACGAAGAAGAAGCAACTGCACGCCATCGCGAATCGGAGTTGAATCTCGGTTCGTTGGCAGTTGTCTCTGTAGCGGTTCCCGCGCAGCAGCACATCAATGTTTTTGATCTGTCCGCTCTGCAGCGCGGCGAAGTCACCGGTCGCGAGTGCGAACGCGGTTTCCAGCTCACGTTTTACTTGCAGGTCTTTGCGTTGCGCGTCCAATGCCAACTGCGAGCTTTGCAATTCCTCCACGCTGGTGTGCCGCGCCTTGGGAATATGCGTGCCCATCTGTAACGGAAAGGGATGCTCAAATTCCTCGGCCCATTGCCGGCCTTGATTCGGCAAGTCGAGCTGTGTGCGACGGAAACGCACGATGATCTGCTGGCGCTCAAAGTCAAACTTGACGAGTTCCGCCTCTTGCGCTCGCGCGGTGACCGGCCGCTTCCCCTTCGGAGCGTACCGAAACGTGGGCCAGATCAACTTGTCGCCGCGGACTTCTCGGACCGAGATCGAATACGAACCGACGGTGATTTGATGCTGTATCCGCAGCGTGTCGAGCAGGATGTCTTTCATCGCGGCGGTGACGATCCGCTGAAAGTTCGACTCGGCCCAGGGAATGACCTGATCGGTCAGCATCAACGAGCAGACTGCCATGACCGCGCCGAACATGAACGACGGAGCCAGCAGCGACATCACGCTGATCCCCGCCGCTTTCGCAGCCGTGACTTCTTGATCGCCCGCCATGCGGCCGTAGACCACGCACACGCTCAGCAACAATGTTGCGGGAATCGTGTACGGCAACAGGCTGGGGATGATGTAAGGCAACACCTGTAAAACTTGCAGCGGCCCCAGACTGGTTTCGCTGACTTCTCGAAACACGCCGAGAAACACCAACAGCACCGTCAAGATGCTCAGCACGAAGCCGAACACGCGCAGCAATTCGCCCAGGATGTAACGCTGTAACAACCGCATAGAATCCTCGATCTCCTCGCGCGGCCGTATAGGTCAGCCGTCGGCAAAGGGTCAAGGCGTTTTGGACTCCACAAGGCAGCCAGGCGAGCGGGGCGGCGTCAGCCCCCCGGTGTCTTCGCGCCCGGCTACTGTGTATTCCATCGGAACCGGGGGGGGGCTGACGCCGCCCCGCTCGCTTGGTTCTGTTTTACATCTGCGAGATGTTCGACGACGCCGCGTTCAACTCGTAGGCGTGCGAGTACCACTGGAAGCCTAGCGGGTGCGTGTTGGCCGAATGCTGAGCTTCAACGATGTTGTAGGCTCGGTTTCGGAAGACCCCCGCCACGCTCAACGATTCGGTCATGACCAGACCGGCGTGGATGGCCGGATGAAAATAGCGTCGAAGATTAAATCCGTTTTCGTGAGCGACGTTGCTAATTGCCGGAGTGACGATGATCTCCATGCGATGCGGTTGCTCGTAGATGATCATGTTGGGGAATGTGACCATCCAGTTGCCCCCCGCGTCGGCAACGACTTGCCGATCTCCAAGCAACCGGCCATCCGATCCATAAATGCGAGCAACCAGCGTGCTCCCTGGCTCGGTCAAGCCGCTGAAGACCGGATCGACCGGCAGCGGCGCGAGCGGTCGGCCAACTGTTTGCGCTGGCGGCATCAGCCAGGCGACTCGCATCTCTTTCCAGTCGTGGAAGCTATCGTAGAAATAGGTCTGGAAGCGATCGACATCGCCGCCCACGTTGTTCAACGGTGTCGGTTCGGGACCGTTCAGTCCGTCGTCGGTGACCGTCGCGGTCAGGGTGACGGACGAGGTGGGCGAGCTGATGCTGCCGCGAACCCGACTGCTGACGGTCAGCGTCGTCGAGTCGCCGGCCGCGAGGCCGCCGAGGCTCCAAGTGATCGTCCCGGCAATCGCATCCACAACTCCGCCATTGGAGGGGACGACGTTTTCCAACACGGCGGTTGGAAAACTCACGGTCACGGCGACTCCGGTGCCATCCTGGTTGCCGTTGTTGGCGACATGGATTGTGTGCGTCAGCGGGTCGCCGAGTCGCACGATCGTCTTGCCATCGTCGATCGTGATGGCGTAATCGGGCTGTGCATTGAGCGTGTCGGTGTCTGCCGAGCTGTTGTCGCTGAGATCCGGATCGGGGCCGTTCGTACCGTCGTCAATGATCGCCGCGGTGAGCGTGAAGTCGGTCACGCCGGACGACAACGCCGCGCGAACGTCGGCGGTGATCTCGAATGTGCGCGGATCGTTGACTGACAGACCACCGACGTTCCAAGTGATCGTGCCCGCCATCGCATCCACGACGCCGCCGTTCGAGGCGACGACATTGGTGAGGATCGCGGTCGGGAAGCTGGCCGAGACGATGACCCCTGTGCCGTTCTGCAGGCCGTAGTTATTGAAGTTCACGAAATAGGCCAGCGACTCGCCGGGGACGGCCGAGAGTTTCAAGTCGTCGATACCGATGTCGTACATCGGCACAGCGTCGAGGTCGTTGGTGTCCGTCGCGGAATTATCCGTCGGATCGAGGTCCGATCCGTTGCCGCCGTCGTCGGCGATAGTCGCCGTGTTGATCACCTGCGTTTGCCCGGCAAGAGCGGGGTCGTTGATCAGCACCGAGAAGTTGACGTTGAACGATGCTCCGGCGGGCAGGCTGATGATCGAATACTGATAGACGCCCCCGCCGACATTCATCCAAGCCGAATCACTGAGCGCGGGATTGAACGTCCCGCCGATCGGAATCGTCTCGGTCACGACGACGTTGGTGGCCGCTTGCGTGCCGAAGTTCCCCACGTTGAGCGTATAGATCGTGCCTTGCCCCGGGCTGATCGAGTTCGTGAAGTCGGTCTTCGTCAGCCGCAGATCGGGAGCGGCAGCGAGTGAATCCGTATCGGCCGCGCTGTTATTGGCCGGAGTCGGCTCGATGCTGTTGTGCGTCACGCTCACCGGAATCGTGACGTCACTGATGCCGCTGGCCAGAGCACTGTTGACCTGCACGGTCAGCAGCAGCGTTAGTGTGCCGCTGGGTGCGAGACTGCCGACGGCGGGTGTCCATGTGAAATTGCCGCTGCCGTCGATGCTGAATTGGGCCGCGTCATCGGAGGCGACAAACGTGACTCGGTCGATCGGCAGCGAGCCGCTCAGCACGAGTCCTGTCGCGGGACTGTCGCCGTCGTTGGTAATCGTGATCGAGTAGGTCGTCGTCTGCCCGGCGCTCAGCGTGGCGACACCGTTGTCGATCGTGACCGACACATCCGGCTCAACAACAGTCACGTCGAACGGATTCGAACTGACCGGTGGCTGCGCGTTCGAAACATCGGCCGTCACGTTGTTCGTCAGCGTCGGCTGACCGGCGAGCGGATTGTGGTTGCTCGACACATCGCTGACAAAGGCATGTACCAGCAACACGAACGAGTTGTTCGTCGCGTTCCCATCGGTCGCGACCGCGATCGCTCCGAACGTGAAGTCCACGTCCTCACCGTCGAACGTGCCGCCGGAAACGCTCGGTGCCGACACGCTGCCGTTGAAGTCACCGCTCAACAATCCGTTGGACGCGGCCACGTTCGTGATTAACGTCCACGAGTCATATCGCAGCCCGTCCGGCAGAAGTTCGGTCAGAATCAAATCGGTCGAGTTTCCCTCGGACATCGTGACGAGCAACGCAAAGCAGAGTTCCTCGCCGATCGTCACGTTGCTGCCGACCGTGTTGGGATCGGACGAATCAAACAACGACTTCGTCACACTGACCGTCGTCGGCGTGACATTCCCGCTGACGTTGCCGATGTCGGTTCCACCGTTGCCGTCGCTGAGCGTGTAGTCGAACGCGGCCGGACCGTTGTCGTTGGCATTCGGCGCAAACGTCAGCGTGCCATCGGCATTGAGGCTGACGAGTCCGGTCGCAATCGTCACCGGGCTGCCGATGCTGATCGGCACGCCGTCGATCTCGGTCACGGACAGCGTGTCGCCATCGAGATCGGTGTCGCCGAGCAACACGTCGATGACGACCGATCCATCTTCCGCGACCGTGAACGTCTCATCGTCGGCGACGGGTGGATCGTTCGCCGGAGTGACTGTGCCGCTGACGTGGCCGATGTCGGTCCCACCGTTGCCGTCGCTGATCGTGTAGTCAAACGAAGCCGTACCGTTGTAGTTCGTGTTCGGTGTGAACGTCAGCGTGCCGTCGGCGTTGAGGCTCACGATGCCAGTGGCGATCGTCACCGGACTGCCGACGCTGATTGCCGTGCCGTCGATCTCTGTGACAGCGAGCATGTCTCCATCCAGATCCGTGTCACCGAGTAACACGTCGATGATGACGGAACCATCTTCAGACACCGTGAAGGTCTCATCATCCGCCACGGGGGGATCATTCACCGGCGTGACTGTGCCGCTGACGTGGCCGATGTCGGTCCCGCCATTACCGTCGCTCACCGTGTAGTCGAACGCCACCGATCCATTGTCATTGGCGTTGGGCGTGAAAGTCAGTGTGCCGTCCGCATTGAGACTCACAACTCCGGCGGCAATCGCTACCGGACTGCCCACACTGATTGGCGTGCCGTCGATGTGCGTGACCGAGAGGAAATCGCCTTCGAGGTCCGTATCGCCGTCGAGCACATCGATGACGACGCTGCCGTCTTCCGGGACGACGAACGCGTCGTCATCCGCGACCGGCGGATCGTTGACGGCACCGACGGCGATCGTCACGACAGCCGTCGAAGTCAGTCCGCCGGAATCGCGAATCTCATAGACGAACGAGTCCACTCCATTGAAGCCGAGACTTGGCGTGTAGGTAAAACTGCCATCAGCCGCCAGCACGAGCGTGCCGTTAGTCACATCCACAACCGGCGTGACCGTGACGCTCAACGCATCGCCGTCCAAATCTGTGTCCACTCCGGCACCGGTGTTGTCCGTCAACACGTTCCCCGAAATGTCGGTGTCCTCGGACGTCACATAGTCGTTGTCGCGAGCGACTGGTGGATCGTTGACCGGTGTGACCGTTCCGCTGACGTGACCGAGGTCGCTGCCGCCGTTGCCGTCGCTGACCGTGTAGTCGAACGTGGCCTGGCCGTGGTAGTTGGGATTGGGCGTGAACGTCAGCGTGCCATCCGCATTCAAGCTGACGAGGCCGGTCAGGATCGTCACCGGACTTCCGACGCTGATTGGCGTGCCGTCGATCTCGGTGACGCTCAGCGTGTCCCCGTCCAGATCCGTATCGCCGGATAGCACGTCGATAATCACGCTGCCGTCTTCGAGAACGGTGAAGCTCTCGTCGTCCGCGACCGGAGGATCATTCTGTGGCGTGACGTTGCCGCTGACGCTGCCGATGTCAGTCCCGCTGTTGCCGTCACTGACCGTGTAATTGAACGAGGCCGGACCGTTGTAGTTCGCGTTCGGCGAGAACGTCAGCGTGCCATCGGCGTTGAGACTCACAAGGCCGGTAGCGATCGTGACCGGGGTGCCAACGCTAATCGGTATGCCGTCGATCTCCGTGACGGCCAGCATATCGCCATCGAGGTCCGTGTCGCCGGTCAGCACGTCGATGATCACGCTGCCGTCTTCGAGGACGGTGAAGCTCTCATCGTCAGCCACCGGCGGATCATTCACTGGCATGACTGTGCCGCTGACGTGGCCGATGTCACTGGCACCGTTCCCGTCGCTCACCGTGTAGTCGAATACCGCCGGACCGTTGTAATTGGCGTTGGGAGTGAAGGTCAGTGTGCCGTCGGGGTTGAGGCTCACGATGCCGGTGGCGATCGTGACCGGACTGCCGACACTAATTGGCGTGCCGTCAATCTCGGTGACGCTTAGCGTGTCCCCATCGAGATCCGTGTCGCCCGTCAGCACGTCGATGACGACGAAGCCATCCTCGGCCACAGTAAAGCTCTCATCGTCCGCGACCGGGGGATCGTTGACCGGTGTGACGGTGCCGCTGACGTGGCCGACGTCCGTGCCGACGTCGCCGTCGCTGAGTGTGTAGTCGAACGTAGCCGGGCCGTTGTAATTCGCATTCGGAGTGAAGGTCAGCGTGCCATCGGCGTTGAGGCTCACCAGCCCGGTGGCAATCGTCACCGGACTGCCGATCGAAATCGGCGTGCCGTCGATTTCGGTGACAGTCAATGTGTCGCCATCCAGGTCCGTATCGCCGAGCAACACGTCGATGATGACGGCTCCGTCCTCGGCGACCGTGAAAGTCTCATCGTCCGCCACGGGGAGATCATTCACTGGCGTGACTGTGCCGCTGACGTGACAGATGTCCGTCCCGCCGTTGCCGTCACTGACCGTGTAGTCGAATGCCGGCGGGCCGTTGTAATTCGCGTTCGGAGCGAACGTCAGCGTGCCGTCGGCGTTGAGGCTCACGATACCCGTGGCGATCGTCACGGGTCTGCCAACGCTGATCGGCGTGCCATCAATTTCGGTGACGCTCAGCGTGTCACCGTCGAGGTCCGTGTCACCGGTAATGACGTCGATGATCACGCTGCCGTCTTCGACGACGGCGAAGGTCTCGTCGTCGGCCACCGGTGGATCGTTGATGGGCGTAACTGTGCCGCTGACGTGGCCGATGTCGGTCCCACCGTTGCCGTCGTTGACCGTGTAGTCGAACGCCGCCGGACCGCTGAAGTTCGCGTTGGGTGTGAAGGCCAGCGACCCGTCGGCATTCAAGCTCACGATGCCGGTGGCGATCGTGACCGGACTTCCAACGCTGATCGGCGTGCTGTCGATCTCAGTGACGGTCAACGAATCGCCATCGAGATCGGTATCGCCGAGCAGCACGTCGATGACGACGGAGCCGTCTTCCACGACAGTGAAAGTCTCATCGTCGGCCACCGGCGGATCATTCACCGGCGTGACCGTGCCACTGACGCTGCCGAGATCCGTGCCACCATTGCCGTCGCTGACCGTGTAGTCGAATGAGGTCGGGCCGTTATAGTTCGCGTTCGGAGTGAACGTCAGCGTGCCGTCGGCATTAAGGCTCACGACACCCGTCGCAATCGTCATCGGACTGCCGAGACTGATGGGCGTACCGTCGATCTCGGTGACGGTCAGCATATCGCCATCCAGATCGGTGTCGCCGAGCAACACGTTGATGATGACCGAACCGTCCTCTGGGACGATGAAGGTCTCATCGTCCGCCACCGGCGGATCATTCATTGGCGTAACTGTGCCGCTGACGTGACCGAGGTCCGTGCCACCATTCCCGTCGTTCACCGTGTAGTCGAATGCCACCGGACCGTTGTAGTTCGCGTTCGGAGCGAACGTCAGCGTGCCATCCGCGTTGAGGCTCACGACGCCGACAGCAATCGTCACCGGACTGCCGAGGCTAATTGGTGTGCCGTCGATCTCGCTGACGCTCAGCAAGTCGCCATCGAGATCGGTGTCGCCAAGCAACACGTCGATGACCACGGAACCGTCCTCAGCGACGGTGAAGGTCTCATCGTCGGCAACCGGCGGATCGTTGACCGGTGTGACTATGCCGCTGACGTGGCCGACGTCCGTGCCGCCGTTGCCATCTCCGAGCGTGTAGTCGAATGCGGCTGGGCCGTTGGTAAGCCTTCACGATCCGGGGCGATGAGTTGTTGAAAATGGTCTGGTGTGAATTCGAGATTTTCGCGACAGAGGGAGCATGTCGCTGGGAATCACGGAAGAGATGATCGCTCGTCAGCCTGCGGAAGCTCAAGTCATC
>SXGU01067386.1_pt1 | contig 11473 bp, 11 predicted proteins | sample 3174531 | NCBI WGS metagenome assembly SXGU01 (sample SAMN11356863, study PRJNA531348) | freshwater metagenome | isolation source: freshwater sample F1-140 | place: China: Fuxian Lake, Yuxi | collected 2017-12-25
CAGGTCAAGCGGCCAACGATGATTTGATTCTTGATCCAGTTTGCGGCTCGGGCACTTGTTTAAGCGAAGCCCATGCTTATGCCCCTACGGCTCAACTCATCGGTATTGATATCGATCCCGAGGCTGTAAAAACGGCGCGTGCCAATCTCAAGAGTCTCTTGTCCTCTCAACAGCTTACTCTTACACAGGGCGACTCTCGCCAAGCGCCCTCAGGAAGACAGGATGTGACCTTGGTCCTTGCCAACCTTCCGTTTGGTCGTCAGTTCGGCGATCGTGGCAGCAATCCCGAACTCTATCGCGACATTATTAAAAATTGTTTAGCCGTCGCCCATCCGGAAAAATGGCGTGCGGTGGTTTTGACGTCCGATATGGACTCCCTCAATCAGGCCCTTACGGAGTTCAAAGGTCTCGACCGTAAGGAGCTCTTTCGCGTGAAAATCCGGGGAGAACTTGCGACGGCGCTGTCACTCAAAAAATCAAAACAGGGTCAGAACCGGAAGGCATAGCAGAAGGGAGGCGAAATTTGCGCATCGGCATCGTGTCCGACATCCACGGCAATCTCGCCGCGCTTGAAGCAGCGTTAGCAGGCCTCAACCTTAGTGGTGTCGATCGGATCATTTGTCTTGGCGATGCCGTCGATCCATTTCCAGGTTCGAAAGCGACGATTGAGCTTCTTGAACGACTCGCTATCCCGATCTTACGAGGTAATCACGAAGACTATGTGGTGACTGCCGCAGAATTGACGGAAGGAACTCTTAAAGAATCCAGCATTGAGCCCATTCACGTCACACCCAATTGGGAACCCGTCCGCGTTTTGGCCCGAAGCCTGTCGCAAGAGTTCATCAAAAGATTGAAAAACCTACCTCTCACGCTCAGTCTTGACGAGGGACTCCTGAGCGAAGTTGTCTTTTGCCATGCTTCGCCTAGCAGCAACCAATCCGGCTGGCGCTACGCGACTGACGAGCGCTTAAATTGCGAACTGTCGGCACACCCGGCTTGCACTATGGTTTGCGGTCATTGGCACATGCCGGAAACACGTGTCTGGCAAAACAAACAACTCATCACCTGCGGCAGTGTCGGCATTCCCTTACGCGGCCGTGTGGAATCTGAATTTTTGATTGTAGAAAGGCGCGGTAGCGAGTGGCACTCCAACCACGGCGCGACGATCTACGATAATACCTCAACGCTTGAAGACTATCGCAACCTCGGATGGGTCGCCGCCGGCGGTCCGCTTGCATGGATGCTTTATGATGAAGTCAGAACAGCTCAACGCCGTGTCGTTCCGTTCAATCAGTGGTTGAAAACCAACGGCATCACTCAACCCTCAATGAGTGTGCTCAAAGAGCACGGCCGTCAATTCCTCAAAGAAATAGGCACCTGGTCCGAAATCGCCCCCTACACATAGCGCCGTCCAAAGGACAAGTACTCCCCAAACCAGCGCAGCCCGCAGGGCCAGCGCCACTAACAAATGACGGGAGGTTATCAGGAACCGTCAAAGGTTCCTGATCGGGGTTCAAAGTGGCAGAGCCCCCCCTTAGCATTCGCGACTGAACGAGCACAGCGAGAGAAAGAGGAAAGCGCAGCCCGCAGGGCGCAGCGACACCAACAGATCGTGACTGAACGAGCGCAGCGAGAGAGGGAGGAAAGCACAGCCCGGAGGGCGGAGCGACATAAAAAAGGTCAGTGCTCGTGGCCTTCGCCAGCATGAGAATGCCCGTGCTCAAGCTCAGCCTCGGTGGCATCGCGAATCTCAGTGATCTCGACGTCAAAGTGAAGATCTTGACCTGCGAGCGGATGATTGCCGTCAACGGTCACGTGAGTGGTGGTGACTTTTGTGACAACCACGACCTGCGAATGCCCTTGGCCAGAGTCAGCATGAAAACGATCGCCAACTTCGACATCGGGTTTGGGAATTTGCTCGCGCGGAACCTCAACCACAAGTTCTTGCTCAAACTCACCGTAGGCCTCGACCGCTTTTACAGCGACCGACTTTTTGTCGCCTTTTTTCAAACCTGCGATGGCAGATTCAAGACCCGGAATAATCTGTCCGCCACCTTCGAGATAGTGCAGAGGTTCTTCTCCAAACGAAGATTCGAGCACGTTGCCCTTGGTGTCTTTTAAAGTGTAATGAAAACTGACTACTTTGGGTGCCAATTCGGTTTGAATTTCGGATGGCATACGCGCTCCTCTCGCTACGTTTTAGGTGGAGCGGAGTCGACCATCGCTCCACCCATAAGTCAACGATTACAAGATATTTGCAGCCAATTCCGCAAGCTCCGAACGCTCCCCTTTCGACAACGTGACATGGGCCGAGATCCGTTGGCCCTTGAAACGTTCAACCGAATAAGTCAATCCGCTGGTGGCAGAATCCACATAGGGGTTATCGATCTGATAAGCGTCGCCCGTGAGCACCACCTTCGTGCCCTGACCAGCGCGCGTGACGATGGTCTTAATTTCGTGCGGCGTGAGATTCTGCGCCTCATCGACAATCAAATACTGATTAGGAATCGATCGGCCACGAATATAGGTCAATGGCTCGATATTGAGCATGCCCTGATTCATCAGCTCTTGCGCACGCCCAGCCGCCTTCTTGTCCGCGCCCATAAGGAACTCAACATTATCAAAAATCGGCTGCATCCATGGGTTTAACTTCTGCTCTACGTCTCCAGGCAAATAACCGAGATCGCGGCCCATCGGAAATATCGGTCGCGACACGAGCAAGCGTTGAAAACGCCCTTCATCTAGAGTTTTGTAAAGTCCGGCGGCAAGAGCCAGAAGAGTCTTACCAGTGCCCGCTTTTCCAACGAGCGAAACAAACAAAATCTCATCATTGAGAAGGCAATCCATCGCGAAGGTTTGTTCTACGTTCCGCGGGTGAATACCCCAAATGCTTTCAGTCGGACTCAAGAGCGGTACGATTCCACCTTGTTTTTCACACATCCGGCCGATGGCGCTATGATTCGGATTCGAAGCATCGCGCATGATCACATATTGATTGGCGGTCAAGGGCCCGAGCGGACCGCCTTCTGGACAAGGCAGTATCCGGTCACGGTAAAAATTGTTGATAATGTCGGGGTCAACATCGATCTCACGGTGTCCGCGATACATCTCTTCGATATCAACCTTTTCAGGTTCATAATCGCGAGCGATCACACCAAACACATCGGCTTTGATTCGAAGATTGATGTCCTTGGTGATCAGCTCGACCATTGCTCCTGGAAACTCTTTTTTGAGTCCGAGCGCCGTGGCCAAGATTCGATTATCGGCTTTGGCGTGATCGAGCTCCTTCGGCATTCCGGCAAAGTCAAAGTCGGTGTTGACGTAAACAATACTTGTTGTGTTCTCAAGTTTTACACCACGACTGAGGGGGCCCTGCGAACGCAGATGATCGATGAACCGCGAGAACTGCCGGGCGTTACGCCCGTTCTCTCCGAGATCACGTTTGAAACGATCGACCTCTTCGATGACCGAAATCGGAACGTGAATATCGGCATCAACAAACTTCTTGATCGCCAATGCATCAAACAGGATGACATTGGTATCCACTACAACTCGACGGCGTGAATCGGTACTGGCGTTACTACGGGCACTAGCTGCCTTGGATGGGACCACTGGACCTCCTTGATCCTCTAAGACCAAGGTCCATTGCATGACAGGTAAGGTGAGAAGTACACAAAAAAAATCGGGCTCCTCAGAACCCGACCATTTGACTCAACAAGCTTCTAACAAGCAAAGCGTTGACTTTTTATTTTCTCAGGCCAGAGACCATGACGTCGCCATGATCCGTGCGCAGCGAAGCGCTGACCGTCTCAATAAACTTTACAAAATGATGTAGCGCCACGTCATTGATAGTGCCCATCAAGAACTTGCCGCCATGGCGAGTGACGCCCTCTTCCGGAATCACGCGCGCATTGAGAACTTTGACGATGAAGGGAAAATACGTCTGGTGATTGAGGTACACGCGGAACCCCACTTCATCACCCGTTTCAAATTTACCGCCACCGACTTCGATATCAAAAGCGATACCGTCTTCGGAGATATCGTAAATCACCGCGCGTTGCAGACCACGCTCGGGCACCACGACATGAGCGCCGACAAACTCGGAGAGCAGGGTCCGGCGCACCTTTCGACGCTCGTGGCTCAACATTTCATTGCGACGCTCGGTCATGTCCAAAATTGGCGCCGCCCCGGCACCTCTGTCATCGGCCTCACCAGGTTTGCGGGCTCGTGTCTTTAAGTCGATGACATTACTAGATTTGTTCATTTATCCCCTCCATCTGCACTTTTTATATCGGGTGAAATTCGTCACAGCTTGAGGCAGGCTTCGTAGACAAATCGACTTTGGGTCGCTATAGTTAGCCAATAATGCGGTATATTCGCGTATTTACAATTAGTTTAGCCCTTCATTTTGCATTCGCAATTTTTCTTGCGATGATGCCGGAACCCAAGCGTCTCGATTTGAGACCTACGACCTACGTCGAGCTCTTGGACAAGCCCGAGTTGCCGACTCGCCCGCATCAGCCACCGCGCGACGAAAAACAATTCGTACGCTCTACCGCGATCCCACAAGAGCTCGTAAGTAAAGAGAAGAAAAAAGCTCGCTTCGCTAGCGAAGAGGAACGCTATGTGCTCGAAGAAACGCGCGCCCGCGCCACCGATATGACTGCCAATCGTTCAAGCATGCCAGCCGGCCAAAGTGCGCCGCTGGCTAAGTCTTTGGGCCCAAAAGTCGCTCAGCGGAGAATCGATTTTCGGCCGAAGTCGGCTTTGCAGAAGATCCAACAGAAATTGCATGATGAGCTCAAGAGCAGTGGTGATGCCGGAGATATCCTAGTCGGCAAGCCTAAGAAGAGTGACGAAACGCTTGCCGCAGGAGGTAAGCAGCTCTCGCCGAACTTTGGCGGCTTGGAAAGCGGGGTCTCCACCCTTGGTGAAACAGTTCCCGATGAAATAAAGTTTGGTGATTTGACAGCGCTCAACACCGATCGCCACCTTTTCTATACCTATTACGCCCGGATGGAGGAGAAAATACGTTTTCGCTGGGTAAACTACGCGCGCGCTGCGGTCTTTAGTATGGCTGCGGATCCACGCAAAGCGACTGGAAGAGACAACTGGGTCACCCGGTTGGAAGTCTTGCTCGACAAAGACGGAAATTACGTTCGCTCGATCCTTCACTCAAGTTCCGGAATTCAAAGCCTCGACCAAGCGCCGCTTCAGGCCTTCCGAGACGCCCGCCAATTTCCGCACCCTCCTCCGGAACTGGTCAAAGGCGACGGACTTATTCACATCTATTACTCCTTCAACGTCAACGCCAGCTCCTACGACTAAAGCGCAGCAATGAAATCGGAAGAAGAAGATCTGGACTGAAGTTCATCCACCGATTTGGCTAAACTAGTGGGATGAACGCGAGATACCAATGCATTCTGACAAAGTCCGCACTTCTGCGCATACTTTTGACCACGCTCCTGCTGGTCTCTGTCGTGCCCAGTGCGCGCGCCGGCTTTATTGAGATCGGCGCTTCCGGAAGTTATAAAAAATCCAACATCGATGTCAACGCTTACGATGAGTCCATGTCACTCACTGGATCGCTCGCTTACTACTTGACTGAGGCATCAGCGATCGAAGCCAGTTACACCGACGGCAGTAACCGCCGCGTGATCTCGCCTGACGTCGTCAATGGACATGTGACACAGATGTTTTATACCACTGCCGGTTTGGACTTCATCTACACCTTTGGCGGCAAAGAGACCGCCATCAGACCCTATATCAAGGGCGGCACCAACTACATCATCACCAAACGTATCGTCGATCAATATCGAGGTACCGACGGAACCCTTTGGCCGGCGACACCCATTGACGACACTCCGGGCTTCGTTCCCAGCGGCGGTTTTGGTATTCGTATCGGTCTTACGGAAGCCATCAATCTGAAGGTAGGAGTTGACGGTTGGGCCAGTCGTCCTTTGAACAAGCAACCCGTGACAGTCGACTGGTTCGGTCGCGCTGGCCTCAGTTGGTTCTTTTGACAGTTTTCCTGCCTATTTTCTTGCGGCGAGCCGGTGAAGTTTCCGGCAGAGTTTTGGGATCCTTGGCTTTAACGTTCCCGCTTTGCGGCTGCCAAGTGAACTACTACCTCAAGAGCGCCTATTACCAGGCGGGCCTTTTGCGCAGCCGGGTACCGATCGCAAGCGCTCTTCAAGACTCGCAAATGAGCGAGGAAAATAAGCGCAAGCTGAACCTTGCGCAAGAGGCGCGCGGGTTCGCCGAACGCGAACTGGGACTCAAACATACGGACAACTACACCAGTTTCGTGCAGCTTGATCGCCCCTATGTCACCTACGTGGTGGCGGCAGCGATGCGCACTGAACTTAAAGCTTACAATTGGTGGTTTCCCATCGTCGGCTCACTCCCCTACAAAGGCTTCTTCAATCCGGAAGATGCCAAAGCTGAAGCCGAGGCGCTCAAAGCACGAGGCTATGACACCTTTACCCGCGGGGTTTCCGCCTACAGCACACTTGGCTGGTTTAATGATCCGCTGCTCTCTTCCATGCTGAGTTATAGGGACTATGATCTCGTAAACACTATTATTCACGAGACTACCCATGCAACGATCTACATCAAAAGCCAGGCCGACTTCAATGAACGTTTGGCGGTGTTCATTGGCAACATCGGGGCGCGCGAATTTTATCTCCGCAAAGAAGGCAGCGACAGCCGAACATTAAAGGCGATGGATGATGATCTTGCCGACGAAGCCGACTTCGCGGCCTTCATCGCCCAAGAAATGCGTCTACTTGAGAAATGGTACCAGGAACGACAGAACACCGTAATCGACGAAGTTGAACGCAAGACACGCTTCAAAGAAATCCAAGAGCGGTTCATCACCGATCTGCGCCCACGTCTGCGCTCTGCCAACTCCTACAAGAATTTCGATTCAATCGAGCTCAACAATGCGCGCCTTCTGAACTATCGCCTTTACATTGAAAACCTGAATGACTTTGAGCTGGTATTCAAGAAGCTCGGCAGCGATTTCGCAAAAATGCTGGCGTTTTGTAAATCACTCGAAGGTACAGCCGATCCAAAGGCGGAGCTGGCACGGGCTGCCGCCACTCCGTAGCCTTACTTCACTAGCTCACGGCGCAACTCTGGAAGAGTGTCATCGGCGAAATTTTCAGGAGAATCCCAAGATATCCACGAGCACGCGATCAATGAACACGCGGTGATGACCGCAGCGAGTTTGATCTTCCCGGCGATCGGTCGATAGGTCACAAACGCCTGCAGCTTTCTCTCAAGATCATCATCGTTTTTCGCCTTGAAAGGATCGAATCGCAACTCCACACCGAGACCTTTGAGTTTAGCGAAATCAGTGCGCATTTGCCGAAGAAATTCGCGGGCCAGGTTCGTATTTTCATCAACATATCTCGCCTGTATGTATTGATCGAGATGGCGCTGCAGATCTGCCTCGATGGCGCGAGCGGTTTTTTCATCGATCTTTTTCATTTGAACATTCACTTTTGCTCTCTGGTTTATTCTTTGGTCGACGCGCCCGCCGTCAAGTTTTGCATGCGCATCAGTTATTAAGCTGAAAAAGACGAGTAAGAGGACAATTGGCATGAGACCTCCTTACTAAAATTCAAAGCGAAGGCGAAAAGAGCCGGTACTTTCATTATAAGCCGCGACCGTCGTCTGGGCCGATCTCGCTTGCTCACCAAACATCAACATCTGATAGCCAAGACGTAAATTCACCGCCGGCGCCAGGCTATATTGTACACCAGCATCGATTTGAACACTTTGAAACGCATTCGCGGTCACGGTACTGCTGGCACTATAGGTATAAACGATGGGATCGATGAAATTATACGCCAGAGCCAGATCAGCGGAAATTGGTGCAAAATCGGTTGCGATAAAGGCAGCTACTGTCGCGGTGTTACCGCCATCGATCGAGTAATCCTGCGCCGCCGAGCCGTTAGTGTTACCAGTGCCTTGGGTGCGCGTCATATACTGAATCTTCCCGCCAAAGTAGTTTCCCGAACCGACAGTGGTTGATAAACCTAAGTAATTTATAATACTCGTGCCACCCGAGAGGTTGTTGCCGTCCTCGGTCGCGGTATAGTCTAGGCGCTTACCGGGACTCAATCCCGCACCAACTCCGATGTTGAGACTCCAAGCGCCAAGCGCTGAGATATTCGTCAGCATCAAGGTGACATCGCTGCGCCCCGTCTGCTTGTAAGAGGTCAAGGTACCTGCCGTGGTGGTAATATCCGTCGTGCGATTATCGAGTGCCATCTTCGCAGAAAACGCCCACTCATCGCTAAAACCATAACTACAATCAAAAGCAAAACCCATTTTGCTGAGCTTGATATCGTTGGTCTTGGCTCCGGAAACCGACGTCGATGTCGAACCTGAAAGAAGTTGGTGACCCTCGAAGCTTAAACTCATACCCCCGGATGTCGGCTGGTAGAAATACTCTGGAGTATTGCTGCGCGCACCTTGAGCTTGAACGGGCCCTGCGCTAGCCACTAAGCCGACGACGAGGCCGAGGCAAGCGGCCATGCGTGCGGCCAAAGGGTTCACGTCGAGGTCACCCGATTTCGGCCGTTGCGCTTAGAGGTGTAAAGAGCATCGTCGGCCTTGCCGAACATCTCTTCCCATGCGGTCATCTGAGCTTCCTTAGTGGCGACCCCCACTGAAATCGTCACCGGAATTTTCGTACCGTTCACCGAAAAGGTATGGCCTTCGATCGTCGCCCTTAGGCGCTCGCCGATTTCAGTAGCCTGCTGAAGATTGCTTCCGAAAAGCAGGACCACGAACTCCTCGCCACCGTAACGAGCGAAATAGTCATCACCGCGGATCAAGCGCGTACCGATAACCGCTGCCATTTCACGCAAAACATAGTCACCGACGGCGTGGCCGTGGGTATCGTTGATCCTTTTGAAGTGATCGATGTCGAAAACCGCGAGACTCATCGGTACTTTCAAAAGCTTGGCCCGCTTGAAGCTCTCGGCGCCCTTCATGGCCAAAGCGCCTTTATTGAAAATTCCAGTGAGCGGGTCCTTTTCGCTCTTCGTCTGCAACTGCTCAATGGCATGGGCCTCGATCGAGCCGCGCTCCAGAAATTTAAACAGCACGTTCCCGGTCTTAATTTGATCATTATTGGTTAACTTCACCGGCACCAGCGCCGGCAGGGCGTCGTCATTAATGACCGTACGATTGGATGACTCAAGATCGACGATAAAAACATCACCGCCAACGAGCGAAACCTTCGCATGCGAACGCGACACCGAACGGTCATCGACAAAGATACCTGACGTCATCGAACGGCCGATGATCATATCGGTACGGTCGATGGGCCATTGTTTGCCGACGTAGCCAGCAGGCCCTTCGAGCATAACCAAACACGGAGGTGCCTTGGTGGCATCTTCCATGCGTTGGCGAAAGGTATCACCTCTGACGACCGCGGTACTTTCGGACGTTACTTCATCTTCATCTTCATCTTCACGTTTTACCACGTAATAAGTATAGAAACGCCGAGCCAACAACACAAGTCGAGGCGTCTCATTTCCAGGTAAAGTTTCAGGTAAAGAAAGAGACTGGGTATTTTTACTTGCTCAGAATCTCTCGAGCGAGCCGTTTGCCGAGTTCAACACCAGGCTGGTCAAAGGCATTGATATCTAGGGCCTCGCCCACCGTTCCAACAACAAGCTCAAGAAGCATGAGCAGCGCCCCGAGCGATCGCTCGTCGAGCGTCTCCGCGGTGAGGGTCAAACTTTGAATGCCGTTTTCTTCGGTTGCCGATCTTGTGGCCGTGGCCATAGCGCCAAAAAGCTGCCCCATGGTCTTGCCAGCCATCAAACCCTGACAATCAAAAAGGTTCTTTTCAAGAACCGGCCCGTCTTTCTCGGATTGTTCAACCCGGAAGTACCACAAAAACTTGTCGCGGCTGCCTTCCATCACCTGCTGCAAAATCGAATGTTGATCCGACGAACCTACCGCAGGGATGGGTGTACTGGCGCGAGGTGCTTCAGTTCCTTTACGGTCTTTGGCTTTGCCTAACGATTCAGCCCAAAGCTGCTGCGTCCAAAGACCAAACTCCCTCAAGCCGTCAGCATACGCCCAAAACAAAGTGATCCACTCTTGGCGTCCAAAGCTCTCGAGTGTCTGCGCCGTTAAACGCACGATCAGCTCATCTTGTGTCAGCGCCCACTGCGCCCCTTCACGAATCCGCTCTAGGTCAAGGCCGCAATAGGCCGCAGGCAACAACGCCACCGGAGAAAGCACCGAAAAGCGCCCACCGACATCCTTCGGGATCTCTAGCGAAGGAACCCCCTCTTTGCGCGCCCAGCGCATCAACGGGTTGTCGGCAGTTTCCGAAATCACAGTTGAGTTGACACTTATTTTCTTGAAACCCGAGGAGCGCAGGTGTTGATCAATGAACTCCGCCATCGTCAGGGTTTCAATGGTGTTGCCGCTCTTGGAAACAATAACAAAATGCGTGTCCTGAAGGTTATGGCTGGTGGTGCGATGCTTGAGCCATTGCCAAAATCGTTCGGCATCGACGTTATCGATAAACTCGACCTCATGGGTCGGCTGCCACTTCTTAAGGCCATGAATCAGTGCGCGACCACCGAGCGAGCTCCCGCCCATACCCAATACCGCCATCGAATGCGAAGTCTTGCGTAATTCTTTGGCACGTGCTTCGGAACTTGACCAAAGTTCTGTGCGCTCGGGCAAATGAAAGAAGCCAAGGTCGGTGCGTGCCCTAAGAGCACTCAGCGCCTTTTCACTCTTGGTTCGTGCGGTTTCCGATTCATTCGTCGTGGTGTGGCTGAGCTTCCACATTGAAGCCTCCCTGGGCATGGCAGAATGAAAGATTACTCCACAGTCGTTGGGCTCATAAAGGAAAAATCTGCGGCTGCCACAAGACATGCGGCGCGTTAATCGCTAGGAAACAGCGATGTCTTCTTCGATCCGGTGGTAACCCCGCCATTCCTTGAGTCGACCGCGTGGGCGGCCGCCATCTTCAGGATATTCAAGGAGAACATAGGTGAGCTTGGTGATTTTACCTAGCGACGGAATATCAAGAGAGGTGATTTCCGTCCAAGTGCCTGTATTAAAATACTCTTTGTTTACTCCCCATTGGCGGTATTGGTAAACGTGATTGTGTCCGAAGATCACGGTGTTCACTCGTTCATCATAGAGAAGTCTGCGCGCCGATTCACTTAGGTCAGGAAAGACCGCGCTCTCTGCCAAAACCTTAAATACCCGACCGATGGGAAACTGTCGACGAGGGTCTTTCCGAAACGCGGCCTCGAGAAAATACCTGGTTAATTTGATAAAGGAGGTGATCGTAAACCAAAACTCATTCACCAACGCCCAGCGGATCATGCGATTAAACGGGCGTACCTTATCGATATGCGGATGCACCTGCTTAAGACTTAAAACGAAATCAACGAAAAAGTGCGAGCCGAAGGGAAGATTC
>SXGU01567755.1_pt1 | contig 11472 bp, 11 predicted proteins | sample 3174531 | NCBI WGS metagenome assembly SXGU01 (sample SAMN11356863, study PRJNA531348) | freshwater metagenome | isolation source: freshwater sample F1-140 | place: China: Fuxian Lake, Yuxi | collected 2017-12-25
CGACCGCAAGTCGCGGCGGGTCGGGCTCGGCATGACCGTCGAGAGTGACGTCATCAACTACTCGTCCCCCTACGACCCCGTTCCGCTCTCCGAGCGGGAGGAGGCCCTGCTCGTGATGGCCGGCACCGGGCTCAACGGCCTAGCGCTCGCCGACCTCGACCCGGCGCGCGGCATGTCCACGCTGGTGCAATGGACCAACCGCACCTGGCCCTCGGCGTGCTCGAACCACGGCACGGAGTTGTTCTGGAGCAACGACGACGGCCTGTGGTGGCTCGACATCTTCAAGATGGTCCCCGAGCCGGGAGAGGTCTCCACGCTGTCGGGCCACCCCATCGAGGAGCAGGCGGACTTCATCGTGGACCTCTACCGACGCGCACGGGTGCGCCTGCACGAGGGACGCGCCCAGTTGCCCACCACCTTGCCGGGGCTGTTCGACTTCAACCACTGGAACGCCAACAAGCCGGGTACGACCCTGTTCGTGCCGATCACGAACATGACGATGGAGTACATCAACGTGCTCTTCATCTACCTGGCCCGTTCGTACGCCTTCAACATCGTGGATGAGCGCAACGGGGGCCGCTCGGCCGGCCTCCAGGAGTGGGTCGACTCCGGGCGCGTCAACAAGAACGTCAAGATGGGCATGATCGAACTCGAGAGCCGGGTCCTCTCGATGATGGTCGTGGAGCAGGCATTCATCTGCCAGAACCTCAACCTGTCCATGCAGGCCCTGGGTCTGGGCGGCTGGACGTTCACCGGCTACCTGCCCAAGTTCGTGATGGGCGGGGGCGACGTTTCGGGCCTCGGGTTCCGCTTCAACGAGGACAACGAGGGCAACACCTACGCCGTGGGGCGCGACGGCTTCTTCGAGGCCTACGTGCCGCCGTACTACCGGGACATGGGCGAGGCGGTGGACGCCTTCATGGCCATGAAGTGGGGTGCGATGGACGCCGATGTCCCGAAGCCCTACAAGACGGACGCGATGAACGAGGCGTTCACCGCGGCGGTCCCGCGCCCGCACCCGGAGACCGTCGAGATGGTCAAGGCGTACTGCCAGTACGCCTACGACACGTACGGCCGCTTCCCGGTCGCCATGGACCCGATGTACCAGCGCCTCACCACGCAGGCGCAGCACATCGACACGGACTTCTATGACCTCTACTACCCGGAGGGGTCCTACAGCGGCCAGCACGCCAACCACTTCCACCGCTGGCACCCCGACGCGTGCGACCACGAGGGCAAGCCACCGCGGACGCAGTAGGGGGACCCCGATGGGGGAACGCGTGAAGGGGGCCCGTCGGGCCCCCTTCACCGTCCACGGTACCGCCGGGGCCTAGGGTGTCGCGGGGGCAGGCACGGGTGCCGGCTTCGCCGCCTTGGCCTGGGCGATGATCTGCTGGACGCCCTGGAGGGCCTGAACCTCCGCCTGCACGAGGGTGCCCGCGCCCGTCGCGAATACCGCCTTCGCGATCTCCTTCGGCGACTTGCCGGCCTCTGACGCCGCCACGATGCTCTCGGTCAACGCCTGCTGCTCCTGCTGGGCCACGGCCTGCAACGACTGGCCCTCGATGTTGACGGTGGCGAGGGCGGCAGTGGCCGACCTCACGCCGGACAGGCCATCATCGCCGAGCCCGACGCCCAGCGGAATCAGGGCGCACAGGGCAACGATGACGAGCGCGCCGACGACCGGAACGAACTCCTTGAATTTTCCCATGCGCGGCAATGTGCCATGCGCCACCGGCGTCGGCCCCCGGATCGGGCGGTGCATGGTGCCGGGGAACCCGCTCCCACGGGACGAGGCGCATGCGCAGGCCCGGGGCCCCCGTCCACCGCGCGCGCCGTGCCCGCGCCGATCCGCGGGGCAGCGGCCGTCACCGGGATGCGGGATACTGGGCCCATGGCCACCCACCTCACCGACGACCACCGCGCGGTGCAGGCGTTGGCCCGCGAGTTCGCGGCCAACGAGATCGCCCCGCACGCGGCGGACTGGAACGCCCGCACGCACGTGCCGGTGGACGTCATCCGGCAGATGGGCGACCTCGGCCTGCTGGCGCCCACGATCCCCCTGGAGTACGGCGGGGCCGGGCTCGATGCCACGGCGCTCTGCCTGGTGGTGGAGGAGGTCGCGCGCGCGGACGCCGGCACGGCCGTGGCGATCGCCGTGCAGGGCGGACTCGTGGCCTCCCCCATCATCCGCGCCGGCACCGACGTGCAGAAGGCGGAGTGGCTGCCACGGCTCGCAAGCGGGGAGGTGCTCGGCTGCTATGCGCTCACCGAGCCCGACACGGGCTCCGACACGGCTGCGCTGCGCACGCGCGCAACCGCATCGGGCGACGGCTGGGACCTCTCGGGCGCCAAGCAGTGGATCAGCAACGGGGCCTTCGCCGAGGCGTTCATCATCTTCGCGCGCACCGGGGGCGAGGGAGCGCGCGGCATCAGCGCGTTCATCAGCGGGCCGGCGCCGGGCCTGACGGTGGGGCGCGAGATCCCGAAGATGGGCCTGCACACCTCATCGACCGTCGAGTTGTCCTTCGACGGACTGCATCTGCCGGCGGGGGCCATGCTGGGGCCGGACGGCGACGGCCTGCGGCTCGCGCTCGCCACGCTCGACGGTGGGCGCATCACCGTGGCCGCGCAGGCGTGCGGCATCGCGCAGGCGGCGCTCGACGTGGCGGTGGCCTACGCATCGGAGCGCCACGCCTTCGGCGGCCCCATCGCGCGGTTCCAGGGGGTGCAGTTCCCCATCGCCGACGTCGCCGCGCACCTCGCGGCCGCCCGCTTGCTGACCCTGCACGCCGCGGGGCTGCGTGATGCCGGGCAGCCCCACGGCGCAGCGGGGGCCAAGGCCAAGTTGGTCGCATCATCCGTGGCCGTACGGGCCGCCGACGTGGCGGTGCAGACCTTGGGGGGATACGGCTACTCCGCCGAGTACGACGCCGAGCGCCTCTACCGCGACGCCAAGATCACCGAGATCTACGAGGGCACCAGCCAGATCCAGCGCCTGGTGATCGCCCGCGACCTGCTGGGCGACGCGGCGCGCTGACCGGGGTCAGCCCGGTTTACGCGCCACCGCGAAGGTCTTGACGAACCGGTAGCGGTACATGCCGTCCGGTGCGGCCGCATCGCGGAACACCCGCCGCACGCGGGCCATCACGTCGTGCTGGGCCGGTTCCGGAAGGTCGGCCCACAGGTGCGTGGCAACGGCGTCCATGCGGTCGGCGACGGCGTCGGGGGCCACCACGCGCTCGCGGGTCTCGGACCATACGTCCAGCGGCTCGAGGCCGACCTCGCCCAGCACGCCGGCCAGCCAGCCGACCGGGATCTCGTTCGCGACGATCGAGTCGGCCAAGCGGATGACCTCGGCATCGCCCGTGGCCATGATGATGTCCACGGTGGGGCGGTCGTGTCCTTGGCCCGGCGCGAGGATGCCCAGCACGCCGCGCGGCCGGAGGGCCCGGGCCATCTCACGGATGGCGGCGGGGCGGTCGGGCATCCAGTGCAGGGCCATGGTGCACAGCACCAGGTCGGCCCAGCCGTCGGGGACCCCGGTGCTCACGGCGTCGGCGGCGCGCAGGTCGGCGCGGATGCCCGGGTGCGCGGACAGGTGCTGCGTGAACACATCGAGCATGGCCTGCGCCGGATCAACCCCGGTCACCTCGTTCACGCCGCCGCGCGCCACCGCCTGCATGGTCGCGAAGCCGGTGCCGCAACCGACGTCGAGCACGCGCCCGTAGGGCTCATCGGGCAGGGAGCGCACCAATCGACGCGAGCCCGCGCGGTTGAGCGCCACGAGCACCTCATACGCGCGCGCACTGCGCTCGAACGACTCGGCGGGGTGATTCACAGTGGATCGGCTCATTCGGGTGTCTCTACACTGCGGCCATGGACGCCGCCCACTGGGACGCGGCCTACGGGCGCCTCGGTACGCACGGGGTGAGTTGGTACCGCGCGGACGAGCGCGCGTCGCTGGACCTCCTGGCACGGGTGCCACAGGTGCCCCGCTCGGCCATCGACGTCGGCGGCGGGGCCGCCGGCCTGGCCGCGACCCTGCTGCGCGCCGGCATCGCGGACGTGGCGGTGCTCGACATCTCGGGACACGCCCTCGCCGCGGCGCGCACCGAGCACGGGGGGCCTTCCGGCCCGGTGGACTGGATCGAGGCCGACGTGCGCGACTGGCGGCCCGAGCGCACCTGGGACCTCTGGCACGACCGTGCCGTGTTCCACTTCATGGCAGACGAGGCCGACCGCGCGGGATACCGGCGTGCGCTCGCCGCGGCGCTCGGCCGCGGCGGCCACGTGATCGCCGCGGCGTTCGCACCCGACGGGCCCGACCGGTGTTCCGGGCTCCCGGTGTGCCGGTACGGGCCGCACGACCTGGTCGCCGCGCTGGGCGCGGACCTGGTCATGATCGCCGCGGCCCGCGAGGTGCATGTGACCCCGTCGGGATCCGAGCAGCCGTTCACCTGGGTGCTGGCGCGGCGCCGGGGTGACGGACGGCCGCCGCCCCGCCCCCGTGGGACGGCGGCCGTCCCGATCAGACGATCTTGAAGTAGAGGTCCTGGTTGGCGTGGTCCCCACCCGACGGGGTCATGGCCTCGAGATGCAGTAGGAATGCATCGTGCCCCGCGGTGGTGGACCCCCCCTTCGCGGTGATGCACGCACCGAGGTCGAAGGTGAACGAGAGCGTGCCGGCCGGATCGGCGGCGTGGTCATTCGCCTGATCGACCAGCGCGCCGACGTCGCCGCGGGTGTCGGCCACCAGGTTCGGATCGGTCGTGGACAGCGTGGACTGGCCGCACTGCACCGGCCCGGTGGCACCGGCACCGGCGGTCGCGCCCGGCGGGGTCGGCAATTGGATCTGGTACTTGAGGTGGCCGATATCCATGAAGCCGGTGGGCTCCCCCGCCGCCGGGATGGCGCTGCGCTGCGGGCGCCACACCGTGAAGGTGACCGCCAGGGACGATGCATCCAGCAGGAAGGGGGTCTCCCGGCGCGCCCCGGTGCCGTTCGCGGCGACCGGGTAGGTGATGGTGGCCGACCGGGACCCGGCCGACCATGACCGCACGGCCGGGACCGTGTTGAAGACGAAGCCGATGGCCCCCGGGATCTCCTTCACCGCGGACCCGTCGGGGACGCGCATCACCATGGTGTCGCCGGATCGCAACTGCGTGCTCCCCGCCCGGGGGAAGATGCGGAACTCCGTGCCGTTGCCTGCGCTCTGGCTGGTGCCCGAGATCCGCCCGTACCCGCCGTGCAGGCAGCAGTCCGGGAACGGCAGGGTCGTGCCGCCCGGCTGACCGCCCGGGGGCAGGATCTGCCCCGTGCCGCCGGGCGACAACCAGGTGAGGCCGTTGCCGTCGAGCGTGGCGCCGGTCGGGACGGCGAGGAACACGAGTTCCTGATCGCGGACCATCATCGCGTCAATACGCGTGGTGCTCCCGGGTTCGGCGTTCGCGTTGACGGTCTCGGCGAGGTTCACGAAGAGGTTGGTGAAGGTCCGGAAGCCGGCCACCTGCGGGGCGGCCGGATCGTTGGCGTCGATGATCCCGTTCCCGTTGGCGTCAATGTCAACGCCGTTCGGCACGCCGTCCTGATCGGGATCGGCACCGGCGTTCGCCGTGCCGGCGCCGCCGGGGCCCGGCTGCCCGCCGGGGGCGGGCGGGGCGGGCGGACCCGGCACGCCCTGGGTCTCCCGGGACATCTCCTTCACGGTCGTGCGGGTGAGCCCGAAGGACCTCGCGCCCACGGGTACCCCGGCGGAATTCGCCTTCGCGGTACGCGATGCGTCGATGTACCGGGCAGCGAGCGGCGTGGTGGGCTTGCCATACCCGGCGAGCACCTTGACCATGCCGAGTCGGGCGCCCGCCTTCACCCCGACGATCGCCCGGGCCCCCTTTCTGCCGACGACGATGGTGCCGGCGTACGAGCCCCTGGGGCTCACGAGCTGCAGGGTCATCTTCGCCCCGGGGGACTTGACCGTGAACGTCCGGCCCCGGCGAGTCGCCTCCGCAGTCCTTCCGGTGCCGGACGAGATGGCGATGACGGTGTAGCCACTCTTCGAGAGGGTTCCGGTAACCGGGGCGAGGGCGTGAGCCGAACCCGCCAGCGCAGGTACGGCGGCGAGTACACCGAGCGTGATGAGGCGTCGGTACATCGTTGGTCCCCCTGTTCGCGACTGCTCTTTCCGATGATACGCCCGGCCCGGCCCGGCAGGCCATCACCGGGGTCCGGTCAGGCCCCGGGCCCGGGGCCACCCACCCCCAGCGGCATGGCCCACTGCGCGCGGCAGGCCATGACCCGGGGTCACGCGGTGGCGGCCTCGGGGCGTGGACGCCGGGTGCGCAACCTGACCTTCATCGCGTTCATCCCCATCCCGATCATGGGGCCGGGCAGGTGGTGGCTGCGCCCGAGCACATCATCCAGCGCATCCACGAACCATCGGATGTCCTCATCGGAGATGACATACGGCGGCATCAGCCGGATGACCGGGTCGTGGGTGCCGGTGACCTGCGTGAGGATGCGATGGCGCGAGAGCAGCGGCATCACCACGAGTTGCGGGAACAGGCTCTCGTGGATCGCGTGCACGGCGTCCCAGGCCGCCCGGCGGGCCGTGCCCGTTGGCCGCTGCAGTTCGATGGCCACCAGGCACCCCCGACCCCGTGCCTCCTTGAGCACCTCGTGCCGGTCGCGCAGGGCGTTGATGGCGTCCACCAGCCTGCGTCCCTGATCGGCGCTGCGCCGGAGCATGTCGGCGTCGTCGAGGACGCTGAGGGTGGCGAGGCCCGCGGCCATGGCCAGGGCGTTGCGCCCGAAGCTGGACGAGTGCACCCAGCATCGGTCCATGCGGCTGAACACCGCCGAGTAGATCTCACGGCGGCAGATCATCGCCGCCACGGGCACGTAGCCCCCCGAGAGCGCCTTGCTCGTGGCGATGAGGTCGGGCTCGAGGCCGAAGTGCTGGAACCCGAACATCGTGCCCGTGCGCCCGTAGCCCGTGGCCACCTCGTCGCAGATGAGCAGGGTGCCGTGATCGCGGCACAGCCGCTGGACATCCGGGAGGAACCCGTCGGGCGGCAGCCGCACGCTGTGGCCGGGGATGCATTCCACGATGACCGCGGCCGTGTCCTCCCGCGCGAGGATGCGGCCGAGGTGGTCGAGGTCGCCCACCGCCACCTCGTCGCCCGGCAGCAGGTGGCCGAAGCCCTCGCGGAACTCCTCCCCGCCCATCACCGACAGCGAGCCCAGGGTGAGCCCGTGCCACCCGCCGCGGAAGTGCACGAAGCGGTCGCGGCCGGTGGCGGCGCGGGCGAACTTGAGCGAGGCCTCCACGGCCTCGGTGCCGGAGTTGCAGAAGTACACGGCATCGAGATGGTCGGGGGTGCGCTGGACGAGTGCCTCGGCCAGCAGTCCCGAGAGCAGTGCGCAGTCCATCTGCACCATGTTGGGTAGGTCCAGGTCGAGCGCATCCCGGATGGCGCCGGCCACCACGGGGTGGTTGCGCCCGATCGCCGCCACGCCGAACCCACCGAGCATGTCGAGGTACTGCTCGCCCCGGTCATCCCACAGATAGGCGCCCTCGCCGCGCGCATACACGCGGTCGAATCCGATCGTCCGGAAGACATCCACGAGGGTGGGGTTGACGTACCGCTCGTGGAGTGCGTAGTTCTCCCCGGCTCGTTCGGCCACCAGCCGCTTCAGATCGAACGCCACGCCCCCACGGTACTCCCGCCCTCCGGGGCGCGTGATCCCCCACTCCGCCACGACCGCCCGGGGGGTCCGTGTCATGCCCGGCCCGGGGCGCCGGATCCCCCGTACTGGTACATCCCCCCGCATGCCATGGCTGCTCGTCATCATCGCCGGCTTCTTCGAGATCGCCTTCGCGGTCCTGCTGAAGCTCTCCGACACCTTCACGCGCCTCTGGCCGACGATCGGGTTCTGCCTCTGCGCCATCGCGAGCTTCGCGATGCTGTCGTGGGCGCTGCGCTACCTCCCGATCGGCACGGCGTATGCCGTGTGGACCGGAATCGGTGCGGCGGGCACGGCCGCGCTGGGCATCTGGGTGTTCGACGACCCGGCGACCTTCGCCCGCATCTTCGGGATCGCGATGATCATCGGCGGCGTGATCGTGCTGAACCTGACCGCCACGGGCTGACCCCCGCCCCGGAGGAACCCCGGTGTCAGCCGGTGGCGCCCAGGCGGTGGACGGCGATCAGGCTCGTCGCACCCGGCGTGGCCACCTGGGGGCCGCTGGTCAGGACCACGCGGGCGCCGTCGGGAAGGCCCAGCCGGCGTTGCGCCCGGAGCAGGCAGCGCTCGACCAGGGCGTCAATGGGCTCCGCGGGCCGCTGGTGCAGCGGCTCCGGGATGACGCCCCACTCGAGCGCCAGCTGGCGCGCGACGTCGGCGTCGCTGCATAGGGCGAGGATGGGTCGGCGCGGCCGGAACCGGGCGGCCGCCCGGGCGGACCCGCCGGTCTCGGTGGGGATGACCAGCGCGTCGGCCTTGATCTCGCGCGCCAGAAGCACGGCCGCACCCATCACGGACTCGGCGGTGGTGCGGCCCTCGTCCGGCGTCCCCCCCTCCGCCCGCAGTGGCGTGACGCCGTCCTGCGCGGCCAGCGCGATGGACGCCATCTGCCCGATCGCCTCGATCGGGTACCGGCCAACCGCGGTCTCGCCCGAGAGCATCACGCATGACGTCCCGTCGATGACGGCATTTGCCACGTCCGAGGCCTCGGCCCGTGTGGGCTCGGGTGCGTCAATCATGGACTCGAGCATCTGGGTGGCCGTGATGACCATCTTCCCGCGCTCGTTGGCCGCCTGGATGATCCGCTTCTGCAGGAGCGGCACGCGTGACACGCCGGCCTCGACCCCGAGGTCGCCGCGGGCCACCATGACGGCGTCGGCGGCGTCGATGATCTCCTCGAGGTGATCAATGGCCGAGAGCGTCTCGATCTTCGCGATGATGCGCACCGACGACCCCAGGATCTCGCCGCGCAGCTCGCGGATGTCCTCGGCGGCGTTCACGAACGACAGGGCGATGAAGTCCACACCGGCATCGAGGGCGGTCCTGACGTCGGTACGGTCCTTGTCGGTCAGGGCCATCTGGGTCACCTGGGCATGGGTGAGGAACGCCCCCTTGCGCGGAAGCGCCGTGCCCGGGATGACGCAGGTGCCCACGAGCGCGCCCTTGGTGCGCTCGGCGATGGCGATGCGCGGGGCGCCGTCGCCGATCACCAGCTCCGAGGTGCCCGGCTCCGCGGCGTCCACGACGCCGGGCCAGTCCACGACCAGCGTGTCCTTGGCCCCCTTCGCCCCCGGCTCCCCGACGATGCGCACCTGATCGCCCTCACCGAGGTCGGCGCGGCCGGATGCCTCATGCAGGCGGATCTTCGGCCCCTGGAGGTCGTACACGATTGCGACGTGCCGCCCGGCGGTGGCCGCCGCATCCCGCGCCTGCCACGCCCTGCGGATGAAATCGTCGCGCGATCCGTGCGAGCAGTTGATGCGCACGCCGTCGACGCCGGCGCGGATCATCGCCACCAGCGTGGGCTGGTGGTCGGTGGACGGCCCGAGGGTCGCCACGATCTTCGTGCGCCTGAGCGTGCTCATGGGGGGCGGGATGCTAGTCCCGCACGGTGAGACGCGCGTTGCAGGGCCCTGCCACCGTGGTGCCCACCCCGGTCGGCCAGCACGGGGGCAGGGCTCAGGCCGGCGAGGGATGCCACCGGCCAAGGGCGGCGACGATCTCCGGAAGACCTGCCGTGCCTGCGGCGATCCCGATGGTAAGCGCAACGGCCTCACCATCAGGGACATCGAGCCGCACGCCATTCAGATCGAGCGTGATGACCAGCGCGAGCCATCCGAGGCGCTTGTTGCCGTCCACCAAGGGGTGCGATCGAACGAGTGACTCCATCAGCGCCGCGGCCTTCTCCGCGAGCCCCGGATACGCATCCCCGCCGAAGGCGGACGCTGTTGGACGTGCGGCGGCGGCGGCCAGCAGCCCGACATCCCTTACCGCGAGCCCTAGGTGCTCGGCCATGCGGAGGAGGTCCTCGGTGCCCAGCAGGATCGAACGCGTCATGCCTCGCCGAGCCGCCTCACCACGTCGCCATAGCGATCGAGGGCCCATTCGAGGGATGCCTCCACGCGGTCGCGATGCTCCTCGCGCGCAGCCTTCTCGATCAGCGCGATGCGGATGACGTCATTCTTCGAGCGGCCTGAGCGACGCGCGAGGGCGACGAGCACGGCCTCTTCATCTTGTGACAGGCGGAGGTTGATGGCCATGGCCGTATGGTACCATATCGGTACCATCCCCCGACCGGGCGACCTCTCCCGCCGCGACCGCTCGAAGGACGCACCCGTATCGGTCCTCGAGAACCAGGCGACGAAGACGAAGAAGGGGCCTCCGCGGCACCGCCCACCGCGGACACCTCGCAGAGCGCGGCATCGTTCAGGCGACGAAGACGAAGAAGGGGCCTCCGCTGCACGCCCACCGCGGACACCTCGCAGAGCGCGGCATCGTTCAGGCGACGAAGACGAAGAAGGGGCCTCCGCTGCACGCCACCGGGGGAGCCGACGCGGACGTACACCCCGTCAGATGATTTGACTCACCGCGGGTAGCGCGGTGTGAGCGGTGGCCTCAGGGCGACCTCGGCCACACGCTCGCCGCACAGCGGGTCAGTACGATCCATTCTTCCACGGCCCCACCCACTCCACTCCCTCAAGACGCCCGCCTACTCGACCGGTGCCGCCCCGGCGGCCGCATCAAGCGCCGCGTACATCAACTGCAGCCCGTGGTGCTCCCTCATCAGAGGAGCCCGAGCGGACCATGGTCCAGCCGCAGGAGCCGCAGATGGCGCCGCCCTGATCGAGCCATGCGAGCAGTTGACGCGCACGCCATCGCCGCCGGCGCGGATCATCGCCACCAGCGTGGGCGGGTGGTCGGTGGACGGCCCGAGTGTCGCCACGATCTTCGTTCGCCTGAGCGTGCTCAGGGGGGCGGGATGCTCGTCCCGCACGGTGAGACGCGCCTTGCAGCGGTGGAGTCCCTCCCCGGCGGGCGGCCCTCTCACTTCCGTCCGTATCATCGCGGTCCGAATACACACGGTCCCGCCATTGTCAGGAGGCCGAGCATGAGCACCGAGGGAACCATCCAGCACCACATCCAGGCCTACGCGGTCGGGGTGTCCGAGCTGATGAGCGACTACACCGGCGAATCCATCATCCTCACGTCCGACGGTACGGTCGTGGGGGGCGACGCGCTCGAGCCCTTCTTCGAGGACCTGCTCGCCGCCATGCCGGACGGGTTCAACGATGCCTTCGAGGTTGTTCAGCTGGCGACCCACGGGCCGCTCGCGGTGATGGTCTGGAAGGCAGAGCCATGGGTGAGCGCCGGCACGAATACCTTCGTCGTGCAGGACGACGCCATCCTCTACCAGACCTACGCCGGCCACAGGCCCGCGTAGCCGGGGCC
>SXGU01024634.1_pt1 | contig 11471 bp, 4 predicted proteins | sample 3174531 | NCBI WGS metagenome assembly SXGU01 (sample SAMN11356863, study PRJNA531348) | freshwater metagenome | isolation source: freshwater sample F1-140 | place: China: Fuxian Lake, Yuxi | collected 2017-12-25
AAAAGCCGCATGACCCGGCGGTATAAGTGGCACCACAGCAACGCGGGCGCTGCCATCAACACAAAAGCAGGTGTTATTTATTTGGGGTGACGCCCCGTTTATATCCATACCCCATAAACCGTTCCCAGGGTAAATCACGGTGATTTACGTATCCAACCTTGGGATCCGTTGATGTCATCAATCCGCCATTTGAAGCAACGGCAGGGTTTTTGCGGTCTTTTAGGGATGCTGCGATGTACCCCCCCCTGAATTCGGGCGCTACAGACGGTGTTCTGAGCGTTGCGAGCGGGGGTTTTCACAGGTGGAAGCGGGTTGATGAATCAACTCAAAAAGGTTTTGCTTGGCTCGAAAATAAATGGTCTGCCAGATGGCGATCCTGCGTTGGAAACGAATCCGCAGGCTGCGGTAGCCATGACTTCATTTGACGAAAATAATATAAACGCCATTGCAATAACCGGTATTGCATTCCGTTTTCCTGGCGACCTTGCGGACGATACCAGTCTTTGGGAAGCGCTCAAGCAAAAGAAGGATCTGGTCACCCAGGTACCCGGTGACCGCTGGGCTAACAGCGAACTTCAGAACACAAAACGGTCTGAACCGGGGCGCAGCATTACCTTCTCAGCGGGTGTACTCTCGCGCATCGACGAGTTCGACGCCGGCTTCTTCGGCATTTCGCCGCGCGAGGCGGCGTGGCTCGATCCGCAGCAGCGGCTTCTCCTCGAATTGTCCTGGGAGTCCATGGAGAATGCTGGGGTGCCACCCTCTACGCTTTCCGGTACGGATTGCGCCGTGTATGTTGGCATCTCCAGTCTCGACTACGGCACACGTGGGCTCGACGATCTTGCTGCCATGTCGTCGCACTCGATGACCGGCAACACGCTCAGCATTGCCGCCAACCGTCTTTCCTACGTTTTCGATCTGCACGGCCCGTCGCTCGCCGTCGACACTGCCTGCTCGTCCTCCCTGGTCGCGCTGCATCACGCCTGCCGTGCGTTGAATACTGGCGAGGCGAGCACCGCGCTCGTCGGTGGGGTCAATTTGTTGTTGCACCCATATCCCTTTGTCGGTTTTACCAAGGCCTCGATGCTGTCCGCCGATGGGCGTTGCAAGGCCTTCGATGCTTCTGGCAATGGTTATGTGCGCGCCGAGGGTGGGGCGGTGCTCCTGCTCAAACCGCTGGCGCAGGCGATGGCCGATGGTGACGATATCAAGGCGGTAATCCTTGCAACGGGCGTCAATGCTGACGGTGCGCGCAAGACGGGTATCACCATTCCCAGCCGGGATGGCCAGGCCGAGCTCATGCGAAGCGTGCTGGCGAAAACCGGCCTTGCGCCCCAGGACATCGATTTCATCGAGGCGCACGGCACGGGCACCATGGTGGGTGATCCCATCGAATGCGCCGCCATCGGGGCGGTGTATGGGCAAGGGCGGGAAACACCTCTGCCCATCGGCTCGGTCAAGGCCAATCTTGGCCACATGGAGGCCGGCTCCGGCATGGCGGGTCTGGTGAAGGCGATCCTGGCGTTGCAACATCGCGCACTGCCCCCGCAACTCCACCTCGAAACACCTAATCCTCACATCGATTTCGTCGGGCTCAATCTGCAGCCTGTCACCGAATATCGGCCGCTGGAAAAGGAAACCCCGCTGGTGGCCGGCGTCAACTCGTTCGGCTTTGGAGGCGCAAACGCGCACGTCCTGCTGCGCGAATACCGTCACGATGAGGAAAAAGCGTATACGCCTGAGGCGTTGCCGCCGCTTTTCCTCTCCGCGCGTACTGACGCGGCGCTGCAAACGTTGGCTTCCCGCTATGCGGAACGGCTGAAGAACAGCTCGCCGGCGGACTATTACGACATCGCGCATGCCGCAGCTCATCGGCGCGACCGCCTGGAAAAGCGCCTGGCACTGCACGGCAATACACCCGACGAGGCGGCGGAAAAACTGGCTGCATACGCCCAAGGCGGCACGCCGGACGGCGTGGTGCTCGAAGAACAACTGCCTCAATCGGGCAGCGTTGCCTTCGTCTATTCCGGCAACGGCGCCCAGTGGATCGGTATGGGCTTGCGCCTGATGGCCGAATCGCCGGCCTTTGCCGACATCCTGGCCGAGCTCGACGCGCGCATGCAGCCCATCGCTGGCTTTTCGCTGCTGGCCGAGTTGCAGGCCACCGGGGAAGCCTCCCGTGTCGACGATACGGTTGTCGCCCAGCCCTTGCTGTTTGCCATTCAGGTTGCCGTCACGCGCTTGCTGAAGGTGCAGGGCGTCGAACCGCGGGCAGTAGCGGGCCACAGTGTGGGGGAAGTGGCGGCCGCCTGGGCCTGTGGCGCGCTTGATCTCGACGCCGCCATCCGGGTGATCGTCGCCAGAAGCCGCGCCCAGGGTGAAACGCGTGGCACGGGCCGCATGGCCGCTGTCGGTCTTTCGGTGGAGGCCATGCAAACTGTCATGGCAGAACTGGGAGAGGCGCTCGATGTCACGATTGCCGGCATCAACAGCCCGAAGAGCCTGACCCTTTCTGGTAGCCTGGCCGATCTGGAACGAATCCAGTCTCATCTGGCATCCAAGGGGGTCTTCTTCCGCCTGCTCGACCTCGACTACGCCTTCCACAGTCGCCAGATGGACCCGATCCGAGTGCCGCTGCTCGCCAGCCTGGCCGGGTTGGAAACCCGCGCTGCGGCAGAAACCGCCTTCGTTTCCACAGTTACCGGCGTCGCACTCGACGCCACTCAATTGGGGGCGGAATACTGGTGGCGCAACGTGCGTGAGCCTGTACGGTTCTCCGAGGCCATCGCTGCTCTCGTTGAGCTTGGCTGCCGCTGCTTCATCGAAATCGGCCCGCATGCCATCTTGCAGCGCTATATCGGCGAATGCCTCGCGTCCGCTGGCACGAAAGGGCGGGTCCTGCCCACCCTGCGCAAGGAGGCTGATGGTTGGAAGCACATCGTCGAGACTGCCTTGTGTGCCCACCTGCTCGTCGACAAGCCGAAGTTAGGTGTTTATTTCCCGCAGCCCGGGCGTCGTGTCCAGTTGCCCAACTACCCCTGGCAACGCGAGCGGCATTGGCACCCGCGCACCAGCGAAAGCCTTTTGTCCATTGAGCGGCGGCGCATACATCCGTTGTTGGGCTGGCGAATTCCCGAGGCCGCACACACCTGGGAAAACACCCTCGATCCGACGGTACTGCCCTGGCTTGCCGACCATAAGGTGGGGGGCGCCGTTGTCTTCCCCGGCGCGGCCTATGCGGAGATGGCCCTCGCGGCCGCCCGTGAATGGCTGAGCGGAGAGGTGCTGGCGTTCGAAGAGATGGACATCGTCTCCCCCATGGTCTTCGACGGCGAGCACGAGCGCACGCTGCGTTTCGAGCTCAACGACCGGGACGGCAGCTTCCAGATCAAGAGTCGCCAGCGACTGAGCCAGGATGCATGGACGCTGCATGCCGCTGGGCGGATTCTGCAACAAGGGGCCGTTTCCCGGCACGCGCAGATTCCCTCGCCGTCGGCGGATACCGCCACGATGGACGGGCAAACCCACTACCGCCTGGCAGCTACGCTGGGGCTCAATTACGGCCCGACCTTTCAGGGCCTGCGCGAAGCCGTCGTCGCCGATAACTGTCTGCAAGCCGAGCTGGAACATCCCGCCGACTTGGTACAAGACGGCTACCTCCTCCATCCGGCCTTGCTCGATGTCTGCTACCAGTCGCTGGTCGACTTCTTCCGTACCGACATCGAGGCGGGCCGAGGCGTGGCCTTGCTGCCCGTCAAGACCGGCCGGCTCGAATATCACCGTGCTGGAAAACCCAGCCGATTCCGCGCCCGGCTCACGCGCCGCAGCGCACGCTCTGTGCTGGCGGACTTCGAGCTGTTCGATGCCGAAGATACCCTGCTGGCCAGCGTCAGCGGTTGCCGTTTTCGTGCCGCGCCGCTCGCGCACAAGGCGCAGGAAAAGGTCTCCCGCTGGCGCATCGACCCATGGCTGCGCCCGCATCCGGCGGAAGGACTTGTTACCCAGCTTCCCACCCCGCAGGCGCTTGTTGAAACCCTTCGGCTGGCGATAGCTGAGCAGGCGGAACCCCGCGGCCGCTGGTTCAAGGAGGCCCTGCCGCTCTTCGAAGCGCTCGTCGTCTCCTTCGCCTTCGAGGCCTTCCGGGCGATTGCCGAGAAAGACAGCGAAGTCCTGCAAAGGCTGATGACCGCGTCCGACCCCTATGCACGCTGGCTCAGCAGCCTGTTGCAGCAGGAAGGCATGCTCTCCGTTCACGAAGGGCATTGGCAACTGGTCGACGGCAGCGATTTGCCTGCCGCCGAGGACATCTGGCGCACGCTCGCGCGCGAGCACGGCGCGGCGTTGCCGCACCTGGTTCTGCTGGGTCGGGTGGGACGCCACCTGCCGCATCTGCTGCTCCATCCGGCAGAGCGGCCTGCCTTCCTTGACGCGCTGCGCCGTTCGCCCGTTGCGGAAATGCTTTATCAGGACGATCCAGCCTATGCCGGCATGCGACAGGCGGTCGAGCACATCCTCACCCACCTGGCCAGCGACTGGCCGGCGCACCGCCGCTTGCGGGTCCTGGAAATCGCCGACGGTCTGAGCGAGGTTCCGCGTGCCGTGCTGGCGGCGCTGCCCGAAGACCGCTTCGACTATGTGCTGGCCTTGCCCGAAGCCGTGGCCGAACGGCAGCGGGCGGAATACGCCCACGCGCCCAATCTTGTCGTTGCCACACTGGATACCACGAGCTGGCAGCTCGCCGCCGAGACGGCCTTGCCGGACAAGTTCGATGTCGTCCTACTGCGTCACACCCTGCACCGAACGGTGAGCCCGAAAGCCGCGCTCAACCAGATGCGGCGCTGGCTGGCCGCCAACGCCAGCCTCATCGTGGCCGAACGTCACGCGGATTGGAGCGCCGACTTTCTGGCCGGCCTGGCCAACGATTGGTGGCATGAGGCCACAGTTGACGAAGCGCCGCATTCCTCGCTGGCGCCGGCCGCCGCCTGGGCGGAGCTGTTGCGGGCGGAGGGTTTCGAGGACGTGCTGGACTATGCTGAACCGCCGGCCGAGGGCCTTGCCGAAGGCGCCTATCTGCTCCTGGCGCACGCGCCGGCCCAGCGGAAGGCCGCCTTGCCCGCGCCCGAACCGGCTGCGTGGTTGCTCCTTAACGATGCCGCCTCTTTGGAGCTGGCGGGCCATCTCTCCGCGCGGCTCGAATCGCAAGGGCAGCGGGTGATCACGGCCCAATCACTGCCGCAAAGCCTCGATGACATCGACCACGTCGTGAGCTTGCGGGGGTGGGACGTCCCCCCGGAAACCACCGCGGATCTGCTCACCGGGGTTCTGGGAGAGGTGCAGACCATCACCACCCAGGCTGCTAGAAAGATGCCGCGCCTGTGGTTCGTCATCCGCGGCGGTGCGCTGGCTTCGAACCTGTCGGCTACGGGCGCTCCCAATCCACAGCAAGCCGCGCTCTGGGGCTTCGCGCGCGTACTCATGAACGAATACCCAGCGCTCGAAACCACGCTGATTGATTTGGGTTGTGAAGACGGCCTCGACCGGCTGGAAAACGAGCTGCTCTTCCCCGATGGCACGTCCGAGATTCTGCTTACCGATACCGGCCGCTACACGCTGGTCATGCAGGAAGCCGCCGAAGCAGCGGCCCGCCCTGCAGCCCCTGAAGAGCGCTTCCGTCTCGACTTCCATCTGCCCGGGCAACTGCGCAACCTCGTCTGGTTGCCGCAGGAACAAACCGCCTTGGCCGAAGATGCCGTGGAAGTGCGGGTGCAGGCCACTGGCCTCAACTTCCGCGACGTTATGTACCTCATGGGCCTGTTGCCGGACGAAGCGGTGGAAAAAGGCTTCGCCGGCGCCAGCCTGGGGCTGGAATTCGCCGGCATCGTCAGCCGCGTCGGGTCGCGCGTGCATGATCTCAGGCCGGGAGCCAAAGTCATGGGCTTTGGCTCGGCCTGCTTCGCGAGTCACGTCGTCACCCGCGCCGATGCTGTTGCTCGGATGCCGGAAGAATGGTCGTTCGAATCCGCCGCCACCGTCCCCACCGTGTTCTTCACGGTGTATTACGCCCTCAAGCACCTCGCAGACCTGCAAGCTGGCGAGCGCGTGCTCATCCACGGCGGTGCCGGAGGAGTAGGCATTGCCGCCATCCAGCTCGCCAAATATCTGGGGGCAGAAGTTTTTGCCACCGCTGGTGGCGATGAAAAACGCGATTTCGTGCGGCTATTGGGCGCCGATCACGTCTTCGACTCGCGCTCGCTTGCGTTTGCCGATGCCATCCTTACCGTAACGAACGGCGAAGGCGTCGATGTCGTGCTCAATTCGCTGGCGGGCGAAGCCATACGCCGCAATCTTTCGGTGCTCAAGCCCTTCGGCCGCTTCCTCGAACTGGGCAAGCGCGACTTCTTCGAGAACACGCCTATCGGCCTGCGTCCCTTCAAGGACAACATCAGTTACTTTGGTATCGACGCCGACCAGCTGCTGACCGGCCGACCGAAACTGGCGGCGCGCATGTTCCGCGAGGTCATGGCCCTGTTCCGCGAAGGGGCGCTCACGCCCTTGCCCAGCCGGGTTTTTCCGGCCGAGCGCGTGATCGATGCCTTCCGCAGCATGCAGCAGGCCCGGCACATCGGCAAGGTGGTCGTCTCGCTTGCCGATGCACGGCCTGTGGTCGAACGGCCTGCGACGGCTCCAGTGCCGCTGCGTCTGGTCAAGGACTCAGCCTGGATCGTGACAGGCGGCCTCTCCGGCTTTGGCCTGGAATCGGCGCGCTGGCTGGCCGCCCACGGCGTTGGGCATCTCGTTCTGGTGGGGCGTCGTGGTCTGGACACCCCGGGCGCCAGGGAAGCGGTCGATGACCTCACGACCCAGGGCATCCAGGTGCTGGCGCTGGCTTGTGACATCAGCGATGCCGCAGCGGTGGCGCGCATGGTCGAGCATGTACGCAAGACCTGCCCGCTCATCCAGGGCGTGCTGCATGCGGCGGCCGTCTTTGACGATGCCCTCGTGCAGAACCTCGACGCCGCGCGCATGGAAGCCGTGCTCGCGCCCAAGCTCTTGGGCGCCTGGAACCTGCATCAGGCCACGCTCGGCATTCCGCTCGAACACTTCGTGCTCTATTCCTCCATCACCACGGCCATCGGCAACCCCGGCCAGGCCAACTACGTCGCCGCCAATGCCGGGCTGGAAGGTCTGGCTGAAATGCGCCGACACCTCGGCCTGCCCGCCGTTTGCGTCGGCTGGGGCCCGATTGGCGATGCGGGCTATCTCACCCGCAACGAAGCTGTGCGCGACAGCTTGGGCCAGCGCCTCGGCAAACCGCCGTTACGTACGCTGCAGGCGTTGAACGAGCTCGACCATCTACTGCCACAAAGCGGCTCGCTGGCTGTTGCCAATTTCGACTGGAACACGCTGGCCCGTCTGCTGCCTTCCGCCACTCGCGGTCGGTTTTCCGTTCTCAACCGCAGCCTCAAAAGCACCGGCCTATCGGAAAACGAAGCGGATTTTCAAACACTCATTGCCGGCAAATCGCCTGAAGAAGTCGCCGTTATCGTCCAGCAAATGGTGGTGCAGGAAGTCGCGCAAATCCTCGCCATCGGCGCAGACCGTATCGACCCCACGCGCAGCCTGCACGACCTGGGGCTGGATTCCCTCATGGCGGTTGAACTGGCGCTGGGGCTGGAACAACGCTTTGGCATTCAGTTGCCGGTGATGATGCTCAACGAGTCGCCCACGGCGGAAAAGGTCACTCAGCGCATCGTCGAAAAACTGCTCGGCGGCACCGACCTAGATGATGCAGCCGCCAATACGGTCGATGCCGTGGTTCGGGGCATCACCCAACAGCACGGTGAAGCCCTTGCAGCAGAAGACATTCAGCAGATCTCTCAGGATGCCCGCGCGCTACAAAAACAAGGTACGAGGCTCACCGCATGACTCAGTCATCACTCGGCCTGAAGGCCAAGCAACAGATCATCGAGCGCTTCCTCGGCAAAAAAGTCGGCGCTGACGGGGCGGCGCCTCAGACGGTCGCTACCCGGTCATTGCATAGCGCCAAGGTACCGGAAGCCTTCACTCGCTTCGACCGCCACCCCGGCTACGAAAAAATGCTGGTGCCCAAGGCGGCGGCCGATCGTCTGGGGCTGCGCAACCCGTTCTTCATCGCGCACGACGGCGTCGCCGGCGCCGTCACACGCATCAATGGGCGTGAATTCATCAATTTTTCGAGCTACAACTACCTGGGTCTGGCTGGGCATCCGGCTGTCAACAAGGCCGCGAAGGACGCCATCGACCGCTACGGCACCTCCGCTTCCGCCAGCCGTTTGGTCGCGGGCGAACGCCCCATCCAGCGCGAACTGGAAGAAGCCTTGGCGGAACTCTATGAGGTCGAAGACTGCGTGGTCTTCGTCAGCGGCCACGCGACCAATGTCTCGACCATCGGTTACCTGTTCGGCCCCAAAGATCTCGTTATCCACGACAGCCTGATTCACAACAGCGTGCTGGAAGGCATCAAACTATCCGGAGGTGCCCGGCGCAGTTTCCCCCACAACGACACGGCGGCGCTCGACGGCATTCTGGCCGAAATCCGCCACCAGTTCGAGCGCGTGCTCATCGTCGTCGAAGGGCACTACAGCATGGATGGCGACATCCCGGACCTGCCCGCGCTCATCGACATCAAGCGCCGCCACGGCTGTTTTCTGATGGTGGACGAGGCGCATGCCCTGGGGGTGCTGGGGGCAAAGGGCAAAGGCTGTCACGAGCATTTCGATGTGGCTGGCAAGGATGTAGACATCTGGATGGGTACCCTCTCTAAAACGCTGGCCGGCTGCGGCGGCTACATCGCCGGCGAGCGGGCGCTGGTCGAGCACCTCAAATACGCCGCGCCGGGTTTCGTTTACAGCGTCGGCATCGCCCCACCGTTGGCAGCCGCATCGCTTGCCGCGCTCAGGATCATGCTCGACGAGCCCGAGCGTGTTGCCCGTTTGCAGGAAAACGGGCAGATGTTCCTCAAGATGGCAAAAGAAAGCGGGATCGACGTCGGCACCTCTCAAGGCTTCGCCATCGTGCCGGCAATCACCGGCAGCTCGCTCAAGGCGGCAAAGTTGTCCAACCGGCTTTTTGACAGCGCCATCAACGTCCAGCCCATTGTCTATCCGGCGGTGGAGGAAAAGGCGGCGCGGTTACGGTTTTTTATTTCTACGATGCATAGCGAAAAACACTTCGGATATGTGTGCGAAAGCATCCGAAGATCGCCATGACTTACAAGGACAAATCATGAACCCCCCAACTATTGTTCGGACAAGCTTGATTTACCTAGGACTGGTTTTTGCACTTTCTGGCTGTGCAACCTTGCCGGATTGGCTTTCTGCCTCTGGCCCGAGTCGGGAGCAGGTTCAGGAAAAGCGCGACACTGGACGCATTGAGGGCATTCAATTGATTGACGTTAATGATGCCTTGGCCAGAAACCTCGCCAAAAGCAAAAAGCTCGGTCAGTTCATCGATGTATTCCCAAGCAATGGTTCCAACAACTACCTGATCGGCCCGGGCGACATCATCGAGGTTTCTGTTTGGGAAGCGCCGCCCGCGATGCTGTTTGGCTCGGTTGTGCTTGACCCCAAGGCAGGCCCGACTACCACGCGCGTTGTCACTTTTCCGGAGCAGATGGTCACGCCAGACGGCACGATCACCATGCCCTTTGCTGGCCGAGTGCTCGTCAAGGGACGCACCACGCAGGACATCGAGGCGGACATCGTCAAACGCCTCACCGGCAAGGCCCACCAACCGCAGGTGTTGGTACGGGTCATCAAGAACAACACCTCGAATGTAACCGTGGTGGGCGAAGTGAATAACAGCACCCTCTTGCCGCTGACCCCGAAGGGCGAACGCCTGCTTGACGCCCTGGCTGCCGGGGGCGGAGTGAAGCAACCAATCAACCGTGTGGCCGTACAGATCTCTCGTGACAACGTGACGGCTACCATGCCGCTCGACCTCGTCATCCGCGACCCCCGGCAAAACATCCTGCTCAAGCCGGGTGATGTCGTAACCGCCCTGTTCCAGCCGCAAAGCTTCTCGGTGCTCGGCGCGACTGGAAAGAATGAAGAAATTCCATTTGAAGCCCAGGGAATTTCACTTGCCCAGGCTTTGGCCCGCTCCGGCGGTCTCAACGACAGTCGTGCCGATGCCCGTGGCGTGTTTGTGTTCCGCTTCGAAGATGCGACGCTGCTCGACGCAAAAGGTCAGGTACCCAAATCAGCCGATGGCACGGTGCCGGTGGTTTACCAGATTGACCTACGCGACCCGGCCTCGCTGTTCGTTACGCAGAACTTCCCCGTGCAAAACCGCGATGTGATTTACGTCGCCAACTCGCCCGAGGCCGAATTCAACAAATTCCTGCGGCTGGTGGTGTCGGTTGCCATGCCTAGCGTAACCATCAACCGGGCCCTGAGCAATTGAACCGCAACCCGCTCGCCGTTACGTTTGCCGTCTGGCGCGCGATTTTCCTGCGCGAGGCGCTCGATCGGCTTTTCGACATGCGTTTTGCCTGGTTCTGGCTGCTGGCAGAACCTGTTTTGCATATCGCCTTCATCACTTTCGTCATGACCGTGATTCGGGTGCGTACCGTTGGCAACGCCGACGTCGTTGTCTGGGTCATCGTTGGCATGCTGGCCTTCTTCCTGTTTCGCCGCACGGCGATTCAGGTGACCTATGCCGTTGATTCCAACCGTCCGCTATTCACCTACCGCCAGGTCAAACCCTTTGACCCCGCCATCGCTCGGGCGCTGCTCGAAGCCTTTTTGATGGCCATCATTGCCGGCGTCATCCTCCTCACCGCCGCGCTATTGGGCCATGACACCTTTCCGGCCGACACCTTGTTGGTGATGCAGGCGGTTTTCGGGCTCTGGCTGTTCGGCATCGGCTACGGGCTGGTTGCATCGGTGCTGATGGCACTTGTGCCGGAAATGGAGCACGTTCTCAAGATCGTGATGTTGCCGCTTTACTTGATTTCTGGCGTTATCTGGCCATTGGCCAGCATACCCATGCCCTATCGCGACATTTTGATGATCAACCCCATCGCGCACGGGCTAGAGCTGGTTCGCATGGGCTTCTTTCCTTACTACCACACCGTGCCCGGCCTCAGCATGCCGTATCTGTTTGCTTGGGGCGTAGTCAGCATCTTTCTCGGCCTGATGTTGTATCGCCGATTCGCCATCCAGATGGTGATGCGATGATCGTCATCGAAGATGTTCATAAACGTTACAAAACCGAGCATGGCCCCGGCAAATGGGTCTTGCAGGGCGTAACGCTGACGATCCCCCGCAACGTCAATGTCGGCCTGATTGGCGCCACCGGCGCCGGCAAATCCACGCTGCTACGCATCATCGGCGGAATCGATCCTCCCAACACAGGGCGGGTGGAGCGCCGTTGTCGGCTCTCCTGGCCGATGGGAAATGGCGGCCTGGAGCCGACGCTGACCGGCCGCC
>SXGU01036702.1_pt1 | contig 11470 bp, 14 predicted proteins | sample 3174531 | NCBI WGS metagenome assembly SXGU01 (sample SAMN11356863, study PRJNA531348) | freshwater metagenome | isolation source: freshwater sample F1-140 | place: China: Fuxian Lake, Yuxi | collected 2017-12-25
AGCATCGGTTTGGGGTCGAAAAGATCCACCTGGCTGGGGCCCCCGTTCATGAACAACTGAATCACGCTGTTCGCTTTCGGCTTGAAGTGCGGCCGGCGCGGTTCCACGGTGTGCACGGCCGCCCCCAAGGTCCCCGCATGGAGCGATGCGAGCGCAGCGCCGTGCAGGCCGCCGGCGAACCGGCTGAAGAAATCGCGGCGTGAAGGTTTAGGCATCATGTCTCCAGACATCTCCTTAAGACAATACCCTAACGATTGTCGCAGGTTTTTCCGGGGGATCAGTCCACCTTGCCCCGCTTCCTGGCGTGGAGTGTGCGAAACACGGTTCGTCCCGTTCTCCGTCGACAGCGCCTTTACCGCGGGCCGGACTCTTTCCGTGATCTGGTTCAATGCCACAGAACGCGGGTGATGGTTGTCCAGTTGCGGACGCCTCAATGCGGATGCCCTGATTTCGAGAGGCAAGGCGCCGTTGAAGCCGCCGATCAGGGGTTCGCGCGGCGAATTGCGCGGACGACGCCCTACACCGTTATGGGGAAGGAGTCAAATACGGGTGCGGTATCGCTTGCCGGGACTGGAATCCGAACCTGGCGCAGACGGTCGAGCACCGCGCGCGGAATGTTCAGATTGCCGTCACGCCCATGGCCCAGACGGATCTTCGGCTTCACGTCGCCGTGAAAATCGCTGCCGCCGGTCATTTCAAGCTGGAGCCTTTCGGCAATTCCGCGATAGCGCGCAACTTCACGCGGGCCGTGGTCGCTATGGTAAACCTCAACCGCCCTCAGACCGAATTCCGCCATCACGGTGATCATCTCTTCGTGCCTGCCGCGCACTTCGTTTTCGGCGACGCGCACCGGATGAGCGAGCGAGGGCAGGCCCCCGGAATCGAGAATCCGCTGAATGCCTTCCTCGATCTTTGGCTCCTGCCTTTCGACGTAGCCCTTCGCCGCGACATCCAGAAATTCGTCGAAGGCCTGCTGAAGCGATGACACGTAGCCCTTCTGCAACATGATCCTCGCGAAATGCGGGCGGCCCGTCTGCGTGCGGCCGATCGCCTGCACTTCCGCCAGAGTGATGTCGACACCGAGCGACTGAAGGCGTTCGATCAGCCGGCGGTTGCGGTCGCGGCGCGACTCCTGTCCGATGCGAAGCCAGTCGCGGAAATCCTGGGTCGGCATCTGCTGAAGAAAATACCCGAGCAGATGCACGGTTCGACCGCGGAACTTCGTGGAAAGTTCCACGCCGCAAATCAGATCAAGCCCGGCTGCCTGTGCGAACGGCAACGCGGCGTCGTAACCGTCGAGCGTGTCGTGGTCCGTGATCGCGAGCGCCTCGAGGCCGAGGCCGGCCGCATGGCGAATCAAATCTTCGGGAGCGCAACTTCCGTCGGAGGCTGTGGTGTGTGAATGGAGATCGATCAAATCAGGCCCAAGCCTTTCAGTGTAGCCCAAATCTTCGCCGCGCTTTCGTCGGGCGTCTCGATCGACGAGTTTACTGTCACTTCGGGGTTTGTTGGAGCCTCGTACGGATCTGAAATGCCCGTGAACTGGCTCACTTCGCCCGCGAGCGCCTTCTTGTACAGGCCCTTGACGTCGCGTTGCGCCAGCACTTCCACCGGACATTCGACGTACACTTCCACGAAACGGACGATCTTCGCGCGCACCTCCTCGCGGACCGCGCGGTAGGGCGAAATCGCGGCGACGACGGCCACCACTCCGTGGCGAACGAGCAGCTCCGACACCCATCCGATTCGGCGGATGTTTTCATCGCGGTCTTCCTTGCTGAAACCGAGACCCTTCGAAAGATGCGTGCGAACAACGTCGCCGTCGAGCACCTCTACTGGCGCTCCCGCTTTTCGCAAACGGCGCTCGATAATCGCGGAGATGGTGGATTTTCCCGCGCCGGACATACCGGTGAACCAGATTGTGAATCCCTTTTGCATGTTTTCGCTATCTAGAATAGCCGGAGGTGCTACACGTGGGGTGCGCTGAGGACCGCGTCAAGCAAAACGTCGACGGCGCGCCCGGCCTTTCCGTCTGCCGTGAAGTGGATGCCGCATTCCTTCGCCGCGTTTTCTTCCCACCACCATCTTCCGGCGCGTTCGGATTCTCCGGGCTCGATGGCGCGAGTGCAGGGCGAGCATCCGATGCTCGCATATCCGCGCCCGTAGAGCGGGTGTACCGGCACATCATGCTCGCGCATGTAGCTGTCAACCTGCGCCTTAGTCCAATCGGCGAGCGGGCTGATCTTGACGAGCGCTCCGGATTCGTCGACACGAGGCACCGCGGACCGCGTTTCGCTCTGAGAGCGGCGTAGACCGGCAAGCACCGCGGTAGCGCCGGTACGCTTCAGGTAACTGTCAAGCGGACGCACTTTGCGCAGTTCGCAGCAAAGCATGCGCTGCGGCACGCCGTCGAAAAACAAATCGCGGCCGTGCCGTGATACCATCGCCTCTACTTCGGCTGCGTCCGGCGTCACGATGTCGACGGGAATCCCGTAGCGGGACGTGACGGTCGCGATCATCTGATGCGTTTCAGGCGGAAGCCGGCCGGTGTCGATGGTGAATACCCGGATCGAAGGCAAAACGCGCACGGCCATGTCCAAAATCACGAGGCCCTCGGCTTGAAAGCTCGTAGACAGGACGAGCCCATCGCCGTAAGTCTGGTGTGCCCAAGCGAGGAGACTGGCCGCTGAGATGTCTTCCTTGATCCCCAATCTCTATCAAGATAGCGGACTTTGACCGCGCTAATCAAGTTCCAGTCTCTGCGGTGGCGTCTCTGGCGATTCGCCGGCCTCCGGTCTTTACAGATCCCCAATCGGGGAGCGGAGCCCCCGCCATGGTGTGACGCTATCAGTTCCCAACCATCAGGGAATGGCGACGCCCGAAGCATTTATCGAAGCAGCCTCAAACGACCGCGAACGCGGCGAAGAAGACGCGTTGGAACCGCCTCCGGTCGGCGCTCGTTGCGACCTCAACATTCGGGTACGCATCGCGAATTTCAACGGTCCTTCCTTCTTCCGGCCGATCGATGCGGATCTCGACCCCGAGCGGGCGGAACTTCACGACGCGCGGCTCCACAAGCGCTGCCGCGGCGAGCGGATCCCACGCGAAATAGTAACCCCCGTCGATCGATTTCCGGGCCAGCCCGAGAATCGCCGAAACGAATTTTCCAAGCGGCGTTAGCCTCATGGCGTTGAAGTCGTTCACAAAGTCCGCGCCGATTGGAACCCGGTTCGTGGCGTCGAGGGGAACCAGGCGCAGTTTCAGCGCTGAACTGAACACCCGCCTTGCGGCGCGCGGATCAGCGAACAGATTCCATTCCGCGGTCGTGTTGTCCGTCTTGAAGAAACCGCCGGCGTCAATATTCCCGGGTACGCCGAGCGCGCCGCCCATGATGACGATCTCGTTCACCCGCCGGGCGGCCCCGGGCGCCGCGCCGAGAGCCGCTGCAAGGTTTGTCAGCGGGCCTAATGCCAGAATCCGCAAGGGCTGCCCTGAAGAGAAACGCTCTATCAGGAAATCTACTCCGTCCCGCCGTTCCGGTCTTCGCCCGGCAGCCGGAAGCGGGACGCCCGCGAGTTCGTCCGCCTCCCGCCGCCATTCAAGAGGGAATTCCGCTCCGCCGATTTCAGGCTTGTCTCGTCCCGCGTACACGGGGATATCGGTTCTTCCCGCCAGCGCAAGCAGCCGGAGAATGTTTTCCGCGCCCTTTCGCGCATGGGCCAACCCGTTGACGGTTACGATTGCTTCGATACGCACGTCTCTTCGCGAAAGCAGGAAAGCGATCGCGAGCAAGTCGTCCGTTCCGGAATCGGTGTCGATCACGACAGGTACCGGGCCCGCGCCTTCAAGCGCGCCAAAGGGCAATACAGCGATAACGGCCCTGCGTGAAATCACTGGTGCGCGGAGAACTGCGCTTGCGGCGGATTGAGCTTCACTTCGATGGTCTTTTCGTCTTCGTTGACATCGAAAGTCTTGCCAAACGTCTGATAGCCCTTGGCGACCACCTGCACCAGTATCTGGCCCTGCGGAATCGGCGGAATCGCAGCAATGCCTTCCTGATTGGTGCGCATTTCCCAATTCGTGCGGATCTTCTTACCCAACTTCGCCTTGGACCGGCCTTTCACGAACTGGACCCGGACACCTGCGCGATCGACGGGCTTTCCGCCGGGCGTGCTTACCTCGATCCGGATCTTGGTCATCTCCGCCGCGAAACAGGTTCCGATAGCCGCAAGGCCCCAAGTCACGAGAATCACTAGTCCGTTACGCATGAGTCTATTATCGCAAATCGGGCAGCAGACAACGCGCGGGGCGTCCGGAGGCGCGCGCCACGGCCTCGGCCGCGATGTAACCGCTGCGCACGGCGCCCTCCATCGTCGCCGGCCAGCCGCTGTTTGTCCAATCCCCCGCGAGGAACACGTTTGGGAAACGCGTTTCGGCCCCGGGGCGTAGCGCTTCGGTTCCCGGTGCGGCCGAGAATGTCGCGCGCATTTCCTTGACAACGTGCGACCGTTCCAGTTCCGCCGCGCGCGCGGCGGGGAAGAACTCGCCAAGCTCCCGCACGGCCATCGAAATCACATCCGCGCGCGCCATCTCCGCAAGACTCCGTGATGCGCTCACCACAACCTGCACGTAACGGCCGTCCTTCTTGTTGAACATCCACTGGATGTTGCGGTCGAGCAGCGTGGCATGAGGCAACTTGGTCACCGGACGGTCGAACCACAAGTGAATTCCCGTGATTGGGGAGTGTTCAAGCAGCCGCGCTTCGACGCCCAGACAAGGAGCGGCCGCTTGCACTCGCTCAAACGGCAGCGCGCAAATATAGTAGTCCGCCTTATGGGAGGCGCCGCCGGCGCGTACGCCCGTTTGCGGGTCAAAATTCTCCACCGGACTCCGAAGGGAGACCGTAACGTTCCCGATGCGTTCCCACGCTCCACTTCCATAGAGTTTCCCGAGCGGTACGTTCGGCACGCCCATCTCGTAGGAATCCGCCCGCGCCAGAAAACCGAGCCAGAATACTTGAAAACCGTGCACGGCGGCCATTCGATCCAGGTCTTCGTTGATCGCGCTGACCAGGATCTGCCGCCAGAAACGGTTGATCGCCGTCTCTGTCTGGGCTTTTTCGCGAAGCCAGTCCAGCATGGAAATGGAGGCGAGATCGCCTCGCGTCTCCCGCTCCCGCCGGATCGCGAAAATGCCTCGTGCTATGGCCCACTTATCCGCGGCCGAAAAGCAAGGCAGACGCAGGAACGATCCTGAAAAGTGCAGCGGGGCGGGCAGGAAGCCGCGCCCGAGCGTCGACACGCGGCCGCCCGGCTCAACGAAGTAATACCTTTTGTAAAACTGAATATGACTGCAAACTCCAAGCCGGCGGTAGAAGTCGAGAAGGTTCACGCAGCAGCCGAGAAGCACGTGCTGGCAATTGTCGATGACCTCGGAGTCTTCCTCCGATGGCGAGAGCGGATATGACGTAGCCCGGCCGCCGAGGAACCCGCGTGATTCAAATAGCCGCACCCGGAATCCCGCTTGAGCGAGAGCGGCTGACGCCGAGAGACCCGCGAGACCGCCGCCGATGATGATTACTGAGTGCATTCGCGGGCAGCGCGAGGCGCGCCACTTACCAGTATGCCGGGCCGCGCGCGGCCGGATCAACCGCCTGTTAGAATCAAGATGTACGAATCGCTTCTAATGACTCCAGCACTACCGCCCGAAAGTCGGCCGCCGTTGTCGCTTGAAGGCATTTTCGCGAGCTCTGTAGCACGAGCCGAAGCATTGATGCGGGATGCCGTCGAGCAGGCTCGCCTTAGGTCCCGCCATGAGGTAAGCGCAACTCTCAACCAGGCCGCGAGACGTCTGCGCCAGTCCGCGGGCATTGAAGAAATCGCCGGATGCCTGATAGACGCGAGCGCTCCTTTCTGCGGGAAGGCGGCCGTATTCGAAGTCTCGAGCGATGAGTTGCGCGGATTGCGCGGCCGGGGATTGGACGGCCAGCGCACCGGGGCTATCGAGGAGATTGGTTTTTCCTTCGCCGACGCTCCCGCGTTCGCCGCCGCTATTGAGGGCCGCGATACGGTAGTAGCGGCCGGTTCGGCCAGGGAGATTTCGAACGTAGTTGTGGAATTGTTCGGGCACAGGGCTGGCGAAAAGGCCTATTTGTTTCCCGTCCTCGCTGCTGACGGCGTGGCCGCCGTCCTATATGCGGCCGCGGGTTCGGACGCGGTCGAAATCGCTGCCCTCGAGCTATTGTGTGCCTTGGCTGGAGCCGCTCTGACTGGCCTTTCCGGAAGTCCGTTCGAGAGGAATGATGTTGACGCGGAACCGGAGCCGGAACCACGCCGCTTGCAGTTGATTTCGATAGCCGGGGCGCAAGCCCCCGAACCGGCGCGCCCGGGGCGCCGTACCACGCTGCCGGAGTGGAAAGCGCTCTCCCGCGAGGATCAGGATCTGCATCTTCGGGCTCAACGCTTCTCCCGTGTGCGGGTGGCGGAAATGCGTTTATACAAGTCCGAAGCCGTAAAGACAGGACGCTCGCTTCACGATCTCTACACCGCCCTGAAGTCCGATATTGACTTGGCGCGCGAAGTTTTCAAGCGCGATTTCATGGCCGCTTCCCCTTCCATGGTTGATTACCTTCACGTGGAGCTGATTTCGAGTCTCGCTCAAGATGACGCCTCCTTGCTCGGACGTGGATATCCGGGTCCGCTCGTTTAGAAGCCTCGCCGCGCTGTTTGTCTGCTGCGGACTTTGCCCCGCCGCTGACTCCGCCGCGCGATTTGGCCATGGATTGTCAGCGTTCGAACGGAAGGATTACACCGCCGCCGCCGCCCACCTTCGTGCGGCCCGCCCTCTTTTGCCAAAGATGGAGGACTATATCGCCTACTATCTGGCCGCGTCGCTCGCGGAGGACCGCCGATACACCGAAGCGCTGCGCGAACTCGATGCGATGTGGAAGCTCAGGACGCCGTCGCCCCTTCTGCCGAAAGCCCGATTGCTCCAGGCGAGGGTTCTGACGGATCTCGGTTCGGCGGCCGAAGCCATTCGCGTTCTAACGGAGCGGTATTCCGGCCTCCCAAAGCCCGAAGCGGACATGGCGGCCGCCGAGGCCTACGCAGCCGTGGGCGACCGCGCGCAGGCCGCGGTGAGTTATCAGCGGGTCTACTACCTCTACCCCACAAGTACGGCCGCGGCAGCGGCAGGCGCGCAACTGAAGACTTTGCGCGCCGAAATGGGAGACGCATATCCCCCCGCGTTGCCGCGCCAATTGCTGGAGCGGGGGAACCGGCTGATGGAGGCGAAGGAATACAAGTCGGCCCTCGCGGAATTCGTATCGATGGTGCCGCTTCTTGGGGGCGCGGACCGCGAAGTAGCTCAGGTCCGCGTGGCAGCGAGTTATCTGCTGAAGGGCGAATCTTCCACAGCCTATCGTCACCTCAGATCCCTTGAACCGGCGGACCCGGAAGCCGATGCGGAGCGTCTCTATTACCTTGCCGAGTGCGCCCGCAAGCTGAAGGAACAGTCCCGGATGACGGCGTTCGTCAAGCGGCTCGACGAAGCGCACGCGGCTTCGCCGTGGCGGCTGAAGGCGTTGTTTGCCGCCGCGAACCACTTCCTGCTGACCAATCGCCACGCCGAATATGTTCCGCTATACCAAGCCTGTTACGAGTCGTTTCCGGAGGATAAGATCGCGCCTCAATGCCATTGGAAGGTTACGTGGCAGAGCTATCTGACAAGATCGGCGGATGCTGTTCGTCTGTTGCGCGAGCACCTGAAGAAGTATCCGGCTTCCGCGAACGCCAGCGCCGCGCTTTACTACCTTGGCCGTTCGTCCGAGTCGTCGGGCGAGCTTTCCGAAGCGCGAACCTGCTTCTCGCGTCTGGTGGAGCGTTATCCTAACTACTACTATGCCCTGCTCGCTCGGGAGCGTCTCCTTCAGATCGGTGTGACGAAGCCTCCCGCGCGCGCTCCGGACGCGGCGGCGCGGTTCCTTGGCGAGGTTCCATTTCCCCCTGCATCGAAGCCCGAGTCGTTCGACCCGCTCCCCGCGACGAAGCTTAGAATCGAACGCTCTCGTCTGCTGACCGCCGCCGGATATCCGGAATGGGCGGCAACGGAGCTGCGGTTCGGGGCGAGGGTTGACGCGCAACGGTCCCTCTCGGCGATGGAACTCGCGAGCAGCGCCCCTTCGCCGTTTGAGTCGCTGCACCGCATGAAGAGCCTGTCGCCGGACTACCTTTCGCTGCCGGTCGAAAAAGCTCCCACCCGTTTTTGGGAGTTGCTTTTCCCTTTGCCGTACAAAAACGATCTGGTGCGCGCGGCAGCCGAGCGGCGTCTCGACCCGTACCTGATGGCGGGACTGATACGGCAGGAATCGGAATTCAATCCCAAGGCGGTCTCACGCGCGAAAGCGCTGGGATTGACGCAATTGCGAGTCGGCACCGGGCGGGAGATGGCTCGCAAGGCGGGCGTGGCGCGATTCCAGCCGAACATGCTTTTCCGTCCCGAGATCAACCTTCGGCTCGGCGCCTATTACATCCGCCTCATGCTTGACCAGTGGAACGGAAAATGGGAGCAGGTTCTGGCTTCCTACAACGCGGGAAAGTCGCGGGCGAATGAGTGGGTGAAATGGGGAGATTTCCGGGAGCCATCGGAGTTTGTGGAAACGATACCATTCACCGAGACAAGGGACTATGTTCAGGCGGTTCTGAGGAACGCCGCGCTTTATCGCAGACTATATGGCGCGCCACCGGAGCTTGTGGCCGCCAAGACCACGCCGGGAAAGGCCGCTCCGGCGTCCGGAAAAAGAGCAGCGGTGAAGCGGAAGCGGTGAGAGTATCGGAGACCGTCGAGTCTTGCAGTGCCGGGAACGGCCCCGGAAAAAAATCGTGGCGCTGGCGCCGAATTTTCAACTGAAGTCGCAAACCGGGTACGGCAAAAACGTTCAGGCTCCGCGCGGCTTGAGCGAGTCGCACACGTTCGACCCATCGAACACCGGTTCGGTTTATATCACGATTCTGAAGCCTGGAGTCACGCTGATGAGCGATAGCGGTTTGAGCTGCCAGGCGGTTCCGGAGCCGGGCTCTTCCGGTGCGGCGGTCCGCTGATTCTGTTGCATACTGACCGTGACTACTGGCGAAGATCTTCCATAAACCTCGCCACAGCTTTGCCTTGAGTCATGACTGCCAGTCTGGCCGTCCCTCATGAATTTCCGGCGCGTCCCACACTTTGGCAACGCGACACTTCGCTCGTCAATCGCAGGCGCCATGGGCAAGTTATGTCAGAAGGTTCCGCGGCATTCTTTGAGAAGCGTGCTGCGGGTTGTTCGAGTTGGTCGCCGGAATGGCGCCGGAGGCGTCGACTGATGTCCACTCCACTCCCGATAGTTGGCCCTTTCGCCTCGGAACAGGTTTCGGCGTCAATCGGTTCGAGTATCACCATTTCGGCGATGAAATCATCGCGGACCCATTGAAGCATGTTCGTTTTCTCCTGGTAAATTTAAGGCCTGAATATTTCCGCTGCGGTTGCCGCCAAACGCATAGCCGGTCGTCGCGCCGGCGTGACTTGCATATTCCCATTCGGCTTCCGTCGCCATGGGGTAGATCTTCTTTCCTTCCTGCTCAGCCAGTTGCAAATGCCTTGGCATTGCTCCAGGGAATACCCGCCACAAAATGTTCGCCGGTCTGCTCGAAACCGGGGCTCTCCCAGGTAGACTTGCCGTGCATCTCTTCGATCTTGCCGCCTGGTTGATGCCGAGGGCGCCCTTGCCGTCGCGCTCGTTGGCGGTCTGAGACTTCGTGCCGGCTACGAACTGCCTGAACTGGTGGAGCGAGAGGCGGAAAGGCGCCGGAGATTTCCCGACGTGTCCTGAAGAGCGGATTTAAGTGGCTGCCCGGCGACGCTTCGCGCCCGCCTTCCCGCTCTTTTCGATCCTCAACTTCCACGCGGTTCGCAACGCGCTGGTCAACAGATCCTCATTGGCCGCGGCCAACCGGATATGGGTCGCTCCCATTCGTCCCCATCCGCCCGCGATGGGGACGAATACCTCGGGTAATTCCTCCACGAATGCCGCCTGCTGCTCAGGCGTGAGCATCAGGTTTCCGTAGCCCTGCTTTTGCGAGGCGAGCGTCGCGAAGATTCTGCCGCCCACCCGGAAGTCGGGCGATCCCATGTGCGAACTCTCTTCAACGCCTTCGAAACTGAGGGCGATCCGGCGGAAGTCGTCTGCGTTCACTTCGATACCCAGCTCCTGTTTGAGCACCAATTTATCGTACAATTTGGCATGCCGCGAAACCGTTTGCTCCTGTTCCTTATGTGCGTGCTACCGCTGACTCTTCCGGCACAGGACGACGCGTCTCTGCGCGCGCTGGTGGAACGCGCGCCCAGACTGGCTTTTGAGAGAACCCGGGTCGCGATCCAGGCCCCGGCCCCCGGTTGGGAAATCGGCTACCCCTCGGCCGTCACGATGGACGCCAGCGGCACGCTCTACGTGTTGCAGCGCGGCGAGAAGGCTGATCCGGTCCTCGCGCTCGAACGCGGCGGAAGTATCCTACGGTCATGGGGCAAGGGGATGTACAAGATTCCGCACAGCATCCGCGTCGACGCTGAGGGCAACATCTGGACCGTGGACTCGGGGAGTTCGATGGTGCTAAAGTTCACGCCCCAAGGTGAAAAACTCATGGAGATTTCCGTTGGCGAGCAACCCGCGGGCCGTGGCCCGACGAACGGCACAACCGACATCGCCTTCGGACCGAACGGCCGTCTTTTCATTTCAGATGGATACGGAAATGCACGCATCCTTGAGTACACTTCCAGTGGCGAGCGCGTCAGGCAGTGGGGAAGCGCGGGAAAGGGTCCGGGGCAGTTCGACCAGCCCCACGGCATTGCCGTGGACGACGCCGGCATCCTCTACGTGGCGGACCGCCGCAACGGGCGGTTGCAGCGATTCGACCTCAGCGGGAAATACCTTGGCGAGTGGGCCAATCTCGGCATGGTCACCACTGTGACCTTCCGAAACGGAGAACTGTGGATCGGCACCCAGCTTCGCGGTGAGCCAACCGGGGCGGACGGCTGGCACATGCAGATCGACCGGAAGACCGGAAAGATGCTGGGCTTTGTGGTGTCGGGCCATAGTCATCACATCCTGAACGTGACGCGGACGGGGGATCTGCTCTCCGGCGCCAGGCCGGACGTCGTGTGGTGGTTCAACCGGAAGAAGTAGTCTGAGCCGTGTCTGGGTGAATTGACGCTACCCGGCGCCGCGCATTGCCGGGCCAGCCCGCCTTGCCACAGCCGCTGCCATGGCCAATGCCGTGCAACGGCTTCATAGCATGAAGATCCGTAAGGAAGACGCTCTTGAATACCACTCTTCGTTCCCGCCGGGCAAAATCGCCGTAACTCCCACCAAACCGTGCCTGACCCAGCGCGATCTTAGCTTGGCGTATACACCGGGAGTAGCCGTCCCGTGTCTTGAAATCGA
>SXGU01061070.1_pt1 | contig 11469 bp, 8 predicted proteins | sample 3174531 | NCBI WGS metagenome assembly SXGU01 (sample SAMN11356863, study PRJNA531348) | freshwater metagenome | isolation source: freshwater sample F1-140 | place: China: Fuxian Lake, Yuxi | collected 2017-12-25
CTTCAGTGTTCGCTGTTGGCCTGGGCGAACATCATGAGTTCTACATCGGTGGGATTGCGTTTCAAACCAGTGAACGCATTGACCAAGTAGTCCATCTCATCGTCTGTCAAAGCCAAGCCAAATCGAACATTGGCCTCAACCAAAGCGGCGCGACCGCCTTGAAGAATGTCACAAAAGTCCATGGCCGCAGCGGGCAAGGAGGCGAACATGGCTTGTGCTTGTTCCCGCTTAGCAAACGCACTCTCCGTCATGCGATCATGCAGCATATCGGCCAGTGCCTGCCACTGTTCGGGCGTCAAGGTATTTTTAGAGAGTAGCCCCGTTTTGAGGGTCAGGTAGTACTCGACCACACGCTCGACCCTTTGGACCGCAAAACCGCAGTTGTGGGCAATATCGGTGGCCTTAGAAGCCCAGGGCGAGACGGTTCCTAAACGGGGCGAGACCAAGACCAAAACAGCTGAATCGTTTGAAAGTTCGCCGCCCTCAAAGGGTTCGCCGTAGCGCAACAAATCGGCAAGCTGGGTATTTAAAGCATCGTTGGGGGCCGATGGGGTTGCGACCCAATGGACATAACGGGCTGAAATCCCAGAGACTTTGTCGTGGACACTTTGGAGTGCTTTGAGAAGTTGTTCTGCGCGAAAGCGGCTGAGAGCGTTGCCGCCATTGAAAGAGGAAAGATGCAGGGTCACTTTGGAGGCTTCAATGGGTCGGTCAAAACGGTAGGGGGAATCGTCTGCATTTTAACTGGCGGCTTAACCGTGGGCTCTTGGGGGATTGGCACCAATGGGATAATCACGCCCCATGACTATCACTTACAAAGACGCCCAAGGCATCGCAGGTATGCGTGTTGCGGGCCAACTGGCATCCGAGGTTCTTGACTACCTCACCCCTTTTGTCAAACCGGGGGTAACGACCAACGCACTCGACAAGCTCGCGCATGACTACATTGTTGACGTGCAGGGCTGCATTCCCGCCCCTTTGAACTACACCGGCGGGGGCAATACGCCCTACCCTAAGTCCATTTGCACGTCTGTGAACCATCAGGTGTGCCACGGTATTCCCAATGACAAAGCCCTAAAAAAAGGCGACATTGTGAACATCGACGTGACCGTGATCAAAGACAGTTGGCATGGCGACACCAGCCGCATGTTCTTGGTCGGCGACGTGTCTATCGCCGCTAAACGCCTTTGCTCGATTACCTACGAAGCCATGTGGCACGGAATCAAGATGGTCAAGCCGGGAATCCATTTAGGCGATATCGGGTTTGCGATTCAAAAATTTGCCGAAGGCCATGGTTTTAGCGTGGTACGCGAGTTTTGTGGCCACGGCATTGGACAGGTTTTTCACGAAGAGCCCCAGGTTTTGCACTACGGGCGCCCGGGAACTTTGGAAAAATTGGTGGAAGGCATGACCTTCACGATTGAGCCGATGATTAACGCGGGCAAAAAAGAAATCAAAGACGGCCCAGAAAAAGACCACTGGACCATCGTGACCCAAGACCGGTCGCTTTCTGCCCAATGGGAACACACCATTTTGGTCACGCCCACAGGCTATGAGGTGATGACTTTGTCGGCCGGGAGCCCGCCGATTCCGAGTTTTGTACCTGCCCAAGCGGCCTGAGGCAGCGGCTTTTTTTTAGTGCGCGACGTATGACTGAAATACAAGCACTACGCGCTAACTACCGCGCCCTAAAACTTCAGACGATTGCGCGACTACAAGAACCCAGCTTTTCTGCGCGGGGGATTCATAAAATTTTGCACCAGCTCTCGGGCTTGGCCGATGGCTTGCTAACCCGACTCTGGGAGCAAGCGGGTTTAGGAGCGCCGCTGGCTTTGCTGGCGGTGGGCGGGTTTGGCCGCGCGGAGTTGTTTCCCTACTCTGATGTGGATGTCGTGGTGTTGCTTCCCGATGGGGAGTCACTTGAAACCAACAACGCGTTAAAAATAAAAATTGAGGCGTTTATAGGCAGTTGTTGGGACGCGGGTTTGGAGATCGGTTCCAGCGTTCGAACTGTTAAAGACTGCTTGGCCGAGGCCAATAAAGACGTCACTGTTCAAACCGCCTTACTCGAATGCCGCAGAGTCACGGGCGACGCCCAGCTCGTCTCTCAATTCACCACAACATTTTTCGCAGAACTCGACCCGAAGGCTTTTTTTGTAGCTAAAACGTTGGAGATGAGACAGCGCCATACCAAGTTTGAAGACACGCCGTATGCGCTAGAGCCGAACTGCAAAGAGTCTCCCGGCGGCATGCGCGATTTGCAGATCATTTTGTGGGTGGCCAAAGCGGCGCAGCTGGGCCGCGATTGGAAGAGCCTCGCGCAAAGCGGTTTAGCGACCGTGTTTGAAATCAAGCAAATTCAAAACAACGAATCCCTGCTGTATTTGATTCGAGCGCATTTGCATATGATGGCCCAGCGCCGCGAGGACCGATTGGTCTTTGACTTGCAAACCCCTGTAGCCAAAGCCTTCGGCCACCAAGCCAGCACGCCCAAGCCGGGAAAACGCGGTATGGTCCGCGCCAGTGAAGCTTTGATGAAGCAGTATTACTGGGCTGCAAAAGCAGTCACCCAGCTCAATCAAATTTTGCTGATGAACATTGAAGAGCGCCTGAGCCCTTCGACCTACACCCTGCGCCGTATCAACGACCACTTTAACGAAAAAGCGGGAATGATTGATGTCAGCAGTGACGATATTTACCAACGCAATCCCCATGCGATTTTGGAAACTTTTTTGGTCTACCAAACAACTATTGGCGTCAAAGGGCTGTCGGCTCGCACGCTGCGAGCGCTCTACAACGCCCGCGACTTGATGGACTCCGCTTACCGAAAAGACCCGGTCAACCAGGTGACGTTTCGAAACATTTTGATGCAACCCCAAGGCATTACCCATGCCATGCGCTTGATGAATCAGACCTCGGTTTTGGGGCGCTACCTCTGGGTTTTTAGGCGCATCGTCGGGCAAATGCAGCACGATTTGTTTCATGTCTACACCGTAGACCAACATATCTTGATGGTACTGCGCAATGTGCGTCGGTTTTTTATTGTGGAGCACGCCCACGAATACCCGTTTTGCTCGCAGCTCGCCTCAGGCTGGGACAAGCCGTGGCTCTTGTATGTGGCGGCCCTCTTTCATGACATTGCCAAAGGCCGCGGCGGCGACCACTCGGACTTAGGCAAAGTCGAAGTGCGGCGTTTTTGTAAGCAACACGCCATTGCCAGCGAAGACGCCCAACTGGTTGAGTTTTTGGTGGGCGAGCATTTAACGATGAGCCACATCGCGCAAAAGGCAGACTTGAGCGATCCCGATGTGATCCGCAAGTTTGCGCAGCGGGTGGGTAACGAGCGCAATTTAACGGCCTTGTACTTGCTCACGGTAGCCGACATTCGGGGCACCTCACCCAAAGTTTGGAACGCCTGGAAAAGTAAGCTTTTAGAAGATTTGTACCGTTACACCATGCGCGTACTCGGTGGTCGCGCTCCGGATGCGGCGGCGGAAGTGGAAAGCCGCAAACGTGAAGCCTTGATTTTGGTGGCGCTTTACGCTATGCCATTTGAAGCGCACAAAGCACTGTGGGATACGCTTGATGTCAGTTACTTTATGCGCCACGACGCCCCGGATATTGCGTGGCATACCAAACAACTCTCGCGCCACGTGAATACGCCTACGCCAGTGGTTCGGGCGCGTCACTCACCGGTCGGCGAAGGTCTGCAAGTCTTGGTTTACACCCAAGACCAACCCGACTTGTTTGCTCGTATTTGCGGTTATTTTGACCAGGCATCGTTTAGCATTTTGGACGCCCGCGTTCACACCACCCACCACGGCTACGCCCTAGACACGTTTCAAATCGTTACCTCAGCGGGAATGCAAGAGCACTACCAAGCGTTGACGAGCATGCTAGAAAATGATTTGGCTTTGGCTATTGCCAACGCCGGGCCCTTGCCTGCGCCGAGCAAAGGTCGGGTATCTCGCCGGGTCAAGAGCTTTCCGATTGCCCCACGGGTGACGCTTCGGCCAGACGAGAAGGCGCAGAATTGGCTGCTTAATATTTCTGCCAGTGACCGATTGGGCTTGTTGTACAGCGTTGCCCGCGTTTTGGCGCGACACAAAATTGAAGTTCAACTTGCCAAGGTGGCCACTTTGGGCGAGCGCGTTGACGATACGTTCTTGATCCACGGCGCACAGCTTCAGTTCAACAAAGCGCAAATTGAGATAGAAACCGAGCTGCTAGAGGTACTTTCCGACTAGCGTCTCATGGTTTTCCATGATCTCCAAATCGCAGGGTTAAGGTAAATTGCCATTGGTAATTTTCGCTCAACTTTTATCGAATTGGAGACGACGTGCTTTCAGACATCGACATTGCCCAAGCGGCCCGGATGAAACCCATCAGTGAAATTGCAGCAGGCTTGGGAATTCCCGATACCGCAGTCGATCCTTATGGTCGCTACAAAGCCAAGATTGCCTTGGACTATGTAGACAGTCTGGCTGACCGTCCCAACGGTAAATTAATTTTGGTCTCCGCCATCAGCCCCACTCCCGCCGGAGAAGGCAAAACAACTACGACCGTTGGATTGGGTGACGCACTCAACCGCATCGGGAAGAAAACCATTATTTGCTTGCGTGAACCCAGCTTGGGCCCGGTCTTTGGTATGAAGGGTGGCGCAGCAGGCGGCGGCCACGCGCAAGTGGTGCCGATGGAAGATATCAATCTGCATTTCACTGGCGACTTTAACGCCATCGCCTTGGCTAACAACCTGCTAGCCGCGCTGATTGACAACCACATTCACCACGGAAACGCGCTTGATATTGATGTGCGTCGGATTACGTGGAAGCGGGTGATGGACATGAATGACCGCGCCCTGCGCGACATTACCTGTTCCCTAGGCGGGCCTGGTAACGGCTTCCCGCGACAAGATGGTTTTGACATCGTGGTGGCGTCGGAAGTGATGGCGATCTTCTGTTTGGCAACCAGCTTGAAAGACCTCAAGGAACGCTTAGGTAATATTGTGATTGGCTACACCAAAGCACTCAAAACAGTTCGCGCACGCGACCTGAATGCGAACGGGGCAATGACGGTGTTGTTGCGAGAGGCGTTAAAACCCAATTTGGTTCAAACCTTAGAAAACAACCCCGCATTTATTCACGGCGGCCCTTTTGCCAATATTGCCCACGGCTGCAATTCCGTCCTAGCCACCCAAATGGCGCTCAAGCTGGCCGACTATGTGGTCACCGAAGCGGGCTTTGGCGCAGACCTGGGCGCGGAAAAGTTTGTAGATATCAAATGCCGAAAATCCGGCTTGCGCCCGTCGGCTGTCGTTTTGGTGGGAACCATTCGGGCCTTGAAGTACCACGGCGGGTGTGATCTGAAAGAACTCAATAAAGAGAATTTAGCTGCCCTTGAAAAAGGGATTGCCAATATCGAGCGGCACGTCAGCAATGTGCGAACCCATTACGGCCTGCCTTGCATCGTATCGATGAACCACTTTACGCCTGATACTCCCGCCGAATTTGCTTTGCTCAAAACCAAGCTGGACCATCTGCAAGTGCCCGTGATCTCGGCGAGGCACTGGGCCGATGGAGGCGCAGGCGCAGAAGATGTAGCGCGGGCAGTGGTTGAATTGACCGCCACCTCCAACAAAGGGTTCCGTTTTGTCTATGAAGACGAGATGCCGCTGTGGGAAAAGATGAAGGCAGTGGCTACCAAGATTTATGGGGCCAGCGACATCAGCGCGGACACCAAAGTACGCGCTGAGATTCAACGGCTGCAAGAGGCGGGGTATGGCCACTACCCGATTTGCGTAGCAAAAACCCAGTACTCTTTTTCTACCGACGCCCAAAAACGCGGAGCGCCAAGTGGGCACACCGTGAATGTGCGAGAGGTTCGTTTGGCTGCGGGCGCGGAATTTGTTGTCATGGTCTGTGGTGACATCATGACCATGCCGGGTCTGCCAAAAATACCGTCCTCCGAGCACATTGACATTGATGACTCAGGCAAGGTTTTAGGCTTGTTTTAGTTCCCTTGGGGGTGAGCCACCGCCCTACCTTGGGGTGGTGAAAACACCTAGTCACCAATTGCTTGACTTCTAAAGGTTTAAGCCTAAACTAATCTCATTATTGTTATGGGTTGAGTTTTGGTATGAACATTGTTTGCATTGGTGGCGGTCCGGCGGGTTTGTATTTTGCGCTGCTGATGAAGCAAAACAACCCTGCCCACGAGATCACGGTGGTCGAACGCAACAAGCCCTATGACACGTTTGGCTGGGGAGTGGTTTTCTCTGACGCTACCATGGACAACATGCGCATTTGGGATCCCGAAACTGCAGCAGATATTGAAGTGGCCTTTAACCACTGGGATGACATCGAACTGGGATTCAAAGGCAAAACGATTCGCTCTGGTGGCCACGGCTTTGTAGGCATTGGCCGCAAAAAATTACTCAACATCTTGCAGCGCCGCTGCGAAGCCTTGGATGTCAAATTGGAGTTTGAGGTCGATGCCGATTCGGATTTGCAGTATCCGGACGCAGACTTGGTGATTGCCAGCGATGGGATTAACTCGCGTATTCGCTCCAACTACGAAGCCATCTTTAAACCCGATGTCGTTACCCGGCCGAACCGCTTCATTTGGCTTGGGACCCACAAACTCTACGATGCTTTTACTTTCCTGTTTGAGAAAACCGAACACGGCTGGTTTCAAGCCCATATTTACAAGTTCGATGACACTACCACCACCTTTATCGTGGAGTGCCCAGAGCACGTTTGGTTAGCCCATGGCTTAGACCAAGCCGACCAAGACCAGTCTATCGCATTTTGCGAAAAAATCTTTGCGAGTAATTTGCAAGGTGCGAAGTTGATGACCAACTCGCGCCACTTGCGGGGCTCGGCATGGCTCAATTTTCAGCGCGTCAAATGCGAACAATGGTCCCACTTCAATGGGCGCAGCCACGTGGTGTTGATGGGAGACGCAGTTCACACCGCCCACTTTGCGATTGGCTCAGGCACCAAATTGGCGATTGAAGATGCGATTGAACTCACGCGCCAGTTCAAAGAGATTGGTGATTCCCCAGAAAATATTCCCTTGGTTTTAGAGCGCTACCAAGCCTTGCGCCATGTCGATGTGTTGCGTTTGCAAAATGCGGCCTGGAACGCCATGGAATGGTTTGAGGTGTGTGGAGAGCGCTATTGCGACCAGCTCGAAGCGCCACAGTTCATGTATTCCATGTTGACACGCAGCCAACGCATTAGCCATGAAAATTTACGGCTTCGGGATGCGAAGTGGCTGGCTGACTTTGAATCTTGGTTTGCGACAAATGCAGGACAAGCGCCTGCCACTGGACAAAGCGCACCGCCACCGATGTTTACGCCGTATACGGTACGCGGACTGACCCTCAAAAATCGCGTTGTCGTCTCGCCGATGGCGCAGTACTCCGCCGTGGATGGCGTTGTGGGGGACTACCACTTGGTTCACCTCGGCGCTCGCGCGATGGGAGGCGCAGCGATGGTGTTTGCGGAGATGACTTGCGTGAGCGCCCACGGGCGAATTACCCCGGGCTGTCCTGGGATGTACGCCCCAGAGCACACCGCAGCATGGAAGCGCATTGTCGATTGGGTGCATACCCAAAGCGACGCTAAATTTGCAATGCAAATAGGTCACGCCGGTGCCAAAGCGTCAACCCGCTTGGCATGGGAGGGCATCGACAAGCCGCTCGAATCGGGCAACTGGCCTTTGGTTTCTGCCTCAGAGCAACAGTACTTGCCCGGAGTAAGTCATATTGCAAAAGCCATGACGCGGTCTGAGATGGACACGGTTTGCCAAGAGTTTGTTGCCAGCACACACGCTGCAGCCCTTGCCGGCGTGGACTGGCTGGAACTGCACTGCGCCCACGGTTATTTGCTATCGAGTTTTATTTCGCCGTTGACCAATCAGCGCACTGATGCCTACGGTGGAAGCTTAGACAACCGCTTGCGCTTTCCGCTGGAAGTCTTTGCAGCGGTTCGGGCGGCCTGGCCCAGCGAGCGCCCGATGTCTGTTCGGATTTCAGCGAACGATTGGGTCGAAGGCGGTATCACTCCATCCGATGCGGTGGCGATTGCCAGTGCTTTCAAAAAGGCGGGGGCCGACATGATCGACTGCTCCTCGGGGCAAGTCAGTAAAAAAGAGAAACCGGTTTTTGGGCGCATGTTCCAAACCCCGTTTGCCGATCGCATTCGCCAAGAGGCCGGGATTGCGACGATTGCAGTGGGCGCCATCAGCGAGGCGGACCATGTCAACAGCATTATTTCTGCTGGCCGTGCGGATTTGTGCGCAGTCGCTCGCCCCCATTTGGCTAATCCTGCGTGGACATTGACCGAGGCCGCAAAAATTGGGTATACCCCCATCGCTTGGCCCAAGCAGTACATCTCAGGAAAACCACAAATGGAATCGTTATTCCAACGCGAAAAAGCGCAAGCTGCTCTCGCAGCACAAAGTTAAAGCCATGCGCATTGACCAAAGCAGAAACCTCCTAAACCAAGCCGACGAGCTAGGGCACGAAGCCCGCTCCGACCTTGGTGACCATGCAGCGCTCAAACTCTGGTTGCGCATGCTAGCTTGTAGCACCCAAATTGAAGATGAAATTCGCAAGCGCTTGCGTTTGCGGTTTGATATTTCATTGCCCCGTTTTGACTACATGGCGCAGCTGTACCGCCAACCTGAAGGGCTCAAAATGAGCGAGCTTTCGCGCTTTTTGATGGTGACGGGCGGCAACGTCACCGGAGTCACCGATGAGCTCGTTCGCGAAGGCATGGTGACACGAACCAACAGTGCCAGCGACAGGCGCTCGTGGATCGTGAGCCTAACGGCTCAGGGACACGCTACTTTCAAAGCGATGGCTCAAGAACACGAACAATGGATCTTGGAATTTTTCTCTGGCATGGATGCCAGTACCGTCCAAACCCTTTACAACCAGTTGGGCAAGCTGCGTGTTCAATTGGTAAGGCAACAAGAACCGCAAACCAAGGACCGCCCATGAGCGCACCTGTTAAAAGCCCCGCTGCAGTCAAGAACTTACACCCTGCCTTGGCTGCAGGTAACCAGCATATGCTCGCCCCTTACGCGGCACAGCATTTTCTTTGGTCCTGTCAGGACGGTGTGGGAAACATCACACTGAACCGGCCTGAGCGAAAAAACCCGCTGACGTTTGATTCCTATGTAGAACTACGCGACCTGTTTGGTCGTTTGAAATATGCCAAAGACGTCCACGCCATTGTCATCAGCGGCGCGTGTGATAACTTTTGTTCGGGCGGCGATGTCCATGAAATTATTGGTCCGCTGATTCATTTATCCGCCCCTGAATTGTTGATGTTTACCCGCATGACGGGAGACCTTGTCAAAGCGATGCGCGGTTGCCCTCAACCCATCATTGCCGCAGTCGATGGCGTGTGCGCGGGCGCTGGGGCCATCATGGCGATGGCGTCTGATATGCGTTTGGGAACGGTTCGTAGCAAAACTGCATTCTTGTTTAACCGCGTGGGGTTGGCAGGCTGCGATATGGGCGCATGCGCTATTTTGCCGCGCATCATTGGCCAAGGCCGGGCCAGCGAATGGCTTTTCACAGGCCGATCGATTGGCGGTGAAGAAGCCGAACGCAGTGGGTTTTTCAACCGCTTGTGTGAGCCCGCCGCGCTTGCGGCGGCCGCGCAACAGTTAGCCCATGAACTAGCCTCTGGCCCTACGTTTGCAAACGGCATCACCAAAACCATGCTGCACCAAGAGTGGTCTATGTCTATCGACCAAGCGATAGAGGCCGAGGCCCAAGCGCAAGCCATTTGCATGTTGACCCAAGACTACCAACGGGCGTATGAAGCTTTTGTTGTGAAGCAGCGTCCTGTGTTTCAGGGTAACTAAACAAGGCATGCCATGAGCGACACCCGATACCTGGATTGGCCCTTTTTTAATCCGCAACACGTGCAGCTTGCGCGGGATCTTGATCAATGGGCCTGCGCCCATATTTCCCAAACCCATAGCCATGATGTCGATGCAGAGTGCAAAGCGTTGGTAAAGAGTTTGGGACAAGCGGGTTGGTTGACATACGCCATCGCAGGCCTGGCCCATGGTGCAGCCTCAAACGTCATGGACACACGCAGTATTTGCATCATCCGTGAAACACTCGCTCGGCACTCCGGCTTAGCGGACTTTGCATTTGCTATGCAGGGCTTGGGCTCAGGCGCAATTAGTTTGGCGGGAAGCCCTGAGCAACAAGAGCGCTACCTCGCCAAGGTAGCCAAAGGCGAGGCTATTGCGGCCTTTGCTTTAAGCGAACCGGATGCCGGCTCCGACGTGGCAGCGATGCAATGCAGCGCCAAAGTAGAAGACGGTTATGCGGTTCTCAACGGCTGTAAAACCTGGATTTCTAACGGAGGCATTGCTGATTTTTACGTTGTTTTTTCCCGCAGCGGCGAAGCACCAGGTGCCCGTGGAATCAGCGCGTTTATTGTGGATGCCGATACGCCGGGCTTGTCGATTGCACAGCGCATTGAAGTGATTGCGCCCCACCCTTTAGCCACCTTGCGTTTTAAGGAGTGCCGCGTTCCTTTGAGTCAACGCATTGGCGCTCCCGGCGAAGGTTTTAAAGTGGCCATGCGGACCTTGGACGTGTTTCGAACCTCGGTTGCCGCAGCCTCCTTGGGCTTTGCACGAAGAGCGTTTGACGAAGCGTTGCAGCGGGCAACCAGCCGCAAGATGTTCAACCAAACCTTGGCTGACTTTCAATTGACGCAAGCCAAATTAGCGCAGATGGCAACCACCATTGATGCCAGCGCGTTGTTGACTTACCGCGCTGCGTGGTTACGCGACCAAGGTCAATCCGTCACCAAAGAAGCAGCCATGGCCAAGATGACTGCGACCGAAGGCGCCCAACAGGTGATTGATGCAGCCGTTCAAATTTGGGGTGGCATGGGCGTCGTGAGCGGTCACATCGTAGAGCGCTTGTACCGCGAAATTAGATCGCTTCGAATTTACGAAGGGGCCACCGAAGTCCAGCAGCTCATCATCGCCCGTGAACTTTTAAAAGACGCGCTATGACCACCGCCCACACCGACCACTTCGCACGCAACCACTTGCCGCCGAGCGATCAGCAACCGGTGTATCTGTTTGATTTGCCAGAGTTGCAATTTCCTGAACAGTTGAACTGTGCGACCGAATTATTGGATCGTCATATCGACAATGGGCAAGGCGATCGCTTGTGTATTCGTTCTCCCCAAGTTAGCTGGACGTACGCCGATCTTTTTGACAAAGCCAACCGCATCGCCAACGTGCTGGTTGATTCCATGGGTGTCGTCCCCGGCAACCGCGTGTTGTTACACGGACCCAATAATCCGATGATGGTGGCCTGCTGGTTTGCCATCGTGAAGGTCGGGGCGATTGCAGTCGCCACCATGCCGATGCTGCGTGCCAAAGAACTCAAAGCCGTGATAGACAAGGCGGAGATTTGTC
>SXGU01382149.1_pt1 | contig 11468 bp, 9 predicted proteins | sample 3174531 | NCBI WGS metagenome assembly SXGU01 (sample SAMN11356863, study PRJNA531348) | freshwater metagenome | isolation source: freshwater sample F1-140 | place: China: Fuxian Lake, Yuxi | collected 2017-12-25
ACCGTACAAGAGAAACTCAATGATATCGTTGCCGACGCCGCTCTGATGGATATCGCACAGATGTCCGACGCGGCTTGCGAACCGGTGAACGGACGAAATGTGGGTTTTAATCACATCATTCTCAACGCGCCCATCGTCTTTAGCCGCTACCAGGGCGACTTCAGGGGCTCGATCATCGCCGAAATCGCCCTCATGAGCCTAGGGGCATTCGTATTTGAATTCGATCCGGTGTTCTCGAGCCAGGTGATTTTGCCACTGCTCGATCCCAGCGACTACCTCGCGGTAGAGTGATGCTGATGCCGCGTGAGAATGTCATTCCACGCGGCACCGCTCTTTGCTGCTCGCTTTTCGCTTGGTGCAAGCAAGCTCAAAAGAAAATTACTTCAGAGCCGGAGTTATGGTTCGTGTCTTAAGGCAGTCGACCAGCGGCCGTCCCCAAGCCCAGGTAATGACATCATTCTCGACAAGAAGATGTGCACACTGAGACCCCATATGTGCCTGACGATCAGAAATTTCCAAGATCTTCATATGAGCGATTGGGTCGACCTTCATCATGCCTTCGAGTTTTACTACCGGGCGTTTGGCGTCGGTGATATCGATCGCATACAATAGCCCTGCCGGGTCACCACCGGAGATCGAACGGCAGTAAGCGAGATTCGGGTCGGTTACCACCACTTTATCGCAAATCACAACACCATCGATATAGTATTTCGCGGGAGCCGCGCTAGCGGTACCAGCCATGCAAACCATGCAAAGAACGGCAAACAAGAAAAGCTTCGTCATTTAGACCCTCCTGAATTTGAATTCCACATCTCCTACGTTCCCTTTTCGTGAGGGTCAACAAAACCTCAACAGTGGGGCAAATTAGACCGCACAAACGCCAATATCCACTATTTTGGCCATGCGTGTCTTTTGCCTGTTCTAGCTTTCCCGAGAAGCGGCGAGATAAACTTAACAAATGGGTCTAAACCATTCGAATTATATCCCCTGGCGCTTTGCCGTCGTCATTTTGACGATAGTGACACTCGGAACTCCCGGTCACGCGCTGACCGACGCCGACTTCTGCAAAACAACCGAAGGTATAAATCAGATAAAAGCCTATATCGCTTGCCAGGAAGACACCAAAATTTCCGCTTGCGCCGGGATCACCACGCAATGGGCCGGTAGACCCCAGAGCACTGAAGATCGTAAGCGTTATCACGATATCATTTCTCGCAACAAAGAACCGCTCACCAAGAGCCTGGCCGATAAGCTTCATTCCTTATGGCGACGCCATCGACGTCTTGAAAATCCCCAGGCCCGTCTTGACGAACTTTCCCGCCAGCTCCAACAGTCCCCGGATCGAGAGCTAAAGAGTCTTCATGACGCCCTCAAAAAAGCCATTCAACTGGCGAGTGATTCAAGCCCGCATTCAGAGATTCCCAGAGCGGTTTTCGAACCCCGTTTGAAGGAAGTGAATGGCCAGGTTTACGATATCGCTAACCTGCCATTTAGCCAACTGCCGGCGCAGTACCAGGAACGGAACATGAAACACGCGCAGGTGATCTTGCGCAAATACCAAAGCACTGCTTGGATCACGCAAGACAACCGCTATATGGCCGAGATCGTCCAGTCGGGGATTCGTAATCAATTGAAGGACGAATTACTCAGCGGCCTCAGTCATGTCGGCTCGCAAACAGCGCAAGAAATGGCATTGACCGAGATGCAAACCGTCCGTGAAATCGCCCACGAACTCATGGCCAACTGGCTCGGCATTAAGTCCTTCAGTAAATTCGGCGGAGGCGGTCTGGGAATTCCGGTTCTTACACTCGCGATTTCGCAGGTCCGAGACGCCACCCCGATTTCATGCAGTACCGAACTGGGAGCACCCTACATCACGAGCGAGCGCCCTGACGGCGTTGAAGGCTGCCGCGACATTCCCGAGATCCGCGGCAATGTCTTGCGTTTTTTAGATCTTTCCGCCAATCAACAGTTGAGTTTGCTGGCACTCAATAATGGACGCGTTTGCAACTTCTACCGAAGACTCCACCAAGTTATGTTTGAACAGCCTCACTTGACGCGATTGCAGTGTCACAACGCAGGTTTTGATTTGACCGGCCGCTGGGACGACGGGCGAATGCTGGACCACAAGATCATCTACTATCCCGAAAACACAACTAAAAAGGAACCCGGCAAGAAAGCGATTAAACAAATCAACCTCATCGGCGGCTCGACCTGGAAGACGCCTTTAGCTTCGACGATTGAGGTCAACGCCAATGGCGAAATACCCATGCTTAGGCCAGACTCTGAGCTGAGCAAGAAGAGGATCGCGAGTCTGCGCCTTTATCTGCCGGACGCCTACAACTGCTGTACAAACAAGGACCCGCGATTCCGAAAAGAATGTTCTACCGCCTATAATCGTGGCAGCCCTCCTCCCGAGACGGCAGGCCCACAACCGAGAACACAGGGTCCCCCTGATTCGAACCGCCCGACAACAACAGCTCCCTGAACCTTGAGCCCTGGGCCCTGGGCTCCGAAATTTTTTTGTCGAAACTTTTGACATCTCATCGCCTGTTTTGTCGCCCTCCCCTTAACCCCAGCCAAAGCTACTGCGCTCCCCTTAAATTTGGCCTCAACACTTGCTTTTAGTTGGCACGGGCTTTGAAGTCCTCCCTATTGAGCCGTGGAGACAACTCAACAATAAGGCGGCTCGGAGTGTTTTATGAAATCATGGCTGAAAACCGGAATCGTTATCGGCACGGTATCCTACTATGTGGCATGCGCACCGGTGAAATTCGGCGCCGATAACTCGGCACCCAGTGGACCAGCACTCAAGTGCACGGGCTCCGCATGCTTTCAGGAGCACAACGATCAAATCACGATCGCTAAAGAACCCATTGATATTCTCTTTGTCGTTGATGACAGCGGCTCAGTTTCAGATGTTCAGGCCAACATCGCATCGCGCTTCAATAGCTTTTTGAACCAGTTAGGACAGCTTGACTATCGCATCGGCATCACCACGACCGATGTTTCGAGCAGCGTTTCTGATACCCGTAACAATCCACCGGCTGTCACCAATCGCTATGGCGCACTTCAGGATGGTAAACTTATTCAAGTTCCGGCCTCGGGTGATTTTTATATCACGCCCCAGACTCCGAACCCGGCGAGTGCTTTTGCGAGCACCATTCAGTTTCCGGAAACCACTACTTGCGCCAACAGCGGCTATAATCCAAGTCAGTGCCCTTCAGGAGATCCGCGAGCGATCTTTGCTGCAAACCTTTTGATCGATTCTAATCCCCACGGATTCCTGCGCCCCAATGTTCCACTCACCATCGTGATCGTTTCAGACAGCGACGAGCGCAATAGTCTTGATCTTGCAACAGAAGGATATCCCCAGGGACACAACGATCTCCCGGCCACACTGATTGCAAATCTCAATGCGAAGTTCCCAGGAAAATCTTTGGTAGTCGATGGCATTGTCACTAAACCTGGCGACACCGCTTGTTATAACGCCCGTTATGGTCGTGATGGTAATCCTTACCTCTTTGCCTGGTATGCGAAAATCTATGCCGAACTTGTTACCCAAACTCATGGAGTTTTGGGCTCGGTTTGCGCAAGTGATTACACCGCACAACTGGGACAAATCGGCGCCGGCGTCAGTCAACAAGCGCAAACTATCACGCTGGCCTGTCAACCCGATGGCAACAACTACACTGTCTCCTTTAGTCCGCAGCCAGCCACAACGATCAATGCCTCAGTCGACTGGGCTACGAAAAAACTGAGCTTCAGTGCTCCGCCTCCGCCCGGAACCGTTGTCACTGTCAGTTATCGCTGTCCTCTTTGATCGACGCAGCTTCGACCTTTGGGGTCGAAGCAAGTCCATGGACTGCCGTGACCTTCTTAGCAAGTTTAAGAATGGCATTGGCATAATCACGACTATTATTGTAATTCATCAATGCAACGACGTGGGTTTTCTTACGTTTCTCCCTCCAGCCGTTCAATTTTAGATAATTGGCTACGCTGTGAATGGCATCGTCGGGTTTGTTCAATTTAGGAGAACTAGTTTTAGTCTGCGCTGATTTTGCCCATCGCGAATAACTCGATGGCAAGAACTGCGGCATGCCAAACGCTCCGGCGAATGAGCCGCGAAACTCTAAAACATCTTCTCCCCTTTCACGATAGATTCGTTCAACGGCCCGCAGTTCTTCCATGGCCCACTTGGCTTTCTTCTTTGCTCGCGCCGCTACTTTCTTAAGGTCCTTCTTCGACGGATGATCACTGAAGCGCAAGGAGCCATGTTTTTTTAAATCGTCTATAACCTCAGGACGATCAACCTGCAGAAGATTCACAAAGACGCTGGCGACATGAAATCTTCCTAGATTTTGGCCGTAGCGTGACTCCATCCACAACAGACTTGCGATCACCGGACCGGCCACCTGGTACTTACGCTCGGCAAGATCGAGCGCCTCGCGATTCTCTTTCATGAAATCACGAACTTTTTCGGTAGCCTCATCGGTAACCTGCACGGCATGCTGGTCGACCTTACGAAGAAAGAGGAGAAGATTCAATTCAGTGACATCACGGAAATCATCAGGCTCGTAGCTCTTTTTAAGGACACTAACAAAAGAGCTCTTCAGCCCCGCTTTTTTCATTCGCGTTTTGGCGTAGTTCCAATCCGGCGTTACTCGCTCCCTGGCCATGGCGACCATTGAGCTAACGAGAAAGAGTGCGACAACAATTCCTGTTTGAATGAAAAATCTCATAGTCAAATCATGCCACGAGCAAGCGAGGAGTCGCGAGAGCATTTGACTCTGTCTCGACTTGAGAAAGGCTATCCAAAGTCGAGGCTAAAGACTCAAGGCCAGAGATGTCCCAGGACTAATACCGGTGACCCCATTTCGCACCTAAGTCCGTCAAAACGCGTACAACTCCAAGGGAGTTTAAATAGGAATTTCTAATTAAATGAATAGCAAATACCTATTTCCAGCATCCCCGGAAGGATGCGAAAATAGAGGGTAAGTAAAAGTAAAGGTTGGCGAAATGAGGATTATTCCGCTCGAAAGTTCATTTTGGAACTCGAGAGTGCGTTTAGGCCGGCAGAGTCGATTCTCTGCTTCGCACATAGTCTTGCTTTTTGCCCTCGCGACATTTTCCACCGCCTGCCAAACGCATAGCAAGATCGAAAGCCCGAGCGATTCCAACGCGATAGCAAGCAGTAAGCGTTTGCCGGAATTCTCCATCAAGACACAGGCCGAACATGAATTTCATGGCTGTAAAAACATGGTCGACGACTATTGCTCGCATCTTTATTCTCCGGAAATTTCAGGGAATCTGCAAATTCCACGAGGTTCAAGGCCGATTCAAATTTTGCGCGGAGAAACCGCCAATCAGCTCCCGCAGGTTTTTGTCAAGTATTCGCTGGCTAAGATTCGCAATCGCTTCAAACTTCCCACTGATCTTCAGGAACGTCTGAATCAACTTTCTTACTTCGAAAAACTAGAGGCTTTGATCCGCCGCACGCCCATCGGTAAAATGTCATTGAGTGATCGGCTCTACACCGAGCGGCTTGAAGCTGAACTTGATTTTATTTGGGACTCGGCCGTTGATCAAACCGTCGTCATTCGTATGAGTCGCAAGTTTCCCGGCTACCATCAGATTTCCGAGCGCACCATGCCGATCGAATACGGACTTGAAAAACGCCGCGCCCGACGAGTCCTGATATCCGAAATCTCGCGAATTCTCTGGAACGAGGATGCCAACTGGAAGCGAGTCGAAGATGAATTTCGCCATCTCAAACTCACCTTTCTAGCGCTTTTTGACCGACTCGACATCAGTGATGAGATAAGAAAAAACTGGCGTAAGAAAATCTTAACTGTAGACCTAGTACTACCCGGGTCATTCCCGGAAATTGCCGACGAAGAGTGCTCGGCTACTAATGTGAATGCCTACTACTACAAGAATCTCAATCTCATCACGGTTTGCGCCGGCGACTTCAACTCCGAGGATATCGTTTTGACTCTCGCCCACGAAATGAGCCATGCCTTGGGTGCGGATCGTGATCTTCTGACATACCTCTCGAGCTCGACTCTCAGTCAGAAGATGGTTCGTCTGCGTGACAATGTTTGCGAAAATCGGGAACAGTTGAGCTGCAGCGAGTGGAATGAGTTCAAGCAGTCGCTCAACGCTGATCTTGGTGAAGTCAGTGCCTATAAAACACAGCTTCCCGAGTTCAATCGCTGTCTCAAAAAAGGTGTCACGACCCAGAATCTCACCGAGCTCGAGGCGACACGAATTGGCAACTCCATCGCCACCGCGCGACTTTCGGATCTCGCATCGGCAAATGTCTTTCTGCGTATCATCGAGCGCAAGGTACCAATGCGTTCGGGTCGACTGCAGCACAATCCCAATTTCATGAATCCATGCGGATATTACTTGTGGAGCAGCAAAAAGGAATCTCTCGATGACGAGCTCTATACACTCACGTTCTTCACCGCCGAATACCAATGTAGCGAAGGCAGTAAAAGTGAGCGTCTCAAAGGCGCTATCGAGACCGCAAAGAGCCTGTCTTCGAAAGTCCTTGCAAGCGTGATCGCCCAGGAAGGTGAATTCTCATCTCGACCAGAGTTGGTGTCGGAAGGTTTTTCATCACCGCCTTTTGAACGATTCGCTGACGTAATGGGAGCCTATGCGGTATCTCAGTACCTACAAAAGTATCAGGATCTCACCGAGAGACGCTCGAAGTACCTTGCCAGTGCTACTTGGCTGTGCGGGGAACCATCTTTGGAAACGCACTTTCCCGAAGAAAGCAAAATTGAACAGTCCTACAATCTTGAGCCACATGCTCAACGCGACAACCGCAAGCTTGAGATGCTCACCGAACCGCTCAGGCAGACTCTCCAGTGCCACCAGGACTTTACCTTTGATGAGTGCAGCCTTCCTTTCCGCGCACCACTTCCCGACAATCCGTGACCTGAGTCGTTTCAAATAGCCACCGCTGCGTAAAAACGCCCCTAACATGCTCATTGACCGCTCGTTCGGCGGCCTGTCACACTTGACGTCATGGCCAACAAATCGCTCAATCGTGAAATCAGCGTTCGTCGCCTCGGTGTCGAGGAAACCTTTCTTGAGGACGCCTATCATCGCATGTTGCGTTGGGGATGGTGGCGCTTTTTCGCGATTGTCCTTTTGGTTTATCTTTCGATCGACATGGTCTTCGCAATTTTATTTTTTATCGCTCCTGGGTCAGTTGCGAACATTGCTCCCGGTGACTTTGTTTCGGCCTTCGCGTTCAGCGTTCAGACCATGGCAACAATCGGCTATGGCTTTATGTATCCGGTGACACCCTATGCCCACCTTCTGGTGACGATTGAGTCTGCCGTTGGCCTTTTTGCTACCGCCCTACTCACCGGATTGGTTTTTGCGAAGTTTGCGCGACCATCTGCCAGAGTGGAGTTCTCCAACAAGATTCTCTGGACCAAGGTCAACGGTGCGAGCGCTTTAACTCTTCGCCTGGGTAATGTACGAACTAACCAGGTTTATGAAGGCCGCGCGCAGATGACACTTTTGCGCGACGAAGTTTCCAGCGAAGGCGAGCGTTTACGTCGACTCGTTGACCTCAAGATGATGCGCACACAGACACCGCTTTTTGCACTCTCTTGGACTTTGTTTCATATCATCGATTCCACAAGTCCCTTCCATAATATGACGATCGAGGAACTTCATAATACTAATTGGGAGGTGGTAGTTACTTTCACCGGACTAGATCAAGACGTTGGCCAAACCATCGTCACTCATGCGATCTACAACTCGCAAATGATCGTCGCTGGCAGAAAATTTGCTGACATGATTCATCTCAACGACAATGTGCGCACGATCGACTTCTCAAAACTCCACGACATCGAAAACTAGTGATGCCGGCAATCTTCAGGCCGGCGCATGCATCCGATCTTCGAAGGCAGTGAGCGCGACCTTGGCGCCATCCCCCATGGCGATCACGATCTGCTTAAAGGGAATTGTGGTCACATCTCCAGCGGCATAAATACCCGACACCGAAGTTCGGCCTTTGCCATCCACCTTGATCTCACCCATAGGCGTAAGGTCAACGACACCTTTCAAGAACTGGCTATTCGGCAAAAGACCGATCTGTACAAAGACACCATCAAGATTGATCGTATGAGTCTTTTCAGTGGCTCGATCTTGATATTCGAGCCCCGTGACCTTTTTTCCATCACTGATAACTTGCGTGGTCTTTGCTTGCAAAACTATCGAGGTATTGGGAAGTGCCTTGAGCTTCTCAATCAGAACGTTGTCGGCTTTCAATTTGTCGGCAAACTCCAGCAAAGTCACCTCGGTCGCGATACCAGCCAGATCTATCGCCGCCTCCACTCCCGAATTACCGCCGCCAACGACAGCGACTTTTTTACCTTTGTAAAAGGGACCATCGCAATGGGCACAGAAAGCCACCCCCTGACCGATGTTCTCCTTCTCTCCGGGAATTCCGAGCTCACGCCACTTCGCGCCAGTCGCGACGATCACAGCCTTTGCGTCAAGGAACTCACCGCTCTCGAGTTGGATTCGTTTAACACTATCGCCGCTGATCTCGCGCACCCGGCGGTGTTCGAATGTGCTGACGGGATAACTCGAAATATGTCGATTCAATTCCGCCGCGAGTTTAGTACCTTCGGTATAAGGCACAGAGATCATATTCTCGATGCCTTTGGTCTCTTGCAACTGCCCGCCCAATCGCTCGGCGATCAACGCGGTTTTAAGCCCTTTGCGAACACTATAGATAGCCGCTGAGGCGCCAGCCGGCCCGCCGCCAATGACCGCGACATCAAAAGTCCCTAGGTTCTCTGTTTTCAGACCTTCGCCAGTCTTACCAAACACAGATTCAAGTTTCGCCAGAAGATCCAGTAAATTGATTTTGCCCGAGTGAATGAGTTTACCGTCTGCGATCACGCTCGGCACGCCTTGAATTCCGAGTGACTCAACCTCGCTCTGCGCGTAGGCACCATCAACCATTTCGTGCTGAAAGTCCGGATGCACCGTTGTCATCAGATTCAATGCCTGCACCACTTCAGGACAGTTCTCACAAGACAATGAGATAAATGTTTTGAGTCGAATGGGCCCTTTAAGGCCGCGAATACGACCGATGATACCGGCATCCGGCTGCTTGCCTTTACCATCGCTATAGAGAATCGAAAGTACGAGCGAAGAAAACTCATGGCCGCCGGGAATTCCAAGAAAAGAGATCCCGTTAGGTTTACCTTGATAGACGATCTCGAAGAACGGCGCTTTGGCAGTCACCGCGGACTCCTCAACACGTATTTTATCGGAGGAGCGAGCGAGATCGCCGAGTAACTCCATTAACTCTTCACGTGCCCCATTTTGGTCAGCACTCTCTACACGGTGAACGCGAAGAGTGACCGGTTGATCCAGCTTCGAAAAAACTTCTCTTAGTTGTTCGATAACGGCTGTGTCCAACATAAAGTCCTCCCCTTCGCGTTTCCTCTGAGTGCGCTTCGCCTTAGATTTTGCCGACGAGATCAAGTCCCGGCTTCAAAGTCTTCTCGCCCGGACGCCATTTAGCGGGGCAAACTTCCGCTGGGTGCGAGGCCACGAATTGTGCCGCCTGTGTTTTACGCAAAAGTTCATCGGCATTACGGCCAATACCATTGTCGTTCACTTCCGCGATTTTGATTCGACCCTCGGGATCAATCAGGAACGTGCCACGATAAGCAAGACCAGCTTCTTCGATATAAACACCGAATGATTTGCTCAAGTGACCGGTGGGGTCAGCAAGCATCGGATATTTAATTTTTTTAATGGTCTCCGAAGTATCGTGCCATGCCTTGTGCGTGAAGTGGGTGTCAGTGCTGACCGCGTACACTTCAACGCCGATTTTTTGGAAAGCTTCGTATTTATCAGCCATGTCACCAAGCTCAGTCGGGCAAACAAAAGTGAAGTCGGCCGGATAGAAAAAGAAGACCGACCATTTTCCTCTCAGGTCGTTCTGGGTCACGGTCTTGAACGCACCGTTAGCATAAGCTTCTACTTTGAAATCTGGCACCTTGGTATTGATCAATGTTGTCATAATGATGACCTCCTTATTATTGGTTTCATTATCTGACTCTTTACTTAGGACTTACTTAGGACTTACTTAGTACACAATCGCCCAATTCCCATGAAAGATGAAATCGATTATTTATTACTTCTAATAGATTTTATCTATCATTGAAAGCAGTGCTGGAACTCCTACAGGCGAAAGGCTCGCGCAATTGCTTCGATAATTCAAGCGTTTGAATCAATTGGAGTTTTCGTCGACTACCAACGAGACGAACTGTCGCCATATAAACTGAACGACGCCAGCACTGTTATTGTCAGGGCTCGGTTGGTTTGATATGGTGAGTCACTTATGATCCAAGTTGAAAATCTCAAAAAGTCGTTTCGCGTTCATAAAAAACAAGCTGGCCTCAAAGGCTCCCTACGCGGTTTGATCAATCGGCAGTGGGAAGAAAAACACGCACTCAAAGGTGTTTCCCTAAAAGTTTCGGCGGGTGAAATCGTAGGTCTCGTGGGTGCCAATGGCGCCGGTAAAACAACACTGGTGAAACTTCTCGCCGGCATTGTACATCCGAGTTCGGGGAGTGCTGCGGTTCTCGGGCACACGCCGTGGAAGCGTCACAATGATTTTCGTCAGCAGATCGCTCTGATCATGGGGCAGAAAGCGCAGCTGTGGTGGGATCTTCCTGCTGCGGATTGCTTTATTCTTCTGCGTGAGATCTACCGCCTGCCGGAGAGTCAATACCGCCACAGCCTCGACCAACTTACCTCGGCCCTTGGATTTGAGAAACAACTCAACACACCAATTCGCCGCCTTAGTCTCGGTGAACGAATGAAAATGGAGCTGATCGCAGCATTGCTTCATCAACCCAAAGTAGTTTTCCTCGATGAGCCGACCATCGGGCTAGATTTGAACGCCCAGCGGGCGATTCGCGAATTTCTTCTCAGCTATCGACAGGAACATCAACCGGCGATGATCTTGACCTCGCACTACATGGAGGATATCGAACGCCTTTGTGAACGCATTGTGATTATTCGGGAAGGCGAGTTTGTCTACGATGGCGGGCTCAACAGAGTTCTCAGTCAGTACGCCGGCCATAAAGTCATCACCGCCGAACTCAGTGAGACCCCCAACGAGAGTCTGAAACAAATTCCCGCTGACCTCGGGGAGATTTTGTCGGTCTCACCCAGCGAGGTGAAAATCAAAGTACCACGGAACAAGGTCGCTGAAGCCGCGAGCGCGGTTCTGCGCTTGCTCCCGGTTGTGGATTTGAAGATCGACGAAGAAGACATCTCCGATATCATTGCCCGGCTGTTAGAGCCAAAGAACCGACAAGAGCCCCCCCAGGAAAATTTATGATTCAATTTCGCTGGGTTCCCTATGTGCTCGGCATCGAGCTCAAGAAAGCATTCAGCTCTCGCCTGAA
>SXGU01521192.1_pt1 | contig 11468 bp, 6 predicted proteins | sample 3174531 | NCBI WGS metagenome assembly SXGU01 (sample SAMN11356863, study PRJNA531348) | freshwater metagenome | isolation source: freshwater sample F1-140 | place: China: Fuxian Lake, Yuxi | collected 2017-12-25
AGCGAGCTGCTCCCGCAACTGCTCATTCTCCCGGCGCAGATCGGCAAGGGCGACGGCCTGCTCTTCCAGACGGGCCACAAGCACTGCCACGGCGTTGGCAGTGGCAGCGGGCCTGGCAGTGGCAGCGGGAACTGCCACGGGTGCCACGTTGGCAGTGGCACCCACAAGGCGATAGAGAAGCCGCCCCTCTCCAGGCTGGCTTTCGATTTCTCCAGCCTTCAAGCGCCTATAGAACGTCCTGGCAGACACCCCGAGCAGCTTCTGAAGTTCGGCGCCGCTCTGCCAGCGGCGCCCGCTCAACTGCCAAATGGCAGCGCTGGCAGTGGCAGTGGCAGTGGTCCTGGTGGCAGTCATTGCAGCTCCCGTGGCAGCAGTCTGGCAGTGCCAACGCTACCACACCGCGCCACTGCGGCCAGTTCTTCAAGCTGCTCAAAGGCCCCTCGCAAGCCGCCGCAGTTCGGGCACAGAGAGCCTGAGCAAAGCCTCCAGATGAAGCCAGGACATCTCAGGCCGCCATCGATAGGCCAGCGGCGGCGGAAAGTTGGCCATCAGCGACACGACCTCGTCAACAGATGGACCACAGATCTCAGACCGCGATGAGGGGACATCCCGGTACTTCTCCGCGGGGCGCGCGCGGCGGGCTCCTTGGAGTCGAAGGAAGGGGATTGAGGGGGCGTGCAGATGGGAAAGGGGGCCACGAGTTCAAGCGCAGGGATCAAGGTGGGCTCAGGCATCGCGGCGCCCTCGACGACGAGGGCAGACGAGGGCAGTTGGAGTCTTCTGGATCCCCTCTATGACGGGCTCGACCTTAAAAATAGCCCGCTCGACGCCGCCCGTTGGGCGGCGTCGGCGAGCGGGTGTCCAGCCCTTCGGCATCCAAGGCGCGGGCAGCTAGGGAGCCTGCGCTGTGGTCGCTCTCACTTCAGCAAAAGATGGCCAGGCGGGCGACGAACAACAGAAGGGCGATGACAACGGTCCAGGCCAACGCGGCTGCTATCCCCCACTGCTTGCGGTGGAGAGTGTTGAGTAAAGCCCGAAACTTTTCGGGGGCGATGAGAAAGAATCCGATCTTCATAATCGACCTCATACGTTAAGGCAGAACATCCTGCCCGAACGAGTAACCAAGGTCGTTCGCGCCCCGGAGTGGTTGCGATTGACCTCACAACGTCCGGTCCATAAGGCGGTTATCAAAGGAGGGGATTGGACGGGGTGATGGGCTTCAGCGCACGCCGAGGCGCCGCAAACAGGCCGGGGTAAAGATCGCATCGAAGCGCCGATCTGCTGTGTCCTTCCAGGCCAGCGCCAGCCGCTCATAGGTCGCCAAGGTCATCGAGGCGGGGCGGGCGGGCGGCCTGAACCGCCCATCGCCCGCCCCGAAGCCAGGAGCGCCGAGGCGCCGGTTGAGCTTGTCGAGCTTGCGGTCAAGCCGCTCGACGCGCCCGGCTTGCGAGCTTCGATGCACAAGCCCGGCGCACCTTCGGCAAAGCAGCTCGGCGCCGCTGACATAGAGGCGGGCGGCGCGCCCTTGGCAAGCTGGACAGCGCCACCATGCCCGCGCGCCGCCGCCGGGCAGCCCAAGGGGCGCCAGCTCAACGCCGATGACACGGTTTATCAGGTCGAGGGTGTTGGAGCCGACGACAAGCTCAACAGCCAGGCCGGGCGACTCAGCGCGCCGATGGTCGAGGGTGAGCCGATGGCCGTTTGACCATCCCCAGGTGACGCCGCCGCCCTCGGCGAGCCCACCCGCCCGCCGCAACATCGTCACGTCGAGCATCATCGCCGCCTCGACGCAGGGAGCTCTCCAACCCTGATGACCGCTTCCCCAACCGCCCATGATCGTCCCCTCGGCGCGCCGCGCCGCCCTTCGGCTGACACCGCCCCGCTCAGTTTTGCACAAATCAACGGCGCGAACTACCGGCCTTTGACCCCTCGGCGCCCGCCCTCGCGGGCTTGCGGCCGCTTCGCGCGCGCCCGCGTGAGTGTCTGGTTTTGTTAAAACCCCGACGGTGCCAGCTCGGCGAGGGGCCTCGACGCGCGGCCTGAGCTCAGGCCGCGCCCGCAAGCCTGCGAAGCTCTGGCACTGAGACCCGTAGCAAGGCCTCCAGATGAAGCCAGGTCCTTACAGGCCTCCAGCTCGCCTCGACCCTCCATGCATAGGCCATCGACGGCGGAAGGTTGACCTTCAGGCGCGCCGCTTCTTCTGCCGATGGACCACAGAACTCAGGCCGCGCCGCTGGCCTCTCGTCCTGGTACTTCTCCGGCCGCGCGCCGCAGCGCGGGATGCCCTCCATGACGGGCGACAATGGCCCAAGTTCGTGCTCTTGTTCTTGTACACGAACTTGAGCCATTAGCGAGCCCTCCATGACGGGCTCGGGGACAGAAGAAGCGGCGGCGGCGTGCGCCTGGGTCGGCGTGAGTCGGTGTCCGTCGGCGTGAATCGGTGTGGAGGAGGCGGGGTTGACGGCCTCCTCGGTGCAAGGGGCCAAGGAGCGCGCCGCCGTTTCGACCTCTCCTGAGCGGGGCTCGGGGGCGGGAGGGGTCGAAGAGATGGAGGGCGGCGCGGGAGTGGAGGGCGCAGGGGTGAGATCGGGCAGGAAAGCGGCGGCGGCGTCCGCGAAGCTCTGGCGAGGCGCGAGGGCCGGGGTGGTGTCGCGCGCGCCGATCCGCCGCCGTTCTCTTGGTCTGTTCTCTTGGCTACTTCTGGGCCCCCCTTCTGCGAGGGGGGGAGGGGCGATGCGGTATCCGTTGGAGGTCTGCGATCCGTCGTCCCTGAACCGCCGCTCGACCGTCAGCCACTCCTGGTACTTCTCCGAGGGCGCGCCGCAGGCGGGGATGCCCTCCATGACGGGCTCGATAATGGCCCAGGTTCGTGCTCTTGTTCTTGTACACGAACTTGAGCCATTATTAAGCCCGTCATAGAGGAGCTCGACGCTAAAAGCCCCCCCCTCGCCGCCGCGCCGCCGGAGAAGTAGCTCCACCGCCCTTTGGACGGCTTCAGGCGACGGTCCAGCCCAGGTCTGGGGTTTGCCGCGGGCTCCCTCGATGCGAACTGCCCAAAGGGGCCAGGAGCTGTCGCTCAGGGCACGGTTGAAGGTGCTGTTGCTTGGAGCGCCGGGGAGCTTTGCCAGCGGGGCACCTATGGCGGTGAGGCCTTGCTCCAGGCACCAGGCCTCGACGCCGGCGCCGGCTCGCGGGCCTGATTGCCGCGTGGCCTTCGTTTGCTCTGGAGGGCCTGCGATGTCCGGGACGATCTCACCGACGTGAGCGATGAGCAGTTGCTCACCGGGGCGGCAAATCCATCTGATGCGCCCTGCGGTTTGCTCGATGTGGCCGCGCGCGTCGTCGTTGTAGGAAGGAGCGGGCTGGTCTTGGTTGTCTGTCCAGCTGGCGACGGCGGCAATCAGGCGCCTCCAGGCGCCCCAGTTGCGCCGGGGGTCGCCCAGTGTGATGACGGCGTGGAAGCCCTCATAGGCGTTGGAGCCCATCTCTTCGATGCCGCGGAAGTGGATCGCCTTGAAGTTGAGCCCTGCCAGGAGCCCTTCCTGAACGATGGGCCAGAGGGGTGAGTCAAGCAGGGCCTTGTGGGTCCCGACAAGGACGGATAGAGCGGCAAGCTCCAGGCCGCTCCGTTGCGCGAGCTGCTCCAGCCTGGGGATGAGATCGGAGGCGATCTCATCCACCCGCGCCCGCAACTTGTCGGCGTCGTTGGCTCTCCAACCGTTGGCTCGGAGGGGGTCTCTCCAGCTGTCGAGGTTGAAGGTCTTTTGATTGTACTGAATGACCTCAAGCCCTTCAGGGCGCGCGGGCGCAAGGTACTGGCGCTCAAGGGTCCTCCCTGTCCAGGGCTGCCAGATCGTCATGTCGGCGGTCGCAGAGGCGACGACGACGGCGGCCTCTGGGGGGAGCTTGAGCCCTGGGGGGTAGACCTCCAGGGCCAGGCGCCCTTCAACCTCGACAAGCGCGCCGCGCCCGGCGCCCCCTGCGCTCTGAAGCCATCGCACGGCCTCTGACAAGGCCCAGGGCGCGCCCAGAGCGCGGCTTGCCGCCTCGATGGGCTCTGCGATGTCCAAGGCTTTCCAGGCCTCTTTGACGGCGATTCCAGACACGGTGTCATCGCGCGGGTCGAGGCGCGCCCTCTTCTCCCAGAGGGCCTCCAGCGTCGATGCCGACGAAGCAAGGGCGTCGGCTTGCTCAGCCCATCCCTCGACCCGCTCGACTCTCTCAAGGCGCTTGTCGGACAAATCTCGGAGGGTCGCCACGTCGAGGCGCGCGGGGCTCGGTTCGCCCACATCATCGAACCAGACAAAGGCCAAGGGCGCGCCCTTGGCCCCGAGGCTGTCATGTTTGGAGAGCAAGCCGGGCAACATGCCAGGGGTGCAAGCGACGACACCGCCTTCTTCAGTGGCTCGATGAGCGGCGGCGCGCCGCGCGGTGTAGCCTCCAGGCTCCATGCAGCGCGAGTGCAGGGGGCATCCATCGCAGTTGGTTCGGACGCCGCGGGCCGCGTGGTCTGCAACGTATGGGTTTCCGCAAGTGCTGGCGTCTGTCGGGTTGCCGCTTTCGTCGCGGTCAACCCGAGGGCGCCAGTCCCCAAGCTCTTGATCTGCAAGGACTTCCAGGCGCTTGCGCCCTATCAGGGCGACGGCTCCTGAGTCTGCCAGGGCCTCTTCGTCGAGCAAGGCGGCGGCTCTGTCCTTGGAGACAAGGATGATGAGATCCGCCGGCTTCCTTTGATGCCAGTCCGCGGCGAGATGGCGCTTGCGCTCGGTCTTGCCAGCGCCCTCGCGGTAGGCCAGGTGCAGGCCCGCGCCCGGTGAAAGCCGCTCAGGCTGTGTTGCGGCATCGAGGTGGGCGCGGATCTCCTTGATGCTTGCGCCTATGGGGGGAGGGGGCTCAGGGGGCTCAGGGGGCTGTGGCGGGCCAGGTGAAGCCAGGAACCTGGGATCGAGGTCTCGGGGATTGAGGGCGCCGGCTTCCCACCCGCGCTCAAGGACACTTTGGTTTTTGGCCATGTCCCTTGTGGCGACAACGCGCGCGAGCTGCTCTAGAAGCCCCTCCGGCTCGCCTAGAAGCGCCTCGACGCGCGCGCGCTGGTAGAAGCCGCTCAGGCTCGCGGCGGTTCCGTAGAGCAGAGTTCCTCTGCCATTCTTTGCCGCCTTGAGCTTCTGAAGCATCTTCCGGTGGATGCCTGAGATGTAGAGCAGGCCCTCGGCGCTCAAGGCCGGGCGAGCGGGGGGGAGGGCCAGAGAGACGCCTTCGCCCAGCGGGCGCAGGGCGCGCGGGCTCCCTTGAGCCTTTCTCGGCGCGGGGGCGTATCGAGCCTGGTTCTCCTTCCAGGCGTCGAGGATTGCCGCCGTCGGCGCGGCCTGCTTCTCCCGACGAAGCAGGCCAGAGCGGCGCGGCAACCAATCCTTGAGATCGACAAGGCGGGGGGGACCATAGAGGGGTTGATTGAAGACCATCGCGGCGGGGTCGATGGCCTTGCAGCCCAGCTCGGCGTTGACGCGCCGCGCCCAGTGCTTCAGCGCCTTGTCAGGTGCAGGGGCGTCGAGCCAGATCAGGACGTGGACCTTGAGGCGGGCGTTGTCATGGACGTGGACCTCATCGACCTTGCGGAGCCCGCAGGTTGAACTCAGCGCCCATCCCACGGACACACCGCGGAGCAGTTCGCCGGCCTGTGTCGCCTCAAGCCGCTCCAGAAGCCTTGCGACGGCGGCCTCTGGCGCGCCGCACACGTCGAGGTCTGGCCCGAGTTCAAGGGCGCCGTCGCAGTCCAGGACCATCCAGCGCCGGTCGATGGCCTTGATGTCTTCCTTGCGTCTGGTGATCTGAAGGTCGAGCGGATCGAAGGGGGCGCCGCGGACGATGCAGCGCCGCGGCGATGCGAGCTGCTTGACGTAACCGTCAAGGAGTTCCTCGACGTTGCTTGCGGTGAAGCGGTGGACGTTGTGGAGCTTGGAGCGCGAAGGGGGGTCGGCTTTCAGGCCCTTGTCAGTGAGCCGAAGGGTCTTGGCGTGGAACCCGTTGAGGGCTTCAAGGACAAGCACGCGCTCAGGAGGCAACAGGGCGGCGGCGGTGGCTCGCCCCTCGTCTTTATTTGCATGTGGATGCGGTTTCTGTACGGCTACCAAGCCAGCGTCAGTCGCGCCAATGGTCTTGGCGCCAAGACTGACGAGGGCTTCAGGAACAAGCGCGCCCTCAGGTGGAAGGGGCGGCGCTGCCCCTTGTATCTTGTTGTTTTCTAAAGGGTTCCGTGGTATAGAAGAACCACGGCTAACGCTCGAAGTCATGTCTCGGTTCCTCTGCGGTCTCAGAGGAGCCAGGCTTGGCTTTGTTCAGATGGGGGCGGTCGGCGAGGTCTTAAAGTGTGTGGACAAACCGTTTGGCTGTTGCTATTAACTAGTCCTGTTTCGACTTTGGTGCCCCCAAAGTTCCGGCCTTCTGGCTCATAGAAACCCCCAATGGTGATTAGGCGGACAACCAGATACCATCGGGGGTTTTTTGTTTTTCCAAGGCCCTGCTCAGAAGGGTCGCGCTGGCTCCTTTTGACTCCAACGCTCATTCTGAGCCCCTTGAGGCACTTGCCTCGGGGCCTACGGCTGCTCGATCGAAACTTTTGTCAGAACCTCCCTCCAAAGACAAGGGGCTCGAGGGGCTTCGCTGAACTTTTATGCCCCGTCTCTTTGACCCCCTTGATCTTCATTCACCCTTCTTCGTGTCCCTGGCTCAAGAGAGCATCGAGGCTCAGGCCAATCGAGCCACGCCGCTGGAGCCACTGATCCAGGTCGGCGGCGGTGATGAGGTGCTTGCGGCCCAGGGTGGCGCAGGTCAGCTCGCCGTCCTTGATGGCTCGAAGGACGGTCTTTGAATGCACGTCCAGAGCGGCGGCGACTTCATCGACAGACCAGGCAAGGCGCTTGATGTCAGACATCGGCTCTCCAGTCGGATAATGAGCATCGAGGCCCGCCCTCACGGGCTCGATGCTCATTGAGTGGCGCGAGTTTACAGATTGTATATTATCGGACACTGGCAATCCGATCCCCGCGCTTACGGCCTCGGGGCGCCCTCGATGCGGGGGAGGGCTTGCGCCTTCGCCGCCCAACGCGCGCGCGCGCATGGCGCCGCCGCCTCATCAGGCCCTCAAGAGCGCGGGGAGCAGCTCCCCGTTGCAGGATCAAGACATTAAATCAGCGGCGCGAGACCACATAGACATCAAGCAGGCGCCCCCCCCATACTCTCGCCGTGGAGCCTCAAGATCGGAGGGGATGAGGATGGATGTTTCGAGCTTTGTCACGAAGTGGGCGGCAAGCGGGGCGGCAGAGCGGGCCAACCTTCAACCCTTCATCGGAGATCTGTGCAGGCTCCTGGGAGTCGCTGGGCCCGATCCAACAACCGAACTTGAAGCCCAGAACATCTACGTCTTTGAGCGGGCGGTGAAGATCACCCATCCCAACGGCTCGGTGAAGGACGGTCGGATCGACCTGTGGCGTCGAGACTTCTTTGTCCTGGAGGGCAAGCAGTCCAGCGGGGCGCAAAGCAATAGCGATCCTGACGCCCTTTTGTTGTCAGGGGGCAAGGCTCGGGGCCGCAAAAGAGGCACGGCCAAGCGCGGTACAGCCTCATGGGACAAGGCCATTCAAGCGGCCTATGAACAAGCCAACCGCTACGCGCGCGCCATGAGCCGGGATTCTGGGTGGGTGCCCTTCATCATCGTCGTAGACGTGGGGCATGTGATCGAACTCTACGCCGACTTCTCCCTTGCGGGTCATGGGCATGTGGCCTTCCCTCCGGAGCAACACCGCATCACCCTCGAAGACCTCGCCAAGCCCCACATTCAAGACCGTCTGCGCCTGGTCTGGACCGATCCGATGAGCCTTGATCCAAGTCGTATCTCGGCGCGGGTCACTCGCGAGGTTGCGGGGAAGCTCGCCAGGCTCGCCCAGAGCCTTGAGATGGCGGGGTGCGAGCCGATGAAGGTGGCGCGGTTTCTGGAGCAGTGCTTGTTCACGATGTTTGCCGAGGACGTGGGGCTGTTGCCCGAGCAGAGCTTCAAGGCCCTGTTGGAGCGCGTCAAAGAAGATCCCGGCGCGGCATCCAACGCCCTCGCCGCCCTCTGGGGAGACATGGATCGGGGCGGCTTTTCAGGGGTGTTGATGAAGAAGGTGCTTCGCTTCAATGGGCAGATGTTCAAAGACGCGGAGGTCTTGCCCTTGAACTCACAGCACGTCGAGCTGCTGCTCGAAGCCGCCTCAAGCGACTGGTCCCAAGTCGAGCCCGCGATCTTTGGAACCCTGCTGGAGCGGGCCCTGAGCCCTGATGAGCGAAGTAGCCTCGGGGCGCACTACACCCCGAGGGCCTATGTGGAGCGGTTGGTCGTGCCAACGGTGATCGAACCCTTGCGGAACGAGTGGGGGGCGGTAAAAGCGGCTGCGGCGAACCTTCAAGCTGCTGGCCAGGATGAGAAGGCGGTAAGGGAGCTGGAAGGGTTTTTAAGGCGGTTGGCTTCGGTTCGAGTGCTTGATCCCGCCTGTGGGAGCGGGAACTTCCTCTATGTGACCTTGGACCTGATGAAGCGCCTGGAAAGCGAGGTTCTGGACGTGCTGAACCAAGTCAGCTCCACATCTGGGCTGTTGAGCTTGGAGGGCCTGACCGTCACGCCGCGCCAATTCCTGGGCGTGGAGCTGAGCCCACGGGCTGCGGCCCTTGCGGAGCTGGTCCTGTGGATCGGCTATCTGCAATGGTCGCTGCGGGCCTTTGGAGGGAAGGCCGAGCGTCTGCCTGAGCCCATTCTCCAAGCCTACGACAACATCAAATGCCGGGATGCAGTGTTGGCTTTTGATGCTCGACGCCAACAGCTCGAGGCGGGCCAACCCGTGACGGTCTGGGATCAACGCACCACCAAGCCCCACGCCATCACAGGGGAGGAAGTCCCCGATGAAAGCGCCCAGATCCCTCTATGGGAGTACGTCAACGCAAAGCAGGCCACATGGCCTGAAGCTGACTTCATCGTCGGCAACCCCCCCTTCATCGGGGCTGGCCGGATGCGTCTTGCCCTTGGGGACGGTTACACCCAGACACTCCGCAAGATCCATCAAGACGTGCCTGAGTCGTGCGACCTGGTCATGTACTGGTGGAACCACGCGGCGCGCCTGCTTCGGCAAGGCCAGATCCAACGCTTCGGCTTCATCACCACCAACAGCATCACCCAAACCTTCAGCCGCCGTGTCCTCCAAGCACACATGGAGTCCAAAGAGGGCCTCTCATTGGCCTTCGCCATCCCCGATCATCCCTGGGTTGACGCCGCCAACGGGGCTGACGTTCGTATCGCTTTGACCGTCGCCACTCCCGCATCCAACGTCCCCGGCATCCTCGCCCACGTCATCAAAGAAGAGGAAGCTCCAGAGGACGCCGTTCAAGTCACCCTCGACTTCAAGGTCGGTATCATCAACGCCGACCTCACCACTGGCGTCGATCTCACCCGCGCCCTCCCCTTAAAGGCCAACGCCAATCTCTCTGCCCGAGGCGTGCAACTCATGGGAAACGGCTTCATTATCACCGCTCAAGAGGCCAAAGACTTGGGACTCGGCATCAAGCCCCAGCTTGAAAACTACATCCTGCACTACCGCAATGGGCGCGATCTCACGAGCAGACCACGTGGTGTCCTGGTCATAGACCTGTTTGGCCTTTCTTTTGATGAGGTTTTGGATCGTTTCCCTGAGGTATATCAACGACTTACGGATCGTGTGAAGCCTGAGCGCGATGCCAGCGCCAAGCGTTCCAAAGATTCGGCCGGTTACGCCCGGCTGTGGTGGCTCTTTGGCAAGCCTCGTCAAGAACTTCGCAGAGCCCTCTTGGGTCTGCCGCGCTACATCGCCACCGTTGAGACCTCAAAACATCGGTTCTTTACCTTCCTCGACACCAGCATAAGACCAGATAATAGGCTGGTCTGTATGGCTTCCTCCGATGCTTTTCACTTGGGCGTATTATCGAGCCGCTTTCATGTGCTGTGGGCATTGGCCGCAGGAGGAACGCTTGAGGATCGGCCCGTCTACACCAAGACCCGATGCTTCGACCCCTTCCCCTTCCCTGAAGCCACGGAACATCAAAAGGAGCGCATCCGAGGGCTAGCCGAGCAACTCGACGCGCACCGCAAGCGCCAGCTCGAAGCCGATCCCAAGCTCACAATGACCGACACCTACAACGTCCTGGTCAAGCTTCGAGCCGGAGAGGTGCTCACCAAGGGGGACAAGGATCTCTATCAACGGGGGTTGATCGGGATCTTGAAGCAGCTCCATGACGACCTCGACGCAGCTGTTGCAGAAGCCTATGGATGGTCAGCGGAACTCGGGGAGCAGGAGATATTGGGGCTCTTGCTGGCCTTGAATGCGGAGCGGGCCAGGGAGGAAGCAAAGGGGACAACAAGATGGTTGAGGCCCGAGTTCCAAAATCCCGAAGGGGTGACTCAAAGCCCGCTCGAAGGCACCCAGGGAAGCGATGCCCTGGTTGAACGCGCCGTAAAGAAGAGCCTGGTGTGGCCCAGGGAGTTGAGGGAGCAGATGATGCTCTTGAAGCAGAGCTTGAAGGAAGACCCTGCGACCCTCAAAGAACTCGCGGCGCGCTTCAAGGGTGTCGGCGCCAAGACGCTCGCTCCCCTGGTGGAGACTCTTTTGGTGTTGGGGCAGATCGTGACGTTGGATGGAGGAAGACTCGCGGCCTGAGCCCCTCAGTCCTCGGCAACTCGACACCCCGCATCCCAACACGCCTGGCAGATCGGGGTGCGCTTGAGCATCCCATGCAGAAAGACGGCATCATCCAGCGTCATCGACCCCGTCTCCTTGTCAGTGCCGCATCCAGCGCATAACCAGACCACCCGCCACGTCCGCTTCTCATGGGGGAGATCAACCTTCATCTCTGGTTCAGGACCTCGGCGAACCTCCTTGATCTTCATCGCTCCGACCCCCTTTAAGGCGCCCCACTTCAACGACGGCGCGCGGTCTTGGGTACAGCAGACCTTACGATACATCTCGGCGCCCAGCAGGCCCAACAATGCGCCGGGAGACCGACAGACGGCAGCGGGGAATGCAGGGTCTCCTTAGGTTGAAAGGGTGTCGGAGTCCGCCGCCGTTTCTTGACCATTGTTAACCGCCGGTTGAGCCTCTTATGTCTCTCAACCGTATTGATTTAGAGAATTATTAGACCTGTCGTGCGGCCAAACTCTCTCAACGCCCTCGATGACAGACACGGCCGATGGAGTCCGCCGCCGCCGTTTTGGCCTGCGATCATGACGAAGGTTGAGCCGAAGCCACAAGGCGCCTGCGTCCCCCCTGAGCGAGCTGCTCCCGCAACTGCTCATTCTCCCGGCGCAGATCGGCAAGGGCGACGGCCTGCTCTTCCAGACGGGCCACAAGCACTGCCACGGCGTTGGCAGTGGCAGCGGGCCTGGCAGTGGCAGCGGGAACTGCCACGGG
>SXGU01147201.1_pt1 | contig 11465 bp, 13 predicted proteins | sample 3174531 | NCBI WGS metagenome assembly SXGU01 (sample SAMN11356863, study PRJNA531348) | freshwater metagenome | isolation source: freshwater sample F1-140 | place: China: Fuxian Lake, Yuxi | collected 2017-12-25
ACTTAAAGCCGCAGCACCTCGGGCTGTCTCGGTCGAAAGAAGCCCCACGGACAGGACTTGTAACCCGGAATCCGTGACGGTGACCACCACGGCCTGCGCCAGCTGCGGCACGATTTCTGAAGGTGAAGTGGTAGTTGATAGTGTGTGTTGTGTTTGAGTGAGATGGTGAATGGTCAGGTCGGGCTTTTTCTGACGTGAGAGCCTGACCTCGACCTCCATCTACAATTTCTAAACAACAGAGATGAACTCTATCAGTTCCAACGAAAAGCCACCAACGGAAGCGCAACTCTTCGAGGCCAGGGAGCTGTGGAAGGAGAGCGAGAAAATGCTGAACCTGCTGAGAACGGACGATGGCAGCGTTCGGCGAAAATGGAGCGACAAGGAGATTTTGCAATGGGCAAGAATACCAAACTACTGGCGGGAGCAACGCTGACGTTAAACAAGCCAAGCAGCCCAAACCCAATTTCAAATTACCAGCAGCCTGAGCGCCTTACCCCCTCCTCCTGGTTCGCGCGAAAGTTTCCAAATTGCTCTGCCTTTGGCTCCCCCTTTTTGGAAGCCGAGTATCAGATGCCCAACGGTCTTACCCGCATCACGCCCATCTCACTGAACACCGACTTCTTCGCAGCAATTCTCGGAGGTTCATCCAGGCTCAACCACAAGGTCATCTTCTACGTGCCAGAGGAGATGTTCTTGTTTTTCGACCCAAGGACCCAACAGTTCAGGGAGACCACCAAGGAGAAGCTGAAACTCTTGCTCTCCCAGCTGCTCTTGCAATGCGCTCAAGAGATGCCCCAGAACATCGACATCCTGAACCTCTTCGTGGACTTCCGCGCTGACCACGTCCTCGACAAGATCATCAAGAAGGCGAAAACTGCTCTGGCTGCCAACGAATCCTTCTTCAAAAGCTCACCCTATCCACGAGAACCAAGGAAGCACGAGAAGCTGGCCACCCTGTTCTCAAAAACTGTCCTTGAACCCTGCCCTACAGCCATCCTGACCGTAAACCAGTGCTACCAGTCCTTCTCGCTATTCTGCTTCTCCAAGGGAGTGGAAACAATCAACCGGCATGATTTCAATGGGGTGATGAAGAGTGCGATAAGGAGGGAGTTTAAGCTGGGACTGAGGCATGACTTAAGACTGAAACCCCAAGCGCCGCAGGCAAAGGGGTGGAAAGGATTAAGACAATGTGAAGGAAAAGCTTTCGTTGAGAATGAGGGTGATTTAGGAGGAAGCGCTGTAGCTGTCCTTGAAAATCAAAGCTGACCTTGCAATTGGCACCGAGAAGAGAAAGGAGAACGGAAATGCTCTGGCTGACGGGAGTGAAGAGGGATGAGCTGGCGCTGATGCCGGGAGTTGAAGCTGGCGATGAGGTGAAACGCTGCACCTGTATCCTCGTGGAGACAGATTGTGCTGGGACTGGATCGATTGCTGACTGAACCGCTCTGGTTGTCGCTAAAGCTGGAACCGTATCCTCGTGGAGACTGGCTATTTGCTGACCGCTTTGGCTGTCTTCTTGGCCTTGATAGCTGCCCACCGAGCTTTCTGAGCAGCAACGATGGCAGTCCTACCCGCAGCACTCATCTTGCGCTTCTTCCGCTTCTTCTTGGCACCGGCAGCAGCAGGAGCAGCGGCAGAGTCAGCTTTTCCCTTGATCTTCGCCCACCGGGCTTTCTGAGCAGCCCGCATCTTGGCCTTGGTGGCAGCGCTGAAGGTTCGCTTGCCTTTGGCAGTTGTCGTCGGGGCTGTTGATGCTGCTGAAGCTGCTGGCGCGGAAACATCCTGGCCGAGCACCTTGTTGATGGCATTCAGCCGGGCTTCGAGCTTCGCCTTCTCGCTGACGAGGGCGGTTTTCATCGCGAGGTATTTGTTGAGGTCAGATTTCATGGAGAGAGGTTAGGCGAGCTGTGACGACAATTACAAGCTGGCTCGATTGGGCGTTGCACCAAGTATGACCACCGATTGGAATCTGAGAAGCGACCATCCACTTGAGCGCTCACAGCGACAGCTTCAACTTGGTTGAGCCGAAGCCTCTCAACGCCAAGCGCAGGACTTGACATTTTCTGATCTGTGTATATCTTACCGCCACGCTTCTGCGCGTTGCGGACTCAATGTCCGCCCTCCGTTGCCAGCAACTTCTGCTGGTAGCCCAAAGAAGCTTGGTTCTAGTGCCTTGAGCACCAGGGCTAATTCACGGGCAACTTTGACCAGTTCGAAGTATGATCAGACTCGTAGAGCCAGACGACCGTGCAATCCGCACGGTTCGCGACCTGTTGATGTATGGTGAGCCCTTCAGCGGTTTGCCAGCAGCGTTCCGGCTGTGCCTGCGTGACAGTCTCGAACCCGTTGGGGCGAAAACCCTGACAGAGCTACCTTCGACTACACGCTCGCACTTCGACCTGTTTTTCAAGCTGCTACCGCCAATTGAATCCTGTGAGTCTCCTGCAACATTTGCGGCTGAGGTTCTGATGATGTTTTGGAAACGGCGCTCCGCATGGGAGCCACTGTGGTGCGACGATCAAACCTGGCAAACCGTGATGACCAATCTCCTTCGGATTGCGGGAGACAAACTGGGTTCCAGTTGCGAGAGATGGCGAACAGACCAAAGCGTCGCCTTTGAAGCGTTCGCCTTGGAAGTGCTGCTGCCGGGCATCAAATTCGGCAGCCTTGTCGATTGGAACCTTTGCGCCGACCTCCTGGAGGTTGGTCGCCGGACACGGGTAGCGCGCCAGATATCGAGCCAGGAGTTCACCGATCGGGTTCTTCACCCTGTTTTTTGGCTCAGAACCGCGATGTCCGCTGAAAGCGCTCCGAATCCCACGCCGCACTCTACCGAGTCCCCGTTGACAAAGGTGCTCAGTGAATTTGAACCGAAGTTCCGCGATTGCATCCTAGCCGGCAACTGGCGAGGCAGCATGGAAATGCTCCGGGCGCTTGAGGTTACCTTGGATTTTAGCGGGAGGGATGCGAATGGCAATGGCTGGCGCGCTTATGGAACTTCACTCGTCTCTTGGTTCAGGATCGTGGATACGCAGCCCCCGTTAGCCATGCAGCATCGCGATGCCCGTTTTATCTGGTTCCGCCTGGCCACTCGATGCTTTGGGCACACTTACGGCTCGCTAAGTTTCGAGGGATCCGAAGCAATCAAATCCCGCGTGCTCGACGAGGGACTAAAGTTGCTGGGCCAGTTCCGGGCTGATTTGAAGCAGCTAGGCCGAGGTTGCGAGCTCGAATTCTTCCACGAGGTCTTGGATGCCGTCCGCTCGTTTGGCAGTTGGTGGCAGTGCACCAAACCGCTCTTGCTGGCGTTGCGGGAGCTTCGCGAACCCGCTGTAGCCGCTGATTTGCGCTACTGGGGTGAAGCCGGCAAGGAGCCTCCCCCTGAACCGCTGCATACCGTTGCGCAATGGATCGCCAATATGCTGGGGAATCCTGCCTTGGCGAAAGCTAGAGAGGCAGAACCCGGACTCGACACAATGCGAACCGAGTTCGCGAGCTACTGCCTCAGCCGGTTGAAGACCAAGGATGGTGTTCCAAGCGGTGAATGCCTGACGAAGCCGGTCGATACGGACTTCATGGAGCCCAACCCAATCTGGCGGGCCTGCTATGCTCGGGCAGCGCGGGAACTGCGGGTCAACCACCGTGGCAAATCCCATCGCATTGCTCTGTGGTCGAGTCTACACGACCCCAGCCCAGAAGTGCGCGAAGCCAGTCGTCAACTTTACGACACTTTGAGACACCAGTCTCCTTTGGACCCTGGACTGTCCCCAAGGCGCCCGCTGCTAGCGGCTTATTGGTGGCTCAGACAGGCGCACCTGCTTGCCCTTGCGCTTGAAGTTGATCCAGACGGTGCCCGCCGCACGCGCACAAAGGAGCTTCGTTGGACCGACCGCTTCTTCGAAGGCAATCCGCCAACAATGCCTGAACCAACCACATCATGACTTGCTGACGCCTTAACTTTGAGAATTTCGACGACGCTGGAGACCTGTGTGCTCCCTGCGGTTCCTGCGTGTGCAAAGAGCCCGTCGTTCGATTCAGCCGGGGCAGGCTGCAACTACTGCCTCCGATTCCGCGTAAGTAACGCGGGGCTAGAAATCAAAATGAAACACAGTAACTACATCATCTCGGCGACCGGGCGCTTACCGCTTGAGTCGGTTACCCACCTAAGCCTGCTGGCATCGCGCCGCATAAACGCCCTCGTATCGAATGAAAGGAGCGCACAATGAAAATCAAGTTTCTTGGTGCGCTCGGAAGCGTGACAGGTTCATGCACTCTGCTGAACCACCGCGGGCGATACTACCTCGTTGATTGCGGCTCGCGGCAGGGTTCCGCTGGCAACATTTACGAGCCAGACGGCCGGCTTTTCCGATTTAAGCCCAGCGCGATAGCCGCCGTGTTTCTGACACATGCCCACATGGATCATTGCGGGCGGCTGCCATCGCTAGCGAAACAAGGGTTCAACGGCCCAATCTACTGCACCCAGGCAACCGCGAAGTTGGCAAGGTTGGCTTTGCTGGATGCTGCCAACCTCCCCGGTTCCCAGTTTGGCACTGATGATGTCGAACGGCTGAGATTCAAGTGCTTCGACGATGATCCGAGGTTTCAGTTCGGCAGGCCCATCGGGATTGATGCGAATCTCAGCGTCTCAATCATCCGCACGTCACACATCTTGGGAGCCGTGGGATTCGAGTTTCAGTTCGCAGAGCCATCGAGTTGCGGCTCTCGCCAGCGCCGAACGATTGTGTTCTCGGGTGATCTTGGGAATAATCAAGACCACCACTGCTACCAAGCCCTCCTCAACGGCCGGCAGTATCCCTCCACCCATGCCAGCTACATCGTCTGCGAGTCGACGTATGGCGCAAGCAACCGAGCAGCTCTCTTCGCAAGCTACCCCGAACGCATCGCAGCTTTGGACCGTGTGCTGGCCGACGCAGTGGCAGCGGGAGCACCGACTACTGTGGTGTTCCCCTGCTTCTCCTTGCAACGCACCCAGGAACTGATCATTGACCTGCACTGCCTGTTGTCGAAGCGACAATCAGGGGTGTTCGCGAAGTTTGCCTCGCGTGGTGACCCCAGCGCGAATTCGCGACAGATCGAGGTGATGGTGGACTCCCCACTGGCGCAGAAATACGGCCAGGTCTTTGCCCACGAACTGCGGCGGGTTCGGCAATCCGGGAAACCATACTACCTGAATCCTGAGTTGCCCTCGCGCTTGGGGTTGACCAACGACGCATGCCTCGACCTGCTGGATCGACTGTTTGGTGTGAGGGGTGCAACTCAGATGTTCGACCACTATTCGTTAAGCTACGAACAATCGTGGGGTCGCATGCAAGCCCCTCCGCTCCAGATCATCATCGCTGGTTCTGGAATGTGCACAGGCGGGCGCGTAGTCGGGCACTTGAGGCGACTTCTGCCCGTCCCGAGCTGCACGGTTGTCCTCACCGGCTACCAAGGGGAGGGAACTCCGGGCGCTGAGTTAATGAAACGTGCCAGAGACTCGAGTTCACCGATCAATGTTGCGGATTGGGGGATCTACAATTCGCAAGTTAAGGCAAGGATAGTAGAGATCTCTGGCTTCTACTCTGGTCACGCCGACTGTGCTGGATTGCTCGACTACCTTTTTCACAAGGACAGTGAGCACGAATTCTCAGCGGTGAAACGCGTGTTTCTGAACCATGGCGAACAAAGCGCACGTGAGGGGCTTGAACGAGCGATCCAAATCAGGGCCAGTGAGCGGCGATGCGATGATCGTGTCATCGAAGGCGTCGAACTTCCACATCCAGTCGGCTCGTGGTTCGACTTGATCAATGACCGATGGGTTCGCGAGTGGCACCCGGTTGTGGAACCTCCTGAAGAGGCGTTTGCCATAGTCATGAACCTGCTGGCCCTTGTTGAAGCGACAATCGGGACTCCCGCCGGGATGAACGCCAACTCATCAGCTCAGAGTTCACTTGTTGAGGAGCTTCGGGCGATGAAGGCGATACTCCAACAAATTCGTGGTGAATTCTCCAGAATCGTTAGCTAGCACGACGGTAGGAAAACGCTCAGGCAGCAGACGCCAAGGAGGTGAGGGTGGGGAACCCTACTGAAGAAACGTGCTGCTACCTGAACACGCGGAAACTACGCTCGCGGTCGTCACTGTCAACTGCTCCAGCTAGTCGGGGAACACGTCACGAATGTCTGCCTTCAACTGCTTCACAATATCCTCCAGCTTGCCCAGGGTGACGCTCTGTTCGGCGTTTTCGAGTCGGTAAAGGGTGGAGGCGGAGATGCCGAGCTTCCGGGCGAAGACGGCGTAGCTGTCCTCTCCCCGCTTCACGCGCAGGAACCGGCCAAACTGCTTGTCGAGGGACTTGCCCACGCCCCGCAGTTTCCCTCAACGGCCATTCCGTATGTGGAATGTTTGCTTGCAAAGTTCCGCGAAAGGAATATACCGTTCTCCGCAGTCCAAATCGCACCACCATTGCCCACGCGGCATAGCTCAGATGGCATGACTCTTCAAGAGGCGCTGACGGTTCTGGAGATCAAAGGGGAGCCAACACAACAGGCGGTCCGCGACGCATACCGGGAGATGGTCAAGGTGTGGCACCCAGACCGCTTCGCCGAGGATCCGAAATTCCGACTTAGGGCCACGAGGAAGACGCAGGAGATCAACACTGCCTACGAAGTCGTGCAGGCTCATTTTGACGGAGCTGCGCCTCCGGAGGGAACGCCAGAATCGGCTACTGAGTATCGAACTTCGGCGAAAGCAACCGTCTCGGAGGAGGATGCAGTGCTTCGAAAAGCTTACGTTGGGCTGTTAACCGCCACAGCCCGAGCGGACGGTCCTGTCAGTGATGCGGAGTTGACCGCCATCCTTCGAATCACCAAGCAGCGATTCGCACACCTTCCTGAGCAAACCACCGACGAGTGGCTCTTGTTGTTGCAGCCGCATTTGCAATACCCCGCCAACCCTCCTGATTTTGTCAGGCTGGCAGTGCTGGCAGCAGAACAGTTTCGCCATTGCGAGCGCGATGTCCTCGAAATCCTGTTCTGCGAAGGGGCCTTGACCTCTGCGAAGCAGCGCTGGTTTGAGGAGTTACGGATGCATGCGCCGTTCAACACCCGGGAGGTCAACGATGCCTACGAATGGAGGTGTTACCAATTCGGCGGACCAACTCCCTCACCATCGGCTCCGCCAGTCTCGCAGTCCCGCCCTTCCGAAGCAGGAGCTGAGGAGCATGACGAATTGATGAGGGCGATCGCCAAATGGATCGTGTATGCTTGGCCAATCAGTGTGGCATTGGGCATCTACCTGCTGATGCAGTTGCTCAAGTGGCTGGCTCACGTCGTGTTGTATCTGTCGCGTTAGTTTCCCATGGGGAGTCACCACGGACTCACAAGGAGGCGATTCACTCCCAGCCGGTGGAAAGTGGCGTGGTGTCTGGTTTGCCGCATCCCACAGTGGCATCATGGACGCGGTGCTGGCAAAATGGGATCCACAGATGAGAAAGTGGTGGATCGCCAAAGGGATCACCCCCACAGAACTCCACCCCTCCCCCGAAGTTGTAGAGCATCGTTTCCTGGGATAATAACCTGAAGAACAACTGAGATGCCTTCGGCTCTCAGGGCTCCGTTCCTCAAAGGCCTGCTGCTGACACCAGCGGGCTTTTTGCCTCCACCCGTCTCGAAAGGAATCCCATGGTCTCCCCAAACTGGTGAATTGCTGGTCAATGAAGTCGTTCCACGCCTCAGAGTCCTCATCCCCACTCCGTCTCGCAGGTCGGTCATGAAGACTACGAGGAGCTGGTTCAGGACAGCACGGTGATGGCAAAGTGGGACCCGCACATGAAAGCGTGGATGTCCGGCAAGCGCTCCCAAAAGGACTCCCCCCTCGCTTCTACTGCTGGATTCAGTGGGATAATTACCTAAGCGCATCCGATTCACTTTCCGCACTGCCAGTTGCCCATTGCCTTATCCTGGCCCTGCAAATTCCCGTAATACCCCTCCCCTCGGCCGCTGCTCTTGCTCCTGGTTCCTGTAATGGGATCTTGGGGGCGGGCAGTAGTTCGAGGGAAGGGGACGGGTTTGCACGAGGATCCAGCGTTTAGCTTTCAGCCCCTCCTCCCGCCTTGGTTCAGCCCTTCGTTTGATGGTATAACTTTCTGATAACCACATCGGCCTGCCCTTAACCGGGCGGGAGATTACCCCACCCCAGAAGGCGTTGCCCTGTCCCTCTTCCTGACCGGAGGGGTGATGGGTGCGACGTCTTCATCATCCCCAGAAAGGCACCCCATCATGGCTCTGCAACTCGAAGCCAATTACAGCAAGAAGGTCGGCCTGCCCGGCTACAGTTCCCATCAGTTCAGCCTGTCGTTGAAGGCCGAACTCACCGACCCCGCCCAAGTCCCGGCCGAGGTCGCCCGCCTGTATCGTCTTTTGCAGGACGGCGTGGACACGAGCATCAAGGACGTCGGCTGGTTGCCCGAGGCCAAACCTACCAACGGCAATGGTCACACCAACGGCCACCATCCGCGCAACGGCAATGGCCATTCCAACGCCGCTCCTGCTGACAACTGGAACTGCACGCCCAAGCAGCAGGATCTAATCATCAAGATCGTGAACGACAACCAGCTCGACAAGAACGACGTCGAAAAGCTCGCCCAGGACCGCTTTGGCAAGGGCGTGAAGCAGCTCAACAAGCTCGAAGCCTCCGGGTTCATTGAGGAGTTGTTCGAGAAGTATCCCGGCCGGCGCAGTGGAAACGGCCATCAATCGCAACGCTCAAGCTACGCCATCCGATGATTGCCACCCTTGAACCCATCGCCGCCAAGCCCAAGTCCGTCGCGGAACTTCGTCAGACCCTCTCGGCGTCCCGGCTCAACACCTGGCTGTCGTGTCGGCTGAAGTTCTTCTTCCACTACGTGCTCGGCATCAAGAAGCCCAGGACGGCCGCGTTGTATGTCGGCACCAGCGTCCACGGCATCCTCAAGCTCTGGAACCGTGCCCGGTGGCGTCGGCAGACTGTCACCGTCGAGCAACTCCAACAGCAGTTCGACACGCTCTGGCAGGCCGACCAAGTCAAGGAACAGGTCCGCTGGGATGACGGTGAAGAACCGGGCGAGAAGCAAACCGCCTGGTCGCTGGTGGACTTCTACCTCAAGGAGACACCCATCCCGCCCAACGAAATGGCGGAGGGCGTTGAGGTCAGCGTGGAAGCCGACCTGTCCAGACACGGTTTGCCCAAGCTCATCGGCATCATTGACCTCGTGCGTGCCGGGGGGCGCATCGTGGACTTTAAAACCCTCGGGCAGACACCCAGCGAGGAGAAGGCCATCCACACCAACGAAGTGCAGCTCACCGGCTACTCGATCCTCTACCGGGCCACCACAGGTAAGACCGAAGGCGGCCGCGAGCTGCATCAACTGGTCAAAACGAAAACTCCCAAGCTCATCGTCACCCAGCAGGGGCCGATGACACAGCCGCAGCAGACCCGCTTGTTCCGCCAGATGGAGAGCTACGTGGCGGGACTGGACCGGGAGGACTTCGTGCCCTCACCAGGCATGCAGTGCTCGATGTGCAGTTACTTCAATGAGTGCCGCCGACACGCGTGAACCCCTGGACAACCAGATGGTTCCGCTGAGTGCATGAAACATCGGCGGGCGACCCTCGCTGCTGTTCTCGACACTTCTTCAACCCCAACAACCCAACCAGAGAGCCGGGCATCTTCATCGGTGTCCGGCTCTCGCCCATTTCAACCATGAACCCAAATACTCCCTACACCCGCCAGCAATGGAACGCGCTCAACGACGAGGAGCGGCAAGCCGTGGATGCTGTCAGCGTTTACCTGCACGGCATTCCTCTGCCTCGTGGTGAACAACTCACCGACTCGCACCTGTCCGAATCGCTCCGGCTGCTTCAACCCACCGATGATGCCTACGTCCCCGACGAGGAGAACGAAGGCGACATTACGCAGGCCATCCAGAAGAAATTCCACGCCATCTACCACGCCGGAATCACGCTCGCGGAAACGAGCCTGAACCGGCAGGGGAAGAAACCCGCACAGGACTTCAACTTCCTGCTCATCGTCGAGATGGACACCCACGACACCACGCACGCCGTCATCGTCGATTGGGATTCACCGTGCCGTTACCTGCACGAGTGGACCGACGCGATGGACTTTCATTTCGCGGACCTCAAGGCCATCGCTGCCAAGGTGCTGGCCGTCCGTAGCACGCTGGTCAACGAGGTCGTCAACCCACAGCCCATCCTCGTCGTGTTCGAGTGCGGCATCTTCAAGGAGGCACATGACATCCCGCGTGGCTTTGAGGTGCATTGTCTCGATTACGACGTGGAGCACCTGCCGCCCGAGAAGCTCGAAATCAGCCCCATCGACGGCGAGGCATGCACCATCACCAAGTTCACCCCATGAACCAGCTCATTGCTGAATTACTGGCACAACTACGGCCAGCCTTGAAGAGCACCGCCAAAGCCGAACACCTGCTCACCGACTACTGGGCCGACAAAATCGCGCTGCTGTGGACCACCAAGGATGTTCACCGCGCCGCCAATGAAGCCAAGACCGTGCTGACTGAACAGCAGGCTCGCACCATCCTCCGCAGCCTCCACGACAACTACCGCGCTCAATACGGCCTCGAATGGCAGGACGTGAGCGAGGCCATCCAAGAGAGCGGTCTGGGCCGGGACATCACCAAACGGGAGCTTCACCGCCTCATTCACCGTGATCTCCTCACCATCGACCGACGCCCACCAACATGAACTCCCGCCGCCTGAAAATCGAACCGCACGACGAGTCCTGCGGCCGACTGGTGACCAAGGCGCTAATCCGCCTCAAAGGCCGCTGGTTGCGCGAGGCCGGATTCCAGCCCGGCCAGCACCTTGAAGTCACCTGTATCGCCCCTGGAAGACTCGTCCTCCAGGCCGCGGCTGGAAGCAACTGAACCCAAACCACGGCGGCACGGAGAGCACAGAGCACCGGAACTTCACGCTGACAGGAGAACAAGACTGCCACCCAGGAAAACCCAACCACCGGTTCCTGACGCATCAACGCGGTCTTGTTCCTGCCAGCAACGAAGCTTCGGCCTGCCTCTGTGTTCCCTGTGCCGCCGTGGTTCCCGATTCCCAACCCCAAACCTCAAACTCAAAAACCAAACATGACTGCAACGATGGAAGAACTCAGAACCACCAGCCTCTACTACCGTGAAGGCTCCAGTGACAAGGAATACCACGTCCGGCTCGAACCGAAGGACAACGGCTTCGTCGTCAACTTCGCCTACGGTCGCCGAGGCTCAACTCTCAGCACCGGCACGAAAACGTCCGCCCCAGTCTATTACGACGCGGCGCTGATGATCTTCGACAAGCTCGTGAAGGAGAAGAAAGCGAAGGGCTACACGGAAGGCGAGAACGGCACGCCCTACCAGCACACCGCTCAGGCCAGCCAAATCTCCGGATTGATGCCCCAACTG
>SXGU01210800.1_pt1 | contig 11465 bp, 19 predicted proteins | sample 3174531 | NCBI WGS metagenome assembly SXGU01 (sample SAMN11356863, study PRJNA531348) | freshwater metagenome | isolation source: freshwater sample F1-140 | place: China: Fuxian Lake, Yuxi | collected 2017-12-25
GGGACAGCGGCGGTTGCTCCATTTTTTTGCAGGAGTCCAGATTCTGCAGAATGGCTCTGTACCACGTCTCCGAACAGAACCGCATTAAGAAACAGGAACAAGATCCACATGAACATCCTCTAAAATCTCGAATTCTTGCGCGGCCATCCGGCCGAGTAATCCGCGCCCTGTCACTTCAATTCCACGACCGACGATTCGGACAGGATCATCCGTACGAATCTCTTTCGTCTCGTCTTTCCATGCCAGATGATTTGTATAAATGGTATATCCACTTCTCGTTTCAACGACCAAGGGTTCTGTCTGATTAGACAGCACAAGATTCTTCGTTGCGATATCGAGCGTTCCTTCTTCTCCAGACAGAGTCAGCTCCGTCCCCGTCTCGCCATAAAACGTAATATCGACCCCGGTAAGCCGTGCCTGTTTCTCCTGCTCGAACAACCGCGCCTGCTTAGCCTGAACTTGCCACTCGACAAGGTCACCTTTGGTTTGCGTAAAGATAAACGCTGAAATTTTCGCATCCGCGCGCTCAATCGATCCCGAAGAGGCCGGTTGAGTCGTGGGCGCTGAATCTGCATTCACAAAGAGGAGATAGCCGAGAAACGCCGACAAAAACACACTCAACGTCAGAAGTGTCCACCTTACGATTCGTTCCCACATGTGCCGGATCTCTCAGCAGTCAAAAAATCGCTAGCACGATCGTAGCATGCACGACAGGGCAAGTAAACGTCCGTGAGGATCTCCGGAGAGGCTAGACAACACAATGCCCTCCATGTGTTTCCACATGGAGGGCATTGCAGAACAATAGCACGAGGGATCTGAACAGAAAGAAAATCTATGCTGACTTTTGAGTTTCGCCAGCCGATGGTTGTACAGCAGCACTCGCTGATTTATTTGCTGCCGGCGCCTCTGGACGTGACACCAATTCAATAGCAACCATTTCTCCGCCATCCCCGATGCGCCGACGGGTTTTCACAATCCTGGTGTACCCTCCACGACGATCCTTAAACCGTCCCGCCACATCTGCGAACAACTTGGACACCACGTCCTTGCTCCGCAAAAATGCGAGCGCACGCCGCCGCGCTGGAAGGGTCCCTTCCTTCCCCAAGGTAATCATCCGATCAGTGAACCCGCGTATTTCCTTGGCTTTGGCTTCCGTCGTCTCGATCCGCTCATGATCGAGCAACGATGTGACGAGATTACGGAACAATGCCCACCGATGCTTAGTTTGCCTGCCGAGTTGTCGCCCTTTTTTCCTATGTCGCACGGCGTTCCCCTTGACCTAGAATTACTCCGCCTTCGGACTCCCATTGTGAGACGGTGGCAGATCCACCTTGATACCCAGCGAGAGTCCCATTTCAGACAAGATTTCCTTGATCTCGTTGAGAGACTTCTTCCCAAAGTTCTTCGTCCGCAGCATCTCTCCTTCGGACTTCTGCACCAGATCTGCGATTGTTTTGATATTGGCATTCTTCAAACAATTCGCAGCACGGACGGACAGCTCCAGCTCATTCACGCTGCGGGAAAGGTTTTTGTTCACCTCCCGCTGCGATTCCTCATATCCCGCCTCGCTCTTCCCCTCGCCACGCTCCTCAGGATTGATGAAGATATCCAGGTGCTCGCGTAAAATCCCGGCGGCAGTCGATAGCGCATCCCGTGGGCTGATCGTCGCATCAGTCCAAATCTCCATCGTCAACTTGTCATAGTCGGTCATGCGGCCGACACGAGCGTTTTCAACCTGAAAATTTACCCGTTTGATCGGAGAGAAGATCGAATCGATGGCGATCACACCGATCGGCAGTCCTTCTTCCTTGTTGCGTTCTGCGGGAACGTATCCACGGCCGTGTTTGACCGTCATTTCAATGTCCAGCGTTGCATCCTTGTCTAACATTGCGATATGCAAATCCGGAGTCAGAATGGTGACATCGGCGTCATGAATAATGTCGGATCCCTTGGCTTCACCAGGCCCCTTTTTCTTCAATCGAATCGTCTTGGGCTTATCGGTATGGAGCGCCAACCGCAGACCTTTGATGTTCAAGATAATCGCCGTCACATCTTCCGTCACACCGGCGATCGTCGAAAACTCATGCACGACCCCTTCAATCTTCACCGTGGTAACTGCAGCGCCCGTCAGAGACGACAACAACACGCGCCGCAGGGCATTTCCAATCGTGGTGCCGAACCCCCGCTCGAACGCTTCTGTGGTGAATCGACCGAATGTTGGGGAATGTGCATCCTTATCGACTTCCACCCGCATCGGGACCTGAAAGTCTTTCATCGCCTTAATCATGACTCCCCCTCCATGTACCGCGTGTACGTAACTAACCTGTGGAACGTCTGTTCCGCACAACAACGCCGCCCCTGGACCTAATGGCTATCGTGAATACAATTCCACAACCATTTGTTCATTGACCGGCAATGGGATATGTTCCTTCGCTGGCAATGCGCGCACAACCCCTTTGAATGCGCCCTTGTCGAGCTCGAGCCAGTCAGGAATCCCACGACCATCGATAGCCTCCAAGGCTCCCTGAATCGTCGCCAGATTCCTGCTCCGCTCACGAACTTCGATGACATCCCCCGCCTTCACAAGCGCGCCGGCGACCGTGATCTTCTTCCCGTTCATCAGGAGATGTCCGTGACTGACGATCTGCCGAGCCTGCTTTCGCGACATGCCGAATCCCAATCGATACGCGACATTGTCGAGCCGGCATTCAAGCAACCGCAACAACGCATCACCCGTGACACCGGTTTGCCGCTCAGCCCGCTCGAACACGCCTCGGAATTGCCGTTCTTGAAGACCGTAAATGCGCCGCAACTTCTGCTTTTCACGCAACTGGAGACTATAGTCAGAGGTCCGCTGACGCCCCTGTCCATGCTGGCCGGGAGGATAGCTCCGCCGCTCGATGGCGCACTTTTCTGTCATGCAACGCGCACCTTTGAGAAACAGTTTCTCACCTTCTCGCCGACAGAGCCGACAGACGGGACCGCGATACTTTGCCACTTCTCTACCTCCAGTTGCCGCAGACATGCCCTCGCGCATGTCCAGAATCGTTATTCAATCCGACGTTCGGTTCCTTACGACTTAAACACGCCGTCGTTTTGGAGGACGGCATCCGTTATGTGGAATAGGCGTCACATCACGGATCAGGTTAATCCGCAGTCCAGCTCCTTGCAACGAGCGGATCGCCGATTCGCGACCGGATCCAGGCCCATTCACATAGACATCGATTTGCCGCATCCCGCTCTCCATCGCCTTGCGGGCGGCAGCTTCTCCTGCCCGCTGCGCAGCGAACGGCGTGCTTTTACGGGATCCTTTGAATCCTTGATTACCTGCGCTGGCCCACACCACCGTATTCCCGCTCATGTCGGTAATCGTCACGATCGTATTGTTGAACGACGCCTGAACGTGCGCCACTCCGCTTTGAACGATTCGTCGTTCTTTCTTTTTCCCCTTCTTGACGCTCATGCGAACTCCTTCATTGTGCGTTCGACGAATTATGCGCTTGGGGAGGACTTCGTCGTCGACGGTCTCGGCTTGCTACCGACACCCGAACGGCGTCCTTTGCGCGTCCTGGCATTCGTTTTGGTCCGTTGTCCGCGCACGGGCAATCCCTTCCGATGCCGGAGGCCGCGGTATGTCCCCGTATCAACCAGCCGCTTGATATTCAATGAGACTTCTTTGCGAAGATCACCTTCCACCCGGTAATCACGATCGATGATTTCGCGCAGCTTGACAATCTTGTCCTCGCTCAGATCTTTGACCAGGACAGCTCCATCAACGTCGGCCTCCTTCAGAATCTTCAAAGCGACTGCTCGTCCGATTCCGTAAATGTAGGTCAAGCCAATATCGGCCCGCTTGCCTCTAGGCAAATCGACGCCAGCGATACGTGCCATTGCTTCTCCCTTCCGTCGAATCGTGTACCGTCATCCACTATTACGAGACACGCCATGCACCCATGCGCGCTCGACCAATAGCGAAGGACATCCTCACCCTTGACGCTGTTTATGGCGTGGATTGTCGCAAAGAATTCGAACCACCCCGCGCCGGCGCACAACTTTACACTTTGCGCAAATCGGTTTCACCGATGATTTGACTTTCATGAGAACTCCATGCCCCCTGCTACTTGAAACGATACGTGATCCGACCCCTGGTCAAATCATACGGCGACATTTCCACCGTTACCTTATCACCAGGAAGAATACGAATGAAATGCATGCGCATCTTGCCAGATATATGGGCCAAAATGATATGTCCATTCTCGAGCTTTACCCGAAACATCGCATTCGGCAGGGTTTCTGCCACGGATCCCTGTACTTCGATAATATCTTCTTTGGCCACGTACTTCTGCGTTCTTTCCTGCGACTTAAATGTCGCCTGCGACTCGCCGGCTCAAAACTCTAGCTGGACCACTCGGTTGTATGGCAATCGTATGTTCGAAGTGAGCAGACCAGCTTCCATCAGCTGTGACCGCCGTCCAACGATCCTCAAGAACTCGTACGGCACTCCCCCCCATATTGACCATTGGCTCAATAGCGAGCACCATACCGCTCTGCAGCCGCGGTCCCTGTCGAGGCTTCCCATAGTTGGGAACCTGCGGCTCTTCGTGCAATTGCCTGCCGATCCCATGCCCCACAAACTCCGTGACGACCGCATACCCAGCCGACTCGATATGACGTTGGACCGCATGCGAAATATCCGTCAACCGATTACCGACCACCGCCTGCTCGATTCCCAGATACAGCGACTCTTCCGTCACCTGTACGAGCGCCGCAATCTTCTTAGGCACCGGACCAACTGCCACCGTTACCGCTGAGTCTCCATAAAACCCGCCCACAATGGCGCCAAGATCAAGCCCGATAATATCGCCATCCTTGAGTTTCCGGCCTGACGGTATTCCATGAACCACCTGTTCGTTCACGGATGCACAGAGCGTCTTAGGATAATTCCTGTACCCCTTGAACGCCGGGGTCGCCCCCCTCGCCCGAATTTCTTTCTCGGCTAGACGATCAAGATCGTCGGTGCTGATACCTGGTCGAACTTCTTTCCGAACAATCTCGAGCACCTCGGCAACCACTCTCGACGCCTCCGCCATAATCTCAATTTCAGCAGGCGTCTTGAGAATGATCATGCCGTATCGTATGCCGCCAGCACCTTCGATAAACCATGATACACAGACTCGACGGGCCCCTCACTACCGAGATGCGACAAGATATTTTTCTTCTCGTAGAAGCCGATCAACGTGGCAGTCTGCTCTTCATAGACCTTCAGCCTTGTTTCAATCGCTTCCTTCTCGTCATCGCTTCGCTGAACCAACGTATCCTGACACCGATCACAGATTCCGGCTTCTTTAGATGGCGCGAACTCCACGTGATACGTTGCCTGACACTTTGGGCAGCTTCTCCGCCCGCTCAACCGCTTCACGATCTCAGCGCGAGACACCTGAAAGTTGATGACGCGATTCAGACCGATGCCCTGTTCATTCAACACCTTTCCCAACTCTTCTGCCTGGGGAACCGTCCTGGGAAACCCGTCCAGGATAAATCCCTTGGCGTAACTGGGATCGTTCAACTTCTCCCGCACCAACCCAATGACTACCGAATCTGGAACGAGCCGCCCTTGGTCCATATAGGCCTTGGCCTCAAGACCCAAACTCGTGCGCTGACGAACAGCCTCTCGGAGCAAATCCCCAGTCGATATTTTCCTGGCACCGTACTGTGCGGCAACCTTATCAGCTTGCGTACCCTTACCGACACCTGGAGCGCCAAGAAACACAAGCCGCATGCGGCATTATCCGTTTCTTCCGCGTAGCGGAGCCATGCCCTTACCTAAAAACCCTTCGTAGTTGCGCATCAGCATGTGCGATTCAATCTGCTGCGCCGTATCGAGCCCCACTCCGATCACGATCAATAATGAAGTGCCGCCGAAATAAAACGGCACATTCAATTTGTAAATGAGCAGTTCCGGGATGACACACACTACAGCCAAGTAAATAGAACCGGCAAATGTGATTTTTGTAAGCACATTATAAATATAGTCCGACGTACGTTGGCCTGGCCGGATTCCGGGGATGAACCCCCCGTACTTCTTCATGTTGTCGGCCATATCAACCGGGTTGAGAACGACAGCCGTATAAAAGAAACAGAAAAACAGAATGAGCCCGACATACATCAGCGTATAGAGCACCGATCCTGGCGACAGTTGCGTACCGATCTCTTTGACCCACGGCGTCTCAAAAAATCCTGCGATTGTGGCTGGAAACGCGATAATCGACGACGCAAAAATAGGTGGAATCACACCAGCCGTATTGATTTTCAACGGTATATGCGTACTCTGCCCGCCGTACACCCGCCGGCCGATAACGCGCTTGGCATACTGGACCTGGATTTTTCGTCGGCCGCTTTCTAAGAATACGATGGCCGCCACCACGACTACCATCAGTGCCGCCAAGGCGACGAGCATCACGATATTCAACTGCCCGACCTTGTAGAGGTCGAAGGTCTGAGCCACCGCCGACGGCAGTCGCGCTACGATACCTGAAAAAATGATCAGCGAAATTCCGTTCCCAATTCCACGTTCAGTGATCTGCTCACCAAGCCACATCAGGAAACCCGTTCCTGCCGTGAGCGTAATCACGGTCATGAGTCGGAATCCCCATCCAGCACTCAACACGAACGCACCTTGATTCATCTGTTCCAAACCGACTGCGATCCCAAATCCCTGAATCAACGCAATGCCGATCGTGCTGAATCGTGTATATTGAATGATCTTTTTCCGCCCGCGTTCCCCCTCTTTTGCCAACTTGGTGAGGTGGGGCACAACCACCGTCAGCAGCTGAATGATGATCGAGGCGCTGATATAGGGCATGATGCCCAGCGCGAAAATCGTCAAGCGAGACAGCGACCCGCCTGAAAAAATGTCTAAAAACCCAAGCAGGGAACCGCCCTGTTTTTGGAGGAATTCCGAGAGGGCCTCGCCGTTGATGCCAGGAGTCGGGATGTGCGCCCCGATGCGGTACACGACGAGCATCCCGAGCGTAAACAATATACGAGTGCGAAGCTCAGGAATCTTGAAGATATTCTGAACACTGGTCAGGAGCCGCTCAAACACCGCCGATGACCTCGACTCTCCCTCCAGCCGACTGAATCTTCGCCTCCGCAGACTTGCTGAACTTATGGGCTTGAATGACGAGTGATTTCTTCAGCTCTCCATTGCCAAGGATTTTGATTGGCAGTGTTTTACGCTTGACCAAGCCGGCATCCACCATTGCTTGAGGGGTGATGGTGCCGCTTCCGTTCCAATCCTGAAAGCTTCTCACATTGACAATGGCATATTCCGTGCGGAAATTATTGACGAATCCAAACTTCGGCAACCGTCGAATCAACGGCATCTGACCGCCTTCAAAACCAGGACGCTTTCCGCCTCCGGATCTCGCCAGCAATCCCTTATGCCCCTTGGTAGCGGTCTTTCCATGGCCGGACCCAGGTCCACGGCCGATCCGTTTTCGCCGCTTCTTTGCCCCTCTTGCCGGTGTCAAATCATGAAGATTCATGGCTTTCCAACCTCGATCAGATAACCCACTTTCCTGATCATCCCGCGAACCTGCGGCGTGTCCGGATGGACGGCAGTCTGCCGAATATGCCGAAGCCGAAGCCCGCGCAGAACCAGACGATGCGTTTCCGGCGTACCGATAGGGCTACGCTTGAGCGTGACACGAACACCTTGCACTTCTGTTTTTTCCAATTTAGGCGCTACAACCGTACCCATTACACCGCCGCCCCTTCCTGCCGCTCCGTCATTGTTCGACGACGTAGACGAAGCACTTCTTCAGGATTTCGCAATTGCGTGAGTCCATCCAACGTCGCTCGGACCACATTGAATGGATTACCTCGGCCAAGCGTCTTCGCAATCACATTATGCGCACCCACCAATTCGACCACCGCGCGAACTGCACCTCCGGCAATAATCCCCGTCCCATTAACTGCCGGCTTGAGCAGCACATGCTCGCCGCCGAAGAGGCCATGCACTTCATGAGGGATTGAGCCGCCCTTGAGCGGAACATGCACCAGATGTTTCTTGGCTTGTTCGACGGCCTTTGATATGGCGACCGGGACCTCCGCAGCCTTCCCTTTGCCGATCCCCACCCAACCATGGCCGTCGCCGACCACAACCAGGGCACAAAAGTTAAACCGCTTGCCGCCCTTCACCACTTTCGCAACACGATTGATGAAGACGACTTTATCTTTCAGGCTTAGTTCATCAGGATTGACACGCACACAGTGCCTCGTTTCTGCTCTTCCCACTCAAAATTGGTGGGGATGAATAGGATGACCGCGCTAGAACTGAAGACCCTCTTCACGCGACGCATCGGCAAGTGCTTTGATTCGGCCATGATACATCCGTCCGCCGCGATCAAAAACCACGGTGTTCACATTGGCGGCCTTCGCCCGCGACGCAATCAACTTCCCGACCGCCTTCGCCGCCTCAATGCTGCTCGTCGATTTAAGCGACGTGCGCAGTGACTTATCGAGCGACGACGCTGCTGCGAGCGTCTTTCCTTCAATATCGTTGATCACCTGCGCATAGATATGCGCACTGCTACGGAATACGTTCAGACGAGGCCGTTCAGCAGTCCCTATGATCGTCTTTCGCACACGCCGCCGCCGCTGTTTCAGTTGTCGTAATTTTTCAGCCGTATTCATGTTCGCTACCTACTTCCCTGTCTTGCCTTCCTTTTTCCTCAACTGTTCGCCCGCATAGCGAACACCCTTTTGCTTGTACACATCGGGCGGCTTGATCGATCGGAGATTCGCCGCCACTTGGCCGACAAGGCGCTTATCGACTCCCTTGACATTGATGAGAGTCTGCTTATCCACCTTCACATCGATACCAGCCGGCACTTGATAGACGACGGGATTGATATACCCCACATTGAAACTCATCGTCCGGCCCTGAATTTGCGCCTTATATCCGACCCCGGTTATTTCCAGCGATCGCTCGTACCCCTTGGTCACACCATGCACCATATTATTCAATTCCGCTCGAACAAGACCATGTAAGGCCCGCAGCTTGCGGTCTTCACTAGAGCGGGTTACAACGATCTGGCCGTTATCCACAGCAACGTTCACACCCTGCGCCAAAGACCAATCCAGCTTCCCCAAAGGACCCTTGACGGACACATTCGATCCGGTAACTTTGACATCCACTCCACCGGGAACCTCGATTGGTTTTTTCCCTATCCGCGACATGATTTTCTACATCCCTATTCAGTCGTTAAGACCTAGTCCCGCCTACCATACCGAACACAGAATCTCCCCACCTAGCTTATTCTTGCGAGACTCCTGATCAGTCATGATGCCTTTCGAGGTCGAGAGGATGGACACACCGATCCCATTGCGGACCTTGGCAATATCTTTGCTTCCGACATAAACACGGCGTCCCGGCTTACTGATCCGCTCCAGACCCGTAATCATGGGCTGCCCTTCCCCCACATATCGCAGCCGCACATCGAGGATCGGATGCCCATCACGCATTCCGTCCTCAATACCATCGACGTACCCCTCTCTCTTCAAGACCTCTAAGATTGCGCGCTTCAACTTCGAAGTCGGAACAGCCACCGTCTCATGACGACGCTGAGCGCCATTTTTCAATCGAACAAGGAGGTCACTGATCGGATCTGTAAGCATCTGATACCCTTCTACCTTCTTAAGACGATCGGCTATAGGCCGATATGCCCGCTACCAGCTTGATTTACGCACGCCCGGGATTTCGCCACGGAGACTCAGGAGCCGAAAACAGATCCTGCACATCTGAAACCGGCGAAGATACCCACGTACACGGCCACACACGCCGCAGCGATGATACTCCCGGCATGGAAACTTTTGCTTGGTTGCCGCCTTATTTCTCAGCGCTAATCGTGCCACAAACACTCCTTCTCTTCGAACAATGCCTCACAACGAGTAGGTCTCTAGGTACGAAACGGCATACCCAGATGCTTCAACAGGGCCTTCCCCTCGTCGTTCGTCTTGGCTGTCGTTACAATCGTAATATCCATACCATGGATAGACGCCACTTCGTCGTACTTGATCTCCGGGAAAATCAGCTGCTCCTTCAGACCAAACGTATAGTTTCCACGCCCATCGAACGCCTTCGGCGAGACGCCACGAAAATCGCGGATGCGCGGAAGCGCCAACGACACCAGGCGATCAAAAAACTCATACATGCGGCGGCTGCGAAGGGTCACTTTGGTTCCAATCGGAAGCCCTTGTCGCAATTTGAAACCAGCAATGGCTTTCTTGGCCCTGGTCACGACGGGCTTTTGCCCCGTGATCGTCCCCAATTCGGTCACCGCACTCTCGAGCAATTTGACATTCTGCAGAGCCTCGCCCATGCCGACATTGAGCACCACACGCTCGAGTCGAGGCACTTGCATGACATTCTTGTAGCTAAATTCCTTCATCAGCGCGGGCACGACTTTTTGCTGATAGGTATCGCGAAGCCTGGGCCTGAATTTCGACTCTTCGCTCCCCTGGTCCAACTGCTGCGGCGCCGCACTCTCTTTTTTCGACGACTTCCGCTCCGTCGGCTTGCCGGTTTTGCCTTTTTCTACTTTCGCCATTCCAAATTCTCCAACCCTACTCGATAGTCTCGTTCGACTTTTTACTGAACCGCGTGCGCCGCCCATCCTCCAACGATCGTATTCCTACTCGCGTCGGCTTCTGCGTGACGGGACAGAAAAACATAACCTTTGAAATGTTGAGAGGCGCCTCACGCTCAAGAATGCCACCCTGCTTGACCTTCTGGTTCGGCTTGGTGTGCCGCTTGATGATATTGAGCTTCTCAACGGTCACTTGCCCAGCGCCAAGATCCACAGAGAGAACCTTTCCGGTCTTCCCCCGATCACGGCCTGCAATCACAACGACTGTATCGCCTTTTCTGATTTTGCTCTTACGAAGTGCCTGCACAATATCCTCACTCACCGGTCCCTACAGCACCTCAGGTGCGAGGGAAATGATCTTCATGAACTTCTTCCACCGTAACTCACGCGCGACCGGGCCGAAAATACGCGTCCCGATAGGCTCGCCGTCTTTATTGATCAGCACACAAGCATTTCGATCAAACTTGATGTAGGAGCCATCTTCTCGCCGCACTTCCTTGGTCGTCCGCACAATGACCGCACGGCTGACATCCCCCTTTTTCACACTCGCCTGGGGAATGGCTTCTTTGACGGCAACGACGACGATATCGCCCAACGATGCATAGCGCCGCCTGGTGCCTCCAAATACATGGAAGCACATCGCCTGCTTCGCGCCGGAATTATCGGCCACATCCATATACGTGTAGTTTTGAATCATATCTGCATTCCGCGCATGCCATGAGATCCGATGACCTCAGAACGGTGCTCCCTCTATTTTTCAGCCTGTCCCTTTTCCATAATCTGAACAACCCGCCAATTCTTGTCCTTGCTCAA
>SXGU01244168.1_pt1 | contig 11465 bp, 13 predicted proteins | sample 3174531 | NCBI WGS metagenome assembly SXGU01 (sample SAMN11356863, study PRJNA531348) | freshwater metagenome | isolation source: freshwater sample F1-140 | place: China: Fuxian Lake, Yuxi | collected 2017-12-25
GATCTGCTGCGCGAACTGCAGCTCTCCCGCGGCATGGCCATCCTCTTGATCACCCACGACCTGGGCGTGGTGGCACGCATGGCCCACCGCGTAGCCCTGATGTATGCCGGCGAGATCATCGAGGTTGGCACGCGCAAGGCCTTCTTTGAATCCCCTTTGCATCCGTATGCCAGGAAGCTGTTTGCGTCGTTGCCGGGTGCGGATAAGCGCGGCGGCCAGCTCGCTACCATTCCGGGATTGGTGCCACCCTTGCTGGGGCAGTTCACCGGCTGCCGGTTTGCCGATCGTTGCGAATTTGCCCATGATCGCTGCCGCAGCGAAGCGCCGGCCTGGCATGCAGGAACCGATGGGCATCGTGCCAGATGCCATCTGCTGGCTCCCGGTTACACCAAGGAGGCGAAGGCGGAGAAAGGGGGGTCTGACCCCACTTATGCCGCCGCTTCTTCGACTCACGCTCCACCCGGCAGCGCACTGACAGCTTCGAGCCACAACCGCCAAGAACCGCTCCCACCAACGGTTTCCACATCTTCCAGATCTCAGGCGCCGGACAGTGCAGGATTTCTGGCCGTTGACGGGTTGAAGGTTCACTTCCCGATTCGCAAGGGCTTGCTCAAGCGCACGGTAGGGCAGGTCAAGGCGGTCGATGGGGTGTCACTCTCGATCGCAGCAGGGCGCACCCTGGCTTTGGTCGGCGAATCAGGCTGCGGCAAGACGACGGTGGGAAAGGGTTTGTTGCAGCTCATTCCCGTGACCGGGGGCAGCATCCGCTTTGAAGGCGTCGAACTGAACCGCATGTCTGGCAATGCCTTGCGGCGCACGCGCTCGGCCATGCAGATCGTCTTCCAGGATCCGTGTGCTTCTCTGAATCCGCGCAAGCGGGTGGGGGACATCATTGCCGAGGGCATGGGCTCGTTCGGGATTGGCGCGCCGTCCGAGCGCGAAGCGAGCGTGGTGCGCTGGCTGGAAACGGTTGGCCTGCCGGGGGATGCACGCTTCAAGTATCCGCATGAGTTTTCCGGCGGGCAACGCCAGCGGGTGGCCATTGCGCGGGCGCTGGCGGTCAATCCCAAACTGATCGTCTGCGATGAACCCACCAGCGCGCTGGATGTTTCGGTGCAGGCGCAGATCCTGAACCTGCTCAAGGATCTGCAGGATCGCCTCGGGGTCTCGTATCTCTTCATCACGCACAACCTCGGCGTGGTCGAATATCTCGCCCATGCTGTGGCCGTCATGTACCTGGGCCGGATCGTCGAATCCGGCACCGCGACAGAAGTGCTGGGCAATCCGCAGCACCCCTACACGCAGGCCTTGCTGGCTGCCGTGCCGCGCATTGAGGCAACCCAGGCTGATGGGGTGATGCAACCCGCGATTCACGTGGGGGGCGAGCTGCCATCGCCATCCAATCCGCCATCCGGGTGTCATTTCCACCCGCGCTGCCCGCACGCCACGGATGCGTGCAAGGGCGACTATCCGGCAGAAACTTCGGTCACACCGACGCATCGGGTGCGTTGCGTGCTGGCCTGACCCAGGCTTCGCCGCGCGCGTGCCCAACCTTGTTGCCAGGCACCGGCATGGCACTTGATGCGCAAATTGCACAGATTCTGCGATTCGTCGCCAAGGCAGGCCATCCAGCGGCCCACACGCTGACCCCGCTTGAGGCGCGCGCACAGTTCGAGAAGCAGGCACCGGTCCTGGACTTCAAGCCTCTGCCGATGTGGCGGGTGGAGGATGTGGCCCACGGGCCATGGCGCGCCCGCATCTACACCCCCCGCGAACCGCAGTGGTCGAATCCGCTGCCGGCGCTGTTGTACATGCATGGCGGCGGATTCACCATTGGTTCACCCACGACCCACGATGGCCTGACGCGCTACCTCGCCCAACACGCCGATTGCATCGTCATCTCGCTTGATTACCGGCTCGCACCCGAGCACCTGTTTCCGGCTGCGGCAGAGGATGCGGTTGATGCCTATGCCTGGAGTCTGCGCGAGATTGCGGCCTTTGGCGGGGATGTACAGCGCGTGGCCATTGCAGACGATAGCGCTGGCGGGACCCCGGCCACGGTGGCCTGGATTGCTGCAAGGGAACGCGGACTGCCCCAACCGCGACTGCAGCTGCTGGTCTACCCGGGCACCCATCCGAGCCAGGACACCCCGTCACACCTGCGTCTGGCAGAAGGCTTCTTGCTGACGCGCCCGAACATCCTGTGGTTCTTTGATCAGTATGCCCCGCAAGCGGCGCAACGCCACGATTGGCGCTTTGCGCCGCTCAACGCCACCAGTTTGCAGGGGCTGGCGCCAGCATACGTTCTGGTCGCTGAATACGACCCACTGGTAGATGAAGGGCTGGCCTATGCCGAGCGGCTGCGGGAGTCGGGCGTCCCCACAACGCTGGTCAACGCCAACGGTATGGTGCATGGTTTTTCAACTTTGGCGGATCAGTCAGTGCGGCCAAAGCTCATGTTGATGATGCCGTCTGTGCCTTGCGCACGGCGTTCGAATAGAATTCAACCATACAAAAAACTTCAAGGAGACACACCATGACCAATCGCCGCACCTTTCTCGGAGTGACCACCGCTGCAGCGGGGGGGGCCATTCTTCCTTCGATCGCGAAGGCGCAGAGTTTCCCGGCGCGCACCGTGCGCTACATCTGCCCCTGGCCTGCGGGGGGCTCCACCGACGTAGTGATGCGCGTGATCGCCGAGAGTGCGGGCAAGGCCTTGGGCCAGTCCGTGATCGTAGAAAACAAACCGGGAGCGGGCGGCACGCTCGGTGCAATCGAGCTGGTCAATGCGCGGTCGGATGGCTATACACTGGCCCAGTTGCCGATCAGCGTGTTCCGCATTCCGCACATGCAAAAGGTGCAGTTCGATACCTTGAAGGACTTCACCTGGATTGCCTGCCTCACTGGCTACACGTTTGGCCTGGTCGTACCCGTTGCCTCACCGGTTCGCAGCATCAAGGACTTGGTTGATTTTGCCAAGGCCAATCCGGGCAAGTTTACGGTGGGCAACACCGGCACCGGCACCAGCCCGCATCTGGCAGTAGAGCAGTTTGCGCAAACGGCCGGCATCCAGATTCAGGCGGTACCGTTCAAGGGCAATGCCGAGAACATGCAGGCGGTGCTCGGTGGCCACATCATGGGCGCATCGGACGCCACCGGCTGGGGTCCCCATGTGGATGCGGGCAAGCTGCGCCTGCTTGCCACTTACGGCAGCAAGCGCACCAAGCGCTGGCCCAATGTGCCGACGCTCGATGAACTGGGCTACAAGACTGTGTCGGATTCGCCGTTTGGCGTCTGTGGACCCAAGAGCATGGAACCGGCGGTGGTCAAAGTGCTGCACGATGCGTTCAAGAAAACGCTTGAGGATCCGGCCGTACTGTCCGTATTCGACAAGTACGACCAGAATGTCATCTACATGGATACGCCGACTTACACGAAGTACGCGACCGACACCTTCAACGGCGAGAAGGGGCTGATCGAACGCCTCGGCCTGGCCAAACAGGGTTAAGGCATGGCGCGTGCCGACTTCGCCTTCTTCCACGCACTCAAGGTGCGCTGGTCGGAAGTCGACATGCAGAAAGTCGTGTTCAACGGCAACTACTTCAATTACTTTGACGTGGCGGTGTATGAGTCGTGGAACGCGATGGTTGCCAAAGCCGTTGCGGAAGGGGGCGCGCAGTTACGCGAGCAGTTCGAGGCCTGGATCCACAACATCTATGTCGTCAAGGCAACGGCGGAATACCATGCTCCGGCACAGTGGAACGATGCGCTTGAGATCGGTGTGCGTGTGGCCAAGCTGGGCCGTTCCTCCATGCGCACCGTGCTGGAGATCCACCGCGGTGAAGAACACCTGATCACCGGCGATCTCGTCTATGTCTACAAAGACCCCGCAGCCAATGCCTCGGCGCCGCTGCCGGAGGCCTTTCGGCGCATGGTGGTTGGGTTTGAAAAGGTGCGGCCGGAAGGGGCCTGACCCCCTCGCGTCGCACTCAGTGCGCGCCGCTCTGCAAAATGATGCCAGCGGTTTTGTTGTAGTGGTTGGTCAGGGCCACGCAGGCAGTGTCCACGTCACCCTTGATCAGCGCATCCACCACGGCGCGATGCTCATCAAGTTCGTTGCGCTGTTTGTAGACTTTCTTGACGGCTAGTTGACGGTAGCGGTAAGCCTGATCGTACAACTGCTCGCAAAATCCGACCAACCAGCGTGATCCGCAATGCTCGATCAGGGTATGGTGAAAAGCGCGGTGCAGCTTTTCCCATTCGGGATTTTCCTGATACTGCTCAGTGGATAGCGAGCGCGGCGTTCTGGAAAGCCGGTGTAGCGACAGCACCACGCGCTCCTCCCAATCTGGCGTGTGGCGCTCCATGGCCTTGGTGAGGGCGAGAGACTCTACCCCACAGCGCGTTTCTGCCAATTCGCGCAAGGCCGTTTCGCTGACGGGCGCGACGGCGAAGCCGCGTTGCTCAAGGTGCTGAACCCAACCTTCTGCCGCCAAACGATTGAGCGCTTCCCTCACAGGGGTGGCGCCAGTGGCATAGTGGGCGCGGAGTGTTTCGATGCCGAGCTTTTGGCCCGGCGTCCAATGGCCGGAAATCACGTCAGCGCGAAGGCGCTCGTAGGCTGACGCAATCAGCGTTGTAGACGTTTCCATGCGAACATTGTAATAAACGACAAAATGATTGACAAGAGCATTTTATCGATTTTAGTATTCTGGTACTGATTCCATCGATTTTATTACTACCCGCTTACACCAAGTCATGCACCACAAATCAGCTGTTGCACCATTGAGCGCCGGCGTTGACGCACTCAGTGTTACGGGGGCCGTTGCCGCGAGCTTTGCGCGCGCTAGTTCGGCTCGTACGTCGGAACTATTGCCCATGCTCGTGCGCCATGCCCATGCGTTTGTTCGCGAAGGGCAGGTGACCCATGCTGAATGGCGGGCAGGTTTGCAGTTCCTCACGGACAGCGGCGACATCACCACGGCTGAACGCAACGAATTTTCGCTGCTGTCGGACATCCTCGGGGTTTCCTCGCTGGTGGACCTGCAATCTCATCAAGTCAACGCCACGCCGGGCAGCGTGCTCGGACCATTTCACAACCACGACCTGCGCTGGGTTGATAACGGTGCCGATCTGATCGCCGGCCAGCCTGGGGAACCGGTACTGTTCCTGGGCCGCGTTTGTGACGTGGATGGCAAGGCACTGGAAGGTGCCAGTATTGACTTCTGGCAAAACGCGGCCAAATCCCTTTATCCCGCCCAGGATCCCGCCCAGGATCCCGCCCAGGATCCCGCCCAGGATCCCGCCCAGGATCCCGCCCAGGATCCCGCACAAGATCCGCACAACTTGCGTTGCAAGTTGAGCTGTGCGGCAGACGGCAGCTTTGTGATTCGCACCGTGCGGCCACAGCCCTACAGCGTCCCCTATGACGGTCCGGTCGGAAAAATGTTGACTGAAGCCAACCGCCACTGCATGCGTCCGGCCCATTTCCATCTCATCGTCGCAGCGCCAGGTCACCAGACCCTGGTCACAGAAGTGTTTCCCGACGATAGCGAATATCTTGATTCCGACGCGGTCTTTGGTGTACGCAAAGGCCTGACGGTCAAACTTGTCCAAGTACATGACGTGGCGCTTGGCGCACAACACAAAATCGCAGTACCGTTCCAGCTTGCGGAGTTTGAGTTTCGGCTCGGACGAGCCTGAAGCCCCAAACTGATTTCAATCAAAAAAGGAGACACAACATGAAAACCACTTTGCTCAAAAAGAGCATGGCGCTTTTGCTGGCAGGTGCAGCAGCATGCCTCGCCTTGGCCGCCAACCCAGCGGCGGCGCAGGCTTGGCCGGCCAGGAACATCAGCGTGATTGTTCCGCTGGCGGCGGGCACCGGCATGGACACCCTGGTGCGTATGTATTCGGAGCGCCTGTCGCAGGCGGTGGGCAAACCCGTGCTCGTCGACAACCGTCCAGGCGCTGCCTTGATGCTCGGCGTCACCGCACTTTCCAAGGCTGCAGCCGATGGCTACACGCTGGGGGTGGCGACCGCACCTGCCATGGCAATCAACCCGACGCTGTACAAACAGGTGGCCTACGACGTCGAAAAGGATTTCGTGCCGATTTCGCTCTACGTCAAGTCACCTTTTATCCTGGTGATCAACCCGACACTCGGCCCACGTAATGTGACCGAATTGATCAAGTACACCAGAGACAACACCGGCAAGCTCAGCTACAGCACGCCCGGCAGTGGCGCCGCCCAGCATCTTGCGGTTGAATTCATGAAGCAGAAGTTCAATCTCGACATTACCCATGTTCCGTACAAGAGCAGCCCACTCTCCGTGGCTGACATCATGGCCGGGCATGTCACCATGGCATTTGCCGAAGCCGGCATCGCACTGCCTCTGATCCGGGAGGGAAAACTGCGCGCGCTGGCGGTTTCCTCACTTACACGCCTGCCGAGCCTGCCGGAGGTGCCGACCTTCGCCGAAGCCTCGGGCTCGCCTGATTTCGAGGCCGTGTCATGGCATGTGCTTCTGGCGCCGGCCGCTACGCCGCCTGAAGTCGTCAGCCGCCTGCAGCAGGAAATGAAGCGCATTCTGGCAACACCCGACGTGCAGCAGCGCATCGCCAGCTTAGGCTTGATACCTTACGACGCGCCCTCGACTGCTGCGATCAATCAGTACATGCGGGCCGAGCGCGAAAAATGGAGCGTGCTGGTGAAATCACTCGGCTTGGTCGGTTCGCAGTGACCTTGGCAGTCTGGGGGCATCGCGCCGGCGCCGTCCGCCAGGGTTTGTTTGGCCTGGCAGCCGCCGGCGTTTTCGCTTTCAACCTGAGCGCACGAGCGCAATCGTCCGACTATCCACGCCAGAAGCCGATCACCATCGTGTCACCCACCGCCGCCGGCGGTGCGGCGGACACCATCGCCAGACTGGTAGCGCAGAAGCTCGGGGAGTCGTTCGCCTCTTCTTCGATTGTCGAAAATCGGCCTGGTGCGGGTGGCAACATCGCGGCGCAACATGTCAAGCGCGCCGCATCGGACGGCTACACCCTGTTCGTGCACAGCAACTCGCTGGTGATCAACCCGAGCATCTACGCCAATGCCGGATATGACGCGCAAAAGAATTTTGTCGCCGTGCTACAGGGGCCGCGCACGCCCAACCTGATTGGCGTGCACCCTTCGGTGCCAGCCAACAATCTGGCCGAATTGATTGCCTTGGCGCGCAAACAACTGCTGAGCTACGCATCGTCTGGAGTCGGCACTACTGCGCATCTGTCGATGGAGCGCATCAAGCTGTTGGCCGGGATCGAAATGACGCATGTGCCTTACCAGCCGGCGCAGGCTACCGGTGCTGCTGTTGCCGGGCACGTACAGGTCGTACAGACTTCCATGCCGCCGACGATTCCGCAGGTCAAGGCGGGGCGCCTGAAGGCGATTGCGGTAACCGGCGGACAGCGCTCGCCGGCACTGCCCGAAGTGCCCACCGTTGCCGAATCGGGCTACGCGGGTTTTGATGACGTCACCTGGTTCGGCTTTTTTGCCCCTGCCGGTACGCCCGCCGACGTGATCAGCAAGGAAATTCCCAAATGGGCCAAGGTCGCCAAGGATTCCGGCGCCAAGGCTGAATGACAGCTCGAATGTGACACCACAAAAGGAACGCACAATGGCAAGCGGTAACTGGCAAGGCATGGTGGAAGGCATCAAGGAAAAGGGCATGCTGGCCAAGCGCATGTACGCAGTCTTCACCACTTCCACGGGAGGCATGGACGCAATCATGCAAAACCTTGAGGAACATTTGGCCTACCAGGTCGATCTGGAAGCGCGCGGCATCATGTTTGGTGTTGGGCCGTTCGCCAATGATGCGGAGACCGATTGGGAAGGCGAGGGCATGGTGATTGTGCGCGCCGCCTCACTCGACGAGGCCAAGGCGATTGCCGAAGCGGATCCGATGCACAGGTCGGGTGCGCGCAAGTTTCGCATACGCCCCTGGCTGCTTAACGAGGGCTCCTATACCGTCACGGTGCGCTACTCGCAGCAGTATCGGGCCATCGCCTGAATTCCACGTCCAGCCGACGCAAACCAATACCCATACGGAGAAACATCATGACAGTTGTACGAGAAAAAAACACCATCAAGATGCGCATGCAAGGCGCGGCTGCTTCGCATTCACGCACCGATGTCAGCATTCGCGGGTTGACCAAGATCATCGACGAGCCGGTCGAGCGCGGCGGCACCAACCTCGGCATGAGCCCGACTGAGACCTTTGCTGCCGCGCTGATCGGCTGCACCAACGTGATCAGCCACAAGATCGCCCACAAGAACGGAGTCGAATTCCAGAGCATGAACATTCGCCTGGAAGCCGACTTTGACCGGCGTGGCGTCACCTTGATGGAAGAGGTTGCCGTGCCGTTCCCGGCAATGGTGCTGCACATTGATGTGACGACGGCGGCAACGCCTGACGAGATCGAGCAGATCAAGGCGGAGCTGGCGATGTATTGCCCGATTGCCAAGGTGGTGCGGGCTTCGGGCACCGTGCTGACAGAAAACTGGACGGTTACCGCGCCCGGGTCGGCCGATTGACGACATTTGAATTTCTAGTGAGTTGTTATTTGTGGAGCAATTGAAGATGACAGGATTGATCAAGCGGATCGGATGGGGTTGTCTGTTTGCGTTGGTATTCGGGACAGCGGCACAGGCCCAAGCACCGGGAGCGGCTCCACCGGCGCCCGCCGCAGCAGACGAATTTCGCGTCACCTTGCTCGGCACCGGCAGCCCGGCACCGGTAATGCGGCGGTTTGGGCCTGGCGTGCTGGTGCAGGCCGGTGGCCGCAACCTTTTGATCGACAGCGGGCGCGGCGTCACGCAACGCTTGTTTCAGCTTGGCATCAAGCTCGGGGCCATTGATACCCTGTTTATCACGCATTTGCATTCCGACCACATCGTCGGCATCCCAGATCTGTGGCTCACCGGATGGCTGGAGGCAGGTTATGCGCAACGCAAAGGGCCGTTTCGTGTGATGGGGCCAGCCGGCTCGCAGAATTTGATGGACGGCCTCGTCAAGGCTTTTGACTGGGACATCAAGGCGCGCATTGCCGATCAAAATCTTGACCCCGCCAATCTGAAGCCGGAAGTCACCGAGGTGAAAGAGGGTGTTGTATATGACCAGGGTGGCGTCAGGGTCACTGCATTTGCCGTTAATCACGGCGAGTTGCTGCACCCGGCGTTTGGCTATCGTGTGGACTACGCGGGCCGGTCAGTGACGATTTCAGGTGACACCAAGTTCAACGAAAACTTGATCAAGCACGCTACCGGTACCGATCTTTTGATCCACCAGGTTGCGGCGGCCCGCGAAGCCTTGCTGCAAAACCCGGTGTTCAAGGTCATCCTGGACCACCATACCAAACCGGAAGAGGCCGGCGTGGTATTCACCCGCACCAAGCCCAAGCTGGCGGTGTACTACCATTTTGTACTGCTCGGTTCCCCTACCGTGCCGCCGATAACTGAAAAAGAAGTCGCCGACCTGACGCGCAAGACCTACGCAGGACCACTGGTGGTAGGCGAAGACCTGATGGCTTTCCGTCTTGATCGCGACCAGGTCGTGCAACTTCCAGCCAGGTGACGAAATAGGGAACCCACATCATGGCGGAGCAACTCAAGAGCGTGGCCAGCAGTTTGACCCTGGGGTTGGCAGCGGCGATTGTGGATGCCGCGATTGCAGCGCGCAAGCGCGAAGGTCTGCTGCCTTTGGCGGTGGCGGTACTCGATGCGGGTGGCAACCTGGTGGCATTCAAGCGTGAAGATGGCTCTGGTGTGATGCGCTTCGATATTGCGTTTGGCAAGGCGCACGGCGCATTGGGCATGGGCATGTCGTCACGCCTGATCCGTGACCGCCTCAAGGAGCGGCCTGCATTCCAGGGCGCGCTGGCGGCGGCGTCTGGCGGCCGCTTCATTCCGGTGCCAGGCGGCGTGTTGATCCTGGATGGCTCTGGCAATGCGATCGGCGCCGTCGGTATCAGCGGAGATGCGTCTGACAAGGATGAGTACTGTGCCATCACGGCCGTACATGAGGCAGGCTGTGCTAGTGAGCCCGCGGCGGCGCATCCTGAATGGCGCGCGGCCGGTCTTTAACCAAGCGTAAATCGGCGAATTCCTGGAGACAAGCATGCAACGACGTGACCTGATCAAACTCGGCCTCTTGGGTGCCTTGCCCTGGCAAATTGCCAGCCTCTACGCGCAGGCGGCCTATCCGGCACGGCAGTTGCGTCTTGTGGTGCCGTTTCCGCCCGGCGGGCCGACCGATATTTTCGCGCGCCAGTATGCGCAGCGCCTGGGCACCGTGCTTGGCCAGCCAGTCGTGGTGGAGAACAGGAGTGGTGCCAGCGGTGCGATTGGTTCGCTTGAGGTCAAGAATGCGGCCCCGGATGGTTATTCGCTTCTCTTTGGCACGGCAACTACGCACAGTTTGTACGATGTGATCAGCAAGCAGCCGCAGTACAACTCGCTGACCGATTTCAGTCATATCGCGATTGTTGGCGGCGCGCCGGCGGCGTTTGGCGTGGGCTCGGCCGGGCCGCAGAGCCTCAAGGGTTTGCTCGATCAGTCACGCGCCACGCCGGGCAAACTGCAATACGGCTCGCCCGGTGAAGGCACCACACTGCATCTGGCCACCGAACGCATGAAGCGCGCGGCAGGTAATTTCGATATCGAGCACATTCCGTTCAAGGGCAGCGCGCAATCGCTGCAGGCGCTGCTGGGCGGGCAGATCAGCATGACGGTCGATACGCTGGGGCCGCTGATTCCCCATCACAAGGCCGGCAAGCTCAAGATTGTGGCGGTAGCCGGCGCCAAGCGTTCACCGCTGGTGCCGGATGTGCCCACCGTCGATGAGGCCATCGGTACGCGTGGCTTTGAGTCGGTGTTGTGGAATGTCGTTACCGCGCCAGCCAAGCTGCCTGCTGCCGCGCTCGCCACGCTTGCGGCGGCAACCGCCAAAGTGATGGGCGATGCCACGTTGCACCAGCAGTTGGCAAATCTGGCGATTGAACCTACGGTCGATTCGAGCCCAACGGCCGCTGCGGCCTACATCAAGGCGGAGATTGAAAAATGGCGGCCGGTGGTGGAGGCCTCCGGCGTCAAGCTGTAACGAAATCGCCTGCTGGCCCGGTCTTGACGCATCGGTAAAGGCCAATTGAGCATCGTCGGATTGGTAACTGGAGGGGAAATGAAACTGCTTACTCACATCGCCGCGGTGATGCTCCTGGCAGGATGGTCGGCCGTGAGTTTCGCACAAACGAGCGCGCCGGTTCAAGGCACCATGGAATTGACGGTGCTAGTGTAGTGCTTCGTTCTGTTTGGAACTTAAGCGGCTGTTGGCGCGAATGACCTTTTCAAGGATGTCATGCGCCCTGGCGGTCCAGATGAAAGGCTTGGGATTCTTGTTGTGCACGGCGATGTACTCCTCGATGGCGGC
>SXGU01063220.1_pt1 | contig 11464 bp, 10 predicted proteins | sample 3174531 | NCBI WGS metagenome assembly SXGU01 (sample SAMN11356863, study PRJNA531348) | freshwater metagenome | isolation source: freshwater sample F1-140 | place: China: Fuxian Lake, Yuxi | collected 2017-12-25
CATCAATTGACGCGCGCTGGCCCACTGCTGCAGTTTTTCAGTGTTTTCTCGTATCGAGGCTGCTGTGGTCCAGCCGCTGAACCGAACGGCGACGACATCATGTTCGCCGACCTTGCGCAGCGTAATTTGCGTATTGTTGGGGCGGGGCAGGGTGTCCAGTTTTTCCTGACTGGGCATGACGAAGTGCATTTTCCATCCCGACTCGGCGGGTGCTAATGTCACTGGTGCCGTCATCGAAATCCTGCGGCTATTTCCTGCATCAGCCGTGTTATCACCAAAAATATAAGCGGCGATGCGACGAAAACCTGTCTGACTGGCAGAATCAAAATCACCGCTCAGGATGGTCTCGGCAACCACAAACCCGGGGTATCGTCGGTGCTCGAATGGGGCTTCGGACGCCAATACTTGGTAAGCGGGTTCTTCAATAGCCATCACATCTCCGGCACTGAATAGGGTGAATAGAAAAAATGTACCAACGATTTCCGCAGCATGATGCGCGATATCCGTGATATTTCGTGATGCATGATGACGTCGAATTGTCGTGATGAGCATCGTATTTTCAGTTCAGATGCTTCTGCATCCACTGTCACAGCAACGTGAAAATAGCATCCCGGTTGGTCTCATTAAAGTTTTCATGAAAATTCTCCGGAAAATAATGTAGCTCACGGCACGTCACGGGAAGGGTATCCAGCATTTGACGGCTGATATTTGCATCAGCCAGTTTGTCATCACCGGCGACGACCGCAAATACCGGATGCTGCCATTGATTCAAATTGCCACCGAGTGCCGACTACGCGTCGAGCAAACTAAGTCCAAACCGCATGCTGGCCTTACGACCGCGGCGATGTGCCTGCTCATCACGATAGTGGCGCTCAATAATGGCTGGATCATGCGTGAGCCATTCCGTGGGTGAGTTCATCGGTACCTTTGCTGTGGGAAATAGCTTGGCCAGCAAACCGGAAAGATGCACCACCAGCGCCGGCACCGGAATCGCATTGGCGTAGTAGGGCGATAAAAGTATGACGCCGCGAATATCAAAAGATTCAAGTCTTTTGTTGATTTCCAGATGAGTGGCGATCAATGCACCCATCGAATGTCCCATCAGAAAAATAGGCAGGGTCGGGTACTCGGCACGCGTCCACGCCAGCATGCGCTCTACATCATCAAGAAAAACACCAAAATTTGGAATATCGATACGCGCTCTCTGGCCATGACCGGTAAGGTCAAAGCTGATCGTGGTGACTTCCTGTGCCCGGAAATACGCACCCACGGTTGCATAATCGCCCGAGTGCGACATGCCGCCGTGGATGGCGACGATCACGGCGTGTGGATGTCTTGCCTCCCACAGGCGAACGATGCGATCACCGTCCGCGAATGGCCGCTGAAGTAACCAGTCTTCCTGGTAGATATTTTCAGTCATGGTTCCATCATTGAAGAGTTACGCCGACGAACAGGGTATCGTCATGCCAGCGACAGCTGGTAGGCTTTCAGGCGTGGTGTCATCACCCATTTATAAAGCGGTGGCAGTATCGCCAGCACTGACATACCTGCGTAACCTGTTGGCATCTGCGGCGAGACAGGAGAGCGGTAAAGCGCATCGCAATCCAGTGAGGGTTCAGTATGATGCGCTGCATGGCGCGGCAGATTGAACAGCAGGGCGTCGGCGACGAGATTGGCACAGTCCCAGGTGTGAGCAATACCCATGCGCTCGGGCTTGCCATTGATTTCGGCGCGCTGTAATCCCCAATGCTCGACATAGTCGATACTGCCGACCAGCAGCAGCGCGAACGCCGCCTGTATCCCACAAAATGCCAGCGTCTTGATACCGCCGATGGCGAACATCAGCGCATATAGCAGGCAGGTAGCCCCGAGCAGCGCGAGTGCCTCATTCCATCGGCCCGGCTGGGCGCGAGAGAGACGGACCGCGTCCGTGAATACACCGTAAAAATACCGTGGCAGGAAAGTCCATAGCCCCTCATGCAGCCGTGCAGTGGCAGGGTCGTTGTACGTGGCCGCCGCCCGGTGATGGCCGCGATTGTGCTCAATGGCGTAGTGCCCATAAGCGACCGAGAGTAGCAACAGACGCGCCAAAACGCGATCGGGCAGCGCGCGCCGATGTCCCAGCTCGTGGGCCAGCACAATGCCAATACCACCCAAGACATAACCGCACGACAGCGCCAGCCACACCAGACCCCACCAATCCAGTGCCGGCGCTTGCGTGGCCAGCCCGAGGCTCATGAGGATGACGAGCGCCAGAATCAGTCGGGGAAAACCCCGGCCCCAGCGCGGCTGTCGGGCGGCGTTTTTGCCGGGCCCGACCCACCACTCTGCGACGGGCAGCACGACCGCTGCAATGACGACGGAGAGCCCATACCAGCCAGATGCCCACGCAAGAAGCGGGGAGATTGTAAATGCGAAAGGCAGGATCAGATGCATATGGGCCCGGGGCTAAGTCCCGTACTGGGTTGTTAATGAGACTTGAGTCAAAAGCGTGAACAACGGGTTGATCTTACACCGTTCACCGTCCGCGCTTTGGGCCGGGCGATCAATACCGCCAAGCGCTTCAGCGAATCGGCACTTCATCACAAAATATAGTCATTTGATAACTACAATGACCGAATCTGTTTGGTGCTACATTTTGTATCTCGATAAAACGCCGGTTGAAATGTAAAAAACAGTGCGACTTCGTCCTCGGGGAGCGCGAGCGAAACAGGTTCCGAGAAAAAAACTAAAAATGTAGTTCAAATGAACAACAACGGAATGATTTCGATGAAAACAACAAGCATTTTTTTTCGGTGCGTGCTACTTTTTATTTTCCTGAGTTTAGCTGGTTGCGCCGGCACCTCAAATGGCAGTAAAAACAAGCTACTGAAGCTGCGCGCAGCGTCGAATTTCGAGGGCGCTGCGCAGCTTTTCCTCACTAAAGACCAAAAACCAAACTACAACGCGAATGATTTGCAGCAGACGCTGGAAGCTGCGAAGGCATTTCACGATGCCGGCCGATGGAAAGAGAGTAATGAAGCGTTCGCGCGTGCGCACAGTCTGATGCCCTGGAAAGAAGATACAGTCGATACGCCAACAGAAATCGTGGATCTGGTTGCGACGACAGTGACAAGCAGCGCTTTTGGCCCCTATCAGGGAAAAATTCATGAAGGTGTCATGATTGATTTTTACCGAGCACTCAACAATCTGATGATGCGCCGTGAGAATGCACGTGTGTCGTTCAATCGTCTCCAGGAACGGCAGAGTAACGCAGTGGTTCAGCTGGGTGCTTTTGCGCGCGCCTCGGCCAACGGCGCGACCGCCGGTGCGCAGGAAGCACAAAAAACGGGTACCGGTGTCGGTATGGATAAAATCCAGGGCGAGCTCGCGCGCGGTACGGGCAAGATCCAACCGGGCATCATGATGTCCGAAATACGCAATTCGGCGGGTGATGTGATGTCGGCATTGTTCCGCGCTACCTCCGCTGATCCCCAGGATCAGCAGGACCCCCGCATCCAATCCCTTCTGGCCGCCGCAGGCGAAAGCGCTGCATCAGGTGAGGGCAAGGCGCTTGTCACGCAGCTGAAGCAGTATCTTGCGACCAACAACAGTTTGAACAATGTTGTCATTGTCCTGTACGAGGATGGTAATGGTCCTGGTTTTAACGAATTCAAACTGGACCTGCCGCTTTATCTGGTATCGAGCAAGGTGCTGTACAGTGGGATTGCGCTGCCGGAGTTTCGGGAGGGGCAGGTGGCCGGTGGACGCCTTCTTGTCGGCGAGTCAGGCGTAGCGACGGTGCTGCTCACCGACATGAATCGCATCGCAGGCCTGGAGTTCGAGAAGTCTTATGAAGGCGTGGTTATCAAGGCAGTTGTGTCAACCATGATCAAAACGGCAGCGCAGTATGCCGCCACTGAAGCAATCGCCAAAGAGGTGGAGAAGAATAAGCTCGATCCACTGGTGGGTGCATTAATGCAGATTGGTACAGCAGCAACGCAGGCAGCAAGCACGAAAGCTGACATTCGAGCGTGGCGTAATCTCCCCAATACAATACAAATTGCGATCGTCGAGCGCCCCGCGTCAGGTAATCTGTCGCTATTTACTGCAGCGCGCCAACCCGTCGGTAACGTACCGGTACCAGCGGAGGGGAATTACCTCATGCTCGTCAAAGCGGCGAGTCCGCAAGGCCAACCTGTTTTTTATGTAGCCAAGCTTTGATTATTTGAACGGATAACCCATCATGAAAAAATTCTTCAGAAGAGCCTGTCTGCTGACCCTGCCCTTTTTACTTGCTGCGTGTGCGTCGTCTGTGGTGTCGACTAACCCGAAAGCCAGCAAGGGCAGTATGAACACCTTTGGTCTCACCACGATTGATTTCGATTACGCTGCAAAAAAGTCTCTCGACGATTTTATGATGTCTCCCTGGTTGGCAAAGAAAGAGGGGCGCTGGCTGGTTCAAATTGGTAACGTTCGTAATGAAACAACGCAAGAGGTAGATACCAAACGCCTGACGCAGCGGATGATGAGTCACATGACGCGTAACGGTAAGTTTGCCTTTTCCTCTGTTGGCGGCAGTTTGGCCGACAGCACTGTAAAGGATTACCGACAACTTGAGAATTCTGATGTTTATGATCAGGAGAGTGGCGCAAAAGGGAAAGCGCTCAAGCCTGACCTTTCCATGGTCGGCGAGATAGCACAAACCACCAATATCAGCGCTGACCGTGCCAAGCAACAGCTGGAGTATGAATTTCGGTTGCGCGTGACTGACCTGGGCTCTGGGGTGATTGTCTTCGATTCTCTGGTCCCCATCGACAAGCTGGGATCTAACAAGAATTTTTCCTGGTAAGGCCTCGCAGTAAAACCCTTGGAAACCGACCTGGTCATGACAATGTCCCTACGCTCTTTTGTCTCTCGCTTCCTGATGCTCTGTCTGATCACTTGCAACGTGGCGATTGCTCAAGTAGAGGAAGCAGAGACGAGTGCCGAGGGGCGAGGGGTCACGCGGGCGCAGGCAATTCTTGATGCGCTGTCCAACGCGAGTGCGCAAGCTTTTGGTTTTACGCTGCAGTCCTCCACGAGGCAAAGCGTAGCGTCTGCCGAGATGCTGGTAGATGATACGCAATCCGCTGTCCTACTGGAGCAGTTCAACAAGGCGATTGCCAAGCAGGTCAGCACCGACAAAGCGCGTCCGGTCACGGGCTATCAGGTCGACTCTGCCGAGGAGACGCCTACGGGTCGATGGGTTGCGCATGTCACCATTCGCTATGCCAACTATGCAAAACTCGGTGCCGATTCGAACCGACGCACCCTCATTATGGCCAGCACCTCAAAACAGTATCCTCAAGCGGTGCTTGAGGCAGTCGAGCAGGCGGTGGTTGCGTCGCGTCGATTTGATGTACTCACGCGCAGTCACAATGCAGTTTTCGATAAGGAAAAGCTTTTCATCACCGGGCCTGATGCATCGCGCACTGAGGTCGCTAGACTTGCTGGTGCCAGTGGCGCGGACTACGTGGTGGTCATTGATCTGCAGGATCTCAATGTCCAAAACAATATCCGTGAAGTTATCAAGATGACGGATGAAGTCATCGTTATCAGCAAACTGTCAGGCACCCTGCGCCTGCGCATCATGGAATTCACCAGTCGCAAGATCAAGTGGGTGGGCACTCAGATTTTTGCCGAAACGCTCAAAGGCAGTACACAGGTGACGAGCGATGTGCTTGCAAAAAACTTATCGGTTGCGGCTCGCAAGCTGGTGTCGGGTATGGTCGACACCATTTTTCCGATCCGCGTCGTTCGACGCGATGGCAGCAGGCTCGTACTCAACCGAGGTGACGGTGCCATTGATCAAGGCGAGCAGCTATCCCTTTTTACGCTGGGCGAGGATTTGCGCGACCCCCAGTCCGGTGAGTCGCTCGGGCGCTTGGAGACGCATGTAGCCACTGGCACCGTCATCGAGGTGAAGCCAACGTATTCCGTTCTACAGCTGACCTCTGCGTTAACTGTAGCCGACAATACCGAGCTTCTAGTGCGATCGCAACTGAATAAAGAGACGCCGCCATCTCCCAATCGACAGCGCGATGCGGCCGCAGAGGGCCGGGAGCGGAATCGCTCGCTGCTCACTGATCACTAAACAGAATTTTCGAGTGGCCTGCTATGAATGCTAAAATCACTAATCGATTCGCGACGCTGCTTGCGCTTGCAGCGCTGTTTTTGCTGCAAGCTGTGCAGGCGCAAGACGCAGTCTCGGAATCGCAGGTCTCAGCCGCTGAGTCAGACAAAGCGCTTGATCGGCTCAGTTTTGGTCAGTGGGTCAGGGATTTTGAAAAACAGTTTGCGCCGATAGGGCGCCCTGATCCGGCAACGGGCCGGATTTTTTTACGTCCAAGGCGGTTGTGCGCGTGCCAAGCAATCACCCTGGCTATGCGAAAGAACTGGTACTGGCCTACGAAAAAGCGATGCTGGAGTTGCAGGTAGCATTCATCTTGCAAAATTGCGGCACGATAACAACCCAGCGAACCTCGGAATTCATGTCCGATGAATCAGAGAATGTGCGCAAGTTTGATGACAGCAAAGCAGTCAATGCAGTGCCGCTCAAGAGCAGTGGAGCGAAAATGGACATGGACAAGCTGCTCGCCGACATAGACGCTCGAGTGGATCAGTATCTTGTGCAACAAGGCGAGTCGCGTGAAAAAGTGTCGCGCATGTCGGTTCCCGAAAAAAAGCAGCTGTTCCGGAATAACCTGATCCGGGAGACCGTGAAAAGTGCGGTTCAGAATATGCGGGGACTGGAGCCCGTGCAGACGCGTTTGTTCGCGCTTTCGACCGCGAACTGCGAGCGTACACAGATTGGCATCATCGCCGTTCAATCGGAGAAAACCCGGCAGTTCGCAGAGGATATCCGCATGCAAAGGACCTCGATGGTCAAGGGTTCGGGCAAAGTCATTGATGAGTATTTACCCAAGACCGATGCCGAGCTACTCAATGAATCCGGTTTTCGTTTTGCTTATGACGAGAATGGACACCCCATGCTGATCTCATACGGCCGTTGGGGCGTCGCATCGGAGAGCCCGGATCCCACGCGACATTTGATGAATGTGGAGAATGCACAAAGAACGGCGCAGACGCTGGCTGAAGCATGAATTGCCGAATTTACGGGCACACGATTGCAAGTCCTTGACGCACGTATTCAGGGATCAGTGATGGAAGAAATTGCCACTCGCATCACACACTACGAAAACGCCGAAAAAATCGGTACGGAAGATGCGATTGAAAATATCGGCAACATGATAGACAATAGCCTGCGGTCGGCTAAATCGGATGCCACGATCAGCCTCAAAGGCACCGCCGAGATCAAAGTCTGGGAAGAAAAAGATTCATCAGGGCAGATTCATGTGGGTTCTATTATTACGTGGACTGCAGCTCAATTAACGAACTCGCAGACTATAGAGCGCAACGGGACGGCAGCGGGTAGCAATAACGGCCCTAGCGTGAAAGATAGCCGTGGCTCCCGCGTGGTGAATTCCAAGGATGATTTTTGAGTGGCAAGCGCCTCATGCATCGAATCAAGCAAATGCCAGGGATATCAAACACTATCTTTCTTGCTTTAGTCCTGATTTCAGGTTCTGCTGTCGCGCAGGGCTCACTACCCGCATGCACGGGAAAAAACTCATCCAGCTGGAGTGCCTGCACGGGCACGCTTGCAAGCGGTAATACCATCCTCTATTCCGGCGAATTCCTGAACGGTAAAAAACACGGCCAAGGTGAAGAAATCATCCCCAAGACCAATGGAAGCGACCGTTATCTAGGGCAGTTCCGCGAGGGACGTCGGCATGGCAGAGGCATCTATTACTTTGCCAATGGCAGCAAGTATGAGGGCGAACTTGTACGCGACCAGTTTCATGGGGATGGCAGCTTCGAAAGTCCGAACGGTGACCGCTATGTAGGGCAGTTCAGAAACGGGCAGTTTGGCGGAGAGGGTATCTACACGTTCGTGAATGGCAATGTGGCGCAGGAAGGCATTTTTGAGAACGGTCAATTTCTCCGCGCAACCAAAATACAGCGGCGACGCATTGCGTCAGACACGACGAGCCAGTTCAATGAGTCCAGCCGGCTCAATCCCGGCGCGCTCAAGGCACTTCCTGAGCGGGATGCTGTGGCGATCATCATCGGTATTCAGTCTTACAAAAATTTACCCCCGGCGCGGTTCGCAGATTCGGATGCGCGCATGTTTTCCGAGTATGCGCAGCGGTTGCTGGGCGTCAGGCCGGACAAGATACGCTTGTTGACTGATGGTGATGCGGGCGAAATTGAAATAGCGCGCGCATTCAGGAGCTGGCTGATGCAAAATGTGAACAAAGGTAAGACCGAAGTTTACATTTTTTACAGCGGCCACGGTTTGCCATCCGACGATGGAACATCCTTGTACCTGTTGCCCCACAACGCCGATCGAGATTTCATCGACAAGACCGCGATCAATCAAGCAGAGCTGGTGAGTCTTACTGAAGCTACCGGGGCCAAAAATGTCACCCTATTTATGGACAGCTGCTACAGTGGCCAGACGCGCAATGGTGATGCTTTATTGGCAAATGCCCGGCCGGTCGTGCTTAAATCCAAAAGTTCCGGCTATCCTTCGACCTTTACCGTGCTCACGGCATCGGCACCCGATCAAATTTCCTGGGCGAGCGATGAATTGGGCCACGGTATTTTCAGCTATTATCTGATGAAGGGCATGGAAGGCGACGCTGACAGCAATCAGGACGGCAGGCTTACTGCCGGCGAGCTGCATGCCTACTTGCTGGACAAGGTCAACCGCGAGGCCGCCATGCTGAACAGAAAACAACAGCCACAGCTGGCGGGCGACCCCGAGCAGATTTTGATCAGCAGATAACCAGCCGGGCTGCGCAAACAAAGTGGTCTTTGATGGTTCATCGCAGGTTCGTATGTCACCATCCCATCAGGAAGAATTATGAAACAGGTAACATGGCTTATTTCCCTGATCGTGTTTCCAGCACTCGCACTCTTGTCTTCTCAAGCGTGGTCACAACAAAAAAATCCTTACAAGCGACCGCTGTGTACCAAGGCCGATTATCCACGCAAGCTTGGTGAAGAGCGTCATACAAACGGCTATGCATGCTGGGGTCGCTACGTGGTGTCGTCAGATCCGGTTTATAAAAATGGCGTCTACGAGGGAGAATTCATGAATGGGAAGTTTCATGGTATCGGTGTTTATCAATTCAAGGCCGGGAAGGGGAATCGTGGTGATCGCTATGTCGGACAATTTAATACGGGTCAGATGACTTCCAATGGTACGTATTACTTCGCGAATAGCGAGAAGTATATCGGCGACTTTCAGGGTGGTCAGCGTAGCGGTTTTGGTACTCAGTACATGAAAAATGGTGATCGTTTTGCCGGCGAATGGAGAAACGATCAGTTTCATGGCAACGGAAAACTGACATTTCCGTTTGGCGAGGTCTATGAGGGCACTTTTGCATTCGGTATGCGTAACGGTAAGGGGGTGATGAAGTTTTCAGATGGGTCGCACTTCACAGGATCGTTCATCGCCGACCAGCGCAACGGACAGGGCGTCGAGGTGCGGGAAGACGGAACGCAATTCGAGGGGATATGGGCCTCTGACAAGCGAGAGGGTTCGTTTATCATGACAGAGATCAATGGTAGTAGCAGGGAGGTTCAGTTCATCCAGGACCGGCCGGTCGAATAAAAGCCTGTCCCGTTAGATCGATGGCAGGGATGTCAAGGAGAGTGGGTGAGGTTTGCCTTAAACCCACCGCGCAACCATCTACCCAGTGAAGCACTGATTAAATAAAACTGGACATTTGTTCAGCTAAATTCGTCGTGATAAGACCTTGATGTTGCGTGGCCCCGCGTAGCTCAGCTGCGGTGGCTTGCCATAAAACGTGGCTGTATTCAGCGTCTCCCCAAAATAATGAAAAAAATAGACCTGTCGCCTTGGCGCATCCGACATGGATCAGACTGCCAGTTAAGCGACTTCAATACCCGACCCGAAGGTGTATTGTCGTTATCCGACGATGAAGTCAGACACCAAACGAAAAAGCTGTCAGGCAGATTGAATAAGCTTCAGATTCGACTGCATGCTGCGAAGAGTCATGCTGTTCTGCTCGTGTTGCAGGGTATGGATACCTCAGGCAAGGATGGCGTCATCAGCCATGTATTCTCGAACTTCAGTCCACTGGGTGTTCGCGCGGTGCCGTTTGCTGCACCGACCGAGGCGGAGCTAAGACATGATTTTTTGTGGCGTATTCATGGCAAGGTACCTGCGTTCGGTGAACTCGTCATTTTTAATCGTAGTCATTACGAAGATGTGCTGGTAACTCGGGTCCACCAACTCATCGACAAGGCAACCTGCAGCAAGCGCTACGAGCACATTGCGCATTTTGAATCGCTGTTGCATGACAGCGGCACGACGGTGATCAAGTGCTATCTGCACATCTCGAGGAATGAGCAGAAAAAACGACTGCAGCAACGGATAGACGATCCCGGAAAGCGCTGGAAACTTCAGTCTTCTGATTTTAGCGACCGAAAGCTGTGGCCCAAATTCATGTCAGCTTACGAAGACACTATCTCCGCAACCAGTACCAAAAATGCACCCTGGTATGTCGTTCCAGCAGATTCCAAACCTCACCGCGATTTGTTTATCGCCACACTGCTAGTGCAAACGCTGGAGTCGCTGAATCTGAGATTACCAAAGCCGAGTTTCTCGTTGGAGGACGTGAAACTGACCTGAGACTGCGTTTATAGATTGCAGTGACTTGCGTCTGATAAGCGCGCTCAGTGATCCTTGGCCCAGCCAGTCGCACGTGTGATGGCCTCTTGCCATCGCGCGAGACGAATTTGACGTTCATCATCGGACATTCGTGGGTCGAACTGTGTATCGCATTGCCAGTGTTGCGCGAGTTCGGTTTCGTCTTCCCAAAGGCCTATCGCCAAACCCGCCAGGCTGGCGGCGCCTAGCGCGGTTGTTTCTGTGATCCGTGGTCGCAGTACCGGTACCCCGAGTATGTCTGCCTGAAACTGCATCAGTAAATCATTGCGTGACGCGCCACCGTCAACACGCAGCTCGCTGATTGGCATACCGGCGTCAGCTTGCATCGCTTGGATCACATCAGCGTTCTGGAGCGCTATACCTTCCAGTGCTGCACGAGCAATATGTGCAGCGCCGGTACCGCGCGATATGCCGACCAGCGTACCGCGTGCATATGGATCCCAATGGGGCGCACCCAATCCGGAAAAGGCAGGGACGAATACCACCCCATCGGTATTCGGCACGCTCGCGGCCAGCGGCTCAATGTCTGCCGCAGTGCGTATCAGACCCAAGCCATCGCGCAGCCATTGCACTGCGGCGCCTGCGGCAAAGACACTGCCTTCGAGCAGATGATCCGTCGATCGCTGCGGCGTGGGGAGTGTATCGCGCTGCAATGTCCAGCCCACGGTGGTGAGCATG
>SXGU01158719.1_pt1 | contig 11464 bp, 11 predicted proteins | sample 3174531 | NCBI WGS metagenome assembly SXGU01 (sample SAMN11356863, study PRJNA531348) | freshwater metagenome | isolation source: freshwater sample F1-140 | place: China: Fuxian Lake, Yuxi | collected 2017-12-25
GAACAGCCCGCCCAGATCACGCAGGCGTAATTGCCGGGCAATTTCATCAGCCGCTTCGAGGTTGGTATTGAGGGCGGTTTCCTCGATGTCCCCTCCCTTGGTGGCGCGGGCCGAGTTGATGTCGATGGCGGTCAATGCTTCGCTGGGATCGATGACGATGGCCCCCCCGGAGGGCAGGGGAACTTCCCGACTGTAGGCCATTTCGATCTGGCTTTCGATTTGATAGCGGCTGAACAAGGGCACGGTGTCCTGATACAGTTTGGCCTTGTGCAGAAACTGGGGCATGACCTGTTGCAGGAAGCTGCGTACCAGCTTGAAGGTGGGTTGATGATCGATGAGGATTTCGTCGATATCGCCCCGCAGATGATCCCTGAGGGCACGGATGATGACGTTGCTTTCCTGAAATACCAGCACGGGGGCCGGTTTTTCCTGTGCCGAACGTTCGATGACCTCCCACAACTGCAGCAGGTAGTTGAGATCCCACTGTAATTCCTCCGCCGACTTGCCCCCACCCGCCGTGCGAACGATCAGTCCCATGCCCTCCGGGATTTCCAGATTGCCCATGACTTCGCGCATGTCGGCCCGGATATCACCTTCGATACGACGGGAAATGCCGCCTGCCCGGGGATTGTTGGGCATGAGTACCAGATAGCTGCCCGCCAGGCTGACGTAGGTCGTCAGGGCAGCACCCTTGTTGCCCCGTTCTTCCTTTTCCACCTGTACCAGTATTTCTTTGCCTTCCTTGAGCAGATCCTTGATATCGCGCCGACTATAATCTTCTTCCTGGTGATACCCCAGATAATTGGGGGTGATTTCCTTGAAGGGCAGAAATCCGTGCCGTTCGGCTCCGTAATTGACGAAAGCGGCTTCGAGACTGGGCTCTACCCGGGTGATGATTCCCTTGTAAACATTGGCTTTCTTTTGTTCCCGGGAAGGAATTTCAATATCGAAGTCATATAATTTCTGTCCATCCACCAGCGCGACCCGGAGTTCTTCCGGTTGCGTGGCATTTATCAACATTCTTCTCATTCGATTGATCCTGATGTTTTGTTCGTTTCATGGCGGACGCAAGACCCTTGTCACTGTACCGCCGGAATGATTCAGTGGATGATGGCCCTGGCGCGTGGAACGGAAATCGTGTTCTGCCGCTGAACCCGCCGTTTGAACGACGGGTTTCAGGCAGTGGGGTTCGTGTATAAGCCATGCAACGCGCCTGGAGTTTGCCAACGCAACTGTCGCTCCTTCTGAGGTTGAGCGAATAACCTTGAGTGTTCTTGATCCACAGCGGTGGTTTTCAATCCATGCCAACCGGGCCATCTGGTTTTACCTTGTCGTAACCGTTCAACCCGCTCTTTCGGTATCATCGACGACGAAAGGCAGAAGATGAGCCGCCACTCGCCGTCAGCGCGAAGGGGTGTGAACGCTTACACCGGATCAACGGTGTCTGGAGTCAGGAAAATCAACCGCAAGGGACGACAAGCCAGACAGACCGGATTGGCCACTGAACTCCAGCCTGCCGGAAATCCGGGACAACGACCACTGGAAACCGGGCTAATGATTCCAGCGGGTTTGCAGGGACACTAATCCGCCCGGTATGGCAAAGACTGAACGCACACACTATAACAATGTTGGGCAAAACCATCAATTTGCATAAAAACGGCTACCATCACACCATGAATGACAATACCCCGGTCTCCAGTGTCCTCAAAATACGGGTCGAACCCGAATCCGCCGGTCAACGTATCGACAATTTTCTGCTCAATCGACTCAAAGGAGTACCCCGCAGTCATGTCTACCGGATTTTGCGTACCGGTGAGGTGCGGCGTAACGGTGGTCGGGTCAAGGCCGAAGACCGGCTGGAGGTTGGTGACATCCTGCGTATCCCCCCCATCAGACTGTCAGCGCCGGAAACAGTGGACATACCGGCTGATGCCTTACGGGTACGACTGGAATCCTGCATCCTGCATGAGGATGAACACATACTGGTACTGGATAAACCTCATGGCATGGCCGTACACGGAGGCAGTGGCCTGCGTTACGGTGTCATCGAAGGACTCAGGGCCATTCGTCCGGAAGCCCGCTTCCTGGAGCTGGCGCACCGGTTGGACCGGGATACGTCAGGATGCCTGCTGATTGCGAAAAAACGATCATCCCTGACCAGCCTGCATGGCCAGTTCAGGGATGATCAGGTCAAGAAAACCTATTGGGCCTTGTTATGCGGCGAATGGGCCAGAAAATATTGGCGGGTTGAAGCCCCTCTGGAGAAGAACACGCTCAAAAGCGGTGAACGGGTCGTCAGGGTATCCCGGGAAGGAAAGCAGGCCGTTACCGAGTTCAGGCGATTGTCCCGCCACACCGGAGCTACACTGGTAGAAGCCCGTCCGGTCACCGGACGCACTCATCAGATCAGGGTACATGCGCAGGTGCTGGGACATCCGATCGCTGGCGATGCGCGTTACGGCAACGAAGTCCTCAACCAGCAGTTCAGACAAAGGGGTCTCAAACGGTTGTTTTTGCACGCACTGGAGATCTGTTTCATTCACCCCCACACCGGTAAATCCCTGTCCATTCGGGCTCCGTTGGCGGCTGAACTCCAGGCCTTCCTCGATGATCTGCCGGACGCACGCGGGGCAAACCGGACCAAATAGTGTCAGATGCCCATGCCGCCGAGCGAGACCATCAACTGGTTGAGGGTGGCCGTGATGGCAGGATGCTCGACTTCGAACTCGGTTAATGCCCCTTTCATGTCCTCCACCAGGTGCAGGTGTCGACCATCGCTGGATGATTCCAGTTGGTCTTCCAGTTGATCCAGCAGGCCTTCCAGGGCGGCACTGGCATCGGGATTTTTGTTTGCCATGGCCTGTATGGCATGACGCAGATGGTAGAGAGATTCACTGATTTCTTTTTCACTCATGTCGTAGTCCTCTTCTCGATATTGGGAAAACAGGCATAATCCTAACATAGACCGAATCGGCTACCAGCACACGCCGGAACATTATCAGGAACAGCAGCCAGTAAATGGGTAGCCTGACTGCGAAAGCAGCAGAAATGATTGTGGCGCGCATCATGCCTGAACATATCGTGCATAAAGCCTCGACTTGACACACCGTTGGCAGACACCGCCCATCCCTCAACATTACCCGGAGATTTCCCGGCCAAACAGGGCGTCTTCGGGACAGGTGTCTGCCAGTGGTGTTTTTTTTATCGCTTCTTCCGGCTGCAAGGCAAATCCCGCACACCACCGGGCATTTGCCTCACTTGCAACGGCCTTTTCCTGCTGACTCTTCCCGAATGGTTCCCACCTGAGGTGCGGTCATCTCCTCACACGCCGGTAAGCCTCTCGCCAGATCCGGATACAGTAGCTCGATACCCAGTCGCTCCCGCATGAGCTGGTTATCCATGCGGCGGGATTCCTCGATGAAGGAAAGCAGGCTGGCAGACAGGTGGTTGCGGGCCTCTGCCAGGCTGATGCAGGGCGGTCTTGGCAATCCCGTCAGATCGGCCACCTGCATGAAATAATCGGTCATGGTCGTCGGGTGGCCATCGCTGACATTGAACAACACCTCCGTTCCTGAATGACGGGCTGCCGCCACGCAGACACGGGCCAGATCATCAATGTGTATGCGGTTGCTGTACGGGGCTTGTTCCGGTGTGATGACCGGTAGTCCCTGACGCAGGCGTTCGAGGGGTAACCGGCCAGGCCCGTAAATACCAGGCACCCGGAGGATGACGTATTCCACACCGGTCAGGGTGGCCCAGTTCATTAACGTCTGTTCGGCGGCCCACCGGCGCAAGGCACGATCGGTGCGGGGAGCCGGTGGCTGGCTTTCCGTTACCCAGGCACCCTGACAGTCGCCGTAAACGCCGCTGGTGCTGATGTAAACCAGCTTTTTGGGGTAATGCGCCGGACCAAGCCTTTGCAGAAAGGCGGCAATACGCGGGTCATCGCTACCGGTCGCAGGCGGCGGGGCAAACCAGTAAAGCACCCCGGGCTGTTGCGGTAGATTGCGGATTGATGTCGGCCTATCCAGATCTCCGACCAATACCCGTGGGTGTGGCAGGGGATGTTGAGCCAGTTTCTGTTCGGTTCGTACCAGGGCCATCACCGAACGGCCTGCCGCCTGTTCCAATCGGGCAACCCGGCGTCCCGTCTCACCGTAGCCGATAATCAATGTGTCGATTGAAGCCATCAGGGTTAACCTCACTGTCTGTTGCCATCAACGCTGTCGCGACCGGGGCGGGTCATTGGCCAGACGCTCACAAAACCCTTGCGATTGGGCATCACGATGGCTGGCAGGTTGCCGACGTTCAGCACGGTTTCTGCCGGAATGAGTCCGTTCAGGTAGAGTAGATAAGCCGTAACCGCATAAACGTCCCCGTTGTTCAGGCTGCCCGGTTTGTGCAGCGGCATGGCACGACGGATGAAGTCGAACACGGTGGTGGCGTAGGGCCAGTAATTGCCAATGGTCTTGTCCGGCGTAGGCCCGTCCAGTCGTCCCTGCCCCACCAGTTCTTCCGCACTGCCGCCCCTGCCGCCCGGCCCGTGACAAGCCGCGCATTGGGCCTGATACACTGCCTTGCCGGTTTCTACGTCACCCTGCCCCGGTGGTAATCCCGTACCATCCGGAAATACACTGAGGTCACGGGCGGCGATCTCGGCGGTAGTTGCCGCAATACCCAGGCCAGGACCTTCAGCAATGGCTGCGCCCAGGCGGGGTTCACAGATCAGCCCAACCATGACCCACCACAGTCCCCATCCCCCTTTACGCATAGACATGACTGATACTCCCGTCTGCTGCCACCGCCCAACTGACAATGGCATTGTAATGAAAATAACCGTGCCGACCCCGTTCGGCGATCAGGGTAGCGCGCTCCGGTTGCTGGTAGCCGGTTTCATCAATGGCCCGGCTTTTGAGGATCAAGGGTGAGCCGTCCCAGTGCCAGGGCAAACGGAAGCGGGTAGAGCACTGGGGCAATACGGGCTCCTGCAAGGCGGCCTCGGCCCAGCTTTTACCGCCGTCGGCGGATACCTCGACCCGTTTGATGCGACCGCGCCCACTCCAGGCCAGACCGCTGATGGCATATAACCCGGGTCCCTGCATCCGGTAGCCCGGTGAAGGTTCGGTAATGAACGACTTGGCTTCCATGACAAACGAAAATTGACGCGCCTTGCCGTCAGGCATGAGTTCGGTGTATTTGGCGGTTTCATTGCGGGCCATGACCGGTTCCCGGGCTACTTGCAGCCGACTTAGCCATTTGACGTTCAGTACCGCCTCGAAACCGGGCAGGATGAGACGCAGGGGATAGCCATTTTCCGGACGCAGGCGTTCTCCGTTCTGGAACAGGGCCACCAGTGTATCCTGCCAGGCCTTTTCCAGCGGAATACTGATGTTCATGGCGGCGGCATCGGCTCCCTCGGCGATGATCCAGCCCGCATCGGGTTCAACCCCGGCCTCGTCCAGCAACAGGGCCAGCGGAACTCCTGTCCACTCACTGCAGGAAGCCAAGCCGTGAAAATAGCCCACCGGGGTTTGCAGGGGTTCTTCGTTCCAGCCGGCATTGCTGTTGCCACCGCATTCGACAAAGCCTGTGCGCGATACCCGGGGGTAACGCAGCAAGGCATCGAGGGTGAAGGTCAGCGGGCGTTTCACCCGGCCATGCAGCAGCAACGTGTGACGCTCCGGATCAATTTGCGGTACACCGTTGTGGTGGCGTTCAAAATGCAGTCCGTTGGGGGTGATGATGCCCTCCAGTTTATGCAGGGGCGTCCAGGAAATACCGTTACCGGGTGCCTGGCTATTGGCCGAAATCCAGCGGATCACCGCTTTTTCATGAGGGGACGGCTGGCCATAACCGGTAAAGGGTTGCCCCGGTACATAACGCCAGGGTTCATTGCCGGTTACGGCCTGGACGGTGCCGGTAGTGATGAGACCCGCCCCCAAACCCGCCGCCATGCCCTGTTTCAGAAATAGCCGCCGATGGATGAGTCCACCACCGGCGACGAGATCATCCGTATTTTTTGAGTCTTTTTTGTTCATTTTTGATGTTGGTCTGAATCAATGTGAAGATGGGGTGAGGCTCTACAGCGCGTTATCCAGGCTGATGAGACTGGTCAACACACGATGCCGGTAGGTTTGCGCCTCGACGGGAACCGTATAGGGGGTATCGTCGCCCAGGTCAAAGGATCGTTCCGTGTAATGGGTGGCTTGTTTGTACTGGCTACGGATCAGCAGATGTACCCTGACGGCAGACACCGCTGCCCATTCCTGTGGTTGGGATGGTCGTTGGCCATTCAATCCATATTGCAACCGGAGGTGGGCCACGTTATCGAGCAGGGGATAGGTGCTGAAGCCAGGGACTGTACCCTTGTCTTGCAGTTCAGCCCTGACCAGGGTAGGAATACCATCAGCGGGGCTGGCACTCCAGCTTCTGAGGTAATAAATCTGCACCCGATAGGTTCGCAGTTCGACCGGGAGCAGGCCATCCCGGTAGCGCATGCCGAACACCGCGCTTTCATCACCGGTAACCGGGCGGGTCAGTCCTCCGGCCAGGGGTTCCAGGCAGGACGTATCCGGGCAGTTGGTCAGGGCCGAGCAGAGGCCGGGACGACTGCAATATCCCAGGGTGTAGCGGTTGTCGAAGCCCTGCAGATATACCCGCCCATAGTTCAGATCGTCCCGATCGCCGTCGCCGTCGTCATCATCGGCACCGGCGTCCAGAACAAAGCCTGCGGTGTCTGCATGACGAATCACCAAACGATCTACCCCGCTCAAGGCACCATCCACGCAGCGACTGGCCGTTGCCGCCCGGTCATCGATCTGGATCGGCAAGGCGAGTCCCGATAACAGGCCATCAAGGGTTCTGGCGCAGGCATCGGGCAGGCTATCCGGTACGGTCGGCCGCCGGTAAAGCGTCCCCATGAATCCGGCCAGTCTCAGATCCTGTTTGAACAAGGTCATTGCATATCGCCCGGCTTCCCGTTCCTCGCCGCGTTCGGTGAGGGATTCCAGGCCGCGCCGGGTTTCCAGGGTCAGACGGGTGACCAGGGTCAGTAACACCAGGCCCAGGGTCAGGGCAATCATCAATTCGATCAGTGTGCTGCCGCGCTGTCGTTGTAACGGACTGCGCCACCGATACCGCTCTGTGTATGAAAAGGGGTTCTGTGTCATGCGGATACCTCGCAACAGTCCGGGTGGCCGTGCTTTCAATCCGGTAGACGACTGAATACTGTGCTGACAACCCGGCGTTTGGACTCCGGCCCCAACCCGCCCGATCCGCAGGGATTCGCCGGGGGAGCCGATTCGAATACGCCAGGCCAGGCCACCGATAGCCGCCATTGCTGTGCCTCATCGCTCACCAGGCAGGTAAGAAAACGGGTCATTTCTGTGGAGGAATGGCCTGGACTCGGGCAGGCGACCTCCGGGTGAGGGTCGCTCAGGCAGGTGGCATCGACCCGCAGTCGACTGAGCAGGTCTTCCAGTCGCATCAGGGCCTCCAGCCGGTCATCGGATTCGAGCCGGGCCGTGAGGGCACGGGTTTGCAGCCCGGCCAGCCCCATCAACCCCAGGGTGATGACCAGGAGGGCCACCAGTACTTCGACCAGGCTGGCACCGGATTGAGCGGGCAGGGTAATCATGGCTGAACGCCTTGCCACAGCTCTGCCGGGGTGGCATGTCCCAGGTGATCCAGTTCCAGTACGGGTTCCGTCTGGATCACGGCTTGCGGTATGGCTTTGAGCGTATACCCCGGCGGTTGGCTGGCGTTGTCCGGCTCCAGTTCCAGCCGGTAGTAAGCTGCGACCGCTGCGGGGACGGACAGGCGCAAATCATCCAGATTGCCATAGCGGCGGGTATCGAGGTGGTAGGTTTCCTGCCGGTTGGCCACGCTCAACATGAATTGCTGCACTTCAGCCCGGTGTACCCGGGCCATGTAAACCTTGTAGGAAGACAGCCCCAGTGTGGCCAGCACCGACATCAACGCCATGACGATCATCAATTCGATCAGGGTAAAGCCTTTCATGACAGGGCCTCGCAACGCGTGATGCCGCTGTATTCGTCGCCCCTGACTGTTCGCAGGCGACCGGTGGTGGCCATGATGAGGATCCGGGCTTCGCTGCGATCCGCTGCATAGTCACGGATGCTGCCGTCGCAGGCGACGATGGCCCCGCTGAGGCCGCTCAGTGAGCCATCCGGCCTGAAGCGGATGCGGTTTCTGACCGGGCTGTTACCACGCAGGGTCAGGGAATAACCCCAGCCGGTCTGTTGCCGAATGAGCGGATCCGTTGCGTCCTGCACTCCTGAGCGGCCTTCGTCGATATAGATCAACCAGCCTTGTTCCCAGCCGCCGTCGCTGGTGCAGAGGGCCTGTTTCTGTTTGCACAGTACCACGGCGCGGTTTCGGGTAATGGCCGTGTTACGGGCCAGCCGGATATCGGCGGCCAGTGTAGAGAGGCTGGCTTCCAGTACGCCTCGCCCTTGCAGGGTCTGGTAGCCGGGTAGGGCCAGCACGGTCAATACGGCGACCACGGCCAGACCGATCAGCAGTTCGATCAGGGTGAAGCCTGTCGCTTCATTCTGCCTCATGCCGTTCTGCCGTGATGAAGCCGAGGATTCCCCCGCGCCGGGAGGGCTCTGCCAGCCAGTGTTGCAGTGCGGTCAGTTCGGGACAGTCCGGCAGGTCGGCCAGTGTTTCCTGTTGACGCAGACGGCGGTATGCCTGTGACAGGATACGGATGCTGTCATTGCTGACACCCGCTCGCCGCAGACCCACCAGGTTGAGGCGATAATGCTTGCCGGGCCGACCGCCGATCATCGTGTAGGGCAGGGCATCCTTGTTCAGGCCGGCCAGCCCCTGCAACATGGCGAGGCTACCGATGCGGCAAAACTGATGCACCATGACCCCGCCACCGAAGAAAACCCGGTCGCCGACCGTGACATGCCCGCCCAGGGTGGCTCCGCTGGCCATGATGTTGCGGTCACCCAGTTGGCAGTCATGGGCGATATGGCTGTTGTTCATCAGGTAATTGCAGGAACCAATGCGGGTAGCCTCCCCCTCGCGGGTGGCCCGGCTGACCGTTACCCCTTCACGAAAGACATTATCTTCACCGATGTCGAGCCCGGTTGGCGTTTCGGGATCGAATCCCAGATCCTGGGGCAGCCCCCCGAGAACGGCATGAGGGTGTACCTGATTGCCTGCCCCCATGCGGACATTGCGCTGGATGACGGCATGGGCGTGAATTTGGCAGCCAGGGCCCAGAATGACCCCGGATTCGATAATGGCATAAGCCCCTATCCGGACATCTTCGGCCAGATGTGCGCGACTGTCAACACAGGCCGTGGGATGAATGTGCATGATGAAATCTCCTGTCAGGGATGATGATGCGGGTTGAGGGTGCCATTATGCGGGTACGGCGTGAAAAACGGTAGGGTTTCGTCTCGCTCACCCTCGCGGATGACAACGGGCGTGCAGTTCCTTGAGTCGCTGATTGGCGATATGGGTATAAATCTGGGTGCTGGAGAGGTCGCTGTGTCCAAGCAGTAACTGAACGACCCTGAGATCGGCACCGTGATTGATCAGGTGGGTCGCGAAGGCATGTCTCAGGGTATGCGGTGACAAGGGTTTCTGGATACCCGCCTGCAGGGCATAACGCTTGATGAGGTACCAGAAAGCCTGCCGGGTCATGGCCGCGCCCCGTTCGGTTACGAATGCGTCCTCACTTTTACGGGCCTTGAGCAGGGCCGGGCGGGCTTCAGTGTAGTAACGGTTGAGCCAGGTCTCGGCTTCCTCGCCCAGTGGAACCAGCCTGTCCTTGTTGCCTTTGCCGACCACACGCACGACACCCTGGCGTAGATTGATTTGTGACAGGTGCAGCGTTACCAGTTCGGTGACCCGGAGTCCGGTGGCATACAGCAGTTCCAGCATGGCCCGGTCACGACAGCCCAGGGGCAGGGTGGTATCGGGGGCTTCCAGCAAGGCTTCGACATCCCTTTCCGACAGGGTGCCCGGCAAGGGTCGCCCCAGGCTGGGGCTTTCCAGCGTCGCGGTGGGATCGTGACTGACCAGCCCTTCCCGCAGACAGTACAGGTAGAAACGTTTCAGGCTGGAGAGTAAGCGGGCCACACTGCGTTCGTGAGTCTTCCGGGTGTAAAGGCAGACCAGGTAGGCATTGAGTTCCATGGCAGAAACGGCCAGCAGGCTACAGTCATGAGTCTTGACCAGCCAGTTGGCCAGCAGTGTCAGGTCACTGCCATAGGCTTTACGGGTGTTGTCGCTCAAACCTTCTTCCACCCAGAGGGACCTGAGAAACTGCTGGATGACGACAGAGGATTCGGTTGATGGCACGGGATAGTGATGCGGGTCGGATTGTTGGGCGGGTAGGTTATACCATGGCTACCGGTTCAAGGTGCAAGAGGGAGGGGCCGGGTAATTACCCGGGTTGCTTGTCCGGCGGATGTGGAGGCATTCCGGGCGGCCCGGGTATGCTGGCATGTTTCCCGCTTGCGGTCTCTTGAAATGAACCGGTGATTTCTTTATATTGCCCGACCATTTGCGTTCCCGTTAACCGTTCCATTCATCCCACAACAATTCCGTTCACGCTGCGAAACCGGCCAAGGTAGCTGGCGGTGTTCAATCCCGGCGGGTGCATCCGCTCCCGCCCCAAGGCCATGCCGTGTTCTGGACAGAGGTACATCATGAGTTTTAATGCCATACCCGATCAAGTTGGTCTATACGACCCCCGCAACGAACATGATGCCTGCGGTGTGGGCTTCATTGCCCATATCAAAGGTCAGAAAAGTCATGACATCGTTTGTCAGGGCCTGGAGATTCTGAGAAATCTGACCCATCGTGGGGCCGTAGGGGCAGATCCGCTGGCGGGAGATGGTGCAGGTATTCTGATTCAGTTGCCGGATGGTTTTCTGCGGCGTCAGGCCGGTGTTGAGCTTCCTCCGCAAGGGCATTACGGGGTAGGCATGATTTTTCTGCCGCAGAATGCGGATCACCGAAAAACAGCCGAGGGGATCGTCGAGCGGCTCATTCGCAGCGAAGGGCAGGTCGTGCTGGGCTGGCGTGATGTACCGGTCAACAGCAATGTACTGGGTGAGTCGGTCAAACCCATAGAACCCGTCATCCGTCAGGTATTTGTGGGGCGGGGAGATTGCTGCCCGGATCAGGAGGCCTTCGAACGCAAGCTGTTCATCATCCGCAAGCAAATCGACAAGGCCATCCGGGAGCTCAAACTCTCACAGGGCAAGATGTTCTACATTCCCTCATTCTCCTCACGCACCCTGGTTTACAAGGGCATGTTGCTGGCAGATCAGGTGGGCACATACTACGCCGATCTCAAGGATGAAAGCATGGTGTCGGCCCTGGCTCTGGTACACCAGCGTTTCTCCACCAATACTTTCCCGACCTGGGATCTGGCGCATCCTTTCCGCATGATTGCCCACAACGGGGAAATCAACAC
>SXGU01324713.1_pt1 | contig 11464 bp, 13 predicted proteins | sample 3174531 | NCBI WGS metagenome assembly SXGU01 (sample SAMN11356863, study PRJNA531348) | freshwater metagenome | isolation source: freshwater sample F1-140 | place: China: Fuxian Lake, Yuxi | collected 2017-12-25
AAATTAGCATCCATGCAATTATAAATATGCATCTTATAACCTTTATAACTATAATTACCATTGCTTAAAGAAACAATACCATTTTTTAAAGTTTTCATAATGCAACTCTCCATGCCTTTGCACATCTGCATGAAATATAAGCAGCATTGTAATAATTAGAAGCGATTTTATACTCTCTCAACATAGCGCGCGCTTCCTTCATAGTTTCAAAACCATCTACAGTTTCAACTGTGCCAGATTCTCTTATATTTATATATATCATTTTATCAACCTTTTTTAACAAAAATTTAAGCCGTTAAAGCTTTAGAGAGTACATGCCCATGTACTCTAAAAACTTTATTTAACCGTTTATTTTTCTTGACTAATCAAATCATTTAATTTTCTTTGATTAATAGTGAATGCTTCATTAAATCCTTTTATGTAATTTAAAAGCTCTTTAGCAGTGTTGTAGCTATCATAACAACTTATAAACTTGCTATTATCAACTCTAAACGCGCCGCGTGAGTCAAATTTGCCAAAGTTCACAAGCTCGCCTATGTTTTTTTGGAATTCTAATAATTGATTAATCCAATAATCAAAATTATCTGAAGGTAATTTCATAGAGTGAACAAATTGTTTTATAAAACTTTTTTTAATATCTCTTTGAAGATTTGCAACTATCTCAAAATCACCATCTTTTTTTATATCTAATTGCATAAACTGCAACAACTCATCCGTGAAATATAAATTACCGTTTTTGATTTGGCTATAGCCAAACTCTAATATCTCTTTTTTCATCTTAATTACCTTTTTTAATTTCATGGTAAAACTATTTACTAGCTACAGCAGCGGCGGCAACAACTCTTTGAGCTTCATTGAACTCTTTAATTTTTGCATTGATAAACTTACTCAATGAAGGACTGTTTACATTATTACTAAACTCTTTGAATTCTTTAGTATTGATTCTAATCGATGTCGTATGTGTCATTTTTTTAACTCCTATTTTTTTTGTATGCAGTATTATAGCATACAAATAAGTATAATACAAGTAATTTGCATACAAATTTATAAATTCTTTTTTAGCGAATAATTAATAACACAAGCAAAACAAGGTACTGCCTAGCCCTATAGCTAAAGCAAGGGTCATCGAAGCCCCGCAAACTCACTCTCGTTCAAGTTTTTCATCTGATGTCAATGTAGTTTTTGACAAAAAGAATAAAAATGATTATAATCACAAATACCAAGTGTTTTTCAACTAGCTTAATGTATAATGACTATAATCATTTTAGACCAACAGGACATGGAGGACAAATAGTGCAAAAACACACAATGGAAAATGCACTTTGTGACATAAAAACCCTAGAAAAGCTATGGAACAAGACACAGAGCAACACAAATAATAATGTCCGTAAGAACTTCGTAAACAAAGAAGAGAACAATCAGAGATTTAAAATGATAGATATGGGCGCTTTTTGTATGACAAATGACATAACCCCTGATATGCTAAAGATGGGAGTGCGCCACATCAAAGAAGTTGCCGCACTTCTTGACGGGCAAGAAGCATCAACACATAATAAAATAGTAGTAATGTCAGAAGAAGATTATAAAACATATGAACTATTTAAAAAGATGAAAGCATTTAATGAGGCTCAAAAATAAACATGGCAGTAAATACAATAGAATCATACGAAGTAAATGGCAAACTTTATGTAAATACTAAATTTCTATCCACATACTTTAACAAAAGCGAAAAGCAAGTAGGAAGATGGAAAAAAGATGGATTAACTATTGCAGATAAACCAAATGAACTAATAGCAAGGGGAGACTTCTACTTCCTCGATGAGGCAAGAGAATGGGTAGATAAAAACATAAACAAAACAAAATCAAGAGCAACACAAAAGAGAACAGATACAGAAATAGAGATAGATACAAAAAATACAGATAGCGACATAGAAAAGACCGTAAACGACATTCAAGGAAAGATAAAGCTCGTAAATGAAAAGCTACAAATAGAAGGAACTGGATACGAAGAAGCAGAGAGAATATCAAAAATCATAGACGCTCTCACAAAAACAGTAAAACTAGGTGAACAAACAAAAGACCTCATCCCAAAGAAAGATACCGAGAAAGTAATCATAGAGTTTATTATCACGCTCATTGCCGGTTATAAAAAAGATATAAAGATATTACCAAAAGAACTTGCAAGAAGAGATGAGAAAACAATAAAAGAGATTTTAGAAAACAACTATAAATCAAGCATAGCAAAATATCAGAAGATGGCAAAATCAAAAACAGTATCTGAAGGTAGATTATACGATATTGTTGAGGTAGTATTTAATTTATTACAGGATGATGTAGAAGTAGAAGAAATTATAAAGAGACTAAAAAGAGAGCAAAAGTAAATGTACACTTTTATAACTGACAAAATTATAGATGCTCTAGTTTGGAAAGAGGAAGAAGGCATCATAGAATGGTGCAAAGACAATATATACCTAAATCAAGATGTAACTCCTTATACAGGTATGATAAGTTTTGAGAAAACTCCATGGATAGAAGAGATACTGAGAGATTGGGATAAACCTTGGATAGAGCAATTTAACATAATGGCATCAACTCAAGTAGGAAAAACAACTATTGAGTTTTGCTGCATATCAAAGGAGTTAGATACAGACCCTTGTATGATGCAATTAACCCTACCAACAGATGATGGAGTAGGTGATTTTGTTAAAACAAAGTTTGACCCATTTTTTAGAGGTATAAAATCATTACAATCAAAAATGGATTTATATAAATCAGAAGAGAAGCTAAGACAAAAGGGAGCAATAAAAGAAGTTTCAAACGGGATGCTTTTTATTCTGGGCAACACTGATAAAAATAGACGCTCCAAAACAGTTAAAAAGATTTTTATAGATGAAGCATCACTATTCGGAAAAGGACATATTAAAGAGCTTATAGGACGAACAAAGTTTTTTGAAAAGACTGGTAGAAAAATATTTATTGTTTCATCGAGAAAATACAAAGGCGATGAGATAGAGATAGCATACGAAAATAGCTATTGTAAAAAAGAGCTGCAGATTTTGTGCAAGGGATGCAATGAATACTTTTATCCAACATCAAAGCATTTTAAGTATATGTCAGAACTAGATTATAAAAATAAATATGAACTAGCATCAATAGAAAATTTTAACAATTATAAAAGAGAAGCTAAAGAGACAGCACATGTACTATGCCAATGCGAACACAAAACAACCTCAGAAGATTTAGAAGACTTAGTAAGACAAAGAGAAGTAGCCCTTGTGGTAGTAGAAGGAAGTGACGAAGATACAATACACGGATATAAACTAAATGCACTAGCAACTGCACTCACAAAGTATTCAACAATAGCAGAGGGCTTGATAGAAGCAGGGGATGACCCAGAAGAACTACAAACAATATACCAAGATTACTTTAACGAAACATACGAATTTAACTTCATAGAAAAAGAACAAAGTGATATGTTCTTACTAGGAAATGGAATAAAAGAATGGAAAGTACCAAAAGACACACTGAGAATATACCTAACAATAGATAATCAGCTAGACCACTTATATGCTCAAGTAACAGCCATAGGCTATAAAGGACTAGTACATATAGTTTTCTTTGGAAGAGTGGAAACTTGGAGCCAAGCGGAAGAGATGTGGGATATATGTCAAAACTTAGAAGATGAACTAGGCGAAAGATGTATGGTTTCTAAGATGGGTATCGATAGAAGAGGATATAATCAAGGACAAGTAAGCAGAACAGACGAAGCAGACCAGTTTGTTCACTACATGACACAAAAGTGGGGAGAAGATAGAATATATGGAATGGAAGGGCATCCAACACTTGCAGGCGGAAAATCTTTTGCAGTAGTAAACCATAAAGACCATTCAAAGCAAAGAAAAGAGCTTAAAGTAAAAATCATAAAATTCTCAAATCTATATATAAAAAACCAACTTTTTAGAAGTATTGATAGAACAATACTAAAAGCCAAAGCAGAGCAGGAAGAAGACGAAGGATTTAACTACACGGCAAGACTATTGACAATAAACCAAGATAACATAGATAGAGATATGGAGTACACAAAAAATGACTCCATTACGAAAATGTTATCAGCAGAAATTTTTGACTATGCAAAAGACCATAAGACTGGAAGATTAGCAGATACAAAATCGTGGATAGCGGTAAGAAAAAGAAATGATGCAATTGATACGACATCCATGGCAATAACATTGGGAGAAATGGACTTATTATCACTAATTGAAAAACCAAATTCAGACTTTGCAGAGGCAAAAAAGACATTTGAAAGCATAGGAAGTATGAGTTTTCAATAAAATAAAGATAGTTGTTATATGATATAATACAGCAAAGAATCTTTCTAGGATAGCAAATGGCAAGAAGCACAATAGATGAAGACATCAGCAGACTAGAGATAGAATTAGCAGCACTAAGAAGTAAAATATCACATCAAGAAGCATTAAGAGAGATAGAAGAGGGTGGTGCAGGTTCAAAATTTAGAACATCTTTTACAGGTGCAACAGCACTATATGATAGAGAAAGAACACTAGAATCAAGATTAGAGACTCTATATAATTATAAAGCAAGGATATAAATAATGGGCGAACCTTGGAGCAATATGTTTAGAAACCAATTCGTGGAAGGCGCAAAAATAATAACAGCAGGAAAGCCAAGAAGTGATAGTAATATAGATTTAAACTTTCCATCGTTTGCAAAAACAACAAGAGAGCAAATCAAGTGGCTCAATGCAAACGAGCCAGACATTCAAGCCATTACAACATCATCTACTGCAAAAACAATGGGTGTTACAATAAACATACAAGTAGAATCAAAAAACGCAACATTTAACAAACAAGCCGAAGCACTGATAGAAGAATTTACAAATTTTGAATTTAGAAACGGAAGAGAAATATCAGCATGTGAACTGTCAGGACAACACGATTTTGATAGTTCAGCAGATATAATAGATAGATTTATACAGTTAAATGGTGGAATATTGATAAGACATCACTACAATACAATGTGGGCTATCCCATATAAATTTGAGATGATAGGTGTAGATATGATAGATACATCAAAAACATCACTAATAATTACAACAGATATTAGAACAGAAACAACATTAAATGGAATAATACGAGATAAAAACGGGGTAATAACACATATTTACATATATACGAATGAAACAAAAACACAGTCATCACCAGTTCCATACGAAAGCCTAACATACTATTCTGAAGTATGGTTGAACATAGACCAACAAACAGCAGTGTCAAGACTAACATCAATTCTTTCAAGACTAGATATGACAACACAGTATGGTATTGCAGAGCTTGAAGCAGCTATAGAAGAAGCAAAAGCAGGACACTATATTCAAAGCGAAACATACGGCGAGTTTATGAAGATAGTAAGTGCAGAATTAAACGCATCTAGTATGGGAACGGGTGTAGGAAAAATAAAAAATGCACAAGACTTATTAACTCCAATATTACAAGGAATGTCAAATGTAGGCATCAAGGCAAGAGGGCTTACACCTATACCTAAGGGCGATGAGATAGCATTTAATACAGGTAAAAGAAACGGCATATATAAAGAAATGAATCAAAATTCAGACACAAAAATAGCCGCTTCCCAAGGAATGAGCGATATAGGAGTATATAGCAAAGCAGCAGACGCAAACTACTCTTCAATAAAATTTACACTAGAAACAGACCAAAGAACAGCAGATAGAAAATTTAATAGTATCAGTAAAAAGATATTTTTCTCAATATTCGCAAGATTAATTCAAGTTGGAATACAAACAGGCAGAATAAACGACAGACTAGCATATTGGAAAAATCCAAATGAATTTAATAAGTTTAGATACCTAAGACAAAATAAAATAGATACAGAGCCTGCAAAAAATGCACTAGCAAATCAAACAAACATAGACTTAGGACTAAAAACAAAAGGTCAGATAGTAGAAGAGGCAAGCGGTAGAAAATACGAAGAGTTCCTATCAAGAAAATTTGAACAAGAAATGATGGAAATAGACTATGAAGTTAAAAAAGAACTTGCAAGAAAAGAAGCATATAAAAAAGCTGGAATAGAAACACCAGAAGAAACAATAAAAAAAGAACAAGAAATAGCAGTGCAAGATAAAAAAGAAAAACAGCAAAAACTATTCCTTGAAATAGAAAAAATAGAGCAATTAAATATTGAGCAAGCAAATGCTCAGCTACAAGAATTAAGAACATTACTAGAAGCATAAATGTTAAATAAAATAGAAAAATTAGCATTTGAGCAGATAGCAAAACATAAAAAAGAAATCACTGCTCTATCAATAACGCTTAGTAATCAATCAGAAAACAATAAATCAGAAATACAAAGCATAAAGAATGACATAGCAACTCGTGAAGAAAATATCCAATCAATAATACAAAATTACATAGAATCTATTCCAATAGTAAAAGATGGAGAGAATGGAAAAGATGCAGATGAGGTAAATTATAATCTCATAGAAGAAAAAATAGCACTAAAAGTAAAAGAAGATGTTTCAAAAATAGAACTTCCAAAAGCAGAACAAGTAAATTATAAAATAATTATGGAAGCTATCAATAATGCAGTAAAAAATATTCCAAAAGCAAAAGATGGAGAAAAAGGACAAGCTGGTAAAAAAGGAAAGGATGCTGTTGAGGTAGATTACAGCAAAATAGTAACAGAAGTTTTATCAAAAATAAAAGATAAAACAATAGGAATAAAAGACATCTCGTTTAAACTAGGTATATTAAAAATAACACTTACAGATGGGACAAAAAAAACTTTTAAATTACCAAGACAAGTATCAGGAATACATAGTGAAAAAGTAATATCAGTTCCAACTCCATATACTAACCTTATGCCTGTACCAACAACACTAGGTGGAGTAGAAGCAGGAACAACTTTTGACAATGTACCGATAAACGAAGTGCTAAATAATCTTCTTTACCCATACCAAGCACCGTCATTTACATCTTTTACTATTTCAGGTTTAGCAAACACAAAATACGAACTAGGATACACTTTTCCAGCAAATGACTATACTTTCGTATGGAATACAAGTAACCAATCAAACATACAAGCAGACTCAATCATACTAAATGGCATAACGGACTTAGCAAACGATGGAATAGAGACTCAAGCAGTACCAGACATAACAAAAACTACGATAGCAACACATACATTTACAATTTCAGCAACAAATAGCAAATCACAAACATTTAGTAGAACTTTGAGTTTGTCATGGAAGCCAAAAACATTCTACGGAGAAAGTACAGAACCAATAATGAGCGAAGCAGTAGCCGAAGCACTGAGAGTTCAGAATCTATCAACAAGCTATGCAGGTTCATATCCATTCACAACGGGAGGATATAAATACATACTTTTTCCAAAAACATTTGGCATTCCAACAAACTTTAAAGACCCAAGCACAAATCTAGATGTAGCCATGGAAGAGATAGTTCAAGAACTTACACTTACAAATACATACGGAGTGTCTTTGCTATACTACGCATTCAGAACAAAGTTTATTTTAGGTGGCTCAATCACCATAAATGTATCTTAGGAGGAATAAATGGGAATTGTTGTAACAGATAGTATAACCACAAGTTCACCTACAGATACTTATGCAACACATGATGCTGATTTAGGAAAAGGAGGATACCGCTCAGTACAAACATACGCAGACTTATTAGCAATACCAGAAGAAAGAAAAACGGATGGAATGCTATGTCATGTGGTAGAAGATAATAAGGATCATAGATTAGTATCAAATGGATGGGTAGCTCAAGGAGCGATAGTAGCAACCCCATGCATTAATATGGAGTTAACAGACTTAGTTTTATTTATGAGAAACGGAAATCTCATGAGTGCAACTATAGAGCAGTTCAAGTGTGTTATATCTTCAATTAATGCAGGTGGAGCAGTACCAATATGTGAGGCAAATGTTAGTGCTATGGATGGTGGGTTTTTAAATGAAACTCAGATATTAACTCTTGATGGTGGAGCAAGCAACCAAGTAATCGTTCAGTCAGTGGACGGTGGAACATTAATTTAAAGGAAATATTATGGCAACACAAATGAAACAAAGAAGAGATACTGCTGCAAACTGGGCGAGTGTTAATCCTGTATTAGCAGACGGAGAGATTGGTTACGAGAAAGTAACAGGTAAGTTTAAAATAGGTGATGGTGTTACAGCATGGAACTCTGCTCCGTACAATGCAATACTTCCTGCAGCAATAGGTGCTAATAGTGGTATCTGTCCTCTAGATGGTTCTGGTAAAGTTGATGCGTCATACCTTCCGAGTTATGTAGATGATGTTTTGGAATACGCTAATCTAGCGGCACTACCAGTAACAGGTGAAACAGGTAAAATGTATGTAACACTTGATGATGGTTTAATATACAGATGGAGTGGCACTATTTATATTAACATCGCTTCACAGCCTACAACTATAGATGGCGGAGGTGCTTAATGAGCACCTTGATGCAACAACGCAGAGACACCTCTGCGGCTTGGGCATCGGCTAATCCTATCCTACTCAATGGAGAGATAGGGTATGACACTGATGTAAAGAACTTCAAGATAGGTGATGGTGTTACTGCTTGGAATACCTTAGTATTCTATGCTGGAAGTGGTATAACTATAAATGACACAGTACCATCAATAAGTGAAGTATTTAGCTCACAGCACACGCAAGATTTACATAATGTACAAGCTATAGCAATTGCTAATCTTGCAACTGCTCAGGCTCAGATACTTAACGATGATACAACAGTTATCACTACAACTAATCAGCCGCTATCATTCAGTGTAAATATTGATAGTACAGATACAAATGTAATGACGCTGGACGCTACTAGTGACACTTTCACTTTTCTACAGAATGCTTCGTACAATTTTACTAGTGCTATTCAACTAGCCTCCAGTACAGGTCAAACTAGAACTATAACTTTTGAAGTGTTCAATACTTTAGATGATAGTGTACTAGCAACACAAACAGCTACTCTTGATGTAGCATCAGGTTCTGATATAGTCGTGAATACTGTAACACTTTTAACTATAGGCAAAAATGCGTTTCCAAATGCTCCCGTAACTGCAAGCATAAGAGTAAGAGCTAGCGGTACAGGATATACAGTAACAGGATTTACAAGCATATTAGCATCTAGTAGCTCTTATGATGTTTCAGCGGATGCAAGCGGTATAACTTTTACACCGGCAGGAAGTATTGAAGCTACTAATGTTCAGACTGCTATTCAAGAGATAGATAGTGAAAAAGTTTCAAAGATAGGTGCCGATGACATAGAGGTAACGCTCGCTACAAAAGGGGTAATCCTAAAAAGTCCAAACGGCACACGCTACAAAATCACAATTGCAGATGACGGTGCTCTCATCAGTACGGCGGTGTAAATGAATTACTATGTATACGAACACAGTTTTTCAAATGGTACTAATTATATAGGTAAGGGTAAAGGTAATAGGGCTTATCGATTTTCAAATGGAAGAAATACTCACTACCTTAGACTTCTTAAAAAATACGGGGAGCCTAAGGTGGTAATTTTAGTTGACAACATTTCAGAGCAGGACGCTCTTGCGAACGAAGTAGCGTTAATTAGCTTCTACAGGAGACATAATTGTCCTTTATGTAATATTACAAACGGAGGTGAAGGCGTTAGTGGGCATAAAATGTCTATAGAGCAAAAAGAAGCTAATAGTATCAGAGTGTCTGAGTATTATTCCAACCCCTCCAACAAAGAGTATGCAGCAATCAAAACAAAAGAAGCTATGCAAAGACCTGAAGTAAAAGAAAAACTACGAAATGGTGTTCAATTAGCTTATACCACTACAGATTTAGCTGATAGGTTATCTAAAATACATAAGGATAGGTATAAAGATAACCCAGAACTAGCAAAAGTACAATCTAGTAGAATGTATGGAAGCATATCAACGGATGAAACACGAGAGAAAACTTCTAAAAGCTTAAAAGAATATTATAGTGTACAAGAAAATAGAGATAAACTATCAAATAGTCAAAAGGAGGCTTGGGGTAATGAAGTGATTAGAGAAGTGAGAATAGCTGGGATTAGGAAGTATTATAGTGACCCACAAGCAGCAAAAAGATTATCTGAGCTACGTAAAGGGAAATCAAATACTAAAGAACACAATGATGCAATAAAAGAAGCACATAGGAACAAGTCCAAAAAATATATGCTACATAATGATATATTTGGGGTAGTAGAATTGGCTATTTATGAACTTATAGAAGGCTATGGTTTATCTAGAACTTCAGTATATAGGTTGCTAACTGGAAAGATTAGCTCGCATAAAGGGTGGACTTTAATTAATATACAAACAACAGGAGTATAAAGATGCCAAAGCATACAATAACAACAGACTTTAAGACAGTAGGTGGAGTATCTATCATAGGCAGTGGTGACATTGCTGTAGGAGGAGGAGGTGCGAGTAGCCCAATAATAACAACCCCTACAATCACAGAACCAACAACAGGTGCAATAGATTTCATAGGTACAGTTACTAAATCAGCCTACGCAACATCATCAAGTTACGCTGGTGCTTTAGACTTCGCACATTGGCAGTTAAGCTACACATCAGACTTTGCTATCATAGAACAAGAAAGTACAGTAGGAAACCTAACAACATGGACACCATCAGTAAGTTTACCACTCCAACTCTGTTATATAAGAGTAAAAGACGGAAGTGATGGACATAGAAGCGAATGGAGTCCTACAGTGAGTTTCACGACTCCAAACACTTATGTAGAAACCCCGACACTTACAGTAACAGGAGAGCCGTCAGATGTACCTAAGACTCCAACGCTTACAACAAGTGCATTCAGCGTAAATGGTGGCTCAGATACACATGCATCAACAGATTGGGAAGTTAGAAAAACAAGTGACAACTCTTTAGTATGGAGCAGTTATTTAAACACATCAAAAAAGCTTACAATTAAGGTACCTGCAGGTGTACTTTTAGTAAGTACAGCATACAAGTTTAGAGCAAGACACAATGGAACGACTTACGGTTCAAGCGGATGGGTAGAAGTTGCAGCCACAACGCTAAGTGCTTTTGCATACGACAACTACTTAGCAGTAGCACATGGCACAACTCCATTTATAACAATATATGGAAATGATGTTGACACTAGCACAAAACTCACTAACCCAGCAACATTGCCGCCAGATACTGGGCGAGGTGTAGCATTCAGCGCAGACGGTGTTTATATGGCAGTAGCACATAGCGCATCTCCATACATAACTATATATAAAAGAAGTGGAGATACATTTACAAAACTCACTAACCCAGCAACATTGCCGACAGGTATTGGGCGAGGTGTAGCCTTCAGCGCAGACGGTGTTTATATGGCAGTAGGACATGAGGTATCTCCGTTTATAACAATATATAAACGAAGTG
>SXGU01050029.1_pt1 | contig 11463 bp, 9 predicted proteins | sample 3174531 | NCBI WGS metagenome assembly SXGU01 (sample SAMN11356863, study PRJNA531348) | freshwater metagenome | isolation source: freshwater sample F1-140 | place: China: Fuxian Lake, Yuxi | collected 2017-12-25
GCCGCCGAAGCCGCCGCCGCCGCCGCCGAAGCCGCCGCGACCACCGCCGCCGCCGCCGAAGCCGCCGCCGCCCGTCCGAGGCGGCTTGTCGGCCGCTTCGTTGACCTTGATCGTCCGGCCGTCGAAGGACGAGCCGTCCATGCCCGAGATCGCCGCATCCGCCGCTTCGCCTTCCGCGAAGGTGACGAAGCCGAAGCCGCGGCTGCGACCCGTCTCACGATCCGTGATGACCTTGGCGTCCGTGACCTCGCCGAACCGTTCGAACCCCTGCTTCAGACCCGCATCGGTGGTATTCCAGCTGAGACCACCGACGAACAACTTCTTTGCCATGACTACCTGATCCTTGCGCCCCCCACGCTCCGGCGGACGCACGCGATGAAAACGGGCGGAGGGGCCCACCGGCACGCGGAGGCGCGAGACGGGTCGCTTGCGCTCGGGCGCTACGGCCAGCGATCGATGTTGGTGCAACCGACACCGATCGGGACGACGACGCCGCGTGCCTAAGGTGCAAGCGCGCGGCGTGCAAGACGTCAGCACCCGGTCATGAGATCCATGCCGTAGGCGCCGATGCCACACTCACCGATTCCGCGCACCGAGACGAGTTCGCCGGAGATGTGGTCTGGGAACACGTTGGCCACGACCGAGAGCTCGGTCATCTCAGGGTCCACGTAGGTTCCGAGGTTGTCGGCCGGAGCGATGTACGGCCCGTAGTAGAAGGAGTCGACGAGCGCGTCGACGGGGCCGGAAACGTGGGCGGAGACATCGAAGGCGCCGTCGTCGGTCCACAGGTGGCCGGAAATGCGGGCGGTCTGGTGGGAGGGGCCACAGGCCGTGGTGCCGTCGCCGCTTGGGATCACGTGGATGTCCTCGGCGTCGAGGACCTCGAGCGACAGGTGGATCGGGGTCTCGGTGCCGTCCGCGTAGACGAACGTGGCCTCGTGATCCCCGAGGAAGGGTCCGTAGACTTCGTTGGCGCTGAGGCCGGACAGCCCGGGCTCATCGGCCGTCAGCGGAGTGACCGTCTCGTCGCAGGGGTAGGTGTCGGCCGTGCTGTCGGCGGGCTTCGACGACTCCGGAACGTCCGTCGCCGGAAGGATGGTCTGAGACGAACAAGCGATCAGGAAAGCAAACATGGAGGTCCTCCGCGTCACGGTTGTTCATGAACCGTGCCAGCTCGACGCTCCGCTGACGGACGACGCGCGTATCCCAGCGCGTCGCGGATACCTGACGTGGGTGTCGCGGAGGAAGTCGATGGAGAACGGTGAAGCACACGCGGTGCATGGTCGGCCGATTCGGCCGCCGTGGCCCGGCGGTTTGGCCACGGCCGTCTTGGGTCTGGGCTGCTTTTGGGGTGCGGAGCGGAAGTTCTGGCAGACGCGCGGCGTGTTCACGACCGCCGTCGGGTACGCGGGCGGACTGACCGAGGCGCCCTCGTACCGACAGGTCTGTGGGGGCCGGACGGGGCACGTCGAGGTCGTCCTCGTAGTGTTCGACCCGACGGTGGTCACCTTCGAGACGCTGCTTAGGACGTTCTTTGAGGCCCATGACCCGACCCAGGGCAACCGCCAGGGCAACGACGTCGGGACGCAGCATCGGTCGATCATCCTCACCACCGACGAGGCCCAAGACCGCGAGGCGCGGGCGGTGCGCGCAATCTACGGCGAGCGTCTACGGGCCGCCGGCTACGGGCCTGTCACCACGGAGATCGCGCCGCTTGGTGCCTTCACTTACGCCGAGAAGGAGCACCAGCAGTACCTCCACAAGAACCCCGGCGGGTACTGCGGCCTGGGTGGAACGGGCGTTTCGTGTCCGCTCGGGGTCGACGGGAAGACCTGAGGTGACCAAGAACTCGGCTCCCGAGGACACGGGAGAACCCTGGAAGTCTTGGACAGCTCTTCTGCACTTCGCCGAAACTGCCACGGTACCTGTCAACAAGAGTGAAACACCGCGTTCGCGGTCCCTGTCTCTGGGATGACGAGGCCGACCGAACGCTTCAAGTGGACCGAAATTCCGGGAGCAAGTCAGCCGCCCGTCGGGGACTTTGGCGAGTGGTTCGGCAGGATCGGCGTCGACTGCGGTCCACGGGTTCCGGCCCGCGGCGTAGTCGAGACGGAGGTCCACGCCGATGCCCACCACCTCGAACAAGCCCCCGAGCGGCCATCTGCGCCAGGGTGAGCACGACCGAGCAGGACACCGGCATGCAGGTCGCTGGACTGCGCCAGGTGTGCGGCTGCGCTGACGTCACCTTGCGGCGCACGAGGGCGGGCGGGCCATCGGGTTAAGCCACGCAGTCCGGCCGACACAGGCCGTGTTCGCCTGATGGAGCCGACATGTTTCGCGTAGTGGTCTTGTCCGCTTGGTTGGCCTACGTCGCGAGCATCTTGTGGAAAATGAAGACCGACGACGCGTTCTTCGGCGCCTACTACGAAAGAAGCCGCCAAAATTGGTTCTGGCGGAAGGTGCTCGGCGAGAATCCGGCGCCTGAGGTCTTGCGGACCTACGCCGTCAGGCTTGGCGCTGCGACGTGGCTCCTCGTGTTGATTGCGGTGGTCGTTTCGGTCATGGCGGACTGACGCTGTCGACAGCCGTCGATCAGCGGCCGGTGGTTGTGAGGACGTCGGCCAGGAGCTTGCGCAGCGCGGGCAACAGATCGTTTTCGAACCACGGATTGCGGCGGACCCACAGCTGATTTCGGGGGCTGGGATGGGGCATCGGCACCACCCTGGGCCAGGTGGAGCGCCAGTCCTTGACGGACTCCGTGAGCGAATTCGCCCGGTTCGGCAGATGGTAGGCCTGGGCGTATTGGCCGATGACGATCGTGATTTCGATTCTTGGGAGATGCGCGAGGGCGCGGGCTCGCCAGGCCGGTGCACACTCGGGGCGAGGCGGCAGGTCTCCGCTCGCGCCCGTGCCGGGAAAGCAGAAACCCATGGGGAGGAGCGCGATCTTGGTCGGGTCGTAAAAGACGTCCTTGGAAATCCCCATCCAAGCGCGCAGGCGGTCTCCGCTGACGTCGTCAAACGGGACGCCGGAGGCGTGGACCTTTCGGCCTGGCGCCTGGCCCGCAATGAGCACGCGAGCGTCGGGGTGGAGTTGAACCACGGGCCGGACGCCGTGGGGGAGGTGGGGAGCGCAGATTGTGCAGGCGCGAATTTCGCGGGTCAGCGCGTCGACGGCGGCGGGGGTTGGGGGCGTCACGCCGGTCCGCGGCCGGGGTCGGTGTTTGCTGACTCCGCCGCCCGGGTCGGGGGGTGGGGATTCCAGCGGGCCATCGCGTGGGCGTCCACGAAAACGCCGTCGCGCAGCGCGTAGCCGCGGTGCGTGCCCTCGATCTGGAAACCGTGGCGTTCGTAGAGACGGATCGCTGCAAGGTTGTCGGTGTAGACCGTGAGCTCGATGCGCATCGCGCCCACCCAGCCGTCGGCGTAGTCGCACATCGCATTCATCATCGCCGTGCCGACGCCGCGGCGTTGGGCGCCCCGGGCAACCGAGATGCCAAGCGCCATCACGTGGCGCCGCCGCGCCGATGCGGCGGCGGGGTGGAGCAGGCTGGAACCGACGACCTCGCCGTCCAACTCGGCGGTCAGGGGGAGATCGAGCTTCCCGGGCGCCGTCGACTCCGCCAGTGGTCCACCGAGGAAAACGGCATCTGGAGCAGTTGGCCATAGACGGCGGGGTCGGCCATGAGCTTCGCGTAGGCGGCGGCGTCGTCTGGGGTCGAACGGCGCAAGGTGAGGGCCATGGGTCCGAACTCCATGGGCCGCTATCCCGTCGGTAAGCTGTGAACGTCGGTCGCCCTTCTGCGCGTGCGGTGCTCGACGCCGCCGCCGCCTGCATCATCGTCGAGCCAGCGATGGGCCATTGGGAAGCTGTCGGCCGCGGTTTCTGAACATGGTCATGGCTCGTCACGCCGCCGGCGATCTGGGCTGTCCGACCGCCTTCGTGCGCTTAGGGGGGCGCCCCCGTGGAGGCGCAGTGGCGGCGTGGATCGTGGGACTTTGGGTCGGGTGCGGCGGCGGCGACGCCGGCCCCGCCGCTGCGCCCCCCGTCCCCGTCGAGTTCGTGACGGTCGCGCCGTCGTCCCACGCCTCCGTGTTGCGTGCCACCGGCGCCGTGGAGGCCCTCCGCTCCGTGGACGTGCGCCCCGAGGCGTCGGGCCAAGTCGTCGAGGTTCGGTTCAGCGACGGGGCGACCGTCGCCGCCGGCGACGCGCTCGTCGTGCTCCGGGACGCCGACGCCCGGGCCACGCTCGCCGAAGCGACCGCGCGGCGCGAGTTGTCGCGTCTCGAGCTCGAACGGGCCGAGGCCCTGCGCCAGAAGGAAGACGTGTCCCAGGCGGACCTCGACCGCGCCCGCGCCGAGTACGCCCTTTCCGAGGCCGCTGTCGCCCGTGCAGACGAGATGGTCCGGCGCACGGTCGTCGTGGCCCCCTTCGGCGGCGTCACGGGCCGTCGCGAAGTCGAGGTCGGGACCGTGGTCGATCCCGGTCGGCGCATCACGCGCGTCGAAGCGATGGACCCGCTCACGGTCGACGTCGCCCTGCCGGAACGCGCCGTCGCTTCCATTCGGCGGGACCAGGTTGCGCGGGTGTCCGTGGGTTCGATGGGTCGCGAGGCCGAAGGGCGCGTGTCCTACATCTCACCGCGCGTCGACGCCGGCAGCCGCACGGTCGACGTCCGAATCCTGCTCGACAACGGCGACAGTTCCTTGCGCCCCGGCCTGAGCGCCGACGTGAGTATCGAGGTCGGCCGCGCCGAAGACGCGTTGTTCGTCCCGACCGAGGCGGTGGTTCCCGGCGCGTTGGGCGCGTCGGTGTGGCGCGTGGCGGACGGCGACGTCGCCGAACTCGTGCGCGTGGAGACAGGGGCTCGGGAAGCGGACCGGGTCGTCGTCACTTCGGGTCTGCAGGCCGGGGACCGCGTCGTCGTCGTCGGCATCGCGCGGCTCCGGCCGGGCGCCTCGATCGCGCCTACCGAGCGAGCGCCTTGACCCACTGGACGGAGCTGTTCGTCCGGCGGCCCGTCTTGGCGACGGTGGTTTCGCTCATGCTCGTGGTGTTCGGGCTGGGCTCGGGCACTCGGCTCGGCGTTCGCGAGACGCCGGACATCGCGAGCCCAACCGTGTCCGTGTCCACCTTCTGGCCCGGCGCGGACCCGGCCATCGTCGAATCCGACGTCACGGAGATCCTGGAGCGGCAGCTCAATGGCGTGGAAGGGGTGCGCACCCTGACAAGCACGAGCTCGGAGCAAAGCTCCTCGATTTCGATCGAGTTCGACCTCGACCGCGATCTGGAGGAGGCCGCCAACGACGTGCGGGCGAGGGTGGCCCGGGCCCGGCGCGACCTGCCCCAGGATGCTGAAGAGCCCGTCGTGGAGAAAGCCGACGCGAACGCGCAGCCCGTGATGTTTCTGAGGTTGACGGCGCCGGGCGCCGACTTGCTTGCGATCACGGAGGTGGGCGAGACGCTCGTCCGCGAACGCCTCGAGAACGTGCCGGGCGTCAGCGCCGTCGAGTTGTTTGGCGCCAAGCGCTACGCGATGCGGATCGAGCTCGACCCCGTTGCGATGTCCGCACGCGGCCTCACGCTGAGCGATGTCGAGGGCGCGCTGTGGGCGGGCAACGTCGACCGGCCCGCCGGTCGGGTGGAGGGGGAGGCCACACAGCTGACGGTACAATTCCGTGCGGGCCTCAAGACGGTCGAGGATTTCGAAGGCCTCGTCCTGCGCGGCGACCCCCAGCGGCTGGTCCGTCTGCGCGACGTCGCAACGGTGCGCGTCGGCGCCGAAAACGAACGGTCGGCTGCACGTGCCGACGGCGTTCCGGCGATTTCGGTCGCGATCGTTCCCCAGGCCGACGCCAATGTCGTTGCCGTGAGCGACGAAGTGCGCCGCCGGATCCCCGGCATCGTCGCCGACCTGCCCCCAGGGATGACGATGGAGGCCGTCTACGACCGCGGCGACACCGTTCGGACGTCGCTGCACGACGTGGAGATGACGCTCATCCTCGCCTTCGTCCTCGTCGTTCTCGTGACGTGGGCCTTCCTGCGCGACGTGCGCGCGACGCTCGTCCCGGCCGTCGCCATCCCCGTGTCGCTCATCGGGACCTTGGCCTTCATGGGGCTCGCCGGCTTCACGATCAACGTCTTCACGCTGTTCGGTCTCGTCCTCGCGATCGGCATCGTCGTGGACGACGCGATCGTCGTGCTCGAAAACGTCGTTCGCCACATCGACGAAGGGCGTACGGTGCGCGAAGCGACCCTGCTTGGGACGCGCGAAATCGCCGGCGCCGTCGTGTCGACGACCCTTGCCCTCGCGGCGGTGTTCGTGCCCGTCGTGTTCACGGGCGGGACGACCGGGCGCCTGTTTGTCGAATTCGGGATGACGGTCGCGGTGGCCGTCCTGCTCAGCGGCGTCGTGGCGCTCACGCTGACGCCGATGTTGTGCGACCGTCTGCTGACCGAGCGGTCCGTCACCGACGCGCCCGCGCCCTCCCGAACGGGTTGGATCGACGCGTTCCTGACGCGCCCGCGCCGGGTCGTGCCGATCCTCGTGGTCGCGGTGTTGGGTCTCGTCTTGGGCGCGAACGGGCTGGCCCGCGAGTTCTTCCCCATCGAAGACCGCAACATGTTCATCCTTCGCACCGTCGCCCCCGAAGGCACGAGTTTCGCCTGGACGGATGCGCGGATGCGCGAGGTGGAGGAGCTCCTCACGCCTCTCGTTCCCGAGCGGCGGATCGTGCTCACGCGGGTCGCGATGGGGCCGGGTTCCGTCGTCTCCTCGACGAATCACGGGATGTTCATGTTCCCGTTGGTGCCCGCGGCCGAGCGCGACCGCAGCCAGATGGACATCGTGGCGTCGTTGCGGCCGACGCTGGGCCAGATTTCCGCGTTCCGGGTGATTCCGATTCAGTTTCCGACGGTGGGGCGCGGCTTCACGACGCCCGTCCAATTCGTCCTGCAGCACCCGGACTTCGCTGCACTCTCCGAGGCCTTGCCGCGCTTCCTCGCCGCCGCCCGCAAGCTGGAAGGGCTGACGGCGGTCAACGAAGACCTCAAACTCGATCGACCCGAGTTGCGGGTCCGGGTGGACCGCGTCCGCGCCGCGGAAATGGGGATTTCGCTGCGCGACATCGCGCGGTCGATGCAGGTGCTCACGAATGGCGTGGCCGTGTCCACCTACCAGCGCGGCGTCCGCCAATACGACGTCATGTTGGGGATGGAGCCGGGCCAACGGGACGAACCCGACGACCTGGCCCAGATTGCGCTTCGAGCCCGCAACGGGCGCATGATTCCGCTTTCCAACCTCGTCACGTTCGAGGAGGGGGCAGGTGCTGCGGCGCGTTTCCACTTCGACCGCTCGCCCTCGGCCACGATTTCGGCGAATCTCGACGGCTGGACCCAAGGCGAAGCGATCGCCGCCCTTCGCCAGGTCGCCGACGAGGTCCTGTCGCCGGACTTTCGAACCGCCCTTGCGGGCGAGTCGCGCGAATTCGAGGACGCGAACCGCTCCCTTGCCGCAGTGTTCGGCTTCGCAATCCTGCTCGTCTACTTGCTGCTCGCCGTCCAGTTCGACTCCTTCGTCGCGCCCGTCGCCGTGCTCAGCACCGTTCCCCTGGCGCTCTTCGGCGCATTCGCCGGCTTGTGGGCGATGGGGCAGCCTTTGTCCTTCTTCGCCCAGGTCGGCCTCGTCCTGCTCATCGGGTTGGCGACCAAAAACGGGATCTTGATTGTAGAAGTCGCGCGGCAGCGCACCCTGGAGGGAATGGACCCCTGGGAAGCGGCGACCGAGGCCGCCCATCTGCGTTTCCGGCCGATTCTGATGACGTCGCTGGCGACGATCAGTGGGGCAATTCCCATCATGATGGGGATGTCGGGTTCGAGCCGGACGGCGCTCGGGACGGTCGTTGTCGCCGGCATGTTGGGGGCGACGTTCTTGTCCGTCGTCGTCACGCCGGTCGTGTTTGCCGCGACGGCGTCGATCCGGTGGCCCCGTTGGGGCGCCGCCGCCGTCCTCCTGTTGCTGTTGCCCTTCGCGGCCCGCGCCGAAGAGCCGCTGACGCTCGCGAATGCGCTCGAGCAGGCGATGAGCAAGGGCACGGCGCTGCGCGAAGTCCGGTTGGGCGTGGAGGGCAGCGACGCCGGCCTGGCGCAGGTCCGGGCCGGGTTGCTGCCAAGCGGTTCGGCTTCGGCTGGCCTCACCTGGTCGGATCCTCTGGACGGGGGTTCCGTCGACGGCACCTGGTCGTCGAATGCGTCTGCGCGCGTGGACGTGCCGCTCATCGACTTCGGCGGCATCGCCGGCCTTCGGTCGGCCGTTCGCGGCAACCGGGAGGTGCACGCCCGCTACGAGGCCGCCGTCGAGCACACGTTGGCCGACGTCGCGAGCCGCTACGTGGGCCTGCAGCAAGCGCGCGAATCGGTCGCGGAGGCGCGTACGCAGCGGGCCGCCGCCGTCCGCCTTGCGGACCTCGCCGGCGACCGCGTCATGGTCGGGGCCGCGCCCGCCATCGACCGGACGCGCGCCGAGTTGGCCGCGCGCCGCTCGGACTTCGCCGTGCTCGCCGCGGGAACGCGCGCCGAAGCCGCCCGCCTGGCCCTCGCGGAAGCCCTTGGCGGCGAGCTGACGGCGCCGCTTGTGCTCGCGGAGGCCGGCCCGCTCGTCGACCCCGACGCCATCCCCGACAATTTGGCCAGCGCGACGACCGCGGCGCTGCAATTGCACCCAGGTTTGGCCGCGCTTCGGGAGCAGGTGGCTGCGGTTCGGGCCGCGCGAAGCGCCGAACATCTCGACTTGCTGCCTGGCCTCGACGGCTACGGGCAAGTTGGCGCGTCGGGCGGCCTGTCGGGCCCCGTGGTGCCGTCGCTCTCGGCCGGGGTGAGCACGTCGGTGACGCTGTTCTCAGGCGGTTCGCGCTCGGCCTCCCTTCGCGGGTCGCGCGTCGCGGTGGAGGCCGCCGAATTGGCGCTGTTGACGGAAGAGAGGCGCGTGGAGACGGCGCTCCGCGTCGGCCTCCGCGTGTTGCGCGACGCCGCGGATGGGCTCGTCGTCGCCGACGCCGTCTACGCGCTGGCCGAGGACGAGGTGAAGCGCGCCGAGGAGCGGTACCGCGCCGGCGCAACGAGCAACTTCGAGGTCATCCAGGCGCAGGCGGATCGCGCTGGCGCGGCGTCCGCACGAATCGAAGCGCTCGGCGGCTTCAACCTCGCCGTCGTCCGTTGGTACGCGGCCCAAGGGCGCCTTCGCGAGTTCATGAACGGCAGCCGCTGACGGCTACGGGCGTCGGATTGCTTTGCACCTTGGACGGCTGGACCGCGACCAGGGCATAGACGACCATGATGTTCTGGCTCGCGTCCGCGGCCATTGCTGGAAGTCTGCGCGAACGTGGGTCCGGCATCCCGCTGTCGTGCCCGACGTGGGTGGATGGCGTGGCCGTCGACGTGCGCGAAGACGGCGCGTTCGACCTTCCTGCGGGGTCGCCGACGGTGCTGGTCCGTTGCCCGGATCGGCCGGCCCACGAAGGGGTTCCCGACGACGACGGCACGGTCTGGGTCGACGCGATCCCGGCGACCGAAGTCGTCGTGTACGGCGAGGCCGTGGCCGGCCAGCGCAGTGCTGCGGAATTGAACCGGGTGGCTGGCAGCTTCGGCGACCCCGTCCGCGCCATGGCCTCGCTGCCAGGTGTGGCCCGGCCGGTGACGCTCGAAGGGGCCATCGCGCTGCGGGGCGCCGAGGGGCACCACACGGCCTGGCGTATCGACGGCGTCGAGGTCCCCGCCCTCTTTCATTGGGGTCTCGGTCGGAGCATCGTGGACCCCGCCGACGTGGAGCACGTCACGCTCGTTCCTGCGCCGACGTCCGCTGTGGACGGTGCGGGCCTCGGCGGGCACCTCGACGTCGTCCGCCGCGGGGTCGAGGCCCCGGGCCTTCACGGGGTCGTCGGCATCGACCCGCTCGACGCGGGGGGGACGCTTCACGTCGCCCTTGGGGAGTGGGACCTCGACCTTGGTGGCCGCTACGGCTGGTTGGGCGCCGTCGTGGCCGGTGGAGCCCTTGGCCTCGGTGCCATCCGGGGGCTGGAGGCGTCCGAAATAGGCTGGAGCTACCTCGGCTATGGCGACGGGTCGCTGCGGCTGGGGCGGGATGTCGGCCCCGGGCGCGTGCGCTTCGATTTGCTCGGGGCCGACGACACTCTGCGCGTGGTCGAACCCGGCGAAGGCCCGGACGACGACTTGCCCTTCGACCCGACGCGGCCCCTGGCGCGGAGGTTCGTCCAAGGCGTCGTCCGATGGGACCAGCCGCACGCCCACAGCCACATCGCGGCGACCTTCGACCACGCGTCGAGCAGCCTCGATGGCGCGGGCCTGCTCGCGGACCTGCCGGAGAAAGGGGAGGTATCTGGACAGTCGGTGTCAGCCGTCCGCCGCGATCGGTGGGGGCCGGTGACGACCTCGGCGGACGCGTCGATTCGGCCGGTTTCGAGCGCGTCTTGGCAGGATTTGACGGCCGGCGAGCAGACGGACCAAATCGTCCGATCGCGCGCGGGTGCAGGGGCCGAGGTCGCGTGGAAGGGGACCGGCTGGCGGCTCGATCCGGGTGTGCGCGTCGACGTCTTTGGCGACCCCAGCGGGGTCGTCGCCGTCCCCCAGCCTCGGGCCCGGCTCGAATTGCAACCGGCGCCGCGGTGGACGGCGCGTTGGGCGGTGGGCCGCGACGCGGAACCCGCGCCGGACGCGGCTGTGAGCGCCGTCCTCGGCGACCCTGCGCTGGGCCCTGAACGCGCCTGGTCGACGGTCGGCGGGGTGGGGTACCACGCCCCGGCGGGCGCCTCGTGGTCGCTCGACGGGTGGGCGACCCACTTCGAGGCCATCGCGGCCGAGCGCGCCAAGGTCGAGGTCGTTCTCGCCGACCCCGATGCCGGCTTTGCGTCGTTGCAAGCGCTTCCGTCGACGACCCTGGCGGTGGGTCGGTCGGCCGGGGTGGATCTGACGGTCCGCGCGCGCCCTCGCGGGCCCTGGTTTGGGTGGGCGAGCCTGACGTTGGCACGCAGCTTCCGGATCGTCGACGGCGCGTCCTTCCCCGCGGACCAGGACGAGCCCGTTTCCTTTGTCGCGGTTGGCGGCGGGCGGGCGCCGGCCAAGATCGACGTGTCGGGCCGCGTCCGCGTCGGGAGCGGCCACCCGCACACGCCGCTGACGCCGGTCTACGACGCCTGGTCCGACGCGATCGACGGCCTGCCCGGGCCCACGAACAGCGCGCGGTTGCCCCCATTCTTCCAACTCGACGTGCGCGCGGAGCGGACATTTGTTGGACGTCGGTCGACGACGACGGCCTACCTCGACGTCGTCAACGTGCTCGGCATCCGCAACCCCTTGCTCGCGACCTACGACGCGACCTACACGCGGGTCGTGCCCGTTGTGTGGATTCCCATCGTTCCGGTCGTGGGCGTCCGTGTCGCCTACTGAGC
>SXGU01256918.1_pt1 | contig 11463 bp, 10 predicted proteins | sample 3174531 | NCBI WGS metagenome assembly SXGU01 (sample SAMN11356863, study PRJNA531348) | freshwater metagenome | isolation source: freshwater sample F1-140 | place: China: Fuxian Lake, Yuxi | collected 2017-12-25
GCGACAGCTTCAACCGCGCCTCCAACTCGGCGATGCGCCGGTCCTGCACCACAATGTGGGCCAGCAACAGGCGGATGATGACTTGAGCTTCCGCAGGCTGACGAGCGATCATCTCTTCCGTGATTCCCAGCGACATGCTCTCTCTGTCGCGAAAATCTCGAATTCACACCAGACCATTTTCAACAACTCATCGCCCCGGATCGTGAAGGCTTACCGGAAGACGAATCAGCAATCAACATCCTATTTCAGGATCTGGCAAACCCTCTTATTCTAGTTTAGCGTCTCACGTCGATGAACGCTCGCATATCCTCGAACGGACGTGTTGTTCATGCAACGGATTCACCGAACGTAAAGGTCGAGCAGCCATCCATTATTCCGTTGATGATTTCGTGGGAGATGATCGTGATCACAAACCATTGGAAATGGTGTGCGTGGAGCGGTGGCGTTGTGGCACTGATCGTGAGTTGCGCCGCTGGCTGCGAGTACCCCAGCAACGAATTTGTCGCCATGAACGAGCAAATTCCGTCGGCGCAAGTTGCGGAACTGCGCGGGCCTTTTGTCTCGGCGGATCTCGTCGTTGATCGCGACACGAATAGCACCCTGCTTGTCACTTGCTCAAAAGACGCGGTCATCCGTGTTTTTGATATGAAGGGTCACGAGCAAAGGCAGTGGAAAATCGATTCTTCAATTGGCCAAGTCCTCTTATTCACGGTTTCGACGCGAACCGATGCCTACGCAGCGTTGGACCACAACGGTGAAGTCGTTTTTGGACGGCTGAGTCAAGCAAAGACCATTGCGCGTGGTAAAGCGAAGATTCAATATCCTCGTCTCGCATTTTCGCACGATGGGAAGTGGCTGGCCGCTGTCGGAACTGATGTGGGGCAGGTTTGGCAGACCGCTGACATGTCCGAGTGTCCTGAGTTTCTTCGGGAGGACGGCGTCTCTAGGCGTGTCCAAGAAACCTTGGCATTTTTCAAAGAAGGCGACGACGCTAGGTTTGCGACAGCCGGGTTTCCGAACGACTTCATTGACCTCTTGGCTCTGCCATCGGGAACGGTCGTTCGGACGCTGCGTGGCAACGAACGATCCGACAAAAGATTCGAGGATCTTGTAACCACCCCCGACTCCCGATTCTTGGTTGCGGTGACGACCGCGTCTCTTCACCTGGCGGTTTGGGACATTGCGACCGGCGAAATCGTCGCACGGCCAAAGGCGTTTCCAACCGGCATCGGCAACCGATTGAAAGTTTCCGAAGACGGAAAAACATTGGTCTGTTCTCAATTCCTTCATAGCTCGATAAGCCGCGCCGGATTTCGAGTCTACCGAGTCAATGGCTGGACTGAGGCCGGTTGGGTCGAGGTCAAGGACGACGCGCCAAAGAGTGAATGGGAAAACCTGAAGATTCTCAATCTGTCGATCGATTCGAACGGATCGACTGTCGCCACTCTTCATGGAGCGGGTCAGGTTCGCCTCTGGCAGGTGCCAACCAAGTGAGACGCGCCGTCATTGCATCATGACGGCGCGGCGGATCGCTCGCAGGCAGCCAGCGGTGACTTGGCGCAGGAAGTGGATGTCGAGCGTGTCGATGGTGTCGCTGCCTCGGTGATAGTGCGGGTTGCGCAGGAAGCTGGTGTCGGTGATCATCACGGCCGGAAAGCCGGCGTCCCAGAACGGACTGTGATCGCTCAGCCGAGTCGCTTGCAGCAGGTTGCCGTTCTCCGGGACTTGCAGCGTTTCGGTCGGCAAGTCGGCGATCTCTTTCAAGCCATCGCGAAAGAGTTCGATCAGCGCGGTCGAGTTCTGATTGCCGATCACGGCGATGAAGTTGCCCGTCGTCGGGTACTTGCCGACCAGCGGTTTGGGGAGCATCTGCGTGTGTGGACGTTGATCGCAGTAGCCGATCATCTCCAGCGCGACCATGCCGAGCAGTCGCTCTGGTCGTGAAAGCCATAAGCGTGCGTGCTCGGCTCCGCCCAACATCCCCTCTTCTTCGAGATCGGTGACAACCAGTTCAACCTCTGCACCATGTGACGGTCGCCAGTCCGGCCAGCAGCGGGCGATTTCCAACAGCCCGGCTACTCCGCTGGCATTGTCGTCGGCTCCGGGAGTTTCGAATCGCGAATCGAGATGCGCGGCGACGCACAGCCAGGACTTCGCGTGGGATGACGCTGGCAAGGTCGCGATCAACTGGATGCCGGTCAGTCGGTCGCCGATGCCGTTCACCGCTTCAAACTCGTGGCGGCGGACGTGCCAGCCAAATTGCTGAAGCTGATCGGTCACGTAGGTCCGCAGCGATTCCAGCTCCGCGCTGCCGTTGGGACGCGGACGCACGATCGCGGTCAGATGCTGTCGCAAGCGGTCTGCTTCGATGTCGGTCATGACTTCTTCTGAGTCTTTTTCTTCGGTTCAGAAAGTTGCATCAGGTAGAGAAAGTCCTGATCGTTGCGGATCGAGTCGAAGTCGGTTTCGCTCGGCACGCGATGGCGGTAGGAACTATCCATGCGAATGGCTCGGCCCAGCCAGGAGAGAGCTTCTTCTTTTTCTCCCGCCAGCGCGTAGTAGCAGGCGAGGTTGTAGAGCACGACAGCGGTCTTCGGGGCTTCGCGATAGGCGGCCTTCATGGCTTCGATGGCTTTGTCCAACCGGCCAATCCGTTTGAAACACCATGCCATGCTCATCCGCAATTCGACATGGTTTCCCTCGTCCGTCGGGACTCGCTCGAAGTGTTTGAGCGCTCGCTCGTAGTCCTCTTTCTGCCGATAGACCTCGCCACGCAATTGCTCAACAGCGGGAGGGATGGAATCGGCGTCGGCGAAGATCCCCAATCGCCGCAGCGCGGCGTCGGGCAGTTCGAGCACCAAGTAGCCTTGCGCCGCTTCGATCGCGCGTTGCTTTTGGATGTCGGAGAGGTCGGACATTGTGAGATCTTCTTCCGTAGTTCGGACACCTACGTCCGAACTGCTGCCCGGACGTAGGCGTCCGGGCTACGATTCGCGACGTTGGGCTACGCAACGTTTGGCACCGCGACGTTTAGTTCGCCGGCCAGCTTCACGAGCGCTTGCCAGTTGCCGTCGTCGAGTGGGATGCCCTTTGCGGTTCGATCGGCGAGGACGCGGCGTTCGGGATCGCCCGGCAGCGTGACCTCTTTGACGCCGTCGATCAGTGGCACGCTGCGGACGAATTCCTCCAGGCCGGTGACTTGCTGGAACAAGTGCTCGACACCGCAGAACAGTTTCGGGTCGATGACGATGAAGATCGCCTCGTTGCCCAGGGGCGGCGGCGGATTCGGGCCGACGCACGGGCCTCCCGACAGACCGCCGCAAAACATCTCGATCAGGAACGAGAGACCGAATCCTTTGTAAGCCTGATCGCCCCCCATCGGCAGGATCGTGCCGGGCGGGTCACCATACAGAGCGGCGGGATTCGTCGTCGGCTTGCCGTCCGGATCGAGCACCCAACCCAGCGGGATCGGTTGACCGGCGATGTGTTTGACTCGGACCTTGCCTTCGGCCGTCGCACTGGTGCCGAAGTCGAGCACGAATGGATCGCCGTTCGCGCGGGGCATTCCCATGCACAACGGGTTGGTGCCGAGTCTCGGCCGTTTGCCACCGACGGGTGCGACGCGCGGCGCGCCGCCGTGCGTGTTGGCCACGATGATCGACGCCATTTGCTTCGCGGCCGCCATCTCGGCGTATTCGCCCAAGCGTCCGATGTGTGCCGACTGGCGCAGTGCGCCACAGGCGATACCGGTCGTCGCCGCTTTCGCGATCAGACGGTTGGTCAGATCGCGAGCGAGCACTTGTCCGAAGCCCCAATCGCCATCGACCACGAGCACGCTGGGGGTTTCGCGAAGAATCGTCAGCCTCGCGCCAGCGTGCAGTCGGCCGCTCTTCACATTCGCCAAATAGAATGGAATCCGCATGACGCCGTGCGAGTCATGTCCGCGCAAGTTCGCCCCAACGAGACTATCGGCAACGATCGCGGATTCCTCGGCGTCGGCCCCTCCTTTGGCAAGCAATTGACTAGCGAACTCAATCAAGGTGGCAGAGACGATGACGGGCACGGTGAGGCTCCTTCAAAGTTGGTTAAACAAAACACCTGGTGAGCCGGAGGGCGTCAGCCCCCCGGACGATCGCGATCACAAATGTACGGGGGCAGACGCCCTCCGGCTCGGCTAAGTGCATTTCAATTGGCAAAGTCGGCAAAGTTTCCGTGAGGCTCAGCGTCTGACTTAACAACTGTTTTTGCAGTCCGTTTCAGATCGCTGAATCGGGGCGGCATCGTAGCGATTTTGTTTGCGATGCGGATTCATCGCGGCGTGAAAATTTCCGACGAGACCGGTTCGTCCGCTGAGTCGCATCGTGCGGAGCAAGCCTGTGTTGTCGGTTGCTCGGCGACACGCTGATGGATCGCAGGTTCGCGGCGTCAACGCCGATACCCACTCGGCTTCCTGTGGGAGAACTCCGAATGAGCGACATTGTGCCGGGCATCCGCAACCTCGACGACCTGCTGTCGTTCGTGCGCACAAAGCTTTGCGAAAAGGAAAACTTGCTCTTGGAGCAGTCCAAGCTGCGGCAAGCTCCGCTGATCAAGCAGGGCAAGCTCTGCGGGTATCAGTTCTCGGTTCAGGGTCCAAGACAAGTCCGCCTGGGGGCCGTGTGGGCGAGCGACCATAACGACATTTACTTCTACGACACGCGCGGCAACCGTTACCACAAAGTGCATCTGCCCGAACAAATTACCCTGCCGGAGCAAACGGCTGCGTCGGCATAACTGACCGCACACTCGCGCTCGACGTTCCGTCAGGAATGCGAGCCGAACCGACCGCGGGTCTGGTGGCGTTCACCCTCGAGTTTCGACTCGAACGGCTCAGCCATGAGACCCGCGGTTCGGGTTGTTCGTGCTGCAGCGCTCGTAGTGACCCCATTGATGGGGTCGATCACGCAATACGACCACATCAATGGGGTCACTACGAGCGATCAATCCCCTGTCACCACCTCAATCGTCGCCGGCTGGCAGTACGGACACAGCGTGCTGTAGATGATGCGATGACAGCGCGGGCACTCATGCGGGCCCAGGCTGAGCGGTTGCGGCTGCAATCGCTTGTAGGTCAGAAACGCGAACAAGACCGCGATCATTACGACCAAGATCCAACCAGGGTCGCCCAGCCGATTGATCGATTCGTAAGAGAGGGCCGCCGCGCATACGATGTAGATGGCCAAAGTCTCGGCGAAGTTGCGTCGTGACATCAAAGCTTTGTTGGCCTGGTTCAACTCTTCTGAGACCTCTTCTTGAATGAGCGCCTGGCGTTCCTTGCGGACGGATTCCGCTTCGGAAGCTCCCACGGCTTTCAACAGGCGTTCGACGCTATCGAGGATGCGGTATGTGTCCTCGAAATTGAACTGTTGCTGATGAGCCCAACGATTCCGGTACTCGCGAAGTTCGCTGACCAGACTCCGTTCGAGATGCCCCAGCTTGAGTCGAAAGACGCCGTTCCACTGGTCCCACATCACAGTCAGCAACGAGTGAGTGTCCCAGCGAATCGTCTCCCCTTTCGTGATCGCGATGCCGCGATCGTCTCGAAAGCTGCCGCGGGCCGCGTCTTTCCAATTGTCGCGATAGCACGCTTGCAACTCGCGCTCGATAAACGGCGACACCCCTTTGGCCAGCAAGTCCAAGGCTCGATTGATACGGTCTTGATGGCTAGGCATGACACTTTGCTGGGGCGATCGGAGGGGCGGGTGAACGAGGGCGAAGTATTTCAGCGAAACGCGATGATCTTGTCTACGCCGATGCGCAGAACTCAATTCGATTGGTTCTTGCGAAAAACTCCAGCCGAACACAGGTGATTCCCGGCAATCCAAACCGTTCCTCCCAATAGCCCCATCAGCAAGTCCAACAGAGTGTCCGCCAAGCCGGGTTGTGTAAGCGTTCCAAACTGCCGGTCGGCGATGAATTCGGCGAACTCCCAAACGACGGCGGCCAAGCTGGTCAGCCCCAGAATCAACGGCAGAAACACCACGGCGGACGGCTCGCCCAACAACTTCAACGAAGCGGCGGTGCGGTAACTGATTCCGAAGAAGTGCGCGATCGCGACTCCGCCGATGAAGTGCATCGGGATGTCGAAATTGGGGAAGTGCTCGTAGATGTCAAAGCCGAAAAGCGCGACGAGATGAACGCTGAAAACCAGCACCGGAGCCCACGCGGCGCGACGCAACGACGTGATCCCCCAGGTCAACCAGGCGGCCATTGAATTCCCTTCTTCCAAGTAGGGACTCTGTCCCGACCGGGCTGGGTCGGGACAGAGTCCCAACCATCTTTGCGATTTTAACGCGATGAGAATAGGTTGCTGACCGTTTGAGGACACCACACTCCAGCAGGAGATTTGTGATGCGAACGGTCTTGGCGTGCCTGGGTGCGGTGGCTCTGTTGCTGGTGGCCGCCGCGTTCGCTCCTGAACCATCATGCCGAGTGACTTTGCTGCTGACCGACGCCAACTCGGGAAAGCCAGTTGCCGGAGTCGCTCGATTCACTCACGCCACTGACGGCAAGTCCGTCGTGCTGACGACGAAAGGAATCGACTCGCGCGGCTGGGGCTTGCTGCAAAAGCAGCCGGGGATCGAGGAGTGGTTTGTCGTCCCGCAATCGGTGACCGTCGATCTGCCGCGAGGTGCCGTCCGCATCGAAGCGATCTCCGGCCTCGAAACAGAAACCGCCACGGCCGAGTTGGATCTCAGCAACGGCCAACCGCGCGAAGTCACGATCCCGCTGAAGCGACTTATCTGGCAGAGCGATCGTGGCTGGCGTTCGGCGAACACTCATCTGCACTTGATGAAGATCACGCGTGAAGAGTCCGATCGCTACTTGAGAGACTTCCCAGCGGCAGACGGGTTGGACGTGCTGTTCGTCTCGCACTTAAAGCGAGCGGGGGCGGATCAGGACTACATCACAAATCAGTATCCGACCGGCCGACTCAAGTTCTTGGAGACTCGCGGCGTGCTGATCTCCAACGGCGAAGAGCATCGGCACAACTTCGGTGCCGGCGGCGAGGGCTATGGCCACGTCATGTTGCTGGGACTGAAAGAACTCGTGCAGCCGGTCAGCATCGGAGCCGGCATCGCCAAGATGCCGCCCGACTCGCCGCCGATCGCTCTGGGCTTGGAGAACGCTCATCAGCAAGACGGCACGGCCATCTGGTGCCACAATAACTGGGGCTTTGAAGACGTTCCCAATTGGTTGGCCGGTCGGCTGGATGCTCAAAACATTTTCGACGGCGGCAGCCACGGCGGTTATGCCGACAGCTTCTATCACTACTTGAACGCCGGCTTGAAGGTGCCGTTCTCGACCGGCACCGATTGGTTTATGGACGACTTCGCTCGCGTGTATGCCGAGGTCAATGGGGAACTCACTCCCGAATCCTGGCTGGCCGCGCTGCGAGCCGGCCGCTCGTTCATCACCAACGGCCCGCTGTTGGAACTGAAGGTCAGCAATGTCCGGGTCGGCGACACGCTGGACTTGTCGCAGTCCGGCGAAGTCACCGTCACGGCGAGCGCGATCGGCCGAGGCAACTTTGAAGTGCTGGAGATCGTTCAGAACGGCCAAGTCGTCGCCAGCGAATCGTCCAAGTTGGTCCACGGACATTTCGAGGCCACACTGCGCAAACCGATCAACATCGCGGAACCGGGTTGGCTCGCGGCACGCATCACGACTGCAAACAAGAACGAATACGGTCGCACGCTCTTCGGACACACGTCGGCTGTGTATGTGACGCTGCAAGGCCGCTCGATTCGCCGCGCCGCCGACGTTGCCTGGCTGCGTCACGAGGTTGAGACCGCTCGCGCCACCATCGTCGAAAAGGCTCAGTTCGACACGGCCGAGCAGCGCCAGAAGGTGCTGGGGTTGTACGATCAATCGCTCAAGATGCTGGCTGAGTAGATTTGGTGAATAGCCAGTGGCTAAGAAGTGTGCTGCTGCTGAAGAATTCCGTGTCTAATCCCCAACCGTTCCTCCAGCGAATGAGTTGGCATTAACCGAGGAGGCACGCAACATGGCTGATCGCGAAACAAGTTCCGATGGAAACGATCCTGTCTTTTCACGTCGCGGATTTCTGGAATCCTCAACGGCGGTCGCTGGTGCGGTGGCCGTGGGGCGTTGGCTATCCACTTCGGTGGTCGCGGCCGATTCGCCGAGGTTGGCGATACATCCGCTCGATCCGCTCAGCACTACGGAGATTGAGCGCGCGGTCTCGCTGTTGCGGAGCGAACGGAAACTTGGCGACGCTTGGCGATTCGTGGCCGTCACGTTGGCTGAGCCAATTCGTCCGGCGATGGTGGCACATCGCGCGGGACAAGCGGTCTCGCGGAATGCCCTCGCCGTGTTGTTGGACACCGCCACGGGACGTGGGGCCGAAGCGACTGTCGATCTCTCATCCGGAAAGGTGACGCGGTTTGAGTCGCTCGCGGCGGGGATTCAGCCGCCGATCATGATGGACGAGTTCGTTGAATGCGAAGCGGCCGTCAAACGTTCGCCGGAGTTCCGCGCGGCATTGGCGAAGCGCGGTGTGAAAGACGTCGATCTGGTGATGGTCGAACCGTGGTCCGCCGGCATGTACGGCACCGAGGCTCCGGAGGACAAAGGGAAGCGGTTGTCGCGTGCGTTGTGCTTTGTTCGCACAGCACCGACTGATAATGGTTACGCTCGGCCGCTCGAGGGAGTCGTCGCGGTCGTCGACCTGGCCAAGATGGAAGTCGCGAGGGTTGAGGACTACGGCGTTGTCCCGCTGCCCCCAACGGCCGGGAATTGGGCTCGCGAATTCATCAAGGAAACGCGCATCGGGCCGAAGCCGTTGGAGATCTCGCAACCGAACGGGCCGAGCTTCACTGTCGAGGGCCACGAGGTTCGCTGGCAGAAGTGGCGATTCCGCGTCGGCTTCACTCCGCGCGAGGGACTGGTACTGCACGCGATCAGCTATCAAGACGGTGACCGCGAACGCCCAATCCTGCATCGAGCCAGCGTCTGCGAGATGGTCGTCCCTTATGGCGATCCCAGCGAAGGGAGCTATCGTAAGAACGCTTTCGACATCGGCGAGTACGGCATCGGCACGATGGCCAATTCGCTGCAACTCGGCTGCGACTGCCTTGGTACGATCAAGTACTTCGACGCCAACTTGACCGACAGTCGTGGCCGGCCGGTGACGATCAAGAATGCGATTTGTCTGCACGAAGAGGATGTCGGCCTGCTCTGGAAGCACACCGACTGGCGGACGAATCAGAGTGAGACTCGGCGTTCGCGGCGGCTGGTCGTGTCACTCATCGCAACGGTCGGCAACTATGAGTACGGCTTCTTCTGGCACTTCTACCAGGACGGCTCAATTCAATGCGAAGTAAAGCTGACCGGGATCATGAACACGACGTCGCTGAAGCCCGGAGAGAAGCCGCGCTTCGGCAACGAGATCGCTCCGCAGGTCAACGCGCCGTTTCATCAACACATCTTCGCCGCGCGGCTCGATGCGCGAGTCGATGGCGACACGAACTCCGTGTATGAGGTCAACACGGTCTCGCTCCCACGCGGTTCTGAGAATCCGCATGGCAACGCCTTCCGCGCCGAGGAGACGTTGCTCGCGAGCGAACTCACCGCTCAGCGTTCCGTGAACAGCGCGTCGGCGCGTTTTTGGCGAATCGCGAACACCCAGCAACGTAATCGACTCGGCCGGCCAGTCAGTTATCGGCTCCTTCCCGGCGAGAACTGTCCGCCGTTCGTTCAACCTGATGCCGCCGTGATGAAACGGGCCGGATTCACCGCTCACCATCTGTGGGTCACTCCGTATGAAGCCGCCGAACGATTCCCCTCCGGCGATTATCCGAATCAGCACCCCACCGGCGATGGCCTGCCTCGCTGGACGGCAGCCAATCGCAACGTGACCAATACGCCGCTGGTCGTCTGGTATGTGTTCTCTCACAACCACGTCCCGCGCCCGGAAGATTGGCCGGTGATGCCAGTCTCTTCGATCGGGTTTCAGCTCAAACCGGACGGCTTCTTCGATCAAAATCCCGCGCTGGATTTGCCGGCGACGACGTGACGAACGGGAAAACCCAAGGTGGTTGAGAATCACTCAGAACAGCCTTAGACTGCCGCCCCTTTCTCCTAGGCGAAAGGGCATTTGGCCTTGTCGACCGGTTGTTCTCGAAAGTGATTGATTCCATGAAGCATGTTCTCTCGGCGCTGGTGATGAACCAACCCGGCTTGTTGGCACACATCTCCGGGATGCTGGCGTCGCGCGCGTTCAACATCGAAAGCCTCGCCGTCGGCGAGACTGAGAATCCGGAATACTCCCGCGTCACGTTCGTCGTCGAAGGTGACGAACGGGTGCTGGACCAGGTCCGCAAGCAACTCGAAAAGATCATCAACGTCGTCCGCGTGATCGATTTCTCCAACCAGAAGTACGTCGAACGCGACCTGATGCTGATGAAGGTCAACACGGGCAACGACCACCGTGCCGAGATCAAAGAACTTGTCGAGATTTTTCGCGGCCGAATCGTGGACGTCAGCCCGACGCACGTGATGGTCGAAATCTCCGGCCAGGAAGGCAAACTCGAAGCGTTCATCGAACTGATGCGACCGTTCGGGATCTTGGAAATGGTCCGCACCGGCCGCATTGCTCTGCAACGCGATCATGAAGTGACACCGAATGCGTAATCGCAAATCTCAGATTTGAAATCTGAGATTTGAAATTTGAAATCTACCCACCTCGAACCACTGATAACGGACCAAACAAGCCACCATGCCAGTCACCATCTACTACGACGCCGACGCTGACCTCTCGCTCCTCAAGAACAAGACCATTGCCATCCTGGGCTACGGCAGCCAAGGACACGCTCAGGCCCAGAACCTGCGCGACAGCGGTTGCAACGTGATCATCGGGCAACGACCCGGCAGCGCGAACTATGACCTTGCCGTCAGCCACGGCTTCAAGCCGTTCTCGGTTGTCGATGCCGTCAAGCAAGCGGACCTCGTCAACATCCTGCTGCCCGATGAAGTGCAGGGCGATCTCTACAAATCCGAGATTCGCCCGAACCTCAAGAAGGGCGCGCTGCTGATGTGCTCGCACGGCTTCAACATTCACTTCGGGCAAGTCATCCCGCCTCCGGGACACGACGCCGCGCTGGTCGCCCCGAAAGGCCCCGGCCATCTCGTTCGCAGTGAGTACGAAAAAGGAGGCGGAGTCCCCAGTCTGATCGCCTTGCTTCCGGGAGCTTCCGAAGAATCCCGCAAGCTCGCACTGGCGTATGCCAAGGGCATCGGCGGCACGCGCGGCGGAGTCATCGAGACAACCTTCGCCGAGGAAACGGAAACCGACCTCTTCGGCGAGCAAGTCGTTCTTTGCGGCGGAGTCAGCGCGCTGGTCAAAGCCGGCTTTGAGACGCTCGTGGAAGCGGGCTATCAACCGGAGATGGCCTACTTCGA
>SXGU01546464.1_pt1 | contig 11461 bp, 11 predicted proteins | sample 3174531 | NCBI WGS metagenome assembly SXGU01 (sample SAMN11356863, study PRJNA531348) | freshwater metagenome | isolation source: freshwater sample F1-140 | place: China: Fuxian Lake, Yuxi | collected 2017-12-25
GCGTCGAAGGGCCTCGTGAGCACCTTCTGGCCTGCGAAGAGGTACCGGTTTCCGATCCGCTTGTTCGCGAGACTCAGGACCTGCTGCCGGAGCTGGTGGATCTCCTTCGAGACGCCCTCCCGGATCTCCGGACTGAAGAGCGTGGAGGACTGGCCGATGGCCAGCTCCTTCGCCTTCACGAGGATGTCCGTCATCTCCTCCATCACCGTTTCGGTGAAGGAGAGCTGGGTCTGCGCGAAGTTCAGGTTCCGCAGGTACTGGCCGGCGTCGATGTTCTGGGACCGGATCGCGAGGAGGTCGATGTTCCCCACGGGGTCGTCGGAGGGCTTGGTGATCCGCTTGAGCGTCGAGCCCTTCATCTGCAGGTCCTCGACCTTGCCCTTGGTCTTCCCGACCGCGTAGTTGATCGAGTTGACGGAAGAATTTTCAGAGACCCTGCTCATACCTTACCCTATGAAAGCAGTCCCAGGACTGCCTTGAACATTTCGTCTGATGCCTTGATGACCTTCGCCGACGCTTCGTACGCGTTCTGGTACCGCACCATGTTCGCGGCCTCTTCGTCGAGGGACACGCCCGCGAGGCGCTCCTTGAAGGACTTCGCCTGCGCGAGGATCCCCGCGGACTGCTCGCCCTCGATCTTCGACTTCCCGGCCTGGAGGCCGATGTTCCCGACGGACTTGAGGTACTGCTCCTCGAAGGTGGTCGTGCCTCCGGCGAGGACCTTCTCGTGCTGGAGCTTCGAGATGGCGATGGCGATCCGGTTGTCCCCGGGCTTGTTCGCCTCGAGGGCCGTGGCGATGTTGTTCGAGTCCTTCTCGACTTCGTCCGAGAGCTGGATGTACTCCGCGGCCCGGTTCAGGTCGAGGGGTTCCTTGAAGAAGTTGATCCCCGTCACTTTCTGTCTGGCGGCGTTCGGCACCGGGTTGCCCTGTTCGTCGACCGGAACGGGGTGGTTCGCGAACCCGCGCCGGTGGATGGCGTTCGTCGCGAGGACGAGGCCGTGGGCGAGCTGGTCGATCTGCTTCTCCAGGCCCACGATCTCCTCGTTCCTGGTCTTGAGCTGGGCGCCGACCGTTCCGCCCTTGATCCGCTCGGAGATGCTGATGGCGGGCCTGTCGGCGAAGAAGATCTCCACGCTGCCCTTGTCGGCGGAGGTCGACCCGTGCTGGACGGCGGAGCCCACCGCGAGCTCCTGGGCGATCCCGCCCGCGACGAGGGATCCGACGCCCTCGATGCTCACGACGAACTGCCCCTGGTTGTCGCTGTAGGTGGAGATCGGGAAGTACTCCGTCAGCGTGCGGAGGGCCCGGTCCCGCTGGTCGCGGAGGTCGTTGGCCATGCCCCCGGAGACCTCCTCGATGTTGATCTCCTTGTTGAGCTTGGCGATGTTCTTGGTGAGCATGTTGACTTCGTTCACCGTGAGCGTGAGCTTCTTGTTCACGCTGGCGCGGACGTCGTCGAGGCTGCTCTGGATCCGGTGGAAGTCGCCGACGACGATCTTCGCGTTTTCTTTCACGACGTTCCTCACCGTCTCGTTCTCCGGCTGGTTGGCCAGCTCCCGGAAGGCGTTGAAGAAGCGGTTGAGGACCTTGTTCATCCCCTCGGAGTTCACCTCGTTGAAGATGTCTTCGACCTGGCTCAGCTGGAGCGTGCGCTCTTCGTTGAACTTGTGGTTGGTGATCGACGTGTTGAGCTTCTTCTCCACCAGCTCGTCGTGGGAGCGCTTGATGCTCTGGATCTCCACCCCGGTCCCCATCACGTAGTCGCCTTCCGGCAGGCCCGGCCCGGTCTCCGTGCGGACTTCCTGGCGGGAGTACCCTTCGGTGTTGGCGTTGGCGATGTTGTGCGAGGTCGTCGACATCGACTGCTTCGCTGCGAAGAGGCCAGATTTTCCAATGCCTAATAGATCTGCCAAGTCTGGTTCGCCCCTATCTGTTCAGCGTCCGGGTGAGCCCGTCGGCGCCGTAGGTTGAGTAGGTCTTCTTCCCGGTGAACCCCTGCTTGATCTCGCGGAGGGAAAGCATCGCCTTGTTGAGGAAGACCTGGTTCTTCTTGTTCTGCTCCTGGATCTTCTCGATGATGTCGATGAGGAGGCTGTTCAGGTTCCGGAGGGCCGGGACGCCGGACCGCTGGTCGAGGTCGGAGAAGGCGCCCAGGAGCTCGCTCGCCTTGCGGACCTTCGCGGGGAGGAGGTTCGCGTCGTTGAGCCGGTCGATGAGCTCGCTCCGCTCGCGCTCGAGCTCGCCGATCTTCCGGATGAGCTCTTCCTTGAGCGGGAGCATGGTCTCGAGCTTATCGATGTCGCTCTCGAGGAGGGTGAGGTACTCCTCGCAGGTCAGGTCGAAGAGATCCTTATGAAGCTGGCAGAAGCCTTCCCAGACGCCGATGACGGCCTGGTAGTAGAGTTTCTTCGCGTCCATAGATTTTTCCATCGGGGGCCTTTAGTATTCGGTGGTGAGGATCTTGTCCGCGAGGCCATCGTAGTCGATCTCGTAGGTCCCGGCCTGGATCTGGGCCTTGAGCCGCGCGATCTTCTCCGAGTTGTCGACGTCCGGGGCGCTCAGCGCGGCCTTCTTGATCCGCGAGAAGTCCTTGATGCCGTCGGGGATGCTCACCTTCGCGTCCGAGGCCGTCTTCTCCGAGAGCTCCGCGGCTCGCTCCATGCTGTTCTTCTTCAGGGCCTCCGTCTGCGCCGTCTTGGCGGCCTCGGCCTGCGCGGAACGGCTGCGTGGGAAGAACGCCGATCGGGTGTCGATGCTACTCATTTGTCTTCTCCTTCATGGAGCCGGCCAGTCCTTGGCTCGTCTCCGTGTGCGGGGCTTGCGCCTTTAGGTAGTGTTTCATGTGCTCTGGCACGATCTGGTCGAGGATGACTTTCTTGATCCCCAGGCCGCTATCTGATTTTGCCATAGTCTGGGCTCTTTCGTAATCCAGCAAAGAATTATAGTACGCCGTCGCCGTCGAGTCCGGCGTGTCCTTCGGGACCGTCTTGCGCATCTCCGCGAGCATGTGGGAGGTGAAGCTCGCCTCCATGCCTTCCGCGACGTCCTCGAACGGCTTGACGGGACTCGTCCTTTCCTGCTTGACTGGTAGTGAGTGGGCTGTGGGCTTGATGTTCAACGTACCGTCCTGGTGTCCTGGGCCCCCATCTTCCTGATGAGGTCTGAGGAAATTGTAGCATTTTTAGAGTAGGGGTGTCAGAAAAAAGCGCCCCTAGGAAATTTTGTCCCTCGGGGCATCCGGGAGAGGGGCGGGGCCAGAGTGGACCTAGATGAGTTCGATCTCCGCGAGGAGGGAGCCGTTCTGCTTAAGGGCTTGAAAGATTGAGATCAGGTCCTCCGGCTTCGTCCCGAGGGCGTTCAGGGCCTTCACCAGGTCGTTGATCGTGGTCGTCTGGTCCATGAAGTGGAGGGCCTTAGAACCCGAACCTTCCGATCCACCTTTCACCTCGACCACCAGGTCCCCGTGGCTGATCGCCGAGCGCTTGAGGACGATGTCCCCGCCGGCCACCAGGGTCCCGGTCCGTTCGTTGATCACGATCTTCGCCGGCGCGTCCGAGACGACCTTGAAGTTCTCGATGTTCGCGATGAGTTCGACGACCTTCCGCTCGTAGTACGTCGGGATGATCACGTCGATGGTGGTCGCGTCCGAAGCCGTGGCGTACTTCCCGCCGAGCTCCTGGTTGATGGTCTTCTCGATCCTCGCGGCCGTGGTGAAGTCCGGGTTGTTCAGCGCCATCCGGATGGCCTTCTTGTCGTTGAAGGCGAGCTCGAGTTCCTTCTCGATGATCCCGCCGTCCGGGATCCGGGCGGAGGTCGGCATCCGCTTCCCTTGCTCGAGGCCCCCGACGGAGAGGGACCCGCTCGCCATGGCGTAGATCTGGCCGTCGCCGGCCTTGAGGGGAGTGACGAGGAGGGTTCCGCCGGCGAGGGAGGAGGCGTCGCCGATGGAGGCGACGGAGACGTCGAGCCGCTGGCCGGACCTCCCGAAGGGCGGGAGCTTGGCCGTGACGATCACCGCCGCCACGTTCTTCGAGGTCACCTCTTTCTGCGGATTGAGGCCCAGGGTCTGGAACATCTTCTTCAGGGAGGTGTTCGTGATCTCTCCGCCGCCGTCGCCGGTTCCGTTGAGGCCGATCACCAGGCCGTAGCAGATGAGCGGGTTCTCCCGGACGCCCTTCACGGTGACCAGGTCCTTCAGCCGGCTCGCGTTCCCGAAGGCCGAGACTGAGAGAGCACAGAGGAGGACCGGAAGAAATTTGATCATTGATTTTCCTTGAGGATGAAGACCCGGGACTCGAGGAGCTTGTCCGAGTTCACGTAATCATTTTCCATGATGTCCTTTCTTGACACAAGTCCTTGGACTTCGATGGATCTTTTTTCCTTCTTAAAGATGACTTCCTTGCGGCCCTTCAGGAGGATGTAGTCCTTGCTGATGTCTTCGGTCACGGTGCCGGAGATCTTGTCGTAGACCTTCATGTCCATCTCGTGCTCCGGAGCGTTCGGCCCGGCGCCGCCGGAACTCTGGGCCGCCTTCTCTTCCTTCCCGGGCTTCTCCCCGTCCTTCGACCTCCGGGGCCGATCCGGGAACGTCCGCTTCAGCTCCGCGGAGATCTGGTTCCGGAGGTTCTCCAGGACGTTGATGATGACGATGTCTCCGGCGTACTTGTCGTTCTGGTAGGTGAAGAGGGAGGAGCTCGACCCCTGGTTCGACCAGAGGCTTCCGTTGTTGTCGTTGTCCTTGAAGTCGTCGGCGTTGGCCCGCTTCCCCTCTCTGCGCTGATCCCGGTTCGACCCCGGGGCGCCCCCGAGGCTGTAGGAGATCGGGTTCTTGATCGGCCGCTTGTCTTCCTCGGGCCTGAAGCGGTCCTTCTGCCGGTAGGCGGCGAACCGGTCCTTCGGCTCCGAGGGCCGCTTACCGTTCACCTTTTCTTCGCGATCGATCTGCTTGTGGATCCGGTCGACGAAGCCGGCGCAGGAGACGAGGGAGAGGAGGGAGAGGAGGAGGATGCTTTTCATAGTTCGATTAACACTTTGTTGATATCAACGACCTTGCCTTGATATTTTTTATTCTTCTGGGGTTGGTAGACTTCGACGGTGTCTCCGAGCGAGCCGTTACTTCTGCTGATCCCGCTGGTCTTGATCTTGATCAGCTCGTTCTCCATGATGACCTCGGTGCTGACCCCGGCCCGGACCAGGTTGATCGCGCCGAGGTCAGACTTCCGGAGGAGCTCGCCGCTCTTGAGCGGCTTGTTCGTCCGGTAGAACCGGAGCGTCGAGAGGTCCGTGATGAGATCCGTGTGGGGGATGGCGTCCACGTGCTCCTCCCGGAGCGCGGCCACGGGGACGTCGGAGAAGGAGTTGATCGGAGCCGTTAGCCGGTAGGACCTCACGACTTTCCTGAAGGCGACTTCCACCGGAACGGATCGCTCCTCGCCGGAGAAGGAAATGATGTTGAGGTTCAACGGCTGGGTCTCGCCGTAGGCGCAGTCGGCGCAGACGACCTCCACCCGGTCACTGGTGGCGAGCTCGAGCGTCGCCGCGGAAGCACGGATCTCCCTGATCTGGACTCCCGGAGGGATCGGGAGCTGGTCCTTGATGATGTTCCCGAGCTGCTGGACGTGGAGCACGTTCGGGGAGACGCTGAGCTTGTGGCCCTTGGCGGCCAGCAGCTCCGTGAGCTGCGCCGAGGAGATCCGACCCTGGAGGCCACTGAGCGTTCGGTAGAGCTCCGTCGTCGCCGCTTCGTCACACCCCTTGGACGAGAGTGAAGCCGCGGTAGATTCCTCACTCCTCATGATGACCAGCTGGTGCGGCAGGGTCACCTCGCAGGGAAAGGCGACGGGGTTAAAGAGGAGGGTGAGAAGGAGGAAGGTTTTTTTCATTTTACCTGATGTTGTTCACGGTTTGGAGCATCTGGTCCGCGACCCCCATGACCTTCGAGTTCATCTCGTAGGCCCGCTGGGCCTTGATCAGGTCCGTCATCTCGTTCATGACGTTCACGTTGGACGATTCGATCGCCCCCTGCATGACGATCCCCGACCCGTTATCCCCGGGAACGTTCTGGATGGCCTGGCCGCTCCCGGAGGTCGCCGCGAGCATGTTCCCGCCTTCGGACCGAAGGCCCGTCGGGTTGACGAAGGTGAAGACGGGGATCTGCCCGAGGTTGATCGGCTCGACGGAGTCCCGGGTGAACGCTTCCACGGACCCGTTCTCGGCGATGTTGATCTTCATGATGTTCGGAGGAACGACGATCCCCGGGAAGACCTTGTGCCCGGCCCGGGTGACGAGGTTCCCCTGGGCGTCGACGTTGAAGCTCCCGTCTCGGGTGTACTTCATCTCTCCGGAGGGGCTCACGACTCCGATGAACCCTTCGCCGTTGATCATGAGGTCGTACGGGTTGTTCGTCATCTGCGGCGAGCCCTGGGAGTGGATCTTCCTCGTGGCCGAGACCTTCGCCCCGGAGCCGACCTGGTGGCCGACGTTGTACTCGGTGGACCCGGAGGACTTCGCCCCGGCTTCCTTCACGGTTTCGTAGAGGAGGTCGTCGAACTCCGTCCGGTCCTTCTTGAACCCCGTGGTGTTCACGTTGGCGATGTTGTTGGATATCGTGTTCACGTTCGATTCCTGGGCCGCCATCCCCGACGCAGACGTGTGAAGTGCTCGAATCATCTAGATCCCCCTCTTAGAATTTCCCGATGTCGTTCGCCGCTTTCCCGGAGATGCTATCGTAGGCGTTGATCGCCTTCTGGATGGACTCGAAGTGCCGGTGCGCCTTGATGAGCTCCGACATCTCTTCGATCGCATTCACGTTAGACCCTTCGAGGAAACCCTGGTTCACGGTCGTTTTCGTATCTGTTCTTATGACGTTGGTCTCGTCCGGCGTGATGAAGAGCGCGTTCCCTTCCTTGCGGAGGGCGTGCCGGTCCTTGAACTCGACCACCGAGAGCCGGCCCACGGCCCCGTCCCTGGTGAGGACGTCCCCTTCGAGCGAGATGGTGAGCTTGGTGTTGGTCGGAACCCGGAGGATTCTCTCCTCCGGCGCCGGGACGCTGCCGAGGGCGGCGGGCCCGCGGAGGGCCTCCGGAGCTGCGCTCAGGGCCCCGAGGACCTTGTACCCGTGGTCCGTCACGAGCTCCCCGTCCTTGGAGAGAGAGAGGTTCCCCTTCCGGGTGAAGCGCACGCCGGTCGGCGTGAGGACCTCCAGGAATCCTTCTCCCTGGAGGGCGACGTCGAGGGGATTGTGGGTCGGGGTCAGCTGCCCCTGTTCGAAGATGGTGAAGCTCCCGTCGACCGCGACCATCGCGTTCTCCGCGCCCTGGGTGTGGTAGAAGTCGGCCGGGGAGAACTCCTTGCGGGGGATGTCGATGTCCTCGACCCCTTTGGTGAGGGCCGTGAGGTGCTCCTTGAAGACCAGCTGGTCCTTCTTGAACCCGACCGTGTTGGCGTTTGCCACGTTATTCGCGATGGTCTCAACCTTCTGCTGCTGAGCCACCTGTCCGGACAACGACACCCAAATGTTACTCATAGACTCCTTCGTCCTGATGGAGCGGGCAAAAAAATGCCCTTGTGAGCCATAATAGCAACCCGGGTGACAGAAACCTAGCATAGGCAATTTACTCCGCACAAAGTAAGTCCTTGATACCTTGTCTAAGCCCTCGAGACTGTGGGAGAATGGCTCGAAAGAAAGTGTCAAAGCCATAACGGGACGGAAATGGAACCAGCAAAAACTTCTACCTTTGACTTCGAAGCCTCTCTCAAGGAGCTAGAGAAGATTGTCCGAGACCTCGAGTCGGGAGATGTGAACCTCGACCAGAGCATCAAGAAGTTCGAACAGGGGATCGAGCTCTACAAGAACTGCCGCCAGACCCTCGAGAACGCCGAGAAGAAAATCAAAATCCTGAGCGATAGCCTCAAAGAAATAGATTATAAAGAGTAGGTCTTTCTTTAACCGCAAATTCCTTTAGAATAAGCATGAACACAACTAAGGACCGTCCTTGAAACGACTAGTGAAAACGCTCGCTGTGCTCAGCGTTCTCTTTATATTTGGTCTCTGCGCCCTCGTGGGAATCTTCTTCTACATCTCCATGGACCTGCCGCAGATCAACTCCCTCAAAGACTACAACCCGCCGATGAACTCGAAGATCCTGTCCCGGGACGGAGAGGTCCTCCTCGACATCGGGACGGAGACGAGGGAAGTCGTCTCCTTCGAGAAGATGCCAAAGAAGGTGGTGAACGCGTTCCTGGCCGCGGAGGACGATAACTTCTACAACCACGAAGGCATCGACTACTACGGCATCGTCCGGGCCTTCATCGTCAACATGAAGGAAGGCCGGCTGGTGCAGGGGGGGTCGACGATCACCCAGCAGGTGGCCAAGTCCTTCCTCCTGACCAAGGAACGGACCATCTCCCGGAAGGTCAAGGACCTCCTCCTCGCCCGGAAGATCGAGCAGAAGTTCTCCAAGGAAGAGATCCTCTACCTCTACCTCAACCAGGTCTACCTCGGCGGCGGCTACTACGGGGTCAAGGCCGCGTTCAAGGGGTACTTCGACAAGGAGCTCGAGGAAGCCACCCCCGCGGAGAGCGCGTTGGTCGCGGGCCTCCTCGTGGCCCCCGGGCGGTACTCGCCGTACGTCAACCCCCAGTACGCGAAGGTCCGGCAGAACTACGTCCTGAAGCGGATGTACGAGACCAAGAAGATCACCGAGGAAGAGTACAAGACGGCGCTGGCCGAAGACATCAAGATGCGGATCCGGAAGCCCAACGACCTCAAGGGTGGCCACTTCACCGACTGGGTTCGGCAGGAAGTGATGAAGGCCGTGGGCACCGAAGAGTTCCTCAACAACGGCTTCAAGGTCGTCACGACCCTCGACTGGGGCCTCCAGCAGAAAGCCGAGCAGAGCGTGCGGACCCACGTCAAGGACCTGGACAAGCGCCAGGGCTTCAAGGGTCCGATCCAGCAGCTGGCCGGAGAGGACGAGATCAAGAACTACCTCGTCACCGAGCGGAAGAAGATCCTGAAGGACCAGTCCACCTACTTCACCTTCACCGTCGCCGGGAAGAACAAGTTCGAGTTCCACGAGGAGGAGGACGCCCTCAACAAGAGCCTCTCCTACTACCAGGACGAAGAGGAGAAGATCAACGAGCGGTTCAAGAAGCTCGTGGACATCGGCAACTCCCCCGATGACGAGTTCGCGAAGCTCCTCGAGCCGAACCGGTCCTACCACGGCGTGGTGCTGAAGACCGACGACCTCAAGCGCACCATCCTGGTCGACATCGCCGGCACCCGGGTCATCATCCCGGAGAGCGAGTTCGACTGGGCCCACGAGCGGAAGTTCGGCGAGCACCCCGTCTACTTCCAGCCGCAGAAGGCACCGTCGAAGATCCTCAAGCGCGGAAGCGTGATCCTCGTGACCATCGAAAAGGAGCTCCAGAGCTCCGACAAGTTCATCAACTCCGCCTTCTTCGCCAAGTACAAGGACGCGGGCCTCCGGAGCCTCCTCGGGAAGCAGCTCTTCTACAAAGGGAAGCTCGACCAGGAGCCGGAGGTCGAAGGCGCCCTCATCGCCCTCAACTCGCACAACGGGGAGATCGTGACCCTCGTCGGCGGGGTGGACTTCCAGAAGTCCCAGTTCAACCGCGCGATCCAGTCCTCGCGGCAACCGGGTTCGGCGTTCAAGCCTTTCATCTACGCCGCGAGCCTCGAGAACGGCTACAACCCGTCTTCGATCCTCATGGATTCTCCCCAGGCCCTCGGTGGAGTGGATGATTCCTTGAGCTGGAAGCCGAGGAACTACGACGGCGAGTTCAAGGGACCGATGACCCTTCGGAACGCCCTCGAGGTCAGCCGGAACATTCCGACGGTCCGCCTCGTCCAGAACCTCGGGGTGGAGAAGATCCATAGCTTCTCCTCCCGTCTACACATCCACGCCGACATCCCCCGGGACATGAGCTTATCCCTGGGGTCCTTCGGGATCAGCCTCGCCGAGCTCACCAAGGCCTACGGGATCTTCCCCAACGGAGGAAAGGCCCTGAAGCTCAAACACATCACCTCGATCAAAGACCGGACGGGGAAGTCCTATCCCATCCCTTCCGCCGAAGCACCGGTCATCCCGAAGCCGAAGCCGGTGACCCCGTCTGCCGCCGCACCGGAGGTCAACAAGCAGGAGAACCCATTCCTCACCAACCTGAACGAAACCCAGGTCTACGATCCTCGCCTGGCCTACGTCATGACCAACCTCCTCCGGGGCGTGACTCTCTACGGAACCGCGGCGGCCGCCGGAAAGCTCAGCACCAACATCGGCGGGAAGACCGGAACCACGAACAACTACGTGGACGCCCTCTTCGTCGGCTTCTCGGAAAACCTCGTCGTCGGGTCCTGGGCCGGGTTCGATGACAACAGGCCCCTGGGCTACGGAGAAACCGGCGGGAAGGCGGCCCTTCCCATCTGGATGGACTACATGAGCTCCGCCATCGCGAAGTACGGAGCTCCGGAGTTCAACATGCCGGAGGGGATCACCACCATGCTGATCAACAAGGAGACGGGCAAGCCCCTTCCTCCGGAGTCCGCCGATGGCTTCCTGGAATCCTACGTGGTTGGCTTCGACCCCAATTCGGACAACAACCTACTGGAGCAGGATGGTCAGACTCCCGGCGCGAACCCGACCCTGGACGACGACGATTATTTCATGAATCAGTAATCTTTAGGCCCCCGGTTCCGATAGGACTTCTACGGAGGTCCCATGCGGTCCATCTCTCTGGAGAACAGGTCATTCTACGTCTTACTCGGAATCATCTTCGCCCTGCACGCAGCGGTGATGGTGGTGAAGATCCGGGAGGAGATCACGACGACCCTCTCCTCGCTCCCGAAGGTCATCCGGCTCAAGCTCCAAGACTCGACGACGGAGCCGGCGCTCCTCACTCCGACGAAGAGGCAGATCGTCCAGTCCGAGGACGCGGCCACGCAGGAGAAGCCTCTGGAAAAGGCTTTCCTCAGTGACAAGGACCGTGCCTTCGAGCGGCAGACCGTGGCCAAGGAGATCGCCGTCTTCAATCGGGCGGGCCTCGGCAACGCCGCCGTCACGCAGAAAGCGAAGACCGCGGAAGCTCGCAAGGAACAGAAGAAGCCAGCCCTGAAGGACCTGAAGCTCTCGGACGTCGGGATCGAAGCCGCGAAGCCGATTCCCGTGAAGCCCGACCGCGTCCCGGCCAGCCAGATGCTAAAGGGCAGGGAGAACGGAGACCCGCTTTCCCAGGGCTTCTCCGCCACCAACGACTACGTGGAAGAAGTCGCCCTCGGTGACTTCACGCAGCTCAACACCGTGGAGTACAAGTTCTACGGATTCTTCCACCGGATCCGGCAGAAGCTCGAGCAGTTCTGGGGGAAGAGCATCCAGGAGAAGGCCAACAACCTCTTCAGATCGGGCCGGAGGATCGCCTCCAACGGCGACCTCATCACATCC
>SXGU01004781.1_pt1 | contig 11457 bp, 11 predicted proteins | sample 3174531 | NCBI WGS metagenome assembly SXGU01 (sample SAMN11356863, study PRJNA531348) | freshwater metagenome | isolation source: freshwater sample F1-140 | place: China: Fuxian Lake, Yuxi | collected 2017-12-25
AAGGAGAGATGGAATTAAATGAAGACCCCGTTGTGCCGTGTGTTGCGAAGTCGCGAAGCGTCTGTGGAAGGAGAGATGGAATTAAATGAAGACCCCGCTGTGCCGTGTGTTGCGAAGTTTTGAACCTGCAGAAGCAGGTGGGTATCTCATCGAATCTTCCGCCTTGGCCGAAGCCTATCGCGTCATATCGGTAGTTCGATACCCGTTTGGTGGGTGTTGGCTCAAAACCGGGTGTGCAACATCACAAACACCGCAGGGGTAACTATGTTATACCATAATTGGGCTGGGCTGACGGAGCCGCCGAGGGTGATTTTCCGGTCAAACTAATGGCCTACAATGTCTGGCGGGCTTTCTTGCAACAATGCAACCGCGTGAGGTAGCAGCGGTGCCACCAAGCTCAGTACTTGGTTCACAGCTTTTGGGTTGCCAGGCAAATTGAGGATAAAACAATGCCCCCGGATGCCAGAAGTTGCCCGTGAGAGCGCGGCAAAGGGTGTGAACTGGGTGGAGTGAGCGCGGACCATTTCATCGATCCCAGGTGTGCGTTTTTGCAGGACAGCCAGTGTAGCTTCGGGGGTAACGTCGCGGGGAGCAAAACCGGTTCCGCCACTGGTAAAGATCAAATCCAGATCGCCGGCATCGGCCCATTTTGCCAACAGTTCGGTAATTTGATCTTGTTCATCGGGTAGCGTGGCGATGTTACTAACCTCCCAGCCTTGCCCTGCGCAAAAGGATACTATCGCCGGACCCGAGAGGTCATCACGCTGGCCGCGGGAGCTTCTGTCTGAGACGGTCAAGATCCCAACTCTGATAGGGGTCACAAGTTCTTACCAAATAATCGGATATCGTCCATTGCCTGCCAATCCCTTTTTTCATAATAAGCATCCAATTGTGGGTTGCCGCGCTTTACCAACAGGTATGCTTTTTTACAATCCAACTCTTTCAATCGCTTTTCTATCTCAGATAACAACTTGCTGCCCAAACCGCTATTGCGCAGATTGGGTGCCACCGCGAGGTGATAGATCAACCCTCGTCTGCCATCATAACCGCCAATGACGCTGCCCACGATGGCGTCGCCATTGGCTGGCAGTGCAACCAAAAATAATTCTGGCGCGGCCATCATTTTTTTAGTCAGTTCGGGAAGTGAGTCAGACGCGCTGATCCCGATGCCCGGGCCGGCATTTCGCCACAGGTTGATCAGGCTGTTGAAATCTTCAGGCAGCTGCACTTGCCTTAGTACAAATTCACTCATGTGTTGGCAACCGAGTGCAACAAGTCGATGAGGGTTTCGGGCATATAGGGTTTAAGCAAAAAATGGTTGGCCTGGGCAGCCTTGCTGGCGTCTTCAAGGTCCATACCGCTTTGCAGTATTACGCAGGTGCCACGGGTGGTCGGATTGTTCTTGATCTGGCGTGAAACCTCGAGCCCGTTCTCGTTTGATAAGTGGATGTCTAACAACACGATGGCCGGCTGCTCGGTTTTGACAGTTTGGGCAATCGGTGTTGTCTCGCTATATTCACACACGTCGAACCCTTCTATTTCTAAAAGGGTTGCCAACAGGCTAAGCATCTGGGGGTCATCTTCCGCTATTAGGATCTTGGTCATGGTTTTCTTCCAGGAGAGGATGTGTAGGCCGCAGAGGGGCCTCTTCCAATGCATAGTGTAGAACCTCTTGCACATCTTCCACCAAGTGAAAGTTCATTTGGTCCTTTATTTCTTGTGGAACGTCATCCAGATCGGCGGCGTTGCGTTTGGGTAAGATGATGGTCCGCAGGCCGCTGCGATGGCCGGCCAACACTTTTTCCTTCACCCCCCCAATGGGCAACACTTTGCCACGCAGGGTGATCTCGCCTGTCATACCCAGGGCGGGTTTTACCAGCCGGCCAGAAACCAGCGAAGTTAGCGCGGTGACGATGGTTATGCCTGCGCTGGGGCCGTCTTTGGGGGTGGCACCGGCGGGGATGTGCAGGTGGATATCACTTTTATCGTAAAATTTAGGATCCAAATGCAGGTCTTCGGCGTGGGCGCGCACATAGCTTAGCGCTGCGTGTGCTGATTCTTGCATTACATTGCCAACTGAGCCAGTGATTTGAAAGCCTTTGGCGCCTGGCATTTTGGTTGCTTCAATAAACAACACATCGCCGCCGTAGGGCGTCCAGGCCAACCCTGCCGCCACGCCCGGTATTGATGCGCGCAGGTTAAATTCTTCTGGACCTTGGAATGGTGGGTTGTTGAGGTAACCCTTTATATCAGAGTCCTCTACCTGCTGGTTCTGAATGGTGCCTTCGGCAATTCGTGTGCCCACTTTGCGGCAAAGGCTTCCAATGTTGCGCTCCAGGTTGCGTACGCCTGCCTCGCGGGTATATTGTTGGATGATGGTTGAAAGCGCTGCCTCGCTGATGCTGATCTCGTCCGGACGAAGGCCGTTTTCTCGAATTTGGCGCGGAATAAGGTACCCCTTGGCAATCTCGATCTTCTCACGTTCGGTGTAGCCGCTGAGGGAGATGATCTCCATCCGGTCGCGTAATGGTCCGGGAATGGTCTCCAAGGTGTTGGCCGTGGTGATGAACATGACCTGAGAAAGGTCGAAGGCGACCTCCAGGTAATTATCACGGAACTCGCCGTTTTGCTCCGGATCAAGCACCTCGAGCAGGGCGCTGGCGGGGTCGCCGTGAAAGTCGTTGGTGAGCTTGTCGATCTCATCCAGCATGAACACGGGGTTTTTGCTTTCAACCCTCCGCAAGCTTTGCAAGATGCGGCCCGGCATGGCCCCAATATAGGTTCGACGGTGACCCCTAATTTCTGCCTCGTCGCGGATGCCGCCCAGGCTGGCGCGGATGAATTTGCGTCCCATGGCACGGGCGATCGATTGCCCCAGGGACGTTTTACCAACACCAGGCGGGCCAACAAAGCACAAGATCACACCCTCGCGTTCTTTCCGAATGGCATCTGTTCCCGGAGTAACCTCATCGCGTCGCTCCAATTTGAGCTTGCGAATGGCTAAAAACTCCAAAATACGCTCTTTGATCTCGTCCAGCCCGTAGTGGTCCTTTTCCAGAACCTCGCGGGCATGGCCAATTTCCAGGTTGTCCACGGTGCCGCTTCCCCACGGGATGGCGGTCATCCAGTCCAGATAGGTGCGAATGACACCATACTCGGCGCTTTGGGTGGGCAGGCGGCTAAGGCGGTCCAACTCGGTGCGGGCTTGCTTCAATGCCTCTTCCGGCATCTTGGCTTCGTCTATCTTCTTGCGAAACTCCTCCACCTCAACAGCTTGCTCATCGCGGTCACCCAGTTCTTTTTGGATCGCCTTTAGTTGCTCACGCAAAAAATATTCGCGCTGCACTTTGTCGATCTCGCTGCGCGCCTCGTTTTGGATCTTTTGACCCAGCGTAAGTACTTCCATTTCTCTGGCTAAAAAAGCAGCCAGGCGGCGAAGTTTTTCGGTTACGCTGTCAATTTCCAACAAGGTTTGGGCTTCTTGCAGCTCAATTCGTTGGTAATTTACGATCTGGTAAACAGTTTGCAGCGGGTCTTCCAGGCTGTTAATGTTTGCAGCCAACTCTTTTGGAAAGGACGGGATCAGGTCTGCCATATTGGAAAACTGGTCGCGCGCGTTTCGTGCAAGCGCTTCCACTTCCAACCCTTCCTCCACATTTTCAGGGATCCGCAGAATACGCGCCATGATGTACGGTTCGGTCTGAATGATCTCCACAATGCGGATGCGCTCTGTGCCCTGCACCAGAACGCGCATGGTTTGGTCTGCGGCGCGCAACATCCGGTGTACGGTGCACAATGTGCCTACCTTGTAGAGGTCTTCCGGACCGGGGGTTTCTTTCTCCGGGTCGGTGGCGGCAAACATGCCAATTTGGCGGCTGCCACTGGTGGCGTCATCGATCAGTTTGATGGAACGAGGCTGGCCGATGGTAAGCGGCACCATCGTTTGCGGAAAAACAACCAAACCCCGCAACGGCAAAATCGGTATGATATCTTCTTCGACGGCGGGATCTGGCTCCGCGGGTTGCTCAGGGGTGGTGCTTTCGGGTGCCTCTTTGGCTGGCAAACGGGTAACAATAGATGGCAAAAAAACATCCAACAGGTCAATGTCGTTCTCATCGATCCAGTCGAAAAGTTCTGCGGGGGTGGTGTGCCAACGTTGGGCGGGCATAGGGTGGGGTAATATCCTTTATGTTTTTTGTATCAGTTTTGGCAAGGTGATGGTGAGAAACCCGTCCAAATATTCTGCGTCTGCGCCGGCTTCATCGATGGGGCCGGGGATGTTTATGATGCTGCTGAACTCGCCGAAGCGCACTTCCATTTGGTGGAAGGCTTTGCGGCCAACAGGCTCTGGGCGGCTGCCTTTGATGATCAGGTAATTATCCTCGATCAGGATAGAAAAGGCTGCCTGCCGCATACCTGCCAACTCTACCCGGGCTATGTAGTAGGTCTCCGTTTCAAACAGGTCGGTAGGGGGGCTCCAAATATTACTGCGCAAGTGCACGTTCCATCGAACCGATTCGATCTGCAGGTAGGTTTGCTCGGTATTGCTGCTTTTTTTTCCGCTTTTCCAATGTACATTGGTCATACGCTTGTCTTCCCGTTTATAGTGTACAACAAAAAAACGAGTCGGGCCGCCGTGTTGCGGCTGACGTTAGTACTATGAAATGATCAAAATTACCGCCCGACAAATTGGATGCCGTTATGGTTTGGGCAGGGGGTTCCCTGCAATAGTATTGGCATTGGCCGGGTTGGCGCCGCCGGTGGTGATGTTGTTGGAAATAACCTTCAGTGTTCCTTCTTCCCAACTGGCAGGGTCTTCAAGGCTTTCGAGATGGCTAAAAATGGTGCAACCAGGCAATACCGCTCTTATGCCGTGTTCGATCTCATCGGCAAGGGCGTGGCCTTTGTGGACCGACCAATCTCCGGGGGCAAGCAAATGAAAGGAGATAAACCGTTCAGCGCCAGAACGGCGTGTACGCAGTTCGTGGTATTGCACCCCGGTATGAAGGTAGGCATTTAATACGCCGTTGACCATCGCCAACTCATCTGCCGGGATGGAGGAATCCATTAACCCGTGTACTGATTCGCGTAAGATCTGGTAACCAGCCCAAATAATGTTGCCGGCAACCACCAAGGCTATCACGGGGTCCAGCCTTTGCCAACCTGTGATCGCCACCAACCCCACGCCGGCCAATACACCAACGCTGGTCCAAACATCGGTTAGCAGGTGGGCGCTGTTGGCTTGCAGTGTAATGCTGTTGTGCTTTTTACCCTGCTGGCGCAGCACCAAGGCTACTACCAGGTTAATGGCGCTGGCGGCAAAACTGACCAACATACCAGTGCCGATCTGCTCGATCGGTTGCGGGTTGATCAGGCGCTGAACCGCGGTTATGGCAATGCCCAATGCCGCCACCACGATCAAAAAGCCTTCTGCTCCGCTGCTAAAATACTCAGCCTTACTGTGGCCGTAGGTGTGATCCTCATCGGCTGGCTGTGCCGCCACCGAGAGCATCGCCAACGCCATCAGCGCGCCAGCCAGGTTCACAATGCTCTCCAAAGCGTCGCTTAGCAAGCCTACCGAACCGGTCACCAGATAGGCGACCGCCTTTAGCACGATGGTAGCGACGGCCGCGGCGATGGAGAGCCAGGCAAAACGCGTCAGCGCTGATCGGGAGGAGGGGTGGGTGTGGGTGTTCATGTGGTGAAGAGAATCTTCATTTTCAAAAATTTGGCGCCCCCGGCGGGATTCGAACCCACAACCATCGGCTTAGAAGGCCGGTGCTCTGTCCATTGAGCTACGGGAGCGTGTTTGGCGCGGAAAACGGGTTTACTGGGCAGGTCTGATGCCTTTGTAAACGCGCGGGCCGCTGATGGTGATGAGGATGGTGTTGGCGCTGCGGTTGGTCTTTTCGGCCAGCTCATCGCTATCCAGCGGCTGGTTGCCGTTTTGAAGGAAGACGCGGAAAATGCTTTCGACCATTTGGGTCTCGTCGCTGATGAAGCCCGGCTGCTGTGAGCAATGGCTAAGGATCAGTTGTTGCAACGCGTCCATAGGGGTGACCTCGCCGGTTTCGGGGTCTACAAAGTCTACCTGGCTGGCGTTGGGGTTGGCTTCCATATAGGCCAGGTGGGTTGGGCACAGCAGGCTGCGCAGATGTACATGCCAGTCGTTCTCGTTTTGCTTCCACCAATCAAAGTCGATGTGGAATGGTGTTTTTCGGGTGGGTTTGATCAGCGACATTTTATTCCTCGCTAGTGGCTTCGGCCACGCGGTAGTGCAGGTCGCCCACGTGGGTAAATTTATCGGATGTGTTGAGGATCGCCAGCAGGGGGGCGGGTGGGATGCGCATCAAAATATTGACGGCGCTGTAGATCTCCTCGGCGTGAACATGGCCTTGTGGGTTAAGCTTGCTTAGCTCTACTACCACGTCGCGGATGACGCGTTCCGGCCGGCGGGTGGACTTGCGAACCAGCTCGGCGGCCGCATCTACCGCGGCCAGGTCTGGCAGCGCCATCGCCAATCGCTCGTCGTACTCGTTGTTCACTTCCTGGCGCAAAATGGCAAAAACCAGGCCGCCATCGCTGCCGGCAAGTACCGTGCGGATCCATTCCTTGGCGGCTTTGCGGGCTTTAACATCCACCAGGATCTCGCCATTCTTTTTGCCTTTGCGCAATTGCAATACCGAGCCAGGGATCAGCTTGTATTTCTCGAACATTTTTTGCAGGCCAAAGATGTAGCCATGATCGCGAACGACCCAGGCGGGGAATTGTTCGCCGGTTTTCTCATCTACGAAGGAGAACAATATGCGTGGAGCCTCGAGGGAGGTGGGAAAGAAATTGCTATTGCGGGCCGAAATTGGCAAGGTGCCACTGCGCCAATGCGGAAAATTGAGCGTGATGGTAGCTTTTTCGGGTTGGTCATCGGCGCGTTCTACCTCGCCAAGTTCGTCGTCCATTTGCTCCTCAAACTGCAGGGCCTGGGCATTGAGTTGGCTGCGGTCGTAATCAACCGGGTTGTATTGCAGCAGGAAGGGTGTCTTTTGGACGCCATCCGGTTCCAGCCGTTTGAGGAACCAAAGAACCTCGCCGACCGGGCCAACCTCGTCAAATCGGCCATCCTGTAATAAAGCGTAGTTCACGCTGAACTCCAGCAAGGTGGCGTTTTCCTTATTGTCCAGATCCATTTGCTCCATCAATTGGGCGGTGGTCATCGGCTTGCCATCATTCATTTCCAAAATGGCTTCTGCCAGGTTCAGGTTTCCCTTGTTGATGTTGACCAGCAGTGCCTCGGGGAACCAATGATGGGCGATCTGCGCCAGGCTGCCATCCTTAGATAGGGCTTGGTTGAGTTTTTTATCCAGCGCGGCGGTGTATTGCGAGCAAACCGCGTCTATATCCATCGATGGGTCGTTGGCGCCGTCATCTTGTCGGTTGAGTTTGTGGTTTTCCAAATTGCTGGCAAAGCAGCGGGTGATGCCGTCGATCGAAACGTCTATCACATCAAAACTACCCAAGTCCGGGTTTTGGCCGCCCCTTACAGCAAGAACTTTGCCGGTGGCAAAATTTAGCGCCGGGAAGAGCACCTTTTGGCCGACGCTATAAGCGTTGGCGGGCAAGTAAACCTCGCCGGCGTCCTTTTGCTTCTTTTGGTTATTCTCCACCTCAGCTCGAATACGCTCCGCGACCAACAACCGAACCAATTGGGGAGTAGTATGGGGTTGTTCGTTCTCAAACAGCACGTTTTGCAGGGTTTCGATATCTTTGGTGGTGACCACCAGGTTTTGCCAGTATTCGGCAGGAAGAGCGAAGGAAAGTTGTGACATAAGCAGCCTTTTTGGTACCAAGCGTAATGGTCTGTGTTTAGCCTTACGATTATACCGCATCCGGCGCTGGTTGGGTCAGTTTTCCCGGCGGGCGCTTATCTATGCTATAATTTTTTGACTTAAAATAGGTCTTTTTTCCCATCAAACGCGAGCAGCAGGAGTTTCTACTATGATCAGATCACATCGTTGCGGCGAGTTAAACGCCGCGCACATTGGCCAGCAGGTTACGTTGGCTGGTTGGGTTCATCGCCAGCGAGACCATGGCGGCATCACTTTTTTGGACCTGCGTGACCGTTACGGCATTGTGCAAGTGGTGTGCGACCCTGCCAAGCCTGGCATGCAGCTGGCACAAGATGTACGCAGCGAATGGGTGGTGGTGATCACCGGCACGGTGCAACGCCGCCCTGCCGGCAGTGAAAACCCGCGCATGGCCACTGGCGAGATCGAGATCGAAGCAGCCAGCCTGCGGGTGGAAAACCCAGCCAAGGCCCTGCCGTTTTTGATCAACAAAGATGAAGAGACCGACGAAGCGGTACGCCTAAAATACCGCTATTTGGACCTGCGAAGAGAGCGAATGCAGCGCAACCTGCAGCTGCGCCATAAAGTTATCAAGTTTATGCGCGATTTTTTGGACAAACAAGGCTTTTTGGAGATTGAAACGCCGATGTTGTTTAAGACCACGCCCGAAGGCGCGCGCGACTTTTTGGTGCCAAGCCGCCTGCAACCTGGCAGTTTTTACGCCTTGCCGCAAAGCCCTCAACAACTAAAGCAATTGCTGATGGTAAGCGGCATGGACAAATATTTCCAGATCGCCCGCTGTTTTAGAGATGAAGACCTTCGTGGAGACCGCCAGCTGGAGTTTACCCAGCTGGATCTGGAAATGTCGTTTGTAGAGCGGGATGATATTCTGGATTTGATCGAAGCCTTGTTCACCGAAATGGTGAAGGAAATTGTGCCCACCAAGCGCCTGCTCAGCAGCCCATGGCCACGCCTAACCTATACCGAAAGTGTGGAGCGCTATGGAAGTGACAAACCCGATCTGCGCTTTGGCATGGAGTTGCACAGGTTGGATGGCATTTTTGCCAGCAGCGAATTTATGGTGTTCAAAAACGCGCTTGCCAGCGGTGGATGCATTAAAGCCGTTGTGGCCCCCGGTTGCAGTGAGTACAGCCGCCGCGATGTGGACGCATTGACCGAAATGGTAAAAGAAGCCGGTGCCAAAGGACTGGCAACCCTTGCCCTTAGCGCCGAGGGAGTGCGGGGTACCGCTGCCAAGTTTGTGAGCGAAGCCGAACTGGCCGCCGTCCAAAAACAAACCGGCGCCAAAACCGGAGATTTGGTTTTGATCGTTGCCGATCAAGTGGCCATCGCCAACAAGTGCCTAAACCTGCTGCGCCTGCACCTGCGCGACAAACTGAACCTGGCCGACCCCAACCTGCTGGCCTTTGCCTTTGTGGTGGACTTCCCGATGTTTGAGTACAACGAGGAAGACAAAAAATGGGATGCCGCCCACCACCCCTTCACCATGCCGAAAATGGAGGACCTGCCCAAGTTTGAGACCGATCCAGCCAGTATCCTTAGCGATGCCTACGATATGGTGCTGAACGGTTATGAGACTGCCAGTGGCTCGATCCGTATTCACCGCAGTGATATTCAGGAAAAAGTATTCAGCTTGCTGGGCTTGCCCAAGGAAGAGATCATGGCCAAGTTTGGCCATATGATCGAAGCGTTTGAATATGGCGCGCCGCCCCACGGTGGCATTGCCCCGGGCATTGACCGCCTGGTGATGTTGTTCGCCGATGAACCCAATATCCGCGAAGTGATCGCCTTCCCCAAGAACCAATCCGGCCGCGACATGATGGCTGACGCGCCTTCACCGGCGAGCCCCAAGCAGTTGGCCGAGCTAAAAATTGACATCAAAACCGAGAAAAAATAACCAAAGGAAAAAATAGATAATGATCGATGTAAATGACCTTCGCAAGGGTGTTACCTTTGAACTGGATGGCAACCTGTTCAAAGTATTGGAGTATAGCCACCACAAACCTGGCCGTGGAAATGCCACCATCCGCATTAAGGCCCGCAACCTGCGCAGCGGCGCCAATATTGAAAAGACCTTTACCAGCGGTGACCGCGTTGAAGATGCCCGCCTGGATTACCATAATGTGAGCTACCTTTACCACGATGGCGATTTTTACCATTTTATGGATGGCGTTACCTTTGAGCAACCAGCCGTAAAGGGAGATGTGCTTGGCGACAGCGCCGGCTTTTTGAAGGAAGGCATGGAATGCAAGCTGACCTTTTACCTGGGCGAAGCGCTCGATATTGAACTGCCCACCAGTGTGGACCTTAAAGTGGTCGCCGCAGAAACTGCCATTCGCGGTGATACCGCCACTGGTGTTACCAAAAAGGTGACCGTGGAGACGGGCGTGCAGGTACAGTGCCCCAACTTCGTAAAAGAGGGCGACACCATCCGCGTGGATACCCGCACCGGCGAGTACGTAACCAGGGTGTAGCCCATGAAGACCCCCGCCGGCAAGGAATGCTCTTTCTTTTACGGCAATTACCACCGCGGCCGCAATGACGAAGAATGCCGGCTGATGCCAGATGGCGAACGCGGCTGGAATAGCAAATTATGCACCGGTTGCCCCATGCCTGGCTACCAACAGGCTAACAATTGTGCAAGCATGCGTTACCGTGCGAACATCGAACAAAACTGGAAAACCTTGTTCGTAAAAAAGGTGAAGATAACTGCCTGGTGCGAAAAAAGCAAAAACGCAGTGGCAGACCCCCATATTGGTTGCGGCCAATGCCATCCCACCATCCAGTTTGTGGTGAAGGAATAAGGTTTTTATAGGTAGAGAAATGTAGAACCAAAACCGCCCAGGTTGATCAACCTGGGCGGTTTTTTTATCCTTTGGTTACGGACCAACTCACCGAACGATGCTGGGTGGTGATGGTCTGGTGAACCTTCAGGTGGAGTGAATTACTCTTCCAATGTGCTCAGGTCACCTTCGGGCAGCCCTTGGGCGCGGGCTTTAAGCACTCGCCGCATGATCTTGCCAGAACGGGTCTTGGGTAGTTTGTCGGTGAATTTGACTTCCTCCGGGCGGGCGATCGGCCCCAAATGCTTGGCTACGTGCTGGCGCAATTCCTCGCTCAATTCATCACTGGGGGCATAACCGGGTTTTACCTGCACAAAGCAGTAGATCGCCTGGCCTTTCACTTCGTGTGGCAAGCCAATTGCGGCGCTCTCGGCGACGGCGGGGTGCGTGATCAAGGCACTTTCAATTTCTGCGGTGCCCAGGCGGTGACCGCTAACCTTGATGACATCGTCCACGCGTCCGATGATCCAGATGTAGCCATCCTTGTCCTTACGGGCGCTATCGCCGGTCATATATCGGCCGGGGAACTTGCCCCAGTAACTGTTCACGTAGCGATCTGGGTCTTTGTATATGGTGCGCAGCATAGATGGCCATGGGTTATTCAGCAACAAGTATCCTTCATTGCCGTCCTCAACTTCTTTGCCATCCTCGTCTACAATCGTGGCGCTTTGGCCAAAAAAGGGCCGGGTTCCAGAACCAGGTTTGAGCGGCACCACTGGCGTGGGGGTGATCATAAATGCGCCGGTTTCGGT
>SXGU01006784.1_pt1 | contig 11456 bp, 10 predicted proteins | sample 3174531 | NCBI WGS metagenome assembly SXGU01 (sample SAMN11356863, study PRJNA531348) | freshwater metagenome | isolation source: freshwater sample F1-140 | place: China: Fuxian Lake, Yuxi | collected 2017-12-25
ACTCTCGTGCACCTGTGCTTCGCTCGCAACGACCGGATAACCACCACTGTCGGCCATTGCATTGCAGGCACCGATCCAGTCATAGGTCTCGTCATCCAAAATTCCGTCGGCAATTGAACTCGGTGTCGTCTCCCACGGCCACATGCACTGCGACCAACGAGAACCCGCGTTGCGTGCTCCGCCCGTTTTTTGCGCAATCAAAAATGCGCGAGCCAACGGGGCGCATCCCTCGGTCTGCACGGCGTGCACTTTGGGTTTCGTCGCCCCTGCGAAAAACCCGTTCGCCGCACAAGTCGCAAACGCACCGCCACCGGCCTGCACGAACATCCGACTGAACAAGGCACCGGCAAGATCTTCGGCCACGACCGCCATCTCCCAACCGATCGTGCGACCACCATCTAGACACCAAGCGTTTTCTGGCCCCTGCACCCCGAACGGAATCGCACCGGACAAGATCGCTTCGCGAAATCTATATACGCATGGATCACCAGGCGGATCAGTCGAGACTCTCGCGCATCGCACGGTGTTTGCGTTCAACGAGTTCAAAATCTTTACCGTCGCCGCGTCGGCGTGCTCGGGCACGAATACTTGAATCGGCCAGTTCACTGCGCGCGCCAGCGTGCTGGCTGCAATCGCCGCGTTGCCACACGATGCAATGGCCAGTTGTGGTCGTTCACTTTGATTGCGCCACGGTGCCCGACGCACCTGTTCAACGACGATCAAGTGCAACAACTGGGCGAACAAGTGTCGCGCTTTTTGTGAGCCGGCAACGCCATGTGTCTCATCTTTGATCCACACGCCACCTTGCTTGGTAAAACGCAGTGCGCTGCTCAGTTCATCGTTGCGCGAAAACGGCGTCGTGCGAAAACCCGTGCCCGCAACTCTGGCAACGGCATCGTCGAGATCACGAATAATCTTCGTGCGCGATTCAAAATCGAGACCCAAGTTCGCGGCGAACGCATCCCAAGCCAAATATCGCTGAAACGCCACGAACGGGTTCGCATCACCGGTCGAGCGCAACGGGGCGATCGCATTTTCGATCTCCAGCACATGGTGACGGTCGGTTTGGCTCGAGTTCGGGCATCGCCACGAAAAAACCTGGCTAATCGGGACTCGGGTTTCACACACCGAGCATCTCCAACCAATTACGACGGGCGTCTGCGCGATCACGGTTGCGATACCGCCACGGTCAACTAGTTTTTGGCGGCAACACGACGATTGAATTCGCCGATGAGGTCATCCCAAACTGGCAAATACTTACGCAAGTCGCGCCAGAACGACTGCGAGCGGCGGGCTTCAAACACCTCAAGCGGCGTGCCTTGTTGTTCGACCCATGTGTAATAGCCCAGATTAAAAATGCGCGTGCGATCTAGTTCCGTGCAGTCAATCATCGCGTTGGTACCGACCATGCCAAGATGCTCGGCAAAAACTTCTGCCGCGTCAATCTCTGTAAATGAATCGTTGAATCTGCGGCTCAAAGTCTTGACTCTTTCACTTGGATAAAGATCCGCGCCGTCGGTTGCGATCGTGATTAACGCATCATTCTCGCCCAGCCCGAGCAACTTCGCCGTTTTGATCGCCGCAATCACGTTGCAGATCGCCGAGAAACCGAAATGCTTCAGCGTCTCGACAATTTCTACAGGCACGTTCTTTCGCTCTGCCAAATATCTGCAACCAGCATCCGTGTTGAACATCACGTCTAGTTCATCGGTTGATCGATCTGAAACGCCAACAACGACGTCGGTGTTCATCACATTATGAATCAACGGAATGTGCTTGTCTCCGATGCCTTGAATGTTGTGCTCTCCAAACCCGTTCTCAAGCATCGTCGGGCATTCGAGCGCTTCAACTGCGACGATTTTCGTGCCGTAAACATCCTTGAGCCTGTCACCAGCACCAATCGTGCCGGCCGACCCAGTCGCCGAAGTAAACGCCGCAAGTCGCAACTTGCCGCCGGTTGATTTGTTGACGTGTTCAAAGACATTTGCCAGTGCGCGCCCCGTCACTTCGTAGTGGCCGACATGGTTGCCGAACTCACAGAACTGGTTGAAAATAAAATTCTTGGGATCAAGTTCCATTTCGTTGCATGCGTCGTAAATTTCTTTGACGTTACTTTCGGTGCCGGGTGTGCGCACGACGTCGCTCGGATCGCTCACCCATTTGTCGAGCCAATCGAATCTCTCTTTTGACATGCCCGCGGGCAACACCGCGACGCCACGCGAACCCATGATCCGACTTATCGCCACGCCGCCTCGCGCATAGTTGCCGGTCGACGGCCAAACTGCGCGATGACGACCCGGGTCGAACTGCCCGGTGATGACTCGCGGCGCCAAACAGAAATACGCGGCCAGAACCTTGTGCGCGGTGATCATCGGAAATCGATCACCGAACATCACGATGATCGGGCTTGCAACACCGGTCAGACTGCTCGGCAATACAACATGGTCGGGCACAGAAACGCGCTCGCCACGCATGTTGTTATACCAATGCACGCGAAACAAGTTGCGCGCATCCGCGGCATTCTTGTCGACACCCTTCGCATAGTCAGCGTCAATCGTCGATGGATCAGCGAGTTGCGCGAATGTCGGCAAGATAACTTTGTTTTTTGCGCAAAGCGCGATGCTGTTTTCAAGCGCTTGCTGGTCAACGATTTTGTCGGCAAGACCCAGCTGCCCAGCCAGCGCCGAAGCATCTAGCCGACGATTTGCTCCCTGATGTGCCGTAGTTGTTGAAGTCAAGGTTTACATTATGTCAAATTTGCGAACCAAAGCACTACTCTTACGACGCAAGGCCGACGTAGCCCAATGGCAGAGGCACGGCGCTTAGGACGCCGCCAGTGAGAGTTCGAGTCTCTCCGTCGGCACAAAATATGCAACCTCGTACGACATCACAACTCGCAACTCCGGCGGTGCTCGTCGATCTCGACGCACTAAATAGAAACCTGCGAACGATGTCACAGCGACACCCTGGTGCAAAGTTGCGGCCTCACACGAAAGCCCACAAGTGCACTCAGCTCGCAGAATTACAAATGCACTACGGACATAAAACGTTTACGTGCGCCACTCCCCGCGAAGTGATCGGCATGGCCGCAGCCACGGTGGGTGAAGATTTGCTTCTTGCCAATGAAGTCGTTGATCATGACAGGCTCGGTGCACTCGCCAAAGTTTCAGAAAATCTGCGCGTGACGATCGCCGTTGATTCTGAATTCACGATCAATGCCGCTGAGCGTGCAGGCCTGCGTGATGTGCTGATTGATGTCAATGTTGGTCTGAAAAGATGCGGTATCGCCCCAGGGCTCGCCGGTCAACTCGCCGACTTCGCGCGCAAAAAAAATATGACGGTGCGCGGTGTCATGGGCTACGAGGGGCACCTGATGATGGTCGATGGTCACGACAAACGAAAACAACGTGTCGCCGAATCGATGCAACTGCTCACACGCGCCGCAAAAGATGTGGGTGGCGAAATTATCTCTGCAGGCGGCACGGGTACCTTCGACATGCACGACAACACCGACATCACCGAGTTGCAGGCCGGCTCCTATGCACTGATGGACACTCACTACGCCAAACTTGCTTTGCCTTTCGAACAGAGTTGTTTTGTTTTGGGCACGGTGATTTCGCGGTCCGATGACTGGTGTGTGATCGATGTCGGTTTGAAGTCGCTCGGCATGGACCACGGCAACCCAACAGTCAATGGCTATGACGTCTTGTTTTGCTCAGACGAACATACGACGCTTGCGCCAAACAAAGACGTGAGTACCAAAAAAATTTCTGTCGGCGAAAAACTTCGCGTCACTCCCGCGCACATCGACCCGACTATGGCGATGCATGATTTTGCCCACATCGTTCGTGGTGATGAAATCATCGACTCGTGGCCGATCGACTTACGAGGCTGGTAGTTCGCTCAGCCGAGTAGTCAACAGACGAAAAGCATTTCCGCGATGTGAAAACTTGTGCTTTTCGGCGATGCTCATCTGGGCAAAAGTCCGACCATCACCAGCAGCAGGCACGAATACCTGGTCATAACCAAAACCGCGATCACCGAACTCGGCAACGCTGATTGATCCCTCACAAACACCCTCGCAAATTATCTCAAGGCCGTCAGGCATGCGCAACAAAACAATCGTGCGAAATCGAGCCGTTCGATTTGTGACGCCGACGAGAAGATGCAGCAGTTTGTTTCGATTTTGTGCGTCTGTTGCACCAGCCCCAGCAAATCGTGCCGTGAACACACCGGGTTGACTATTCAAGGCGTCGACTTCGAGTCCTGTATCGTCGGCAAGCGCCGGCATTCCAGTTGCAAGAGATACAGCCACGGCTTTAAGTCGCGCATTTCCAGTAAGCGTGTCTGCATCTTCAACCACATCTGCGAGTTCTTTCGGTCGCGCAACAAGGTCGACCAAGTTTTGTAAGAGGTCACTGATCTCGGCAACCTTGTGCGGGTTGGCCGAAGCGCAGACTACGCGCAACATACGCCCAGCATCTTTGTTACGGTCGTGGTTTTGGCGGCACGGCGAGAGTTTGTGTCTGCAATGCAAAAACCTCGCGCAAACCAGCCGTCGCCAGAGCCAACAATTCACTCAATTGTGTTTGGCTAAATGCCGCACCTTCGGCGGTGCCCTGCACTTCAACGAACTTCGGCTCGGTTGAGTTATGCGCCTGCAACATCACGACATTCATGTCGACCTCGGCCGAACTGTCTTCGACATATGGCAAATCAAGAATTGGCGAGCCGTTGTGAATGCCAACGCTCACTGCCGCACACAACGAGTGCAACGGGTGCACAGCTATCAATCCGTTTTGCTGCACTCGAGTCAGCGCATCATGCAACGCAATATATGCACCGCAGATGCTGGCGGTGCGTGTGCCACCATCTGCTTGCAGAACGTCACAGTCAACAATTACTTGGCGCTCGCCAAGCAGAGTCATATCGCAACACGAGCGCAACGATCTGCCGATCAGCCGTTGAATCTCAATCGTGCGACCGCCTTGTTTGCCTTTGGCGGCTTCGCGATCATTGCGGTCAGGTGTCGAACCAGGCAACATCGAATATTCCGCGGTGACCCAACCTTTATTTTTGCCTTTCATCCAGCGCGGCACGTCTTCATCAACTGATGCCGTGCACAAAACCCGGGTCTTGCCAAACGAAACCAGCACCGACCCTGCGGCCATCTCGGTGAAGTCACGCTCAAACTTGAGCTGGCGCAGTTCGTTTGCTTTTCGTCCGTCTGGTCGTGTCATGTTCTCTCCGTTTTGTTGCGAGTCTCTATTTGATTTGCCAATGCTTTGCTGACATTAACTCTGGCCCCAAGAAACGACGACCGAGTTCGGCAAATTGCCGAACATCGCCCGACGAATAAAACTCGTGCGAACCTTGAACGCCAGACCCAACGCTACGAGCAATGTTGTTTTTTGCCAGTGCATCACGCACTACAGATGCGGTCGCGTCGGCGCTATCAATTAGTTTCACATCAGGCCCCAATACTTTTCCAATAACCTGGCTCAAATATGGATAATGCGTGCACCCCAACAACAACGCATCAACGTCGGCTTTTCGTATCGGTGCGAGCAACTTCTCTGCCAACTGTGTCACTGCCTCACCAGAAGTTTCGTCACGCTCGACAAATTCGACAAAGCCAGGGCACGCAGTTGCTATCAGCGAAACATCGGTTGACTTCTCGCGCGACGCATCAGCAACGGCTCTTTCGTACGCACCCGAAGCAATCGTGCCGATCGTGCCGATCACTGCCACACGATTATTTTTCGTCGTGCGCACTAGGGCCCGTGCACCCGGCTCGACAACGCCGATCACGGGCACAGAAAGCGAACTTTGCAATTCGCTTAGCGCAACCGAAGCAGCGGTGTTGCACGCGACGACAATCAACTTGGCGTTGAAATCGCGCAAGAGACTCGTCGCCAACTCGATTGCAAAACTTCGCACATCACCAGCGGGCTTGGGCCCATACGGGTAGCGCGCCGTGTCACCGATATAAACGAGGTTTTCGCTCGGCAACAAGTCAATAACCGCACGAGCAACCGTCAGACCACCAAAACCAGAGTCGAACATGCCAATCGGGCGATCAACTTGCGCATTCATCTTTGCCAACGCTACGCCGTCAACGCGTTCGAACTTGTGCAGCAAGTTCATGCCAAGCCAATGCTTTATAGTCGCTGTGTGCTTCTTGCCGCCGGCCTCGCTCTTTTGGCAGCCGTTTTGCACGCGAGTTGGAACCTACTTGTCAAGCAGACAAGTGATCGATTTCTAGCGCTGTGGGGTCAGTTTGTTTTTGCCGGTTCGTTTGCCGTGATCGCCCTGGTCGGTTGGACGGTAATCGACGGTCAACCAAATATTTCTTGGTGGTGGTCGATCATCAGTGGTTGCGGACACCTGCCTTATGTGATATTGCTCGCCAAGGCATATGACAAAAATGATTTCTCCCTGACATATCCGATTGCGCGTGGTGCAGGCGCGCTCAGTGCCGCGGTGTTGGGTTTGATTTTTCTCAACGATGATCTCTCGGCACTGAGCATGGCGGGTATCGCCGTTGTTCTTTTTGGTCTTTGGGTTCTCGTTTCTGGTCAGCCAATCAACAATATTTTTCCCGCCCTTGGCGTTTCAGCAACAATCGGCGTCTATTCGGTTGTCGATGCATACGGTGCGCGCAACTCAGACCCCATCGCTTTTGCATTGAGTGTTTTCGTCAGTGGTGCCATAACAATCACAATCTGGGCGCTGCTCACACGCCGTAAAGCCCTCAAAAATTTTCTTGTCGCCGAATGGAAACCATCTCTCTTTGGTGGCACCATGTCAATAATTGCCTACTCGCTTGTCGTCTACGCGTTCACCCTCGCACCAGTTGGCTATGTCGCCACAATGCGCGAATCAAGCGTGGTCATCGCCGCACTCGCCGGCTGGAAATATCTCAAAGAAGACGATCACAAGCGGCGACTAACTTCAGCGACCGTCGTCGTTGCTGGTCTTTGCGTGCTGGTAGCAGGTCGCTAAAAATAGATTATTTTTTCGGCAGCCGCTTCGGCGGTGTCTAGATCAACCGTGTAGGCACCCGTTGATAAATATTTCCAGCCACCGTCGCAAACTATAAACACGATCACCGCTCCTTGATCAGTATCCGCGCTGATCTCACTCGCTACCTTCAACGCCCCAGCCAACGACGCCCCAGAAGATATGCCCGCGAAAATACCACACTCACTTACGAGACGACGCGTGCACTCGATGCTCTCGCGGGGTCGTACAACTCGCTTGCGATCCAATGTCTGATAGCCGTTCCATTTTTCAAACACTGGCGGGATGTAGCCGTCATCCAGATTGCGCAAGCCTTCGACACGCTCACCAATCGGTGGTTCAATCGCAATAATTTTGATGTCTTTATTTTTCTCCTTCAGGTACTTTCCGACACCCATCAATGTTCCGGTCGTGCCAAGGCCAGCGACAAAATGCGTAACCTCTGGGCACTCACGCCAAATTTCTGGACCAGTCGTTTCATAATGTGCAGTCGGGTTTGCTTCATTTTCGTATTGATGCAGGAAACACCAGTCGGGATTTTCTTTGGCCATTTTTTCGGCTCGCAATACCGCACCATTCGAACCTTCGGCACCTGGCGTGACAATAACTTCAGCACCAAAAACTTGAAGCATCTGACGACGTTCGATTGAAACGTTGTCCGGCATCAAAATCGTTATCGGGTACCCCTTGATCTGCGCAATCGCCGCCAGCGCGATGCCGGTGTTCCCCGACGACGGTTCGACTATTCGCTGACCAGGTGAAAGTTTGCCGTTTTTTTCGGCTTGCTCGATCATTGATTTGGCGATGCGATCTTTAACCGAGCCAAACGGATTTTGATTTTCGAGTTTGGCCAGCAAACGTACGCGCGGATTCGGTGAAAGCTTTGAAACGTCGACCAATGGCGTGTTGCCAATTAGATCGAGCACATTTTCGTAAATCACCATTGATTCAGGATACCTGACCAATATGGTCGGATTTATACGGTTTTGGGGAGTTTTGCTTTCAACGTTGTGAAATTGGTGATAGTCAAACCGTGACGATTTGGCTTTCAGAAATCTGAGAGTCAACGATGCGGTAACTGCGAGTCTTGGGCTCGGCATCTTTCAATCCAATAATCACATAATGCCACGCAGGGTCTGGAGCTTGAGCAACGTCCGTGGCACTCGGGTATGGCTCGGTATGGGTGTGGCTGTGCACGACACCAATGATCGCCAGCCCGCGCGCCTCGGCATCAAGTTCAATTCGCAGATGATCTCGCGGATCAAGCGTGTAGATGACTTTGCTCTGCGCAATGTTTCGACACGGATGAAACTCGCGCGCCACGTCGCTGCCCAGTTCACCCACCAAAAATCCACAACACTCGAGTGGCGTTTCAGCGAGCGCCAACTGCTTGATCTGCTCAAGTACTGAACTTGGTATCACGATTTGTGACGAAGAATTTTGATTCAACATTGGCTTAAAAGGCTACAGGTACGCTTAATGCACGCTATGAAAAAAGACAGTCCAGAGATCATCGCCAGCAATCGCAAGGCGCGACACAACTACACAATCGTTGATGTCATAGAGGCTGGCATTGTGCTGCACGGAAGCGAGGTCAAGAGCCTGCGCGAAGGTCAAGTTCAGATCGCCGAGGCCTATGCTCATGTTGTTCGTGGCGAAATGTGGCTCGAAGGCGTGCATGTCTCCGTCTATCGATTCAGCCACGGGGTCGGCTCGCACGAACCGATGCGCTCGCGCAAACTGTTGTTGCATCGCGAGCAGATTCGCAAACTTCAAGAACGCATGGCCAAAGAGCGCCTGACGCTGGTGCCTCTGTCGATGTTGCTAAAGAACGGTCGCGTCAAGGTCGAACTCGCACTCGCCAAAGGGCGTCAGAAAGAAGATCGCCGCCAAGCCATCGCTGAGAAAGAGTCGAAACTTGAAATGCGACGCGAAGCCGGCCGCCAACGCAAAGGCAAGTCCTCATTAAATAGCCCGCTGTCGGGCAGGCAAACTGGTTCTCGCTCTAGCCAACGCGACTCAGACGACTGAAAGAACTCGACAAAATAAATCGCACACGCTTGCCGTAGACTGCACGTGTTACGTAAGTTCAAAGGGGCTGACAGGTTTCGACGTCAGATTCGATGTTCGAGCGTGCGACTCGAGTTGCTCAGACTCGTAAAACGGGGCAAAAAAATAACTGCCAACAAGCAGTTCGCTCTCGCCGCCTAATTAAGTGGCAGAGAGCAACCGTGAGCCGCAAGGTCGCACGGGGCCAATTCACCGCAGCCCGGCAACAGAAGCGGGGAATGACATTGGGAAAGACCGATGACGTCGAGAAAGATCGATGACCGTACAGAAAGTTGTGCCGCGACTCGTGTACCTAGTGCACTTGTAACCGACCCGCCGGCGTTGCTGCGTAGCGACAATGTGGGAATAGTCGTATCACGGGCGCTCAACGGCTGATGGACGGGGGTTCGATTCCCCCCAGCTCCACCAATGCTCGGCACTTTCAGGCAACAATTTTTTGTTGGCTTGATAATCGTAGATTAGAGAGTTATGAAGTTCGCGCCAATCTCTGATCGTTTAAGCGGATTAGGTGCCGCCAAGTGGGCGGTCCATGCAGAAGGTTTGCGTCGGGCAAGTTTGGGCGAGCCGATAATACTTTTATCAATTGGCGAGCCAGATTTGCCGCCACCAGCAAGTGTGCTCGACACCGCGGCTTTAGCGATGCGCACTGGTCGTACGCGATACGCGCACGGTCAAGGCGAACCGCAAACATTGATCGCGATCGCCAATCACCTCACGCAACGCTCGGGTGTGCCGGTTATGCCAGAACAAGTTCTGTTTACGGCTGGCACACAAAATGGTTTGTGCACTGCACTGCTAACTCTGGTGCAGGCTGGCGACGAAGTTTTGGTGCCCGACCCGTATTACGCAACATACGAAGGTTTGGTCGCTGCATCTGGCGCAACTTTTGTGCCAGTTGCAACGCGACCCGAAGATAATTTTCATGTCACCGCCGAGGCGATCGAACGCGCGATCACAAAACGCACGCGAGTTCTACTCTTAAACACGCCGAGTAACCCGACGGGCGCCGTGCTGACCGAAAAAGAAATTGACGAAATCGGCGCAGTCTGCGAACGCCACGATTTATGGATCATCTGCGACGAGGTTTACGCCGACATGACATTCGATGTACCTTTTTGCTCGCCATTTGATCGACCGCACCTACGACATCGCACTTTGGCTGTGTCATCAATTTCAAAATCACACGCCCTGCCAGGTTTTCGCGCTGGCTGGGTTGCATCGCATCCAGATGTCACCCCTCGCCTAGTGCTCGTCGCCGAAGCAATGTTGTTTGGCTCACAACCATTTATTGAAGATGCCCTAGCAGTTGCTCTAAACGAAAAACACCCCGAGGTCGAACGACTGCGACTTTCGTTTCGTGAGCGTGCCGAAACTCTGATCGAAGCCTTCATCGGTTCGCAAGCAATCACCGCACGCATGCCCGAAGGTGGCATGTTCATCATGCTTGATGTGCGACGCACAAAACTTTCGGGCGAAGAATTCGCCTGGCAGTTGTTGCGCCAAGAGAATGTGAGTGTGATGCCTGGTGAAAGTTTCGGCAAAGGAGGCGCAGGTCATATTCGCATCGCATTAACCGTTGATTCAAATGTCTTGCGTGAAGCATGTGTCAGAATTCGAAAACTCGCCGAAAAACTCTGCTCAGAAAACAAGTAACAAATGACAGACAACCAACTTCGCGTCGGTGAAGCAATCATCGATTTGCTCGCCCGTGAATACGGCGTCGATGTTGTGTTCGGCATACCGGGTGTGCACAACATCGAGCTCTATCGTGGCCTGCATCGCTCGGGCGTACGCGCGATTTCACCACGTCACGAACAGGGCGCTGGGTTCATGGCCGACGGTTGGTCGATCATTTCTGGCCGACCGGGCGTGTGCGTATTAATCAGCGGCCCAGGCGTCACCAATTCGTTGACCCCAATCGCCCAAGCGTTTCACGATTCACGACCGATGCTCGTGCTCGCCTCGACAACGCCAACTGATGCTCTGGGCAAGAGTTTCGGACCGTTGCATGACTTGCCCAATCAAGCGAAAATCGCCGATTCTGTTTGTGCTTTCAGTGAAATCGTTACGCAACCAGAACAACTGCCAGCGCTCATCGAGCGAGCGTACAATATTTTTTCTTCATCACGACCGCGACCCGTGCATATTGCGATTCCAATGGATGTGCTTGCCCAGCCATGTTCGAGATTTACGCGCAAGAAACTTGTCGCAGCAAAACCGACTGCGTCACCGAGCGAAGTTGCGCGGGCTGTCGAACTCATCAACTCAGCGCAACAGCCAGTCGTGATCGCGGGCGGCGGTTGCGTTAACGCAGGTCTCGAACTCGCCGCGTTCGCCCAGTCCCTTGATGCACCAGTTCTGCT
>SXGU01049636.1_pt1 | contig 11452 bp, 10 predicted proteins | sample 3174531 | NCBI WGS metagenome assembly SXGU01 (sample SAMN11356863, study PRJNA531348) | freshwater metagenome | isolation source: freshwater sample F1-140 | place: China: Fuxian Lake, Yuxi | collected 2017-12-25
CGGGGCGAACACCACGGCGTCCGCGCTGTGGAAGTTGAAGACGGCGTATCCGAAGGAGAAGTTCGAATACGCCGCGTCGCGCATCCGCATCTACTGCATCTGGTATCAGGACGGCGGCGGCGGCTGGATTCACACCAACATCCCGCAGGCCCACATCAACGAAGCCTATCGCTGGGAGAAGGTTTGGGATTACGGAAGCTTCACCGGCAATCCCCACAAGAAGGAATGCCTCAACCCGCCGGAGATTCAGGAGTTGATGAAACCCGCGTGGGTGAACGAGAACGTCAACACCGGTCATGGACCGCTCGGGGCGCTGACGCCTCAACCATACATCAGCGAAGGGGACACCCCGTCCTTCCTGCACCTGGTCGAAAACGGTCTCGCGGCGCACCTGGACTACACGCTCGGCGGCTGGGGCGGTCGTTCGGCCTTCGACAATCCGGCGTTCCCGAATCACATCACCGACAAGACGCTCACCGACGACGGCGACCGGAACAAGATGTATTGGCGCTGGGTTCCCGCGGCGCAGAACGACTTTGCCGCGCGCATGGACTGGTGTGTGAAGGAATTCAAGGACGCGAATCACCCGCCGGTCGCCAAGGTGAAGGGCGCACTCATGCGCAACGTGAAAGCTGGCGAAACCGTAAAACTCGCCGCCACCGCCACCGATCCCGACAGCCACCAGCTCACTTACAAGTGGTGGCAATACGCCGACGCCGATTCCGCCAAGGCGACCGTGTCCATCGCCAACGCTGATTCTCTGGGCGAAGCCAGCTTCGTCGCGCCGAATGAACCCGGGAAGCAGGTTCATATCATCCTTGAAGTCACCGACAACGGCACACCGCCGCTGACTGGTTACCAGCGCGTGATCTGTGATATCAAATAGTCCAACCGCGATGCCGACCCGGAGATCTCAGATTTCATGACCGACCGCGAACTCCAACTCAAAGCCGTCGCACTGCGCCGGGCGATGCTCAAGCTCATCGTCGGCGCGGGCGCAGGCCACACCGGCGGAGGATTGTCCTGCCTGGACATCCTGAACGTGCTCTACAACCGCGTGCTGAACGTCTCGCCGCAGACCTTCACCAGTCCGGCGCGCGACCGCTACGTGCAGAGCAAGGGCCATTGTGTCGAGGCGCTTTACGCCGTGCTCGCCGACCGTGGATTTTTCCCCGCATCGGACTTGGACACCGTCTGCCGTTATCAATCGCACTACGTCGGCCACCCCACGCGGCACATTCCGGGCGTGGAGATGAACACCGGCGCGCTCGGTCACGGCTTGCCTATCTGCATCGGCATGGCGCTCGCCGCCAAAATGGATTCCGCGCCGTATCGCGTCTTCACGCTGCTCGGCGACGGCGAGCTCGCCGAAGGCTCGAACTGGGAAGCCGGCCTCGCCGCCGCTCACTACAAGCTCGATAACCTCACCGCCATCCTCGACCACAACGCGCTCCAGATCACTGGCCATACGCGCGACGTGATGAGCAACGAGCCGCTCGACGAAAAATGGCGCGCGTTCGGTTGGACGGTGCGCACGGTGGACGGCCACGACTACGCGGAACTCACCAAAGCCCTGACCGACCCGCCCGACTCCGGCAGGCCGACATTTGTCATTGCGAACACGGTTAAAGGCAAGGGTGTGAGCTTCATGGAAAACGTCGCCAAGTGGCACCATGGTGTGCCCAGCGAAACGGAACTGAAACAGGCGCTGGCCGACCTCGACGCCGCGGAAGTCAAACTGAAGGAGGCCAAATGAGCGCGCCCGCACCTTCCATGTTCACGCCTGCGGCGAAAGCAATGGCGGAAAAGCTCAGCCTCAAAATGGGCCGCGCCAACCTCGACGAATTTGCCGGGACGCTCCAAGAACTCGCCAAAGCCAATCCCAACATCGTCGTTGTCACGAGCGATTCGCGTGGTTCAGGCAAGCTTGCGCCATTCGGCAAGGCGTTGCCCAAGCAGATCGTCGAAGTCGGCATCGCGGAGCAAAATCTCGTCGGCATCACCGCCGGGCTCGCGGCGTGCGGCAAAAAAGCGTTCGGCGTTTCGCCGGGCTGCTTCCTCACCGCGCGTTCGCTGGAGCAAATCAAGAATGACGTTTGTTATTCGGACGTGCCCGCCGTGCTCATCGGCATCAGCTCCGGCGTCAGCTATGGCGCGCTCGGCACCACGCATCATTCGCTGCACGACCTCGCCGTGTTGCGCGCGATCAACAACATCAACGTCCTCGTTCCGGCGGATAACTTCGAAACCCGCCAGGCCATCCTGCATGCCGCCAAAGCAACGAAGCCCGTCTTTGTCCGTTTCGGCAAAGCAGCGATGTTCAACCTGCACAAGCCCGATACGAAGTTTGAAGTCGGCAAAGCCATCACGTTGCGCGAAGGCAACGACGTCGCGTTCATCGCCACTGGCGAAACGGTGGTCCACGCATTTCTCGCCGCCGGGCAACTGGCCGAACGGGGTTTGAACGGCCGTGTGCTTTCCGTGCACACCATCAAGCCGCTCGACACTGAAGCGATTTTGCAAGCCGGTCGAGAATGCCGCGCCGTGGTCACCGTCGAGGAGCACATGGTCAATGGCGGACTCGGTGAGGCGTGCGCAGCGGTGCTGCTTCAGGGCAGTGCCGGCAAGCCGTTCCGCATCGTCGGCATCCCCGACGAGGAAACCGTCCCCGGCGCTCAAGCAGACATTTTCCGCCACTACGGCATCAGCATGGAAGGACTTTCCGAAACCGCCAGCGCCCTGCTGTAAATCACATGAGCCTCATCCTTGCCATCGACCAAAGCACCTCCGCGACGAAGGCCGTGCTCTTTGACGCGGGCGGCAAGGTTGTGGACAAGGCAGCGCGCGACCATCAACAAATCTATCCGCAGCCCGGATGGGTCGAGCACGATGCCGACGAAATCTGGCAGAACGTGCTCGCCGTCATCCGCGACATCGCGGCGCGGCAGGAACTAGCGCAACTCGCGGGTCTCAGCATCACGAACCAGCGCGAGACCATCGTGGTGTTCGACCGCCAGAACGGTCATCCCCTGCACAACGCCATCGTGTGGCAATGCCGTCGCGGCGATGCACTCTGCCAGACGTTGCGCGAACGAGGGTACGAGGAAATGGTGTCGGCGAAGACCGGGCTGAAGATTGACACCTACTTCTCCGCCTCAAAATTCGCGTGGCTCATCGAGAACAAGCCGGACCTCGCCGCGAAACTGCGCGACGGCAGCGCGGTCATCGGCACGGTGGAAGCTTATCTTGTCTATCGACTTAGCGGCGGCACGGTTTTTGCCACCGACTACACGAACGCGAGCCGCACGCTGCTCTTCGACATCCGCGCGCTGCACTGGGATGACAAGCTGTGCGAGCTGTTCCGCGTGCCGATGAAGGCGTTGCCGGAAGTGCGCGCAAGCGCATCTACGTTTGGCGAAACGGACGCCGGCGGAGCCTTGCCCAAGCGCGTGCCGATTGTCGGCGTCATGGGCGATTCGCAGGCTTCGCTCTTTGCTCAGCGGTGTTTTCAACCGGGCGCAGTCAAGGCAACCTTTGGCACCGGGACGAGCGTGCTCATGAATGTCGGCGACAAATTCAAGCCGGCCGGCAACGGCGCGGTCACCACGCTCGCCTGGGTGTGGCGCGGGCAGCCGACCTACGCGCTCGAAGGCATCATCAACTTCTCCGCCGCGACCATCGCGTGGCTGAAAAATCAGTTAGAGCTTATCCGCGATGAAGCCGAAGTCGAACCGCTTGCGCGCGCGGTACCGGACAATGGCGGCGTGTATCTCGTGCCTGCGTTCGCCGGACTCAGCGCGCCACATTGGGCACCCGATGCGCGCGCAGCCATCGTGGGCATGAGCGCGCACACGCAACGCGAACACATCGTCCGCGCCACACTGGAATCCATCGCCTATCAACTCCGCGACGTGCTCGACATGATGCGCGCCGATGCGGGCGTGACTTTGCGGACGCTCCACGCTGATGGCGGACCGACTCGCAATTCCTTCCTCATGCAATTCACCGCCGACATCACGGGCGTTGAACTTCACGTCGCCGACGTGGCCGAGTCCTCCGCCTGGGGTGCGACGATGAATGGCTTGCTCGCGCTGGGCGTGGTCAAGTCGCTTGATGTACTCGCCGACATGCCCCGCGCATCGCGCACGTATTCGCCAACAATGTCCGCCGCCGATGCAAAACGCCTGCACACCGGCTGGCTCACCGCCGTAAAGAGAATCCTCTAAGCAACCACCAAAACATATGAAAAGCACCATCATCCGACTCGTGTGCCTCATGGGACTCATAACGCTGCTCACGTCTGCGTCGCACGCGGCCGATAAGCAGAAGATCGCCGTCGTCATCTCCACCCTGAACAATCCCTGGTTCGTCGTGCTCGGCGAATCCGCCAAGGCTCGCGCCACCGAACTCGGCTACGACGCGACGGTCTTCGATTCGCAGAACGACACTGCCAAGGAAGCCGCGCACTTCGAGAACGTCATCGCGGGCGGCCATAAGGCCATCCTGTTCAATCCCACCGACGCCGACGGCTCGGTCGCCAACGTGCTCAAGGCAAAGAAGGCGGGCATCCCCGTGTTCTGCATCGATCGCGAGATCAATTCCACCAACGCCGCCACCGCACAAATGTTGTCGGACAACTACTCCGGGTGCGTCGCGCTCGGGCAATACTTCGTGAAGACCGTTGGCCGCGAGGGCAAATACGCCGAACTGCTCGGCCTGGTCGGCGACAACAACACCTGGAACCGCTCGAAGGGCTTTCACTCGGTCGTGGACCGCTTTCCCGGTCTGAAGATGGTGGCGCAGCAGACGGCCGAGTTCGATCGCGCGAAGGCGCTGGAGGTGATGGAGTCCATCCTGCAGAAGAACCCCGACCTCAACGCCGTGTTCTGTGGCAATGACGCGATGGCGATGGGCGCATATCAGGCGCTGGTCGCCGCCAACAAGGCCGATCAAGTGAAGGTCTTCGGCTTCGACGGCGCGGATGACGTGGTGAAGCTCATCGCCGAAAAGAAGATCGCCGCCACGGGCATGCAGTTCCCGAAGGTGATGGCGCAAAAGGCCGCCGAGTTCGCCGACCAATACCTCAAGGGCAAACGCGACTTTGCCCAGAAGATCCCGGTGAAGGTGGAGCTGGTCACTCCGGACAACGTGAGCAAGTACGGCGACTACGGCAAGAAGCAGTAAGCCCGTTGCGCTCTCGCTTGCATGAAACCATTCCTGCCCTGGCTCATCCTGCTGATTCTGGTAGGTGGCCTGTGCCTGGCCTTTCCGCCGTTTCGCGTGCATTCGCTCAAGGCCGTGCGCGAGGCGCAGGCGAGCCAACAGTTCAACGCGGCTGATTTCGTCGGCCGGTTCTGGGGCGAGAAATTGTTGCCGGCGACGGCGAAGGCCGCGGAGCTGACGCAGGTGCTCGACATCCTCACCAGCAGCCCGGCGAAAGTGCGTGAGCAGTTCGGACGCACCGTGGGCGTGAGCAGTTCGTATTTCCTGTTCCTGCGCGGCTCGGGGCGCGTGGTCAGCGCGAGCGATGACAGCATCGGGCTGGCGTTGAAGTCGGAGGGCGACACGGCGGAAATCGTCGTGCCGCTGGGCTTGGTGTTCGGCAGCGCCGTTCGGGATGGCACGGGCTTGCTGGATTCCAGTTCGTATCCGAATGCGCAGGAGTTCAACGACATTTCCGCGGCACTCAACAGCATCGTCGAGACGAACGTGCTGCCGCAGTTGCAGCAGATGGCGAAGGTCGGCACGCGCATCCAGTTCGCGGGCTGTGTCGAGGTCGCGGATGAGGAAACGGATTTGAAGCCGCTGAAACTCGTCCCCGTCACCGTGAAGCCCGAATGATTCCAGCCATGCCTTCTGCCGCGATCCAACCCAACGACGTGCTGCTCGAAGCGATGGGCATCGGGAAGTCGTTTCCCGGGGTGCGGGCGCTGGATGGCGTGAATCTCACGGTGCGGCGCGGACGGCTGAATGCGTTGCTCGGCGAGAACGGCGCGGGCAAGTCCACGTTGATGAACATCCTCGCGGGGGTGTTTCCGCCGGACGCAGGCACGGTGACGCTGGAAGGGAAGCCGGTCAGTTTCCAGAACCCGCGCGAGGCGCAGGTGGCGGGCATCGCGATCATCCACCAGGAACTCAATCTCGTGCCGGAGTTGAGCATCGCGGAGAACATTTTCATCGGGCGTGAACCGTTGAATCGCTTCGGGCTGGTGGACTTCGTGCGCATGAACGCGGACACGGCGGCGCTGCTGAAGGATCTGGAACTGGAAGTTGACCCGCGCACGCTGGTGTCGCAGCTCAAGGTGGGTGCGCAGCAAGTGGTCGAGATCGCCAAAGCCATTTCGTTCAACGCTCGCGTCATCTTCATGGACGAGCCGACCTCGGCCATTACGGGACACGAGATCGAGGTGCTGTTCCGGCAGATCAAACGGCTCAAGCAGAGCGGCGTGGGGTTGATCTACATCACCCACAAGCTCGATGAGCTGCCGGAGATCGCCGACGACATCACGGTGTTCCGCGACGGCAGGTTCATCGCTGAACGGGAATTCAACGGGGTAACGCGTGACGAGATGATCCGCCTGATGGTAGGGCGCGAACTGTCCGACCTCTTTCCCAAGACTCCGGCCAAGCCAGGCGACGTGGTGTTTCGCGCGAAGAACATCACACTGCAACACGCGGAACGCGTGGGCGACTTTGCGGTGAAGGATGTGTCGTTCGATGTGCGACGGGGCGAAGTGCTGGGCATCTTCGGTTTGATGGGCGCCGGGCGGACCGAGTTGCTGCAGACCCTTTTCGGACTGCACCCGGAGACATCTTCGGGCGAGATTGAGATTGCCGGCCGGGCGGTTTCGATAGGTTCTCCGCAGGCGGCGATCGCCGCCGGACTGGCGCTCGCGCCGGAAGACCGCAAGGGCGAGGGGGTGGTGCTGGAGTTGAGTGTCGCGCACAACACCACGTTGTCGTGTCTGCCGCGGATCGAGCGGTTCGGACTGCTTCAGCCCGCACGGGAGCGCGAGCTGGTGGGGAACTACGTGGACCGATTGCGCGTGAAGACGCCGTCCCTTTATCAGCGGATCGGCAATCTGAGCGGTGGCAATCAGCAGAAGGTGGTGTTGGCGAAATGGCTGGCCACCGAGCCGAAGGTGCTGCTTCTCGACGAACCCACACGCGGGATCGACATCAACGCGAAAAAGGAAATCTACGCGCTCATCGACGAGTTGGCGCAGACCGGCCTGGGCGTGGTGATGGTTTCGTCCGAGCTGCCCGAGATCCTCGGCATTGCGGATCGCGTGGTGGTGCTGAGCGAAGGGCGCAAGACCGGAGAGTTCTCCCGCGCCGAGGCGACGGAGGAAAAACTGGTGAACGCCGCCTTGCCCGGTGGAGTGAGCAACTGACCCATGACCAACAAGAAGCATCTCGAACATCTGAAGCGCTTTCAGTCCGTGCTGGCGCTGGGGTTGATGATCATCGCGCTCGCGCTGATGTCGGACAATTTCCTGACCGTGGACAACAGCCTGAACGTGCTGCGGCAGATTTGCGTGAACCTCTGCCTGTCCCTCGGCATGACGATCATCATCCTGTCCGGCGGCATTGATCTATCGGTCGGCTCGATGCTCGCGCTGTCGGGCGCGGTGGCGGCGGGGTTGTTGAAGAACGGCGTGGTGATTCCGGGCACGGATGTGTTCATCGAAGTCACGGTGTCAGGCGCGATTCTGGCGGGGTTGCTGGTCGGCACGGTGCTCGGCTGGTTCAACGGCTTGGTCATCACGCGGTTCAAGCTGCCGCCGTTCGTGGCCACGCTCGGCATGTTGAGCATCGCGCGCGGTCTGACGATGCTTTGGACGGGAGGATTTCCCATCACGCGGCTGGGCGATTCCTTTGGCTTCATCGGCTCGGGGCACTGGCTCGGACTGCCGATGCCCGTCTGGATCTCCGCCGTGCTGGTGGCGGCGTCCATCCTCCTCATGAAGCGCACGCGTTTCGGCCGCCATGTCTACGCTGTGGGCGGCAGCGAGAAGGCCGCGCGATTGAGCGGGTTGAACGTGCGTCGCATCAAGCTGCTGGTTTACACACTCGGTGGTGCGCTCGCAGGTGTGGCGGGTCTGCTGGTAACGGCACGGCTCGATTCGGCCACGCCCAACGCCGGCCTGAGCTACGAGCTCGATTCCATCGCCGCCGTGGTGATCGGCGGCACCAGCTTGAGCGGCGGACGCGGTACGATCATGGGCACGGTCCTCGGCTGCCTGATCATCGGCGTATTGAACAACGGATTGGTGCTGTTGGAAGTCTCACCCTTCTGGCAGCAGGTCATCAAAGGCCTGGTGATTCTCGTGGCGGTGGCCGTGGACAAGATGGGCGCCCGGAAGAGTTGATTGTGACCAGCATCAATCATTCACGAACCGACAGTGCTCCGCATGAATTCACCTGCGTGCGCTGGATGCAGGTGGACGACGAACCAATGGACGACCAGCGCTGACTGCAGTTAGTCAATCCACGATGAATCCTTCGATGAAAGACCTCGTCACCTTCCTCAGCGCTCTCCTCCTCGCGCCGCTGGCATTTGCCGTTGGAGCCGCGGCGGCGTCAACTGCGGACCAAAAGCCCCAGCAGGAGTTCACGCTCAAGGAACACTTCGGGGTGAGTCATGCCGAGCAGGTGGTTATGTATGAACGCGAGTTCGTGTTCGTGAAGAACCGATTCCTCGCCAGCCGCGAAACGATCACCTTTGAAGAGTCCTTCAAGGCCCGGATCGCGCCGCTCTGGAACACGCGCAACATCGGTCCGCAGGTTGGCGCGCACTGGGCGAACACTTTCATGGGAACGTTGGTGGCCAACAACGGCACGGTGGAGATGGAGTGCCCGCCCGTGGACCTGCTCGTGTGGTTTGCACCCCGACCGGATTGCCGTCTTCAGGTCGTGGACCGCCTGGTTGAAGACGCGCGCGCCATCGCTTGTTCGGCGCAGGTGCGCTACTGAGGAGACCGTGGGATAGCCTACGAATTCCGGAGAGTGCCGTGGGTGTAGATGCAAGGCGTGAGCGCGGGAGGATGCCCGCAGTGGCCTCTGACCAAGCGAGCAACGCAGCAGATGCGCCCGCGCCACCTCCGAGATTTGGAGGCTATCCTGCGGCCTCCTCAGTATGTCTGGGAAGGCACGCCCAAGGCCGGCGAGAAACTTGTCTTCACGCAGGTCTATTACCCGCATCCGCCGTATCGACCCTCGATCCACAGCAACCAAGCCGGAGCCAAAGCCAACTATTCCGACGAACTGCAGGCCACCGCCGGCGCCTCTGGCATCCAGGTGGCGCGCGACGATCCCGAGGCCAGCGTGCTGTGCCTCGAGATGTCCCGCGGAAATGTCGAGTGGGTGCTGTTCAATCCGGGCGAAGGCGAAATCGAGATCGCCGGTAAGCAGACAAAGAAGGCTTACGAGTATCTGCGCTGAGTGCCCGCTTCCGGCGGCGGATTCGATCTGTTCCTGGGAGATCAGACCCGCTGACGCCCCATTTGCCGCTTCGAAACGAGTCAGTCCGGCCGTTTCGCCGGTGGCTTGTAGTTCCGGTGCCAGTCCAGGTTCCACAAGTCATCCAGACGCACAGGCTCAACGTGGTTGTCGATGAAGACGGTGTGAACCGCGCCCGGCATGCGTTGGCCGGGCTGAAGATTCTTCGGAATATCGCTGGGGCGTGAGCCATGGCGGGCGATGCAGAGGCGCTGCATCATCGCCGAATTCCCGCCGGTGAAGAGATTGCGCGCCGGCTTGTCTGAGGCCAGCGGCCAAAAGTCCGCCCAGTTTGCGTCGGCGAAGATTGGCGTTTTCACGGGGTTCTCGATGCTCGCTTCTCCTGAAAAATGTTTGGCCGGATCTTGAATTCCTTCTCCGCTCGGAGCGTAGAGCCAGCCGTTCATGCCGTAGCTGCTTTCGAAGCCGGTGTTCCATTGCACGGGTGTTTTCATCGGACCGTACCAGGCGGCCACCGCTGATCCGACGGCCTCGCTGGTGGGAACGCGCTTGGGCGGGACCGGCGCGGTCGGACACAAGCGGATGCGATCCGCCGGCACGTCGCGGCGGATCAGCGCCATCCAGAAGTTGCTGGGATTGTACGCGACCGGAAACGTTTTGCCCGTGTCATTCACGTACATGAAGAAGCCGAGGCCCATTTGTTTGAGGCTGTTCTGGCAGACCGCCGCCTGGCCTTTGAGCTTGGCCTTGCTCAACGCGGGCAAAAGCATGCCGGCCAGAATCGCAATGATCGCGGTGACGACCAGAAGCTCGATCAGCGTGAATCCGATAGGGCGCGAAGAAAACCGCAAGGCGTGCGATCCTGTGAGTGGCTTCATGCTGCGTTTCTATTCCAGAGCTGGAGACATGGCAATTCCTCCTTTCGACCGCTGATCCGTTGTGCCTTCGGGCGGGACACCGTGGTCGGCGAGACGTTTCGCATCTCATTGCCGACGATGCCCTCGTCCTGCTATAGGAAATCCACACCATGAAGAGACTACGACCAAACACGACATTCTGGGCAGCGATGCTGGTGTGCATTGTCTCGAGTTGCGTTCTGTTCGCCGCGGATGCAGCCTCCCAGCCCGCTGCCGCGCCGGGCAGCAGCAGGTCGTGGAGATCGCCAAGGCGCTCTCGCTGCGCGCGCGCGTCATCATGGACGAGCCGACTTCGGCCGTCACCGAGCAGGAAGTCGTAGTGCTGCACGAGCTCATTCATCAACTCAAACGTGACGGCGTGGCCATCATCTACATCACGCACAAGCTTGATGAATTGCCGCTCATCGCCGACGAATTCACGGTCCTGCGCGATGGGCGTTGTGTCGGCTCGCAGGCTGCGAACGCCGCCAGCCACGACGACATCGTGCGGATGACGGTCGGGCGGGATTTGTCGGAAATGTTTTCGCGCTCGCGCGCCGAACCAGGCGCGGAAGTGCTGCGCGTCGAGGGTCTGCACCTCGCGCATCCGGAGCGGATGGGCGACTTCACGGTGCGCGATGTGTCGCTGCATCTGCGGCGCGGCGAAGTGCTCGGTGTCTTCGGGCTCATGGGCGCGGGCCGGACCGAGTTGTTGGAGACGTTGTTCGGACTGCATCCCAAGCGCGCGACGGGGAAGGTCACCGTGGAGGGCCGCGAGGTGTGGTTTCAGAACGCCCGTGCGGCGATTGACGCGGGTGTGGTGCTTGCCCCGGAGGACCGCAAGCGCGAAGGACTCGTCCTCTCCCTCAGCGTCGCGGCCAACACCAGCCTCGCGTGCATTGGCAGGACGGAGCACCTCGGCTTTCTCGATGGCGCGCGCGAGGCTGAACTCGCCTCTGGCTACGTGAATCGGCTGCGCACCAAGACGCCTTCGGTGCATCAATTCGTGCGCACTCTGAGCGGCGGCCACCAGCAGAAGGTCGTGCTTTCAAAATGGCTCGCCACAGAGCCGAAGGTGTTGCTGCTCGACGACC
>SXGU01053193.1_pt1 | contig 11452 bp, 17 predicted proteins | sample 3174531 | NCBI WGS metagenome assembly SXGU01 (sample SAMN11356863, study PRJNA531348) | freshwater metagenome | isolation source: freshwater sample F1-140 | place: China: Fuxian Lake, Yuxi | collected 2017-12-25
AGACACCAACCGGCAGGCCTTCATCCAGAACCGGCGGCTCGTGGTCACCACGGCATCGCGCGTGCTGAGCGATCCCCTCTTCAGCCGCGTCCGGTTCGACGTCTTGATCGCCGACGAAGCCCCCTGGATCGCGGCGGCCCCTCTGCTAGGCGCAGCAGGACTGGTCCGAGAGAGGATCGTGCTCAGCGGCGACACCAGGGACATCGCCACCGCCTGGCTCTGGTCCTCGCAAGCGGCAAAAATCAGCTAATTCACGCCCCGTGCTTGACTGGGGCCTCCATAATTCAGGATAATCCCTCTCCACCTCGATGTGCCGAAGTGGCGAAACTGGCAGACGCACTAGATTCAGGGTCTAGCGGGGGCAACCCCGTGCAGGTTCAAGTCCTGTCTTCGGCACCAACTCTTTTTCCTCTCTCTTGCAAGGGGTTGCTGCGTTTCAGGCCCCTCATTTTTAACACCTGCGGACACCCCTGAGGGTGTCTGTTTGGGTGAAATTGTCAAGTAACTGTCAAGTGAACTGTCCGAAGTGAGGTCCAGCACCCGAACCGCTGAAGTCAGGTATTTCGGTGAAAGATGGGCATAGCGTAGGGTCATACTAGGGGAGGTATGCCCCATCAGGCTGCTTACCGTGGCTAAGGGGACCCCGCGCATCATGAGCCAGGAGGCGAACGTATGCCGAAGATCGTGGAAGTGGAAATCTGATAGCCCCGCCGTCTCGCGGGCCTTGTTAAATGGGTGCCGAATATCATTCCACCGACTCCCCCCGGTATCGTGAAACACCCACGGCACATCCTGCCTCGCTCGCAGCCCACTGAACAGGCTCCACAAGGTTTCATTAAACGGCAAGGCCCGCGCTTTCCCATTTTTCGTTTGCTTCAACCTGATAAAGCCATGCGTCAGGTCCACGGCATCCCAGGTCAGTCCCAGGAGTTCCCCTTTCCGCATCCCGGTATGGAGTGCCGTCAGGACAATGGGCCGGAGCGAATCATCGCAGGCTTGCAGGAGTCGGTCTGCCTCCGCCGGTCCTGACAGATACCGCAACCGTCCATCCGGCTCCTGATATTTTTTAATCGCCGCCAGTTCTTCCCGTGCGGTTTTGCGTAGCAGCTTCCAGTCCACCGCCTTGCTCAAAGCATGCTTCAAGGTTGCCATCTCACGGTTAATCGTGGCAGGCCCCACCTGCTCCCCCAGGCGCAAGGCGCGGTACTGGTCCACCACTTCGACCGTCAGACTATGAATCGGAGGATTTCCCCACACCCGCTTGAAGTGGGCAAAGTGAATCTTCTTGGTAGCGACTCCACGTTGATGCCCCACGAACGCAAGATACCGCTCTTGAAGGTCCTCCAAGGCCAGGGGTTGAATGGCCGGAGCGGGGACCAAGCCCTCAAGAGCTTCCTTGCGCCGATCAATCAACCGCTGCTCCGCCTCTTTCTTGTTGGAGGTCTCGCAGGACTCAAACCGTTGCCGTCCGAGGGCATCCCGGTAGGTCATCCACCAGACGTTGCCGCGCTTATACAGCCCTCTCGTTGCTCGTGCCATCGTTCACCGTCCTTTCTGCAAGTCCCGTTCGATGAGCGAACGGATATAGCCGTTGATCGTGTAGCCCTGTGTTCGCAGGGCATCGAGTTGCTGCTTCACCGCGCCGGGTACCCGTATCAAGATTTTCACTGGCTTCATGTATCCTCCTATAAGATAGCGTACTAGCAATATAGCAATCTATATAAATACATAGCAAGCTATCATGTTGACGGGCTAGCATCCTTCCTGTACCGTTCAGGGCATGACACGTGGAAAAACAGCATCGAAGAAGAATTACGGTCTCCGGCTGGACCAGGGGCTTATGCGGGATTTGGCCCACCTTGCCGTGGATGAGGACCGTTGGCTCAATGATCTGGTCGAAGAAGCCGTACGGGATCTTCTGAAGAAGCATCGAGAGCCGCGCAAATAGCCTCCTCCTGGCCCTCCACCGTCCCCTCGATTCACCACAACGGTGAGAGGCTTGCCTTCGTTCACGTCCACCGCCTGCCTCGGCTTGCCGTGGCTTGGTTGAGCAAGGCGTCGGCCACGGCCAGTTCCTTAAGTGATCAGGTGAGCCTGCTTGGCGATCTAGAGGCCTTCCTACCCCTGGGCATCGGCCCCCAGCCACTCTGATAGCACGAGACTCGCGTTCAGGCTTGTTCATGTGTCTGACCGCCTGCCATGGCCCTTCGGACCTGTTCAGCGGCGTGGCGAAAGGCCACCCACTGGCCGCCAAGATAGGCCTCGTCGCACTGATTCAGCGCCGCCATGACCCCCACGAACCGGGGATCCTCCTTAGTAATCCCATAGGTGAGGGTCGCCAATTCGCGCCAGGCTATAAGCCACCCCTTTGCGACCTCCTGTCCTTTACCCGGTGCCGTGGCAAGGAGCTGTGGCGCGGGGACGGATGTGGGCAAGATCAAATGGCAGACGACACAGTGCGACCAATGCATGTTGACGACCGCCGAACAGGACACACAATGCCCGACGGCTGCGGTACTCATTGGCAACCCTCTCGGCAACCCTCAGGCAACACTGGGTTGCCTCGGGGTCGGCACGTTGCCAAGGCAGGCAACCCTGCATCCCCACTACGGACGCAGGTTTTCATCGAAAGTTGCCTCATTTCACGGTGCCATTTGGCACACAGAAAACAGGCAACTTTTTGAGCCAGCAGGCAACCCGCCTGGCAACCGCTAGGCAACCGAATCATGCCGCCTCCGCCTTGAGCTTCTTTAAGATCCGTGAGGCATAGCCCTTGTTGATCCCTAACTCTTCTGCCAACTCGGTCGGTCCCTGTACCCCTTCAGCCACCAAACACCTCGCCTGGTCTAGCGTCGACACCTCCAAGGGGGTCCACACCCAGTGCAGCCGCTCGTTGACCGTTGCGAGGCGTACATCCAAGGGTGCCACCGACTCTCCCGTGGTGCTTCGACATTTCGTAAAGCTGAGGTGAAAATGGCAGCCGTCCCGCGCATCGCCCCCCGTGGGCCGTGCCAACTGGATGACCGTATCGAGGGAATCCTCTCTCCCGCTGGTGCCGCGTTGCTGTCCCCCCTTCCCCGCATGGTGAACCAAGATGGTTGAGAGTCCTCGGTGCCGCAACCGAATCAACCAGGCGTTGATCGGCTCCCAATCCTGCTTCGAATCTTCGTTAATCCCGCTGAAGAGGCAGGAGATATTGTCGAGGATCAGCACACGGATATCGGGGCGAGCTTCGAGAATTGCGACCATCTCGTCGCGCATCGCCTGTGAGGTCAGGATCAGATCCTTGCCGCCACATCGTTGGTAGACCAACTGACTGGTGAGGAACGCCAACGACGCGACAGGGGGCGTGTCCATCAGCGCCGTGGTTCGTTGTCGGAGTTCATCCAGCTGCATTTCTCCATCCACGTACAAGACCCCCACAGGCGCTGGGCAGGCCCAGTTCCAGAGAGGCTTTCCCGTGGTGAGGGCCGTCGCCAAGGCCAGCTGAAAAAAGGTTTTCCCAATGCCACGTGGCCCAAAAACCATCACGTTCCCGCCTTCGGGAAGCCACGGGAGATAGCGAGGGCGTTCAGGAATCTCAAGCGTGAGCAAGTCCGGATAACTGACGACCGCCTGTGACAGATCGACTGGACGCGGGGCGCCAGCGTGTTCGCGAAAATGCTCGTGCATGGTGGGATCGCTCATGAGGGGCTGCGTCGATAGGCGCATGATGTCGTCAACACTAGGCGGCATGGTCCCTCCGTGCTTCTGCGGGCCATTTGGCCCGCACATCATCAGCGACACCCTCCAACAGATCAGCGCGATCACAATCGGCATAGGCTCGCCCCACCGCCTCCATGAGTCGGTCCAGGTCATGCGCGGGGAGAGTGTCGAGTCCAAGATGCTTGACGGCCTGAAAGATACACTCCGCTCGTATGCGTCGATCCAGCGCCGCCAGCTCAAACTCAAACGCCAGGGCTTTCGGATTGATCCGTGCCGGACGTGGCGCGGGTCGCCTCCCGTGAATCGTTGTCGTCGCGAAAAACAGATCTTTGATCTCGAGGCCCAGTGCGGCCGTGATGTCATGCAGGGTGCAGCCTGCCCAACACTTCACCAGCACCCCCCGCTCGCCTTCAGCGATGCTCAGGGACGGGTGCTGGTCGTCATGTGCCGGACAGCGGGCTGACCATCGCCCCTGTCCGCGTGGGCGTGTGCCTTCAAGTCGCGAGAGGAGTTCATGCACGGTCATGGACCAGCTCCTTTCCAATTGGCCGACGCAGTGCTGCTAAAACTTCTGACCGCCGGAATCTCACCCCGGTCATTTTAGGTCCGGTGCCGTACGATGGAATGATCCCGAGTTTGGCGAGCCTGTAGGCACAGCCCCGTGTGATGATGCCAGCCTGCGCCAGCTCCGCCGCCGTCTCCAGCGGCTCATTGACTCCCTCTTGGTATTGACTCGACATCTTGCGACCTCCTTCTTTGCACAACCACACCATGCGGTTTGCGTATGCCCACCATAACCCCGCTCGATGGAGGTATGGGTCACTCCATGCGGCCTGCGTATGCGCAACCTAACTCCGCTTGCTTGGGTTATGGGTACCTCCGCATGCTGAATCACGCAAGGCACTGTATTTATTGACGCTTTTCGTGAACACGCGAAGGCCAAGACTGGCCGAACAGCCCTTGCCTGGCGTGTGGTGAGATAACGGGAGGTAGTGGCGTGTACGATTACACTGACGGCGACACTGGGTACTTCGTCGGCAGGCGGGAGCTACGGAAGGGAACCCGACGCCTCGCGATGCACTTTAGTGTGACTTCATCCGCGCCGTTGGAACCGTGGCATGGCACCGGGGCGGGTCAATCGGCGTGAAGGAACGTGAGCGGTGGCCGAACAGCTGGGGCCAGGCCAGCCACCCAGCTTGCCAGCTGAGGGCTAACATGGGAGGTGGCGCAAAAACTCCCAGCCTATCAAACATATAAACTATAAATAGTCATCAACCTCACTGTCAATTTTCCGTGCCGCTTTCAAGAACGCAGAGTCTTTCTTAAGAGAGTCCGAAGCATATTGAATTGAAGATGCCCGTGCTTTTATCGCAGCAAGGACAACTTGCTTATCATTTCTAAGTTCTTCTGATGCGTGTTGTAAAGTTTGCCCCCATACCTTCACAGAAGATAAAACTAATTCCCTATCGCCCCTAAGTCGATCTGAGGCATACCCTAATGCATCAATATCCTCATCGTCGGCCGCCTGCACAATTTTCAAATTATCTTTTAATCTTGCCGAAGCATACTGCAATGAACTTCCGCTGTAATTTACTGCGGCCAATACGACTTCTTCATCGTCCTTCATTTCATCGGGGCATTCCTCAAACGCTTCAATTGAAGAAGAAACATCCGCAATCAACTTTTTCTTGTTCACCTTCTTGCTCACTTGGCACCTCCCTTAGTGAGAAACGCTGTTTAAAAACTATACTAATCATGAAAAATTTCTGTATGAGTTACGTGCAGCTGGTGATTAGCATCGCCTTCAGTCCAAAATGCATCAGCGTAGACAACAGGATATAGTAAATTCTCACCAAGGCCTCCAGAAGAACTAGGAAATGTCCCCTCAAACCACGCCACATAATGATCAATATCCTTACCAACTAAAGCTTGTGATAATTTTTTTAATAGCTGCGACAATTCTTGGATCTTGCATACATCATCTCCTGACTCTATAGTTACCGAATGAGTTTCCATCTCAATGCCATCATCTTTTTGCAGGTCATCAAATGTGTCCGACGATTTTAGCTTTTTCAGTATTGCCATAATTTTTTTATCACGTTTAAGTTTCTTTAAATCTGCACTTCTGAGACTTACCCCCATTTGCAAGCTGATACCCGCGTTAAATGAAGATGCTAAACCCCAATTGCCTTGCACTTCGTAATTTGCTATTCGTCCGTCGACGTACAAAGTCAATGTATTTCCAGGAAATTTTATTTCTAAGTCAGGGAAAGATCTTCCATGATACGAGATTAGCGAGTTCCCCTTTACAACTAAATCGGTCCCGTCTTCTTTCTTTATTAACGCCGCCGTCACTCCATCTTTTTTTAAAACTTTCAAGACTGAACCAGTAAGACTTTTTTCTGCGATAACTAAACAGTAATTAAATCCCATTTGCTTTTCCCTTGGCAGTTTCAAGTTCCTAATCCAACAGCTTGACCTGCCTCGGTTCTTATACTGACCAGCCGGGAGTTTTTGTACCACCGACCATGCTAGCCCTCAACTGGTAAGCTGGGTGGCTTCGGGACGGGTGGCTGCCCCCCCAGGATAATTTCCTCTGGCGTGTACCGTTTCTCGGCATGACCCTGACCTCCCTGGTTGCGGTCCAGTCTAACATTCACCCTAGACCAAATTTTCCCGGGCAGGTCAGTCTTCGCTTGATGATTTGCGGGAGGATTTTTTTGATATCTTAAAATCCTCTCGTCAGTTAAATTCGAGAATCTTTCTGTCTGTATAGTAACGACAATTATCACAGTCCATACCATTATTTGGAATTGAGTCGGACTGCAAGCAATTGATTGCTCCACCAACCGCGTCATCTACCCATGAGTCATCACCTTTATACGAAATCACGGTCGTCTCAAAGTGCATGACACCATCTGTTCCATTTTCGTAGAAATTACCTTGCTTGCTTCCATTTACATACAAGAAATAACCCATTGAACTTACCCTGAACTCTGCTTTTCGAAATAGCCATTGATAGATTTCCATTTGTCGCTTATAGCTGTCACCAAATCCTGAGTCTATCGTTGGCTCCTCTTTCTTACTTGTACTTTTGTAATCTACGATATGCAACTCGCCCGTATCTAAGTTTTCCCAAACGTCATCTACTGCTCCATATATTTCAGTTCCCGACGAATGGTTTACTCGCATACCTTTGAAGTTGCTTCTCCACATGTCTATATCTGCATGCTGAAAAGCTCTTACGTTAAGTCCTTCGCGCTTCCAGAGTGGGTGGCTTGAACCTGTTGCACGAACGACATCAAATTCATTTTTCAATAACGCATCTGTAGCTACCGCGAGAGTTAGCGGCACCATTGAGGGCGGCTTAAGACCTAATTTCCGCTGCATGTAAAAACATTTTGGGCAGCGAATATATTGCTCTATACCCGTGCGCGAAATTTTCAGCAGGGTTTTCATAATAACTATACTGAATTTAACCAGCAACGCCTAGGTAGCCAATCCAAAGATTTATCAAGCCAGGTTTTGGTATTTGGAAGTGAAGCTAACTGCCCCTGCAGCCACTGAGCATTCAAGTATTGCTTTCCAAACTCTATTAAGTCTGGATGGTGCGTTTCTTCTGCAGTAATTAAGATGTTACTGTTTGTCCGAAGAAACCTTTTTAAATTTGTCAGATCAGTTGATTCTGCAATGTCGATTTTAACTTGAATACTTATTTTCTTAAGCGAATCAAACTGTTGTTTTATTGAAGGGTCTGCATTAGTAATATCGACAAATAAGTCGACATCTTTTAATATTGCGCCTCGATGAGCAGGTACAAATGAACCAAGTTCTTCAAAGATTTTTGCAATTAATGTCTCGAGTTCAACGCTTGATAAACATCTAAACGGATTAATTTTAAAATCGGTTAGATCCTTCAAAATGCTTCTAATTGCGGCAATATTCCCACTATATTTGGAATTATTTTTATTGATTTCAGTAAAAGTTCCGCGTGCGAATGCTTGGCTTGATTTCATTGCGGCAAGAATGTAGGGCGCTTTGGAGATTTCTACTTTTTCAATTACCTCAATTGGATAGTATTTAGGAATTACATCTTCGCCTGTTTTCTTGTAGATAAACTGAAATTCTTTGCCAAATTGACTCTCGCCAATTATTTTGTAAATCCAAATGAATCCTGAGTCTATTGTCACTACGCGACACAGCTCTTTCTTGCTACCAATTTTAAGGAATTCAATGGCCTCATTTTTTTCTTTAGTGCCAAATGGTGCAGTGCCACTAATTAAATCATTGGCTGTAGATAAACCAAAAAAATGGGCGCCGCCTTCCTACTATCTAACCAAAGCTCAGCTGGCGATAATGTTGAATTCGTATCGTCATTTATTTTTATATTCAAATTAAAATATTTCATTTTAGTGCTTTTGCAAGCCCCCCCCGCCGTCCCCCTTGCCTCCTGCCAGAGACCTATCGCGCAGCTCTATGGTATGGGGATGTGTACCTCGTTTTACTTTTTCGGTTGCCAGTCTTCAGGTGTGCAAAACTCTCACGCCTAGACCGCTCTTTCATGCGTACCGCTCCTATGCGTATAAGCAAGGAGATCACAGCCTTCCATACTGCCGCTATTCTATGTCTCTTTCAATGCCATGACAAGAGTGTCAGAAACCACTCTCTGTATATCTTCCTGAGAAGGCGATACCGCCCACGCAGTATCTGCGAGAATGACTCCACCAATGAGCAGGATGAGGAGAGGCAGGCACCGAGACTGCATAGCCGAACCTCCGAGAATGAGGAGGAACCACTAGGTGAGGAAAGTATGCGCTTTTCTAGAAAGAAACACTAATAGTATTCAGTACGGAGGGGCGGCGGGGGCGAGGCCAGGGCGGCCTGGTGCAGACGAGACGATCTGCCTAGCGAGATCCCGCCGAGTAGGTGTCTACCGGGTTCTCGGCTCGCGGCTTCTCGTAGCTGGCGATTTGCGCCTTCAAGCCCTTGACGAATGGACTGTCCGGTCCAGACTTCGCCTCCAGTCTGGCGAGACTCTTTTTGAGAAATTCCAGTTGTGAGGGCATCGAGTGTCTCCTGATATTGGCTAGAAAACGCAACCTGTGTCTCGTACCAGAACTGCCCGGCAAACAACACGTTCCCGACTGAGTCGGCCACCCGCCCGCTGACGTCAGTCATAGTTTCGCGCATCTGGTCGCCGCGGTCAAGAAGGTCCATCACGGCGACCTCGTTTCCGCTGCCAAATGACGGCACGTCCTGGGGGGCCAGCAGTGTCACCATCAGGATAATCGCCTCAACTCACCACTGGAGAAAGTGGAGTAGTTACGCAGACCCTTCGCGCATGCGCGAAGGCCGGAAGGCGTTCCCCCAGGAATGGAACAAACATTTTCGGCTATCTCCACTGTCAAGTAACTGTCAAGTGGCTGCGCTGGCCTGTTGTTTCACGCTATGTCGTGCCGTAACATGGATTCAGTAAACACAAGGACTTATGCAACGGTGAGCTACGAGGTGCTACAGGGGAATACGCCTTGCGCTGCATTCAGGGTCTAGCGCCCGCAAGGGTGTGCGGGTTCAAAGTCCCGCCTTCGGCACCAACTCCTCTATTGAGCAGTGATTCCAAGGACTTGGCAAGCGGCATCCTCATGCCGTGTTATTAGCGTGTTCAAACGAGTCATGGCCGCATCCAGAGTCTCGGCCTTGACCGTGCGATAGCGGAGAAACATTTCCACCGAGGAATGGCCCACGATCTTCATAATCGTTTCCGTCTCCACCCCGGCATCCGCCAGATTCGTCACGGCACAGTGACGGAGGTCGTGAAACACAAAATTCTCAATCTGCTGGGCCTGACAGAGCCGTTTCACTTCGCGATAGGTATGATTCACCTTCGCCCCGTGCTTCTGAAAGACGAGTCCCTGAATCCGTACCACCCCATCCTGCCCGCGAAGTCGCTGCAGGGCCTGCCGCAGGGTGGGCGTGATGGGGACCAGCCGCGCCTGCCCCGTCTTGGTGAGCGCGCCTGGGAGAAAGATACGGCCCTTCTCGAGGTCCACACGGTCCCAGGTCAGCGTGAGGATCTCTTCCAACCGCATGCCCGTATGGTAGCCCGTCAAGAGCACCGGCTGAAACCAGGCGGGTGCCGCCCCATAGAGCCGAGTCCATTCCTCAGGCTCGAGCACGCGACTGCGTGCATTCTGAGGCTTCGGCGCGGCAACCAAGGACGCCACATTCCGCGTCACCAGATCCCGCCGCATAGCCTGCTTGAGCATGTGCTTGAGGTAGCTGTGATCCACGTTGACCGTGGCCACTGCGCGGCGTTGGCCCTGGGCTTGCCGAAAGGCTTCAACGTCTGTCGCGGTGAGATCCTGAAGCACCCGGTGCGGTCCAAAAAATGGGACAATCACTGTATCAATCCGCTGACACCGTTCCCTGTAGGATCGGAGCCGCACCACGTCCTCGATGGTCTTGTACACCTCCGCCCATTGTCCGAGCGTCATGACGGGGGCGTGGATCCGCTCACTCGGTATCGCCCCTGACAGCAGCTTGGTCTTGATAATCGCCTCCTGCTGTTTTGCCACGGTCTTGTTAGTGCAGCCCACTTTCCACCGCTTGAGCTTCCCACCCTGAATACCCGAGGCAAGCGCGAGCGCCTTGCCGTTATCCCACACGCGGAACTCCACATAGTAACTATCGTGTCGTTTCGTCAGCCCCATACCCTTCCCCTCCTTTCGTAAGAGACTGCTCCCCAATCAGCACAGCAACAGGGACATCCAGCGCCTTGGCGATGCGTCTCAAGGTACTCAACCGCGGGTCGTACCCACCGGCTTCAATCCTGGCGAGCGTGGCGACCGCGACCCCTGAGACCGCCTTAAGGCCTCGTAAACTCACCCCCTTTCCTTCCCGAATGGCCCGTAACTGTGTCATAACGACAATGTTCTCATGTGTGATAACGTTCGTCAAGTCCGTGCGCGCCGAATCGGGGGCACGCGCTGGCGAGTAATCCAGTGGTCGATCTCTTCTCGGTCAAACTTGGTCAGCCGCCCCAGTTTCACAAACGGAATGCGGCGTTGAGACACCATCGTGTAGAGCGTGTGCACCGACAAGCCGGTGTAGATAGCGACATGCTGGATGTCGAGCAACCGAGGGGTGATGGAGATGGGTGCAGCCAGTTTCATCACAAGGTGTCCGTGGATTCCGTCTCGGTGATGGCGTGACCCGTCAGCGCGGGCGGTACGTCTACGACCGGGCCGCTCCGATTCACAATCACCGTCAGCCGGCCGTCATCGCTCAGGTCGATCGCCTGCCTGGGCTTGCCGTGTGCGCGGTCTAACAACGCGTTGGCCGCCGCCAGTCGGACCTGTTCCGTGTCGGCGTGGTCTCGGAGTTCCACCAACACGGCAATGCAGGCCTCACTCTGAAGCGCAGCGAGCTCTTTAAATGGTCTGGTGAGCCGATTGGGGCTGCCTAAGGGCCGTCCGGCCCCGGGTCGTCGCCCTCCAACGCCGCTGCCAGCTCGTAATTCTTTTTCAGGGTCCTTCATGAACGGTCCCTCCCGATCCAGCGGAGCACGATACGGTCATCGCTTGGGGGATGGCACGTGGCGCACACCACGGCCCCGTGCTGGCTTTCCCAAAACACGGTCGCGTGGCAGCAGTGGCAGGGGGCGCTCCCACTAATGTGTCCAATCAGGCCATTCAGTCCATTCAGCGCATTCCCTAACTTTATGGGTTTTACCACTTCTTCATTGATA
>SXGU01392984.1_pt1 | contig 11452 bp, 16 predicted proteins | sample 3174531 | NCBI WGS metagenome assembly SXGU01 (sample SAMN11356863, study PRJNA531348) | freshwater metagenome | isolation source: freshwater sample F1-140 | place: China: Fuxian Lake, Yuxi | collected 2017-12-25
AGACCGCCGTATTGATCGACCAGCCCCACCTGTCGCGCCCACCATCTTTCCAATGACTTAGCTGGAATGTCCTGCGCGGAGATCGCAACTCTTTAGCCAAAAGGGGTCTATGAGGGGGTCTTTTTCGCGGCGCACAGTGATTTTTGGATGGCGTCGTTTAGAGTGTCGGGCCGAACGTAGGTCCATGCACCCTCACGATCGATCTGTTCTTTTAGCTTGTCGGTCACATCGTAAGACGATTGCGCGGTGTAGCGCATGCGGCCCTCACAATCGAATGACATCCGAGATAGTATCCTCGACACCCCATCGGCCTTAGGCTTATCCCATTTCGAGTAGACCCATGCAGTCGCCGCACCATTTTTGCGGCTGATGTCCTTCTCGTAAATCCATGTGTAGGCACCTTCGTCACTTCGCCACGTGAACTCAGGAGCTACTTCGCCCCACGGCACGAACTTTGCGAAGGGGTTGGGCTCTTGAGCAGACGCGGGCGCGCCCAGCGAAAGCATCGTAGCCAACACAGAAATCTTCAACACCTTACCACCCCCAAGCCGTCATTGTTGAAGCTGAAGGGTGAATATCACAGCCCTCCTCAATCTGGAAACAGCGGCAACGTCCCCCGGCCCACCTCTAGTGAGGTCGGCTCGCGCGTCAGCTCGTAGCGACCTAGGGCAGCGACAACGCGCGCCGTGAGGGTCTCTACCGCCACCTGTCGATCCAGCTTGCCGCGCGGGCTCATGGCGCTGCGCAGGGCATAGTTGGGGGCGGTCTTGATGGCGACAGCGATAACGCGCTGGAGCTCGTCGGTTTCGGGGCGAATCATCATCTGCTAATTGGAACGTATGTGGAACAGATTGCAAGCCCTCTGACCCGCGCTGCATTGCTTCCTTGGTAAGAGGCTTGATGTTGAGGAAAGTTGGGCAGCATAAGGTCGCGGGCAGGGAGGGAATCGATGGCGCTACTTAATCAGCCGACACAAGTGTCGGCGCAGCTTCCAAAGTTCTTCGAGACAATTCGAGCGGGGACTGCTCCACCCACGTTTAACCGACAGTTTCTGAAAGACATTGGTTTCAAGTCTTCCAATCACCACGCGTTCATTCCGCTTCTGAAGGGTCTTGGCTTTCTAAGCGAAGACGGGACGCCAACCGAACGATACAAGGAATTCTTAGACGAGAGTAAGTGGCGCGAGGTTCTCGCAACTGCTGTTCGAGCAGCATACGGCGACATTTTCGTCATCAAAGCGAAGCCAACCAAATCTGACCTTAAAGCGATCATCGGCAAGTTCAAAAGCACATTCAACATTTCAGAAACACAAGCAGAACGCAACGCACGGACATTTCTAGCATTGCTTGAGCTGGCCGATGATGGGACGCTCTATGCTGAGGGAAGTGGCGAAGAAGCTCAGCCAGCGAAAGTCGATCCTGCGCCAGCGGCGCAGGCGAGCGAGCAACCTATGGCACCATCGGCGGTGCCTTCGGTCCTCGCCAGTCCCGGCCTTCACTACAACATTCAAATTCACCTACCCGCGACCAAAGAGGTCGAAGTCTACAACGCCATATTCAAGTCGCTTCGGAGCCACCTCGTTGACTGAGGTGTCCGCCCGCTTGCGGGACTTTGTGTTTCGCGGTCTCTTGTTTGAATCCGAGGCGGAGGTATTTCGTAAGGCAGGTATCAACGTCGGCATCGATATCGGGGAGGCCGAGGAGGCGCTGCTGCTTGAGGCCCTTTCTCCTTTCGGCGTGAAGAGGCGAAACGATGCCTTGGAAATGGCGAGGCTGTATGCAGTTCTTCATGCTTTCGAGAACGAAGTTCGATCGCTCATCAGAGATACCTTGGACGAGAAGGCGAAAGGGGATTGGTGGGAAAGCGAGGCAATTCCGACAAAGGTCCGCAATCTGGCTAACGCTCGCCAGCTAACTGCAATCCAAGATTCATGGCTAGAAGGCGCGAAGTCCGACCGACTTGAGTATGTGGATTTTGGCGACCTAGGCACGATCATCATTCAGAACTGGGAGCACTTCAAGGAAGTGATGCCCGGGCAGGAATGGATCAAGCAACGCATGAACGAACTGGAAAAGGCGCGCAATTTCGTCGCGCATAATCGAATGCTACTCCCGAGCGAGTTCCAGCGGATCTATATGTATGTGTCCGACTGGAACAAGGTGATCGGTCTTTAGAGTCTACTGCTTGCCAACTAGACGCAACGGCGGATGAGCCTGCACCCCCGCATTTTCGTCAGCTCAATAGATCTCATCTAGCCCATCAAGGCCTAGCACAGCGATGACCTGCAAGATCTCGGCGCGAACGTGTATTTTCTCGATGAAGCCCTCCGCGTCGAACTGCCACACAGTGGTCCGCGCCGGGCCGTCCGCCGCTGCGGCTACTGCCCGATGGGGGAAGGCTAAAGCCTGAGCGCCGTCGGGGCGGTAGGCAGTGATTGGCCCCATGGTCATTGGGTTGCTCCTCGCGCTCTGGCTAGAAGTGCTTCAACTTCGGCGAGGCGGTGCTCAAGCTCAGCCAGGCGTGCATCCCGCTCGGCGAGTTCGTTCCGCAAGACCGTGCCGACCGCCTTTACCGCCTTCCGTGTGGTTTGGTGCGCGATTGCTTCCATCGGCGTCCGTGCTTTTTGATGAGCGATCGCTTCCATCGTTCCGACCGAAGGGGCTTGGTTTCCGGGGGCGGGCTGTGGCTCTGCGGCCTTGCCTTCCCACAGGGGACCACTCGGCCTCGGCTGCGCGAGTGTGGCATCCGCCTTTGCGATGACCGCCTGAGCGCGTTGCAGCGCCGCTGCTTGAGCTTCGTTCATCACCATGTCGCGCTCTCGGTGAAGGCGATGGCCGGCGCGCGCATCACCCATGCAGGCCGCAAAATGCAGCGCAAGATTTTGAGGTCATTCTGCCAAGCGGAGCGCACCGGCGCGGCGACCGTGTTCGGAGAACCCGGCGTGCCGATTGCCAGCGGCGTGGTATCTTCCAGATGGACGACTGCGCTCTCGGAAATGTCAATCTCGGGGTCGGCCCGGAAACCGGAAGCAAAGGCCCCGCTGTCGAGGACGATGACGGTGCCGCTGGGGAGTGCGGGGCCAACCACCACGGGAATGTCGAGGTCGCTGCCCGAGAGCACCTGCAAGGCGATTGCCTGCGGCAAGGCGGCAACGATGACGACCTGGCTGCCCCCGCCTGCCGCTGCGACAGCTGCGCTCATTGCCTTCAAGTCTGCCAGCATCGCGGCCTGCCCACCGCCAGCCGTCCCCGGCGTTTCAGTAATCCCGTTCAAGATGCCTGCGGGTCGCAGCGCGCTCGCAGCCGTGGCGCTGAACAGCGACGCATCCAACGCACGAGCGGCGCTGTCCTCCAGCAAGTCCGAGACGATCTGTTCGGCAGCCTCTGCGCTGGCGTTGCTGAGTTCGTTGGTCAGCGGGGCAAGGCCCATGAGCTTTTTTGGGACCAAACTGACGCTGCCAAAGCTACCGGAATAAACCGGCGCTGGCCCGCCCTCTCCAACCCACGCCATTTGCGTGAAGTCGGCTGACAATCGCGGCAGGCTGATCGAGGCGACACCGCGCAAGTCGATGAAGGAGCCGAGTTCGATCAGTCGCGCCGCAGCGCTGCGCGCGCGCAAGGATCGCAGGAACGGCCCAATCCGCACAGTCGTCAGCGGGCCTGCTTCAGCTAGGCTGGTGGGGGAAGTGGCAGCTTTCAAAATGGCGTCGGCATTGGCGCGGCCGTAAAGGCGGGTAGCTACCTCTTCGGAGTAGCGATCGGTCACCGCGGCCACAGCTTTCACCGTCAATGCGCGGCGGAAATCCTTCATCTGAGTATCGGCAGTGGGTCTAGGGTTCATTGGACGGCTCCATTCATGCCGCCTAACCTTCGGCCAGACCCTCCGAGGTGGAAAGGCGATGAAACGCGCCAAACGCGCCAGCTTCGCGCCTCAAGCCCTGTATTGCTTCCTCAGTCGCTAGCCAGCGCCCACCGTTCCTCTCAACATCGGCAACACCCAACTTGTAGCCGCGCTTGCAGAGCTTGCGAACGTGCTGCTCAGATATGCTCAGTTCAAAGGCGAGTTCGCTGGGCGTCAGGAGTTCAGGGTCGCAGGGTTGAGGCTGTTTAGGCAGCATCTGAGTGAGCATCACTTCCAGCCGGGCGCACCTGGCCTCTAGGTCAGCGACGCGCTGCTCAAGGTGTGCCCGGATTTGCAAGGTCGCCTCAATTCACCCTTTGTTCCCCGCGCTATGCCAGTAGGTCGTCGCGATCAGTGCCGCGCAGGAAGCGGCGCTCGGCTGCGCGGTTGGCTTCCCGCTGGTGCGCAGCTTTCTGGCTACCACCGGCCATTGCGCGGCCCGTCAGAGCGAGCGAGCGGCGCAATGCCAAGACTTGGCTCAGTTGGCCATTGACGACCTTCATCCGGGGGTTGGCGCGGGGGATGCCATTCGCATCTGCGACGACTGTGCCTTCCTCGCGCAGCTTGCGCTGGTTCTCTTCGAGGCTGGCCATGACGCGCGCCAGCAGAACGGCCAGTTCCCGCCTGTGGGGTGACCAGTCGGCAACTGCCATCTCTGCCATAATGCTTTCCCAAAACGGCAGTGAGGCATCGGTGAGCGGCACGTGCGCCGGAGGTGCCAGTTCCTCGTTGGCGGCGGTGGCCAGGCGGATGAGGTTATCTACGCTATCGGTGCGCGCCTTGCGTGGTTTCGTCATGGATTTGAACCTTTGTGTTTATTTCATTGGAGGGCGGCGGTCACCGGGTTGCACAGTTCTCAACTTTCCACTCCCGCCCCCCGGCTCTGCTTGTGTGCAGGGTGGGCGAGGATGGTCGAGGGCGAGCGGGGCGCGTCGGGCCTAGGGAGAGGGTGCGGGGCAAAGCGAGTGGCTTCCTTGTCCGCTGCAACGGCGCGCCTCACACTTGCCACCGACGGACTGGCCCGGCGAGCAAATGGGGGGCCACGCGCTCGATGCGCGCCAGCTCAGCTTCATCAACGGTAATCTCCCGGTGGCTATGCCCGTGTTCACCGCTCACACCCTGCGCGGCGAATGGCGGATAGATCTTGAGCAGCCACTGGCCCGAGGACAGATGCTTAGGGCGGATGCGTCCAATGTTGTCGATCTTGCGGCTGGCGATAATCATTTCACTTCTCCTTGTTGAAGTAGGCGCTGCGGCGTGAGCCACAGGCATTCGTCCCACATGGCTTGCGGGCGCGGGTCGGTGGGGGCGGTGCAGAAAACTCGCAGCGGTGCCTTGTCCCAGTAGTGCCAGGGCTGGCGCGGAAACGGGTGGAGCCCTGCCGCCCCGCCCAACTGCTGGCGGGTGGGCACGCCGACCTTTGCGCCAGTCTCTCGGCAGACAAAGGCGGCGAGCTCGTCGGCTTCGATCACAACGGGCAGGCCGATCTCTCGCGCGCATTGGCGGGCGGCGGCGGCAAGTCGATTAAACAGCGGCTGCGCGGGGTGGGCAGTGGGCCCAACCGTGGCTGCGCAGGGCGATGAGCTATCCAGCATGACCTACCCCTCCGCTCGGCACCTGTGTAGGTCGGTCGGGACCGGTTCTTCGCGGGACTGGCGCGGGATTACCCCGCGATTGGAAAGGGCCAATCACGCGCCCAAAGCGCGATTGGCTTTTCCCTTTAGGGGTAATCCCAATCAATCGCGCGGACCTAAAGCGCGATTGAAGCGCGATTGAATTGGGGCCAATCGCGCGCCCTTCAAGGGTCTCGCGGCGCAGCTCACATAGGGTCATTTTCGAAGTCTCCTGGCTTGGCGACGAAGAGACCCTTGACCGTCTTGCGGTCGTTGGGGTCCTTGTAATCTTTCACCACGAGCTGCTTCTTCTTCACGAGCTCCGCGATGAAATCTCGGCACTGCTTTTCATTCTTGTCGGGGCTGTGCCGAGCAACGAGTTCCCACGCTGCCCGGACTTTGACGCGCGGGCTGCTTGAGTAACGGCTGCCTTCAAAGAGACCCCTTTCGGGATCGCCGGGAACGCCTGCCTCAATGTCGTCGAGGATGCGCCTGAGCACATCGTCCGATATGCCATCCCACACCGCCGGGGGCGTCCAAGGAGCCATCGTCTGGACGTTATCGCCGTTGGGATAGAGCCTATCAGCGTTGCCGAGCGGCACCCCGATCAACTGGAACCATTTGGCACTGGCGAGCGGCGGTGTGATGTTCACCTTTCCGGAATCAACGCGGACGAACGAGCGCCGACGACCTTCATCAATCCCGAATTGCCGGGCTTCGTCGGCGCTCATCTGCGTGAGCGTGTAAACAAGGCGCGCCCCGTTCTTCACCGCACTCGCGCCCCGTCCACGGTCGGCATTGCCGGGGTCCGCCGCGCCCTTCGACGTATGGTGCAAAGCATCCACTGCGATGTTGTGCGCTACTGCGAGGTTGGAGAGTGTCTGGATGACCACGTCCATCGCGGAGTTGTCGTTTTCCTCGACGTCATGCGCTTTCACCAGCGGGTCCAAGATCAACACGTCGATCTTGTGCGCAATGATGGCTTTTTCGATCTCCGCTTTCATCTCCGCCATCATCGGGCGGCGAGTGCGAGGGTTAGAGGTCACGAGCTTGCCCGCCTTGCCCTCCGGGCTGGAAAGGAACAGCCACCCGTCCACCTCTTCGGGGCTAATCCCATGGTGGAGCATGGCCGCCCGCACCCGCCGCCGCAGCTCGTTGCGATCATCCTCCAACGAGATAAGCAGGACCCGGCAACGCTCGAACACGTGCTCGCCCGTCAGGTTCTTGCCAGTGGCCAAGGCGAGCGCCTGCAACACGCGCAACGCCGTCTTACCGATGCCGCCGTCTGCTATCAGCGACGAAACGAACGTCCGGCAGAACACATTGCCGAGAAGCCACTGCCGGGCCGGGATAGCCCAGTCGTCGTCACCGGCGTTCCACTCGCCGAGGGCGCTGACCGGCTTCACGGGCAGCCTAGCCGCAGGCAGTTCCGTTTCTTCAGCCGGTTGGGTAAGGCCGAGAGGCGGCTTTTCGATGCTCGGGGAACACGGCTCGGTGGCGGCGGCGGGTTCCACCTCAGGACAACCCAAATCCTCGTTCTCGACGATGCGGGGGCTCCCCAGCCCAAAGTCTGCGGAGAAGGCGTCGGCCGCTGCGTTCAGAAGCGTCTGCGCTTGGGCTTCGACTTCGTCGTAGTAACGAAAACGCCAATCCGGGTCGGCTTCGTCCGCCAGCCAGAAAATGGTGCCCGCGCCGATAGAGTGGGGCGGCGACCTTCCAAAACCCTCCCAGCGTTCAGCGGTAGTGTGTGCGCTGTACTTGCCGCTTTTTTCCGACCACCGGTCCCAAGCATCAAGCCCATCGTCGCTGCCACCGGTCGCGCGCCAAACGGCCATGCCGATACGCGCCCAGCTGTCGTAGTCTTCGTCGTGGTTTGGAATGACCCGCAGCGCCGCTTCGATCATCGCCGGGTCTTCAGCTTCCAACTCGTCGGCGGGCGCAGCTTCATGGGTGGACGGGCGCAATCCCAGCGGGAACGGCGGCAAGGCCGCAAGGTCGCCCGTCTTCAGCCAAGTATATCCGGCGGACGGTGGGACGATTGCGTAGCCGCCGTTGCCTCGCACATCGACGCCGTTTGCGCCGGTCGTGCTACGCAGTGCCTCGTCGGCTCGGAAATAGAGATGAGCGCCGCCGCTTCCGGTGCGCGCGATTGCGGGGCTCAAACTCTCCCAATCGGGCACGGCAGCGTAGCCGTCCTTGCTACCCTTTTTGTCGAGGTCGAGGACGCCGATACCAGTGATGTCGCCGGTCGGCATTCCAATCAGCGCATGAGGGAACTTGCGCCACCAGGCTTCAATTTGTGCCCTGTCGGTCGTGGCGGACTTGAAGCCGCCCTTGACCAGCGGGCGCTTGTGGCGCTCGCCTCCATTGCCACAGGGGAATACGCTGAAGCCCTGCTCCGCCCATGCCAGAGCGCCAGCCAAGGGTCCTTTTCTTTCCTCACGCGCTGGCGCATCGTTCGCCTCGCCAACCGCCTCTCTGGTTTGGTCCCCGGTTCCCGCCCCATCCCCCGGGGCGGGGCCATCCCCCTCCAACGGCGGATCGCTTGCGTATCGCTCGCTCATTCGGCGGGCTCCAATACCTGCGGAGCCTTGCAGCTATCGATGTAAGCCTCGATGTCTTTCAGCCGAAATCCGGTCACTTTGGGGCTGAGGGTGACGCGCGACGGGAAGCTGGGAGGCCTCTCGTGTTCATGTTCGCGCAGGGTCTTCTTTGTCATCCCCATCATGATCGCCGCTTCATCGAGGCGGATGAGGGTGTGCCCCGAGAGGGACTTCACAGTTTCCCGCGCAATCGCGAGGTTCCGTTGGTGGGCAGCCTTGCGAGCCTCCCACGCTTGGAGTTCTTCACCGGTTCGGTGTTTACGAGCAGGCATTGGCAACGTCCTTCTGCCTGAGGCTGAGCCTCAAGTTGTCAAGGACGGCCATCTGCCAAGGGCGCGCGGGGCGCTTGCTTTGGGCGACAGACGAACAGGGGAGCCCCGTTCCGATTATCTGTGGCGGTCGGTTTTGTTCGGTCGCCCGAAAGCGACTTCCGAACCTTTATCGGTGAAAAAATCTGAAACGCAAAATGCTTTAATTCATCATCTTTGCCGGCATCAGCACAACATTGTCCTGCGGCTCGGCTTCGCCCACAATCACCATCAGCTTCCGCGCCCACCAGTCCATCAGCTCCCGCTTTCGCAGCCGGTAGCGCCGCTGAATGTCGCCGTGATCGTAGGCTGCGGTGACGCCAGCCGTGATCTCATGATTCACCGCCGCTTGCAGGACGTCGAGCGGCGCTGACCAGACAATCTCGCCTTCCGCATTTTCGTCGCCATCGCGACAGCGGGTGATGAAGGTGTGCCGCAAATCGTGGATGCGCCAGGGCATCGTCTCCACTGCGGCCACCCGCGCGAGCGCCGCCTTCTTGCGGGCAACAGTGTCCGCTCGCAGCACGCCCCCGGCTCGGATTGCCCGATGATCCTCTTCGCTCAGGCCAGCGCGGTTGCCCTTCACGCGCCGGTCGAGCGCCGCCTTGAGCTTGTTCCAGCCGCTGATCGGCGTTGCGCCAGTGTCGCTCGGGAACACTAGCCCTGTGCGCGGCTGTGGCTTCTCGCCCGCTGGACGATGCAGCGCGTCATAGATCGTCCCCGCCGCTTCCAGCACTTCAATTGCCGGATCGCTCAGCGCCACCTCGTGCGCACCCTTACGGTTCTTCACCCGCTCCTTCGGCAGCACGATCAACTTGCGATCTAGGTCCACCTCTTCCCAAGACAGTCCTGCGATCTCGTTTTTGCGCTGGCCCGTCAAAAGCAGGAGGCGAATTACCGAACCGAACGGCCAGCCCTGTTGGCCAGCCGCCTGCCATATCGCGGCCAATTCGCTGTCCGTCAGCGCCCGCGTGATCTTCTTGGGCGGCTGGCGATTGGTCATACCAGTGGTCGGCAGGGCTCCGTGGAACAGCCCGCGCGACAAGGCGAACTTGAACACGCCGCGAATGGCCTTGAGCGTCTCGTCCACCGGCCCGCCCGCCTTGTCCAGCTGCGCGAGGAGCCGCGCCACCATCGGCGTCGTTATCTCGGCCAAGGGGTGATCGCCGAGCGTACGCAGCACTCGCTGCTCCAGCAACCGTTCGCGGGCCGTGGCCGTCGTCGCGGTAACAGCGCGCTTGCGCCCGCCGACTAGCTGGCCAGCGCGCATCGCGGCCACATAGCTCTCGGCCACGGCGCGGAAGGAACCGGCCTGCTTGTCAGCAGCGTCGCGCTCGGTGGCGGCTTTTTCCTCAGCTAGCCGCGCCTCAGGGTCGATGCCTTCCGTCGCCATCGTCATGTAGGCTCTCGCCTTCGTCCGCGCCGCTGCGACATCCATCGCTGGCCAGCGGCCTACAACTGACTTGCGGCGCTGGGTGCGATTTCCATCGGCGTCCGGCAGGCGGTAGATCACTGCCCATGACTTCGCGCCGTTCGCGGTGATCCAGAGGAAAAGTCCCGGCTCGCTGTCCGACACTTCTGTGCGGCCAGACGGAGGACGCCGGTACCGCTCAACGGCAGCATCGGTGAGGTGCGTTTTGCCCATGTCGAACTCCAAAAGGGGTCTTTGAGGGGTCTTTTGGAGAGTTCTTCAACGGTCCCCAACGTTTCCCTGCGTTCGCTCCTTCTCGCTCGGAAGGGCAGAAAAGCAAAGGAATATCGTGCCTTGAAAGGTAGCTAGGGTTGCGAGCGTTCGGTAACGTTCGTGCGGAGGCTACCCTTCACACGGGTGGGGACACAGGTTCAATCCCAGACGCGCCCACCAATCTGTCGCTCGGGGCGCGATTGCGGCCCTGCTTTGTGCTGTTTCGGCACAGTTCGCCCAATGCAATGGGAAAACGGGAACCGTTCTCTCGGCCATTGTTGATAGGGTATTGTTCGCACGCATAAAATGGGGTCGCAGGGGAATGTCAAACAAGCTGATTGCGCCGGTCCTCGCTCTGGCAGGCATGGGTTTTTCCGCACCAGCAGAGGCCGCGATCATAGTCGTCACCGGCGCGCCGGGCGTATCGACCGATGAAAACGTGCTGTTCAAGACCCTGGGCCCATCCAGCGTGATCGAAACCAGCACCAACAAGGGCACCGAGGTCACTTTCACCGGCGACGAGATCCTCGACGCCACCGCCGGCGGCCAGGCCAAGGTCACCGGGGCGGATGGCGATCTTACTGCCCTGAACTTCTTCCTCAGCGATCCCGCTGTCGCGCTCAGTGCTGTGGAATTCAGCATCAGCGGGCCGAACGGGCGGCGCGCAGGTGGCGACGTTCTCGCCACCGTGCGCTTTTTCGATCAGTTCGGCGTGGCCACGACCATTTCTGACGCGCCCTTGGACTTGGGACAGAGCTGGTTCGCGGCCTATGCGACTCTGGCGTCGCAGATTAGTCGCGTGGAAATCAGCACCTCGGCCGGCATCCGCGACGTCCGTCATGTCCGCATCAGCACTGCCAGCGTTGCAGCCCCGGTTCCGGAGCCTGGAACGTGGCTGATGCTGATTACGGGTTTCGGGCTCATCGGCGGGGCCATGCGTTCGCACCGCCGCGCTGCCGTAATGGCGCCACGCTGGGGCAGGCTGGCCTGACTTAAGGGGTAGGCTCGCCCTGGTGGCGCGTGCTGCCTAGTCAGGCTCGCGCATCGGGCTCGATCATGGCCGCGCCAACGTGTTTTGCGCCCCGTGCCTCCGCAAGCGATTGCTGACGCTGCCTTTCGCGGGCCGATTCCCTTTGCTCTTCCGTGCGCTCGCCGAGGCACGCGGGGCAGCTCACACCCGGCTCGTACTCCGGCAATGCGCGGTCCCCTACGCTGACCGGGCGGCGACAGGCGTGGCATAGGTCGTAGCTGCTGGGCCCGAGGCCGTGGCAGACCGCTACGCGCTGGTCGAACACGAAGCAGTCGCCCTGCCACAGGCTTTCGTCCTCGGGTACCTTGGCGAGA
>SXGU01283826.1_pt1 | contig 11450 bp, 11 predicted proteins | sample 3174531 | NCBI WGS metagenome assembly SXGU01 (sample SAMN11356863, study PRJNA531348) | freshwater metagenome | isolation source: freshwater sample F1-140 | place: China: Fuxian Lake, Yuxi | collected 2017-12-25
TCGTCGTTGTTACTGCAAAAATATGCGCCCGTTCCAGCTAAAGCTGTGAGTATTGCTCCGCCGAGAATTCTTTTTTTTGCGTTCATATTTTTGAGACGCGCTTAATATATTTAAATGTTACTATTATGTAGTTATACTTATTTGATTTAGTTAGCTATTTAAACTAATTCTTCTTTTGATTGTTATGAAAAAGAGTTATTTGGTTTTGATTGTTGTTTTTGCGATTGCGATAGTTGTTGGCGGAGTTTATTTTATGTCGTCGTCTACCTCTCCTGAATTGTCGCCAGCTGATTCCGTTTCGGTGGGTAAACCAATTAATATGTTATGCTCTGGAAGTCAAAGTTGTTCATCTTTGAAATGCACTTTCAAGTTACAAATAGAAGCTGGTGATGGTTGGAGGGATGCGCCTGGAGGCGTAACTTCTGAAGGAAAGAGATATGACCAATCTATAAGAATTGGTTGTGAAGGAGATGGAGTCAGTTGTGCTTGTGGAGCACCACCTACTTCTTTTTCTGTGAATGGAAAGAATTATAGATACTGGCGATAATTATGAATCGTTTTTTAATTGTGTCTATTATTATTTTAGCTGGTTTTGCTGGTTTTTTATTTTTTCAAGATAGCGTTGCTTTGGCTCCTGAGCTGATAGAAAATCCCCACCTTCCCGAGGATTTATTATGGCCTGATGATTGGATTTCTTGCGTTTCTCCTAATTTGTTGACTGGAGAACCTGTTTCTTCTAATGAACCACCTATTAAGATTAATAGGAATCCTCTTGCACCAGGTGACTGTACTATCTGGTCTTTGGCTTATTTTAATTGGAAACGTAATCCTGCTTGGGATCTTAGAAAATGGTATGACGAAATTGAAGCTTGTGGTTTAAAGGGAAATTTTTGGGGTGCATTTTATCGTCCTAAAGGAGATCATGGAGGGAGCCCTGGAAGTCTTATGGCCTTTTGCAAAGAACCACTTTCTAAACTTGCAGGGATGCCTGAACAATTTTCTACTACGTTCATGGGTTTAAGACCAAGACGAGGTCGGATGGGATATACTTCTAATTTTATTACTTGTCCACCCTTTGTTGAAGGACAAATGCTTGTTCTCCAATTAAGTAACGGAATAGAAGGACATTTAATGACTTGTGAGCTTGTTTCTTGTCCTGCCGATGAAGATTTACCTCGGACTTTTAATTGTATGGAACGACATAATTGGAATCCTGGTTGGATTGAAGGATTTGCACATGAACTCACGGTTGATTCGGATGGAGAAGTCACTTCAGAAAGAGATATGCGCCAACCCTTTATGACTCAACCATTTATGGCGGGATGGCAAATCCGAGCTGTGCATGCAGTAACGCCCTAAATATAGATTTGGTTAATTTATTTTCTATTTATATAAATAGTTGATTTGAAGAAAGTATCTTGTTTTATTATTTTTCTTACTTCTTCTTCATGATAGGGTAAATCTCCAGTTATATTTTTCACAGAACCATTTGAGTTATAGGTTACTTTTATTTTTCTTCCATAATTTGGATCTTTTATTTCAATATAAACATCTTCTCCTTCTTCTTTTGCAATGTATTCATTAAGAAGGATATAATTCATTCCTTTATATGGACCATTTGTTAATCTTGGTGGAGGAAACTCTTTTCCTTTTATGAATTGATTAGAACATCCTGAAAATGCTGTCGCTCCTAAAACCAAACCTACAAGACCGAGATTTCTAATTGCTTTATTCATTTTTTTGGATATTCAAGGAAGTATATAAATGTTACTATTATTTAGTTATACTTTATTTAATTTAAATCTATTTTGGTTTGCTAAAAATTTTGACGGAGTCTATTTATACCTCTTCTTCGTTTATTTATTATGAAAAAGAGTTATTTGGTTTTGATTGTTGTTTTTGCGATTGCTGTAATTGCTGGCGGAGTTTATTTAGGGTCTTTACCTAGTTTGGCTCCCGACCCTGAAACTGGAAAGCCAACTAATTTAATTTCTTGCGTTTCTTTTAATTTAGATACTTTGACTACTTCGTCGGAATTTGAATCAATCAGAATAACGGAAGAGGCACCCAACGACTGCGTTATATTTTCTTTAGCACTCAATAATCATATTCTTAATCGTGCAATTTCTTTGCAAGAATGGTATCAATTTATTGGGGGATGTGCGATTCTTAACGGATTATATGATCCTAATTCTGGAGTAGCTTATGAAGATATTAGCGTTGTAGAGGAATTGTGTAAGGCGCGTTTATCTGCGATAGCTGGTCGTCCTGAAACTTTTACGCGCGTTGATGCGACTCAAAATACTCCTAACCCGATTAGTTGTCCTCCGTTTGGTGTTGGTGAACAAGTAACTATCATGATTGCAGGGCTTACAGCGAGCGATGATCCCAATGTTGTTGGCCCAGTTATGGCTGGACATGCTATAACTTGCGAGATTGTTTCGTGTTTGTTTCCTACGAATCAAATATTGCATTGTACTGATAGAGGGCAAATTCCAAATGGGGATATCATATCTTTTGAATATGATTTATCTGTCGACGCGAATGGAGATATTATTTCTCAAACTCCTTTGGTCGAGCCCGGATTTGTTGGATGGAGCGTTACGAGTATCCATCGGCCTCAAATTTAGAAAATTATTTAGATTTATTTTTTATATAGAAATTTGATTTAAACGCAGTGTCGTTTTCTCTTATTTTTCTTACTGCTTCTTCATAGTATTTTAAATTGCCAGCTATACTTTTAACCGAATCATCTGAGTTATAATCTACTCTTAGGAAACTATTGGAATCCCATATTTCAATAAATTCGTCTTTTCTTGTTTCCTCTGCTATTTTTTTATTTAGTATAGAATATTTCATTCCTTTGTAAACTCCTTCCTCGATTAGCGGAGCCATATTAGTTATTGGTCCATAAATTAGTGATTTGTTTTCGTTTTGGTAAGGTTTTACTTCGTTGCGAGAATCATCGGGGGCGCAACCTGAAAATGCTGTCGCTCCTAAAACCAAACTTGCTAGGCATTTGCGTACATTCATACTTTTTGATATCTATTGGAATATTTAAATGTTACTATTATGTAGTTATACTTATCTTGTTGGGATATATATATATATATATATTCTTGAAATTTAATCTGGTTATGGTGAAGATGAATAATAGAATTTTGATTCCGTTGGTTGCTTTGGGAATTTTGGTTTTGGGCGTTGGGTTTTTTGTTGGTGACTTTTCAGTTAATTTGCAACCTGCTTCGCAGAATCCTGAAACTGTAATTGTTTCAACAAATCCTAAATCTATTGATGGGATCGTTCAAGTTCTTACTAGTGATCTTGATAGCGCACTTACCAAGATTGATTATGTGATTGAAGGAAATACGAATGAATGGGTTTATTCTTGGGTTATTGAGCTAACTCAAAATTTAACTATTGGAAATTCGACTGTAAATCAGACATTTCTTGCTGGTTCTACTCTCGTTTGTTTCGGTTTGGACGGAAGAGAACGCGGTGTGGGTGAAGGGGGTGGAGTAATCTGTCATCAGTTCACTCCGACTCGAGGAGGTTCGGTTTCAGATGAAGATTTGTCCAAGATTATTGAAGCTCTTAAAAAAATGTCGGAAACTATGACTACGCCCGATGGAGAAGACATAGAAAATTACGCTAAACCTCTCCGGAGTTTGGCTAGCAAAAAAACTCCTGGTGGTCAAAGCGCAGGTGTTAAGTTCGAGCATTATGGATTAGCAGAAGAGTGGTTTAATAATAATCTTGGTGGAGCGAAGAGCAAGCTTTTGTTCAGAACCAAACTTGAAGGGAGATCTATAGATTTCTAGGATTAAAGTGCAATTGGTAATTTTTTTAACGAGCTGTTTTTCAGACTTTATGTGAAAACTGATTTATATTATAAATAAACCTTCAAAATAGTATTATTTATGTCTTCGGATAATATCATAAATTATGTCTTCCCAAATAGTAAATCCGCGAATATCTTCAAGGTTTTCTATTTTTTTTTCACTTTTTTTGTCCGACATTAATTTCTCGTGAGTGTATGCGACGATATGATCTTTGTCTTTTTTTATTACTAAGAAATCTTTTCCTTTTTCGAAGAGATATACTCGGCGTATATCTACCTTTTCATTTACATAATCATATCTTAATTTGACAGCCATATCTGAATTAAATATTATTTCTATTTTTCCATCTTTCCATTTATAATTCCATTCCGTTCTGTCTGCGTTTATTATTTTTCCATCGTGATTCTTAGAGTCGTAATCTCTTTGAATCGTGATACTCTGTTTATAATTTTCTTCAAACAAATCAGATAATCTTTTTATTTTTTCATCAATGGATTCTGTTTTTATAAGAGGGTTTTCTTGGATTATATCTTCCAGTATTGTGTCTTTTTCAGGACGATATGGCTTAGCGATTATGTCAAGGAAATCTTGTTCGGATTGTTCTGCTCTGATTGATTGTTCAATGGGAGTTTCTTCGTAAGATGTTTGTAATTTGTCGTCGTTGTTACTGCAAAAATATGCGCCCGTTCCAGCTAAAGCTGTGAGTATTGCTCCGCCGAGAATTCTTTTTTTTGCGTTCATATTTTTGAGACGTGCTTAATATATTTAAATGTTCCCATTATGTAGTGGTTAATACATTACATCCTAAATTTTCGTTTGCCGAACTTTTTCGCCATTTTCATCAACATCTTATTGTCCATTCCACCTTCCATAGATTTTCCTGATTGGAGCATTTCTTTGAGCATTTTGTATTGTTTTATGAGCATACGGATGTCTGTTGTTGGAACGCCTGAACCCTTCGAGATTCTTTGCATTCTTGACGTTTCCTTTTCTATAATTTCCGGATTTTCTATTTCGTATTGTGTCATTGAATTGACTGCGTTCTTGTAATTTTTCATTTTTTTCTGTTGTTGAGACATTTGTTCTTCAGTTATTTTTTCTTTTGCTTTGCCGAGGCCAGGAATCATTCCCAAAATTTTATCCATACCTCCGATTGATTCCATTGACTCTAATTGTGCTTGAACATCTCTAAGAGTTAATTTTCCTTCTTCGATATTTTTTTGAGTTTGTTTTAGTTTTTTCTCGTCGGTTATGGTTTGTATTTTTTCCATCAAACTTTGTAAATCACCCATACCTAGCAATCTTGATAGGAAAGACTCTGGGTTGAAGTGTTCTAAGTCGTGGGGTTTTTCGCCTGTGCCGATGAAGACGACTGGGACTTTTACTTCGTGACAGGCAGTTAAAGCTCCCCCTGCTTTTGCTGTCGAGTCCATTCTCGTTATGATAACTCCAGTTATGTTTACTGCTTCTTTGAATACGGATGCTTGTTTTTTTGCCGTCTGGCCGATGTCCGCCGGCATTACTAAAAATGTTTCAGTTGGTTTCGCTATTTTTGAAATTGATTTTATTTCTTTTACTAATTCTTCGTCGAGAGCATCTCGGCCGGCAGTGTCGACTAAAACGAGGGAATATTTTTCCAGTTCTTTTTCAAAATGTTTCCAGATTTTTTCTGGAGATTTTTCTTCTGGTTTAATGAAACAGGCAATATTGAGTTTGTCGCATAGTTGTTTAAGTTGAGTTGTTGCGGCTGGGCGATGGACGTCCAGTCCGATAGCACAGACTTTACTTCCGCGCTTGCCATAATACAATGCGAGTTTTGAGATTGTAGTAGTTTTTCCTGCGCCGTATAAACCGAGCATCATGAAAACGTTTCTTTTTTCGTTTAACGAAATTATTTTAGTTTCGCCAAGAATTTTCTTCAGTTCGTCATGTAAAAGTTTTATGATGTGTTCTTTTTTTTCAACACCCTTTATTCTTTCGTCAAGCGCTTCTTGTCTAATTTTTTTAGTTATTTCTAAAACGAGTGCGACATTTACGTCAGCTTCTATTAATGCTCTTTGTAAATCTTTAATGACTGCATCTACGATATCTTTGTCAAGAAATATGGCGTTCGCTATTTTGTCAGTTGCTTTTTTCAATGCGTTTGAGAGCTTGTCTAACATATTACATTGCGAGAAAAGAGAATATTTATAAATGTCGCTCTCTCTCTGGATGAAGACGTGGGTTTGGCTTTCGATTATTGCTTTTCTTGTAGCAGTTATAGGTATGTTATTGTTTCTCTTGGGGCGAGAAGTTTCTCTTTCTCCTGATGTATTGCAGGACGATCAAAATATCAATGGTTGTGGCTCTAAGGGTAACAAGAATTGTTATTATGCTTGCTCTGGAGGAAATACCTGTGTGATGATAGAAAGTGTTGGCGGTCGCTCAAATTTCTGCGACCCTAATAGAGACACATGTAAAGATAAAATAGATGTAAGTGGTGGTGTGATTGGAGCCATTAAACTTGGATTATGTACTTTAATTCCAGGATTAGGAATAATTTGCACTCCTTAATTTTTATTAAATGAAGAATAACTTTTTTAGTAATGTAATAATTAGAAAACTATTGAGGCGTTTATTGTTTAAATTATTAGACTGAACTTTGGACGAAATGTTAATTTAATTTTACGAGTTCATATAATTTCAAAGATTCTGCGTCTATTGTGACTGGGATTTGGAAGTTTCCGGTTATTGAAGGATTAATTATTGTTCTTGTTCCTGCGATATTCTCATATAAGATATATTGTCCGGATAATTTATAGTCTGCGTAATTTATTTGGATTGTCGCTTGTGTTTCAGCTGGGTCGCTGTTCGTGATTATTATTCCGATGTCGCCGTTGTTTGCTTTCCAGACTGAGGCAAGCAAGATTAATGGAGAATTTACGTAATCTATTGTTCCATGTTCAAGAAAATAATCAACTGACTGAGGTAATGGCCTTAGACGTTCTCCAAATCTCTGATATTTTTTGGTGTGTGGGACGGAATCAACAATTCTTTTCAAATAAACTAATAGCGCTTCTTGTTCAGGAGTTGGTTGGGAACTTGCTTGGGTGCCAACTATCAGTCGATTTAATGCGTCCCAGTTATTGATTGCGATTATTTCTCCAGAATGGAATAGATGGCTGTAAAACATTTTTGAGAGTTCATTAATTTGTGGAATGTTTGACTCTGGATGTATTGTGCTAAGATCTGAAGAGAATATATGGTCTCCATAAACTGTTTGCCAGAATGGAAGTAAAATTATGCCTGTTGGAAAAATTGTAACTGATTGAGTATATATCATTTCAATATCATCAATAAGATTTTCATCCAAATTTTCAGATGTGAAAAATAATTCGTTGTTTATTTGTTTTAAGTTGGTGTTTACGCTATTTGCCATTGTGCGTTTTCCTTGGGTCCAGTAATTTCCTCCACCGAGTGCGTGGCCGTGATTGTTTGCGTAGTCTAATGGTGGCGTGCGCCCGCTCCAAAAGTCCCAATAAATTCCGTCAAATTTTTCAGTTCCCTGATTTTGTAATCGGACTATATTTAGGATGTTTGACAAAACGATATTTCTTGCAGTATCGACGTAAAAGTCTAGTTCTGTGTGGTCTTGAACTGGTTGGATTAATGCAGAGGAAAACGATACTCCGACGTTGTTGTTTGCGTCGCGCCAAGCTAATTGAGCGATGTTGTTTTGATTATAGCTTGGACTTCCGATTTTCCAAAGGCCTACGTTGATATATGGAATCGCAATAATTTTTTCAGCGTGAACATTTGCGAGAGCTTGTACAACTCCTTGAATTGGAGGTAGCTGGTCTGGCAAATCTCTATCGAATGCATTTGAATGCCAATTATACCATAAAGAAATAAGTTCGTTATTTCCTAATTGGAAATAATTTTTTAGGCGCAACAATCTGTCCAATATGAAATCATAATTCTGAACCCCCTCTGGTTTTTGTAAAGTGAATAATTTAGCATTTTTTAAAACTGAAGAAACTGATGGAGAATTTTCTAATTTTCCTCTCGACATCCAAGGTTGTTGTAATGCCCAAGTCCTATATTTTTTGGCGCCGTCATACCAATTTCCATTTATGATTGAAAATTGAAATACATAAGGCATGTTATAATCGTTTCCCGATAAAATATTATTTTCTGGATAATTCGTTAGCTTAAATGGTAGTTTATCTTCTGTCGCGAATGTTTGAAGGCTATACTCTTTAAGATAACCTTGCCCGTCGGTGGTCTGTATGTATCCTTGGATGTTGTCTTGAGTGTTGTATAATGAAAACCATTGCATTGAAAAATCACCCGGGTTTTTTAAACTAAGATTTGCCGGCACACTTGAGAAAGGATTTACTAATGTCCCCGTAAACAGAGGCATGGCTAAAATATTTTTGGTTTTGTCGTTTATTGGTTTGATTGTCATTCTTGGAAAATCTACTGAAAATAGTGCTCGTGTTGGGATGTTGTTGTCGACTTGAATTTGAAAATCTGCGGTACCATCTATTATTTTTAATTTGATTGTGGTTGAAATATTTCCGAGTGGTGGGTTGCTCCATTTTATATTAAACCCGTCTGCATTTGGTATGGGGGTTACGATTGGCGTTGGAAAATCTGAGGGTTTTAGTGTGGTGATTGCTCCAGAAGAATCTCGCATTTTCAATTCCCATAAAGGTGTTTGCTCAAATTTTATGGTGCCTAGCGGGTTGCTTATGTTTTTGAGATAACTTTCTCCGCTTAAATCGTCTATCGTGAGCGAGGTTGTTTCAGAGACTAATGAAATTTGCTGGCAGACATTTCCTTCGTCCACTAATCCGTCACAATCGTTATCTAACGTGTCACAAAGTTCGTTTCCGTGAGTTGAGGGATAATTACAAGTCCATTGTTGATTTTGGGGGTTGCATGTAGGGAACATTTGAGCGCAAACTCCTTGGGTCAAGCAATTTCCAGTTCCAGGACAGCTCGAAGTTATTGTCGTGCAGATTATTTGTTGAGGGGAAGGATTACAAACATTATTTTGAGACTCGGCGGCAACTTTAAATTTAATTTGTCCTTGCGTGATAAATTGGTTTATGGTTTTTCCGACGCTATTGAAATTTAATGCCCTTAAAATATAATTTTGAGTGGTTAATTCGTTCGTTAGGTTGTTCGTCGGAATATTTGGGAAGACTACGGATTCTTGTAGATTTTCTAATACTAATCTTACTCCTGATAACGCGCCGTTTCCAATTTTTCTTTGCACGAGAAGATTTATTTGCGGAGTGTTTGGATTTGTTGTGTCTATCGTGCAACTTAATGGAGCAAGATTTAATGTAAGACAATCATTATTTATTTGATTTACATCTTCAGTAGTTTTAGTTACTAAAACCCAAACCGTTCCTGTGGATATCATGACTGCTAAAATTATCAGCGCATTTGAAACTACCGAACTCACTCCTCTTTTGTAATTCATTTAACTTTCAAGAACGATGCATATTTAATTGTTTATTTTTGCGTCGTGACTGCTAGCAATTCTTTGAATTTTTTTGGAACTTTCGAAAATATGTTTCCGATAAAATTGTCAAGTCTTATGTTAGGATATTTTTTAATCCAAACCTAAGTTTTTTAGTATAGTTTCTTTTTTGAAGGGAGTTAAATCTGAATATGTCTGGCCGGTTCCGAGGAAATATATTGGTTTTTTTGTGACATATGAAACTGACAGGGCAGTGCCACCTTTTTCATCAACATCGGCTTTGCTTAAGATAATTCCGTCAATGCCTATGGCTTCGTTGAATGTTTTTACTTGCTCTATTGCGTCGTTGCCCGTTGTTGATTCGCCAACGAATATTTTCAAGTTTGGTTTTATGACTCGGATTATTTTTTCCATTTGGTTGATTAAATTATCTTTTGTGTGCATTCTTCCTGCGGTGTCGATTAGCACTGCTTGAATTTTGTGAGACTGGGCATATTTTTTCGCATCAAACGCGACTGACGTTGGGTCTGACTCGTATTGGGATTTTATTATCGGGATTTTGAGTTTTTGCGCGTGAGTTTCCAATTGTTCTATCGCTGCCGCTCTGAATGTGTCTCCTGCGGCGAGCACAACCGAGATATTATTTTTTTGTAATAAGCTGGCTAATTTTGCTATCGAAGTTGTTTTGCCTGTGCCGTTGATGCCGAAAAAAATTATAGTATATGGCTCTAAAGATTTTTTTATTTCTTGGATTAGATTTGGAGGTTCAATTAAAACTTCTTCGATTGATGATTTCAAAGAGTGCATTATTGTTTCTTCTAATTTTGTTTTTTTCACTTCTATTCCGACTAAATCTTTTATCAAATTTTCTTTTATTTTGTCTACGACTTCCAGAGCGACATTGTTTTCTAATAATATTATTTCTAAATCTTGAAAGATTTCTTCGACTTGGTCTTTGGTTATTGTTGATGTAGTGAATTTTGTTGAGATTTTTGAGAAGAATCCTGTTGGTTCTTTTTCTGGAAGCTTTTCCAGAATTTGCTCTTTGATTTGCTCTTTTGTTTCTTCTTCTGGTTTTTTGCTGAATATTTTCTGGAAGAATGATTTTTTCTCTTCTGACTTTTGCGCGATTATTTCTTGTATCGGTTGTTTTGTTTCTTCAATGGTTTCTTTTACGGCTATATCATTGATTTTTTGTTCTGCCTTTGAAGACGTTTTGCTTTTATTTTTTGGAGTTTTAGATACCTTTGTCTTTTTTGCTGGTTTCTCTTTTTTTGATTTTTCTGGCTTTTCCTCGCTTTTCCCGAGCCAAGATTTTAGCTTATCTTTTAAGATATTGAACATCTATTTGAAAGTGCGGAGAAGGTTTTTAAGTTTTCTATTTAGGGTTTTTGTGAAACTTCGAAAATATATACATACACTCTTGAAATTTAATCTGGTTATGGTGAAGATGAATAATAGAATTTTGATTCCGTTGGTTGCTTTGGGAATTTTGGTTTTGGGCGTTGGGTTCTTTTCAAATTTATTTTTTTCTCCGTTTGATAATCCGACTGAAAACCCACAGCTTCCCGAGGATTTATTATGGCCTGATGATTGGATTTCTTGCGCAGTTTTAGATGAGGGGATTATTGGAGGTAATTCTCCTGGTGATCCTCCCATTATTTCTAGGAATCCTCTTACACCAGGTGATTGTGTTATTTGGTCTTTGGCTTATCTTAATTGGAAACGTAATCCTGTTTGGGATCTTACTAAATGGTATAACTCTATAGAAGAATGTGTCTTAAAACAAGGATTGTACCCTATGGATCCTAAACTTGGGGGTGCGTCACCTATGAGCGTTGAAAAATTGTGTAAAGAACCTCTTTCTATTTTGGCGGGTATGCCTGAAAACTTTTCTGTAGTAAGTTCTTATCACTTAGGTATGGAAATGAATGCTTTAAACCCTAATCTTATTGATTGCCCTCCTTATAGTAAAGGCCAAATGATTATATTAGAATTAGAAGAAATTATACCTGTGAATGATTTTATAGCCAGGGCTCTCAGGGGACCTCATGGTCATGCAATGGCTTGCGAAATTGTTTCTTGTCCTGCTGATGAGGATTTACCACGAACATTAAAATGTATGGATCGGCAAA
>SXGU01236159.1_pt1 | contig 11447 bp, 10 predicted proteins | sample 3174531 | NCBI WGS metagenome assembly SXGU01 (sample SAMN11356863, study PRJNA531348) | freshwater metagenome | isolation source: freshwater sample F1-140 | place: China: Fuxian Lake, Yuxi | collected 2017-12-25
AAGGGCAACGATCAGGTCCGCTTTGAGCTGGGTGCCTATGCGCTGAAACCCGACATCACAGTGATCGCTCCCTGGCGCGAATGGGATCTGACTTCACGCGAAACCCTGCTGGCCTATGCCGACCAGCATGGCATCCCCATCGAAATGAAACGCGGCAAGGCTTCACCCTATTCCATGGATGCCAACCTGCTGCATATTTCCTATGAGGGTGGCATTTTAGAAGATCCCTGGGCTGAGCCGGAAGAGGACATGTGGCGCTGGAGTGTCTCCCCGGAAGCCGCCCCGGATCAGCCTACCTATATTGAACTCACCTACGCACGCGGCGATATTGTGGCGCTTGACGGGGTGGCGATGTCTCCCGCCCAGGTGCTGGCCAGACTGAATCAGGTGGGCGGTGCCAACGGTATCGGCCGTCTGGACATCGTCGAGAACCGTTATGTGGGCATGAAATCCCGTGGCTGCTATGAGACCCCTGGCGGCACCATCATGCTGAAGGGCCATCGCGCCATTGAATCGCTGACCCTGGATCGCGAAGTCGCACACTTGAAGGATGAGTTGATGCCGCGCTATGCCAGCCTGATTTACAACGGCTCTTGGTGGAGCCCGGAACGCATACTGTTGCAGGAACTCATCGACTCGTCGCAGCAAACGGTAAACGGCGAAGTGCGCATCAGGCTTTACAAGGGCAATGTCACCGTCGTCGGCCGCAAATCGGAACAGAACAGCCTGTTCGACATGAACATCGCCACCTTTGAAGATGACAAAGGCGCCTATAACCAGAAAGATGCCGAGGGCTTCATCAAGCTCAACGCGCTCAGGATGCGAATTGCGGCCTCCAAGGGAACCCAATTCGTCTAAGCCGCGCCCACTGCATCAAAAAAGCCCGGACCGCCTAAGCTGCCGGGCTTTTTTGCGGGTCTTCGTACCCGGCACCGCCTATCTGACTTTGATGTTGAAGATTACGGAGTGAATGGCCTCCCGGCCATTTTCCCAAGGTCTTCGATATTCAAATCGAAGCAGCCCGTCACCTGAGCTGAGTGTACGGAAGGTCCAGTTTTCAGTACCCCCCACGCCCAGCAGAGAACCTGGGTTCGGGTTGGCTTCATATCGTGGAGCCTCACCGACCGCCTCAAGAATCCCCCCGGTTTGATCGATCAGCAACCATTCATAGCCGGTGGTTCGATTGCCTTCCAGACGGACCCACAAGTGCTGATCTCTCGCCAGATCAATAGTGGCCCCCGTATCCTTCTCATTAACCTGGATGACGGATTGCTGTGGCTCATCAATCAAGGGTGCGCAGCCCGCCGCCGCCAGAAAACTCAGGATGGCCAGAACCGCGACACAGTTCGAATGCGTCAACGTTTGCGGGGATAAATATCTAGGCGGCATAGGCCTTTTTGTAAAAGGGCCAGGTTTCGACATGCAGATACTTCCGGACAGGCGATTTTATGACCGACACACAAAGGAAAATAGAGAACAGGCACCAGACCGCCGCATACTCGTTGGGATCAGAAGTGAGCGCATCCGAGATCATGGGGCCCACAATGTAATGGAAACCGACAAAGCGCCAGGATCCGTAGATGAGCGGCAGCCAGAATGCCACCAGGATATAAGTCAGCGCATGCAAGCCCCAGCGGAAGGCAAACGGGCTACCCGAATCATCCGACAATAATCCATTGAGCGGCAACTGCCAGGCGATGTGCCAGGCCCCTGAAACCGAACAGGCTTGCGTACCACAGAATCCCTCTACCCCCAGAATACATTTTCCTGCCCAGACGAAGGGATACATCTTGACCAGCATCGCTATCGCCCCAGCGGCGCAGATCGTATAGACCACGGTACTGATCTTTTTCTTGACCTCCTCCGGGATGAAATACATGGCCACCATGTTGACGAAGAACGGCTGAAAAGCAATGTGGAGATAGCCAAAATAGGTCAATATCTGATTGGGCGGCGAATCACACAGATCGATGTAGATATAGGTCGCGGCTTGCAGCAACTCCATACAGGCAAAATAGGTCAACGGGATCCACAATTCCTTGGACTCGCCTTTATGCGCGACGTAGGCCGCCGTTCCAAATCCGACGGCGGCCAGCACTGCTGACGCTTCTCCGCTCCAACACATAGGGATACCTCTGGTTTCTTTGAATGAACTAACCCGCCAGCAATGCCATAGGCATTCAGCCGAGGGCGATTATGGGGGGTTACTGACTGAAGAGAGCATCAGCGCTGCCGATCAACTGATGCCATATTTCTGCATCCGGTACAGCAGCGTATCTCTGGAAATTCCAAGAAGCTTTGCCGAACGGCTCCGATTCCCGCTGGTTCTTTCCAGGGCTTGACGGATCAGGTCTATCTCGACCTGTTCAAGATTGATACCGCGTTCCGGTAACTCGATCTCGGGGGAGGACGGCGGGGAACGGCTGACAATTTCCGGCGGCAAACTATTTTCTTCGATGGTGCGTCCGGCAAGAAGGATGCACAGCCGTTCGCACACATTGCGCAGTTCGCGTACATTTCCAGGCCATGGGTAAGCCATCAGTTTGCTCAATGCCGGCTTGCTTACGCTCACCTTCGGCAGACCATGATCGCGGGTGAACTGACTGATGAAATGCTGCAAAAGCACTTGTACATCGCCAATCCGTTCTCTCAAGGGAGGAATTTCGAGAGGCACCACATTCAGCCGGTAGTAGAGATCCCGGCGAAATTCGCCCCGGCTTATCCGGTCCTGCAAATTGGCGTTGGTCGCCGCAATGATGCGGACGTTCACATGCTGGACAGACGTTCCTCCAACCGGCTGGATTTCCCCCGTTTCAAGAAACCTTAGCAACTTGGCTTGCAGCGGGATCGGCAACGAATCGACTTCATCAAGAAAAACCGTACCGCCGTTAGCGGCCTGGAGCCGGCCCAACTGATTGCCGATGGCGCCGGTAAATGAGCCCTTCTTATGCCCAAACAGCTCAGACTCGGCCAAAGCCTCGGGCAAGGCCGCACAATTGATGGTGATAAAAGGCCGGTCCACCCGGGGACTGTGCTGCTGCAACGCCATGGCGAGCACTTCCTTGCCTGTACCCGTCTCGCCGATGATGAGTACGGTGACATCCGTCGCTGCCACCATCCGCGCACTGCGTAGCAGCGATTCAAAGTTCGGCGATTGACCGATCAGCTTGTCGAACATAGGCATATCAGGCCCGCTCAGTGCGCCATGGTGTGTTGCACCATGGGATTGAGCCCGGGGAACGCCGCCATCAACGCCAGCAATATCAAGGTTACACCGGCCATTTGGCGGAAGCGGGTCATGCTCGACAGCCGAACCATCCATGACGTCATGATGCCCACCCCCATGACCGCCGGCATGGTACCCAGCCCGAAGGCGAGCATGGTAAAGGTTCCGCGTACCACATCACCCGTGGTAGCTGCCAATGCGAGGGCGGTATAAACCAGCCCACAGGGCAACCAGCCCCAGACCATGCCGAAGACGAAAGCTCTCGGCAAGGTTTCCACAGGAACCAGCCGGCGGCCATATGGCTCAATCCTGCGCCAGACCACGTTGCCAAATTTTTCGATGTAGGCAAACCTCGGAAACCAGCCCGCGATATGTAAACCCGCCCCCAGCATCACCAGCGCAGAAAGCACCTGTAGCACCCGGTGACCATGCCCCTCACCCAAGGGCATGCTCAGCACGTGTTCTGCCAACCCGGCAAAAAGTCCCGCAATCGAATAGCTCAGCACCCGACCGGCATTGTAACTGGCGACGAACGGCAAGAGCAGACGCTTGTTTTCCCGGATTTCGCGCTTGAGACTGAGCGTGAGCGAACCGATGATCGAACCGCACATCCCGAGACAATGCAGGGCACTAAACAGCCCCATTAAAAGCGCCACAAAATAGGAGGTGCTAAAAGTCGAGTCCAGGTGATTCATGCGGAAGCTCTAAGTACTTGATTGGTTTGGCGCAAAACGTCAGGCGACGGGCCTGAAGCGGATCGGTATTCTAACGCGGATACTCAACAGCTGGCTAACCACGCGCTGAACGCCTCTTGTCACCGCGCCAGGGACGCTCTATCTTGAACCGATCAATTTACTCCTCAGGCATCAACATGGCCCGCCCCGCTACCCCACAAATCGCCGCTGACACCATCATCGAACTGATCGATCTGCCCAATCGCCCGATTGTGCTGATTGAACGGCTCTATCCACCTCATGGCTGGGCAATCCCCGGGGGATTCGTGGATGTGGGTGAAACGCTGGAAAATGCCGCACGCCGCGAAGCAGAAGAAGAGGTAGGGCTGAAGGTCAACCTGAAAACCCTGTTAGGGATCTATTCCGACCCTGCGCGCGACATCAGGGGACATACCGTAACGGCGGTCTATGTTGCTGAAGCCCGTGGTAACCCGGTGGCCGCCGATGATGCCAAGAAAGCCATCGTAACTGACATTGACACCCTGCCCTCGCCGCTGGTTTTCGACCATGCACAGGTTCTCGCGGACTATCGGCGTTATCGCGAAACGGGGCAACCGACTCCGTTACGATAAGCTGAGTGGGCCGGGTGACTGCTGCTGCTGCGGCGGCAGCCCCTCAAAGCTCTACCATCAAGCCCAGCTCGACCACGCGATCCGGCGGTATACGCCAGAACACCATGGCGTTCTCCGCGTTCATGGCCATGCGGATAAAAAGTCGTTCGCGCCATTGGGCCATACCCTCTCTGGCAGTAGAGACCATATGCTCACGCGACAGGAAAAAAGACGTGTCATCCATATTCACCGACAGCCCCTGGCTTTGGCAGTAGGCCAAGGCCTCCGGGATATCCGGTTCCTGGTTGTACCCGTAATAAATCCGGACGCGAAAGATATTCCCGCCAAAATGCCGGATCTTGATTCTGTCCTCCAGGCGAACCCACGGCTCGTCCCGGGTAACAACCGTCAAGACAATCACCTGCTGGTGCAGCACCTTATTGATGAGGATATTTTGCAGCAGAGACAAAGGGGCACCAAACCGGCCAGCGGTCAGGTAGACAGCGGTTCCGGGCACCCTGGGCAAAGACTCGTGCCCCTGATTCGCCGCGAACTCCTCAAGGGGCATGGCTTTCTCGTTGAGCCGGCTGACGAGTAATCCGCGCCCCCGGATCCAGGTCGACAACAGGACAAAAACCGCCCCGCCCAAAGCTAGGGAAACCCATCCTCCCTGCAGAATCCTGGTCGAATTGGCGGCAAGGAAGCCGAGATCGATCAAAAGGAACAAGGTGAACAGAATCCCTGTCAGCCAGAGATTCAACCGCCAGATCCGGCCTAGCAAGCCGAATGCGAGCAAGGTTGTTACCACCATGGTTCCTGTCACCGCAATGCCATAGGCGGCCGCCAACCGTGACGAGGAACCAAAACCAAGAACCAGAAGAATCACGCAGAACGCGAGTACCCGGTTGACGGCAGGAACATAAATTTGCCCGAGCCGTCCCGCCGAGGTGTGGCGAACACTCAACCGGGGTAAAAACCGGAACCTGATGGCCTGTGCCGCCAAAGAGAAAGCCCCAGAAATCATCGCCTGCGAGGCAATGATTGTCGCCAGTGTCGCGAGCACCAGCAGCGGCATGACACTCCAGGAAGGCCCCAGCAGATAGAAGGGATTACTCGCCGCACCGGGAACCCTCAGAAGCAAAGCCCCCTGCCCCAGATAATTCAGTGTCAAGGCCGGAAAAGCCAGAAAAAACCAGGCAATGCGGATCGGCTGTATTCCAAAATGGCCCATGTCGGCGTACAGCGCTTCGGCCCCCGTCACCACCAACACGACAGCGCCCAGCACCACCAGAGACTGGGCCTTGGCCTCCGTCAGAAAGTCCAGCGCATAGGCCGGATGTAGCGAGTTAATGATCGCCGGTGTCTGGGCAATATTGAAGACGCCGAGAAGGGCAATCACCAGCAACCATAACACCATGATGGGGCTGAAGAGCACGCTGATGAAGGCGGTACCACGGTGTTGCAGGAAAAACAGCACTATCAGGATAAGCACCGTCACCGGGACGATCAGCGGTTTCAGTGCCGGAGTGAGCACCTGCAAGCCTTCCATCGCGCTCATGACGGAAATGGTCGGCGCAATCACCGCATCACCGAAAAAGAGAGCGGTTCCCGCCAGCCCGATCGACAGGATGAATTTGCTCAATGCCGGCCGATCCCCCACCATCCTGAGCACCAGCGACAAGAGCGCCATGATGCCTCCCTCTCCCTTGTTGTCGGCGCGCATGATCAGCAAGGCATACTTGAGCCCGACCACGATCACCAGCAACCAGAAAACCAGAGACAAAATACCCATCACATGGTCTGGCGTCGGGGATAGTGCGTTATTCCCGCTGAAAGCTACGCGCAACGCATAGAGAGGACTGGTGGCGATATCGCCAAACACGACGCCCACGCATCCCAAAACCAGCCTCCATCGGATCGACTCATCCGCCTCCCATGTCCGCCTTCCAGCCATATTTAACGTCTGTCCTGCTGCATTAGATGATGAGGTAATGAGCGCGCTTCAGCATTGCTAACGGAAGCCGCCATGATTGCCTAGCGAGATGGCGGCGGAGTAACGCGAGAAGCTTGGCCCAGTCCGCGCATCAACCCGCCGATCACCAGAAAAGTGAAGGCATAGAAAATCAACTGAATCCCATCGGGCTGGGCAACATAACCGACTAGAGCATGGAGGAGCTGTCCGAGCAAACCATCCTCAGGGAGGATGGCCGAGGTGTCCCAGACAGTGCGCCCCACAGGTGGCAGCCAGTCGGCCTGAACGAGGAAGGCGGCCGCCTGGGAAGCCAGCCCCGCCGCCAGAAACAGGATCATCCAGCCGGTAACGCGAAAGAAATAGTGCATGGGGATTCGTGCCAGCCCAAAGTACAGAATGAAGCCCACCGATGCTCCTAAAAGCAGGCCCAAGCCTCCCCCAAACAGCATCGCCGACGCCCCGCCGTCCTCTGCGGAGGCCAGCCCAAAGAGGAAAAGCACCAGTTCGGAACCTTCCCTCAAGACCGCCAACCCGACCACCAGGGCCAGCGCGTGGAGGGGACGACTGCCACTGACCACCTCGCGTCCAACCTGACTCATTTCCTGGGCGATTTCACGGCCATGCTGCTGCATCCAGATGTTATGCCAGCCCAGCATGACAACCGCGACGAGGAGAATGGCCGCATTGAAGAGCTCTTGTCCGGCACCCTCCAGCGCTTCAGCCAGATTTCCTGCAAACAGGGCCACCAGACAAGACAGTAAAAGTCCGGCCACCACCCCTCCCCAGACCCAGGCTCCCCGATGCCGGGCACCCCGGCTGGCAGCCATGACGATACTGATGATGAGCGCCGCTTCGAGCACCTCACGAAAAACGATAATGGCGGTGGCAAACATACTGGCTTCCTGCCGGACTCAGCGCGCGATGAGCGTGCCCTTCGCGGTGTCTTCGTGAAATTCACCCACAAATTCATAAGTCCCCGGCTCCAGCGGACCCAGGTTCATGATGATCTGGCTACCACCCTTGACAATCTTTTCCCGCTTTAGCGGCTTGCTCTCGAATTCTTCTGGAGTGGCATCCTCGTTTTTGACGACCAGCTTGAACTTCTGCTTGGCCGGAACCTGGAGTTCCGCCGGCTGATACTGGTGATCCTTGATCGTCAGAGTGAAACTCTCTTCGGCAATCAGCGGTGCAGCCAACAGGGACAAGAGTGCAAACACAAAAACGGGCCGAAAATTGTGAGTCATTGTTTCTATCCTGGTCTTTGATGATAGACGGATGCCCGTCTGGTGTGCGGGCCAGATGCAGGCGCGGCGCATTATAGCCCACCGCCCCGTCCCGCACAGCCGGGGGGTTACGCATGATAAGCTCGGCACCGATTCTGTTACCGACGGAAACCCCATGCCCCAAGCTCGCGCCCACATCCCGCTCAAACTGGCCGTTCTGACCGTCTCGGATACCCGCACCGAAGACAATGACACCTCAGGCAAGCTACTGGTGGACAGACTGACCGAGGCCAGTCATGGCCTCGCCGACAAACGCATCGTCGCCGACGATATCTACCAAATCCGTGCCGCCGTATCGGCCTGGATTGCAGACCCCGCCATTCAGGTCATCCTCACTACGGGCGGAACGGGCGTTACCGGAAGGGATGGCACGCCCGAAGCGATTAGCGTGCTGTTCGATAAAACGCTGGACGGATTCGGCGAGCTGTTTCGCAGCCTTTCCTATCAGGAGATAGGCACCTCCACCCTGCAATCCCGCGCCATAGCGGGAGTGGCCAATGGAACCTATCTTTTTTGCCTGCCCGGCTCATCCGGTGCCTGTCGTTTGGCCTGGGACAGTATCATTCGCCCGCAACTGGACTATCGAACCCGCCCCTGCAATCTTGTGGAGCTCATGCCGCGACTGCTCGAAAAATAAGCCGGTAACCCCTACCCTCCGGTAGCGTTCATGTGGCGAAGAATCATGGGCTCGGCCTTGAGATCAAAGTGATGCCGCTCCGGCTTGATCGCCATGGAAGCAACAATCGCTGACTTCAGCGCCTCAATCCCGTTCGCCTCGGTTCGTAGCACGGCCTTGAGATCAACCGAATGCTCGTTACCGAGGCAGAGCAACAGCCGTCCTTCCGCCGTCACGCGCACCCGATTACAGGTTCCGCAAAAATTATGGCTATGGGGTGAGATAAAACCGATCCGGGTACCCGTACCCGCCACCCGGTAATAGCGTGCAGGCCCGCCGGTCGACACCATACTCGGCAACAGCTCAAACACGCCCTCCAGCCGCTGCCGAATCTCGTCGCTAGAGCAATACTCCCCGGCCCGGTCATGACCCTCTACCCGGCCCAGCGGCATCTCCTCAATGAAACTGATATCGATACCCTTGCCGATGGCATAGTTGACCAGATCGCAAATTTCATCATGATTCCGGTTTCGCAGGATGACGGCGTTGATCTTGATTTTCTCGAACCCCTGATTCAGTGCGGTATCGATACCGGCCAGGACACCCGCCAGATCGCCTACCCGGGTTAGCTGACGAAACCGCTCCGGCTTCAGGCTATCGAGGCTCACATTGATTCGCCGCACACCCGCCGCCTTCAGATGTTTCGCCTCCTGGACCAGATGAGAACCATTGGTCGTAAGCACCACTTCACCCAGCCCCGGCAACTGACTGATCTGGGCCATGAGTCCCACCGCCCCTTTGCGCACCAGAGGTTCTCCCCCCGTAATCCGGATCTTGTCGACTCCCAGCTCCACGAACGCCCGGCTCACCTGATAAAGCTCTTCCAGGGTCAAAATCTGCGGCCGGGGGAGAAATTCCATCTCCTCGCTCATGCAATAGAGGCAACGAAAATCGCAGCGGTCCGTGATGGATATCCGAACATAAGTCACCCGCCGGCCGAACCGGTCCTGGAGCGGATGAGTCATCGGATCAGGCTTATCCATAACGGTTTGGGTCATTCATGGGCCGAAATTCTCCCATGGCAAGGCCTAATGGCCAAGTATTTCAGTCGGGATTTCGGCTCCCCCTGCTGAACCGATTCGATCCTTTTAGTGTCAAGGCAACGATCCGGGCAAGCATTTTCCGACAGAATCAGGGAAACTAATGTTCAAAATCCGTGGCATACAAAGAGTCCGATTAAAACCAGACACGCTTGATCCAGGCTGTCGGATAAAACAACACCCATGACCGGCGATGAAACGACTCCAGGAATTATTTGAGGGATCTGCGGCAATTGCCGAGGATAATCTGGGATTTCTTGAGGACCTCTACGAACGATTCCTGCGCGACCCCGATTCCGTCGATCTGAGCTGGCGCGAGAAATTTCGCTCCATTCAGGAAGAACCACTGGCCATCCGCCTCGGCGAACAGCGGCCCGAACCCCCCTCCGGCGGCAGGCAAGAAATTGAAACCACCTTGCGCAGGCAGGCGGCAGTCGATCAACTGATCTACCATCATCGCACCCGAGGGCATCAGGTCGCCCATAACAACCCGCTGAAACTCAGTGAACCGCCCCAGTTGCAGGATCTCGATCCCAGCCATTACGGCCTGACCAGACAGGATCTCGACAGCCATTTCTATGTCGACATTCTCCATCACCTCCGGCGATTGCCCTTACGGGACATCCTTTCCCTGCTGAGGCAAACCTATTGCGAAAGCATTGGCACCGAATACATGCATATTGTCGACAGCGACATCAAGCAGTGGATTCGGACTCGCCTCGAAAACACGCGGGGGCAGGCCTTTCCTGACCCTGAAAGCCAAAGAAACCTGCTCCGTGCGCTCACGGCCGCCGAAGGAATAGAGCGTTATCTGCACAGAAAATATGTCGGGCAGAAGCGCTTTTCGCTGGAGGGTGCGGAAAGTCTCATACCGCTCCTGGATGAAGTCATCGAGCGCTCCAGTGAGCAAGGGATCGGGGAACTGGTTATCGGCATGGCCCATCGTGGCCGTCTGACCGTACTCATCAACGTACTGGGGAAAAAACCCAGCTCGCTCTTTCAGGAATTTGAGGGCACCTCGTTCGGTTCACCGGCGGCCAGCGCGGGAGACGTAAAGTACCACATGGGGTTCTCCTCCAACATCATGACCCGGCATGGTCCCGTCCATACCGCGCTCGCTTTCAATCCGTCCCATCTTGAAATCATCAACCCGGTAGCCGAAGGCTCCGTCAGGGCGAGGCAGGACCGGCGGCAGGGTGACGGCGAAAATCAGGTAATGGCGGTCCTCATCCATGGCGATGCCGCGTTTGCGGGCCAGGGGGTCGTCATGGAAACGCTCAATATGGCCGAAACGCGGGCCTATACCACAGGCGGCACCATCCACATCGTCATCAATAACCAGATCGGGTTTACTACCAGCAATCCTTTCGACGCCCGCTCCACGCTTTACTGCACGGATGTCGCCAACATGGTGCAGGCCCCCGTGTTCCATGTGAATGGCGATGATCCCGAGGCCGTCCTGTTCGTGACCCGGCTGGCGGTCGATTACCGCATGAAGTTCAAGCGGGATGTAGTGATTGATCTCTTGTGCTACCGGCGGCAAGGGCATAACGAAGCCGATGAACCCGCCGTCACCCAGCCAGGCATGTATCAGTATATCCGGCAACATGAACCCGTCAGACGGCTTTATGCGGAAAAACTCATTGCCAATGGAGTCATCACGGCAGATGAAGAAAAACGGCTGGAAACGGATTACCAGTTTGCGCTGGAGCGCGACGATATCGTGTCCCGCCCCATCATCGAGGACGACACTATTTATCCGAAGCCATCGTGGAGCGCTTATACCGGCAAGGACTGGGAAATCCCTTACGTGTCCAGCCTGCCCCATGAAGCCCTGGAATCGCTGACTCGGGAGATGCTTAAACTACCGGCGGATTTTTCTCTGCACCCCCGGGCAACGGCCATTTACGAGAGCCGCCGCGCCATGGCGCAGGGCAAATCCGCAATGGACTGGGGCTTTGCCGA
>SXGU01378633.1_pt1 | contig 11447 bp, 9 predicted proteins | sample 3174531 | NCBI WGS metagenome assembly SXGU01 (sample SAMN11356863, study PRJNA531348) | freshwater metagenome | isolation source: freshwater sample F1-140 | place: China: Fuxian Lake, Yuxi | collected 2017-12-25
CGGGCCATTCCACCGTATGTGTCAACAATAATCTTTCTACCAGTTAAGCCAGCATCTCCCATCGGTCCCCCAATTACAAACCGACCAGCTGGGTTTATTAACACCGTAACATTGTTTGTATCGATGTTAAACTCTTTAATAATTGGATCAATCACAAATTTCTTTACTTCCGGTGCTAATCTCTTTTCAAGATCAACATCAGGAGCATGCTGTGAGGCGATAACAATTGTATTTAAGGCAACAGGTCTATCTGTCTGATATTCAATTGTAACTTGAGTTTTACCGTCAGGCCGAAGGTATTCTAGAGTCCCATCTTTTCTAACTTTGGTTAATTGCTGCGCTAATTTATGAGCGAGTGAAATCGGTAGAGGCATAAGCTCTGGAGTTTCATTGCAGGCATACCCAAACATAAGGCCCTGATCACCGGCGCCTTGTAGATCTAGTGGGTCAACAGATGATGAAACTCGACGTTCAAATGCATCATTTACACCTTGGGCTATGTCTTGAGATTGCTGTCCAATTGAGATTGAAACACCACAGCTATTTCCATCAAAACCCTTATCAGATGAGTTATAGCCAATTTCTAGAACAGTGTCTCTGACTATATTCGTTACATCTGCATAACCATTTGTTGTTACTTCACCGGCGACGTGTACTTGCCCCGTTGTAATTAAAGTTTCAACAGCAACTCTACTCTTAGCATCTTGACTAAGTAATGAATCAAGAATTGCATCAGATATCTGATCTGCGATCTTATCTGGGTGGCCTTCGGTGACAGATTCAGAAGTAAACAGGCGATTTTTCATGAGCCTAACCTAACTTACTTACTAATTGATCAAGTAATATATCCGATAGCGTGTCTTTTGAAATTTCGGGAACTTTAATTACATTCATATTTCGGTCAATTATGAGCCCTTGAGTTGTATCACTACCAAATATTGCTCCATTTGATACATTATTAACATAAATAAAGTCAAGAGATTTGCTCTCTAACTTAGCTCGTCCATTTTCTTTCAGTAGCTCTAAGTCTTCAGACGTTTCTGCAGCAAATCCAATAATTATTTGGTTAGATTTTTTGCTGTCTGAAAGTGATTTCAGAATGTCTGGATTCTTTGCAAGATCTATTCGATCGAGAGATTCTTTTCTAATTTTCTCCTCAGAGTAATCCGCAACTTTTGCATCCGAAACTGCTGCGCTCATGATTAACGCATCTGAATGTGGAAACTCTAGCTCTAGAACTGCTGCCATCTGCTGAGCAGTTTCTACCAATGTGGTGGTAATTCCTTCCATACTTGGCAGATCAGTGTTAGCAGTCACTAAATGAACCTGTGCTCCTCGGCTTGCCGCAGCCACTGCTAAAGCAAAGCCTTGTTTACCAGATGATCGGTTACCGATAAATCTAATTGGGTCGATTGGCTCTCTAGTTCCGCCAGCTGTAATAAGTATTTTTCTGCCAAGTAGATCTGCTAGTTGTGGTAAATGCTTATTTACTTCAGCAATTATGTTAGATGTTTCTGGGTATCGACCTACCCCAAAATCTGATCCAGTCATTCTGCCCTCACCTGGGGTAATTACGGTGAACCCTCGATCTTGTAGCACTTTTACATTTTGAATTGTTGCAGCATTACTCCACATCTCAGGATGCATTGCTGGAACTAATATCTTCGCAGCAGTAGAGGCTAAGACGATATTTGTTAGAAGGTCATCAGCACGTCCTGATGCTAATTTCGCTAATAAATCTGCAGTTGTTGGCGCGATCAAAATAATATTATTTTCTTTTGCCATCAAAATGTGGGGGACATTCTCCACTTCACTCCAAAGATCAGTGATTACTTTTCGACCTGAAAGTGCTTCCCAAGTTGCTTTACCAACAAAATTTAAACTCGCTTGTGTTGGAACAACATCAACTATAAATCCTTCATCTTGTAAACGTCGAAGTAGGTCGCATGACTTATATGCCGAGATACCTCCGGCTACACCAAGTAGTAGTTTGCGACCACGGGGAAACATGGCAGGTTTTTAGCTAGCTGAGTCAGCTGGCTTTGGTTCTAAATTTTCGATTGTTAAAAGCCCATCATTAATTTCACGTAATGCGATTGAAAGTGGTTTTTCATGAACATATGTCTCGACAAGTGGGCCGACATACTCAAGCAAACCCTCACCAAGTTGTGAATAATAAGCATTAATTTGGCGAGCACGTTTTGCTGCGTAAAGAACTAAGCTGTATTTAGAACCAGCTTTGTCCAATAGTGCATCAATTGGTGGATTAGTAATCCCATCAAGTGCTTGGTTGGTCATTTAAGTGCCCCTTAAAAATATATGGATTAGCGAAGGGTTAAAGATACCAGTTCAGCGACCGATTGCTCTACTTGGTGATTTATCACTACATAATCAAATTCAACTGCTGCTGATAACTCCTCTTTTGCCCTGTCTAGCCTTGCTTGAGTTGATTGCTCTGATTCTGTTCCTCTATTTATCAATCGAGCAGTTAATTCCTCCCAAGAAGGAGGCTCAATAAATATCAAAATCGCATTCTTAGAATTTTTTCTCACCTGTCGTGCGCCATTTAATTCAATTTCTAAAATCACATTTTTACCATCTTGTAATGCCTCAGCCACTGCTTTCTTTGGTGTTCCGTATTTAGATCCCGCAAAATCAGCCCATTCAAGAAACTCATTATCTTTAATCATTTGGCTAAATTTATCTTCAGTAACAAAAATATAGTCAATACCATCTGTTTCACCAGTTCGCATTGCTCTTGTTGTCACAGAAACTGAAATCCAAAAACGCTCATCTGTTCGTAGTCGATTTGTGATTGTGCTTTTACCAACCCCACTAGGACCAGAAACAACTAGTAGTTTTCCACTCTTGCGAGAGTTTTTAATCAAAAGAAACTCCCGCCTTAGTAGCTCAATTTGTCGATGTCCGACACCACCAATTCTACGCGATGGCGAGATATTTGTTCTTTCAAAAATTATTTGAGCACGAGTCTGACCAATTCCTGGAACAGACTGAAGCAAATCCATCAACTTCATTCGCGAAATTGATTTGCGCTCATCCTTAAAAAGATCAAAAAAGAATAGCTCACCTGAAGCAACTTGTTCTTTAACCTTAGCTCGATCTTGACGTGCTATTACCGCTTTTTCACCAGCTCTGCGTCGCGCGCGACTACTTAATCTTGGTGGCAACATCGCTATCCCAAAAAGCTTGCGATTTGTTCAATCTTCTTTCGCATTTTTGTGTCTGCACCATCCCACATGCTAGTTATTGATCTACCAATCACCACAAAGTTAGCACCTTCAGCAAGGGCATCTCTAGGTGTCATGACTCGAGCCTGGTCACCAGCATCATCACCTTCTACTCGAACTCCAGGAGTAATTAAAACTGCAGAGGTGGAAAGTTTTCGAAGTTGGTTCACTTCAAAAGCAGAACACACGATTGATGTGGCACCTGCAGCTAAAGCATTAGAAGCCCAATTTTTCACTGTTTCAGAAATGTTTGATCTCTGCCCCAATAATGAAAATTCATCTTCAGAAAAAGATGTTAAAACTGTTACAGCAGTAATAGAACCGTCTGGTAAGGCATTAGCAGCCGCACTTATCATTTTACTTCCACCACTTGCGTGAACAGTTAAGAACTTAGGTCGCAATTCAGCGACAGACTCCACCGCACCCTTTACGGTATTGGGAATATCATGAAGTTTGAGATCAAGGAATAGTTTAAATTCACGCTCTTTTTGCAACTGCTTGATTCCAGTCGAACCGTGTTTAAGATAGAACTCAAGGCCCACCTTAAAATGATCAATTAGGCCGCTAGATGCTTTAATCCAAGACTTTGCTTGCTCAACATCTTTTGTATCTAGTGCAAGAATAATGGGCAATGTCATTAGATTCCCCTGTGGGCAAACCCAATAGCATCACGAAAGTCATTGAAACCTTTTTGTATTAGCAGCTCAGCTAATTGATTTTTAATTTTAATTACGGCAGTTGGGTCTCCGAAAGTTGCAGTGCCAACTGATACTGCACTTGCGCCAGCTAAAATTAACTCAATTGCATCTCGACCAGATGCTACTCCGCCCATTCCTACGATTGGAGTATTTGGAAACGCTTGGTGCACCTGATAAATCGCGCGAACTGCAACTGGCCTAATTGCAGGCCCTGATAATCCACCAGTTTTACCGGCCAGTTTTGGTCTCATTGAATTTGTATCAATCACCATACCCAAGAGAGTATTAATTAGCGCCAAAGAATCTACGCCTGCATTAATAATTGATCCAGCAATTTCAACAATATCAGTTACATCAGGTGATAACTTTGCAATAATCGGGAGCTCTCCCCCAATATTTCGCCTAACCGCCTCAATAACTGCAACTGCTGTATCTGGTTGACAGGCAAAAACCTGCCCTCTATTTTCAACATTTGGACAAGAAATATTTACCTCAACAGCGCTTATTCCAGAAACTGCTCTTAATCTTCTTGCTAAAACACCATATTCATCAACAGTTTCACCTGCTATTGAAACAATAATCTTTGCTTGTTGAGAAACTAACCAAGGTATATCTTTTTCTAGAAAAACATCAATACCAGGACCTTGCAGTCCAATTGAGTTAAGCATGCCACTTGGTGTCTCCGCCATCCGCGGTGTCATACGCCCGGTTCTAGGCTTAGTCATAATTGATTTTGTAACAATAGCGCCAATCTCCGTAAGTGGAAAAAACTGAGCGAGTTCACTTCCTGAACTGGCACAACCACTTGCAGTAAATATTGGATTTGAAAATCTTTTGCTACCAATTTTTGTAGAAAAGTCTAGGGCGCTCATCTTTATAACGCATCCATCACTGATTTACGATCCCAAATAATTTCAGACCCGTCCATTACTGGCCCATCGACACATGTTCTGACCATTTTGATGCCATCCTCATGCTTGATCGGAACCACGCAAGTCATACAGACGCCAATTCCGCATGCCATTGCCTCTTCTACTGAACATTGATGAGAGATGTCAAACTCTTCAGCAATCTTTGCAATTGCAGATAGCATCCCCATTGGCCCACATGAATAAATAACTTCTGTCTGATACTCACGAAGTAATCTAGGTATAGCCTCGCTAATCTGCCCGTGGATTCCAGCACTGCCATCATCTGTAGTTAAAGTTAAGGATGAAACACTTCGCTTTCCTTCAAGTGGTGCATAAATTTTATTAGCCGTGCTGGCTCCTAACACCATATCAACGCGACATCCACGATTCTTTAACAGTTCAGCTAAAGCAAATAGTGGCGCAGATCCGTAGCCACCACCGATGAGCATCGTATTTGCATTTTTTGTTGGTACACCAAAAGCAGTGCCAAGTGGACCAACTAAATCAACAAAATCTCCAACATTCCTGGCACAAAGCCATTTACTTCCTTCACCATGAGCTGCAACAACTAATTCAATGCTTCCACCCATTGGCCCTTTATCTAGTGCTCTATAAATAGCAAAAGCTCGACGTAAAATTAGTGCAGATTGCGATCCTCCAACTGATATGGCGACAAAGTTGCCAGGTTTGCATGCAGAAGCCATTTGTCCAACAGCAAAGACCATATGATGGTAAGGACCAACTTTCTTATTGCTAATTACTTCGGCATCAATTTGAATTGCTGAACGATTAATTTTTTGAGGAATCATGAATTCATCCACTCTTGCAGAGATTTAATACTAAAATCATCTTTTTGCAGTGCTGCGATTCCAGCAACTGCTGCTCTAAAACCGGGGATAGTAGTTATGCAAGAAACAGACCGAGCTATCGCAGCAGTCCTGATCAAAAATCCGTCTTGTCTTGAGCCTCGCCCAAGAGGGGTATTAATAACTAATTGAACTAATCCTTTGGTAATTACATCATTTGCTGACAACTGGCTAGAGCTTGGGTCCGAATTTTTCCTTATCAACTCCGATGGCACGTTCTTTTCACTTAAAAATTTATTTGTACCAGATGTACTATAGATTTTAAAACCTAACTCATACATTTCCCGAGCTGCCCTCCAACCAGATCCTTTATCACGCTCAGATAATGATATAAATACAGCTCCGGATTTTGGTAGTGGTCCAAATGCTGCAGTTTGACTCTTAGCGAATGCTAGGCCAAAGTTACTTGCAATTCCCATCACTTCACCAGTTGATTTCATTTCTGGACCAAGGACTGGGTCAACACCTGTGCCATCGACTCTACGAAAACGATTAAATGGTAATACTGCTTCTTTTACAGAAACTCCATTGGCGTGGCCATCTCCTGAATCAGGTAAAACTTTTTCCCTGCGCAAACTATTAATCGTAATACCTGTTGTGATTAAGGCTCCAGCCTTTGCTAGTGCAATACCAGTTGCCTTAGCAACAAATGGGACTGTTCGAGAAGCTCGCGGATTTGCTTCTAATACATACAACCCCTTCGGGCTTCCGCTCATTGCAAATTGAATGTTTATTAATCCCCTAACACCTACATCTTTTGCAATTTTTTCAGTAGCTTCTCTGATTTGTAATATCTGCTCCTTTCCTAAAGAGATACTTGGGATTACACATGCAGAATCACCTGAATGAACTCCTGCCTCCTCTATATGTTCCATTACCCCAGCTAAATAAAGTTCCTCCCCATCAAATAAAGCATCTACGTCAATTTCAATTGCATCATCTAAAAACTTATCAATTAGTACTGGGCGATTAGGTGTGATCGCTGTTGCTTTTTCAATAAATCCTTTAAGAGTTTCCTCATCATAAACAATCTCCATTCCTCGCCCACCTAATACATATGAGGGCCGCACGAGAATTGGGTAGCCAATTTTGCTAGCAATCTGAGCAGCCTCACCATATGAGCTAGCCATTCCAAAATTTGGGGCACTCAAATTATTATTTTTTAAAATTTCACCAAATGCTCCGCGCTCCTCCGCTAAATCAATTGCATCTGGTGAGGTTCCTAATATTTTAATGCCAGCATCCATTAGTCCCCTTGCAAGTCCTAGTGGAGTTTGCCCACCAAGTTGAGCAATAACACCAAGTACTGGACCGGCCGCAGTTTCGGCGGCAATTACCTCTAATACATCTTCTAAGGTTAATGGTTCGAAATAAAGCCGATCAGATGTGTCGTAGTCAGTTGAAACAGTCTCAGGATTACAGTTAATCATGACCGTTTCATAGCCAGCTTTACGTAAGGCAAAGGAAGCATGAACGCAGGAATAATCAAATTCGACTCCTTGACCGATTCGATTTGGACCGCTTCCTAAAATAATTACAGCTTGTTTGGTACGAGGTAGAACTTCACTTTCTTCATCATATGCCGAGTAGTAATAAGGGGTAAGTGCTGCAAATTCTCCCGCGCAAGTATCAACTGTTTTATAAACTGGGTGAAGATTAAACGTATTTCTAGCAAGTAGTATCTCTGCTGCACTTACGTTTTTCAAATTCGCTATCTGTTGGTCAGAAAATCCCATCTTTTTTGCAGATCTAAGTAGCGACTTTGTTAGTTCACCAGAGGATGCGATCTCCATAGCCTCTTGATTAATTAGATTAATCTGTTCAAGAAACCAAGGATCGATCTTTGTCACTTCATATATATGCTCAATAGTAGCCCCAAGGTGCATTGCGAGTTGTAGTTGCTGCAACCTAAACTCCGTAGGGATAGCGATTTGCTTTATTAAAGTATCTAAATCACCACCAGTCCAAGTAAAGCTTGCGTCGGATTTCTCAAGCGAACGTAGGGCCTTCTGCAATGCTTCGGGGAAACTTCGCCCAATTGCCATTGCTTCACCAACACTTTTCATAGTCGTAGTTAAGCGGACATCAGCTTCTGGAAATTTTTCAAATGCAAATCTTGGTACTTTAACAACTACATAATCAAGGGAGGGTTCAAATGATGCTGGCGTTGATTTCGTAATATCATTTTCAATTTCATCTAGCGTATAGCCAATAGCTAATTTAGTCGCTATTTTTGCAATTGGAAAGCCTGTCGCTTTTGAAGCGAGGGCTGAAGATCTTGAAACTCTAGGATTCATCTCTATAACAATTATTCGACCATCTACTGGATTAACTGCGAATTGAATATTACAGCCACCAGTTGCAACACCAACTTCGCGAATAATTGCAATAGATAAGTCTCTAAGCTTTTGATACTCAACATCTGTAAGCGTCATAGCAGGTGCTACTGTTATTGAATCACCAGTATGAACTCCCATTGGGTCAATATTTTCAATGCTACAAACTATGACTACGTTATCTTTATGATCACGCATAACCTCTAGTTCATACTCTTTCCAGCCAATGATTGATTCTTCAAGTAATACTTCAGTCGTTGGGCTATGGCGCAAACCTGCTCCAGCAATTTGATTTAAATCCTGCTCATTAAAGGCAATTCCGGAACCTAATCCACCCATGGTAAATGATGGTCTCACTACAACCGGATAGTTAAGTTCCTTAACAGCTGCAATACAGTCATTCATTGTGTGACAAATCTTTGATTTTGCAGATTCACCTCCAATAAGTGCAACTATCTTTTTGAAAACTTCGCGATTCTCCCCACGCCTAATTGCCTCAACATCAGCTCCAATTAGCTTTGTTCCATATTTTTCAAATGAACCACGCTCATATAGGGCTATGGCTGCATTTAGTGCAGTCTGTCCCCCCAAAGTCGCGAGCACAGCGCTAGGGCGTTCTTTATCTAAAATCTTCTCAATAACCTCAGGTGTGATTGGTTCTATATAGGTAGCATCTGCAAACTCTGGATCAGTCATTATCGTTGCAGGATTTGAATTAATTAAAATGACTCTAATTCCTTCACTACGAAGTACTCGACAAGCCTGTGTTCCTGAATAATCAAATTCGCATGCTTGCCCTATAACAATTGGTCCGCTACCTATTACTAAAACGCTCTCAATAGATTTATCTCTGGGCATTTGATTCCTTTAAACCTATTTTGGGATTTTCCATTAGTTTTACGAATCTTTCAAATAGGTAGGCGGCATCATGTGGACCAGCAGCAGACTCCGGGTGATACTGAACCGAAAAAGCTGGTATTGAAATCATTTCAAGGCCTTCAACTACTGAATCATTTAGTGAAATATGACTTACTCTCCCACTTCCATAAACTGTATGAAATTCGCTCTCCCTAGGCGCAGCCACCGCAAAGCCGTGATTGTGGGATGTGATTTCTACTTTTCCAGTTATTAAGTCAATGACGGGTTGATTAATTCCCCGATGACCAAATGGTAATTTATAAGTTTCAAACCCTAAAGCCCTGCCTAAAATTTGATGACCAAAACAAATTCCAAAAAACGGAATCTCTTCTAATAGAACACTTCTAACTAACTCAACTACCTCAACCATTGCGGCTGGATCTCCTGGACCATTCGAAAGAAAAACTCCATCAACATTTAACTCTTTTATCTGATCTAAAGTCGTAGCAAGTGGCATGATATGAACTTGAATACCCAATCTTGCCATTGCCTTTGGTGTTGCAGATTTGATACCTAAATCGATTGCCGCAACTTTAAATCTAGTTTCAACTCCTTTTGGTGGGTTAATAACATATGACTGCTTTGTAGTTACATCTGCCGCTAGAAATGCTCCACTCATTGAAGCGGTTTTGCGCACCCGAACTACCATTTCTTCCTTTGAAAGCTTGGTATTACTAAAGATACCAACTTTCATTGCCCCTCGATCACGTAAATGCCTTGTGATTGCTCGGGTATCCACGCCTTGAATTCCAACCACATCGGAATCGATTAACTCTTGCTCAAGTGACTTTTCACTCCGCCAATTACTTGATATCGGTGATGGATTTCTAACTACAAATCCAGATACCCAAATCTTTTCAGACTCTTGATCATTTGTATTAACACCAGTGTTTCCTATATGTGGCGCAGTCATGATCACAACCTGTTTATGATAGGAAGGATCTGTTAATGTTTCTTGGTAGCCGGTCATACCAGTTGAAAACACTGCTTCACCAAATGTTTCACCCTCTTTTGCCCAAGATAAACCCTCAAAAATTCGGCCATCATCTAAAACAAGATAGGCGGGTGACTTCTTATCCATTGTTACCGACATTCATACTCATGACATTACCTGATTTCATACTGAACTTGCCGTTGTAAATAACATCGGAGATAACACCAGGAAGTGCCATTCCCTGAAAAGGTGTGTTTCTACTCTTTGATTTCATTTTATTTCTATCTACCTGCCAGTTAGAATTTGAGTCTAATAATAGTAAATTGGCAACACTGCCCTCTTTAATAACTTGACCCTGTGTTTTATAGCCTGCGATCTGCGCTGGCCGAATCGACATTCGATCAACTAGCTGTGGCCAATCTATCAACTTGCTTTCAATCATTGTCTTAATCACAACAGACAAAGAAGTTTCAAGACCAAGCATTCCAAAGGCCGCTGCCTGCCATTCACAATCTTTATGTTCCTCTGAGTGAGGTGCATGATCTGTTGCAATAATATCAATTACACCTTCTGCTAGCCCTTCTCTCAGTGCCATCACATCTTTTTGGGTTCGAAGAGGTGGATTAACTTTATAGATTGGATCATAATTTTCTACCAGCTCATCTGTTAAAAGTAGATGATGCGGTGTCACTTCAGCTGTAACTTGAATACCACGCTGCTTCGCCCAACGAATTAGTTCAACCCCACCTGCAGTCGTAACATGGCAGATATGTAATCTCGATTGCACATGTTCTGCTAGCAAGATATCTCTAGCAATAATTGCTTCCTCAGCTATTGCTGGCCATCCTGGTAAACCTATTCGCGCTGAAACACGGCCCTCATTCATTTGGGCATTTAATGTAAGTCTTGGCTCTTGTGCGTGTTGAGCAACTATTCCGTTATAAGTTTTTACATATTCTAAAGCTCTACGCATGATAAGAGGATCAGCAACGCAATTTCCATCATCACTAAATATTCTTACAGCTGCTATCGAATCAGCCATTGCACCAAGTTCGGCTAATTGCTCACCTTTAATACCCTTTGTAACAGCACCTATTGGATTTACATCGCACAAGCCAGCTTCTTTACCCAATCTATATATTTGTTCAACAACTCCAGCAGTATCAGCTACGGGATTGGTGTTAGCCATAGAAGATATTGCGGTGTATCCACCAGCAACTGCTGAGGTGCAACCAGACAAGACAGTTTCAGCATCTTCTCGCCCAGGTTCGCGCAGATGAGTATGAAGATCAACTAATCCTGGTAGCAACATTTTACCCGTTGCATCAATTGAGTCACCAGACTTACTACCACCAGTTTTACTAACTTTTGAAATCAAGTTATTTTGGATTTCAATATCAACCATACTTCCATCAGCTAATTTAGCATTTATGATTTTTCTCATTTACTACCCACCAATGCAGCGCCACCGAGCAGTTCATATAAAACGGCCATTCGAACCGAAACACCATTTTTCACCTGATCGACAATTACTGA
>SXGU01529208.1_pt1 | contig 11446 bp, 5 predicted proteins | sample 3174531 | NCBI WGS metagenome assembly SXGU01 (sample SAMN11356863, study PRJNA531348) | freshwater metagenome | isolation source: freshwater sample F1-140 | place: China: Fuxian Lake, Yuxi | collected 2017-12-25
ATGAGCAAGTGGCTGCAGGAAAAGCAGATGACCGCCTTCGAAGTCACCTACCAGGGCAAGAAAAAGAACCTGCAGGAGTGGGCCAAAGGCGTGTCGCTGCGTGACCGGGCGCGGCTGGGCGCGGACGAGCGCATCAACTTCCGCGATGTGGTGAACGTCATCTCTGGTCTGGTGCTTGGCCAGCGCTTCGTCGATCTCTCGCCGGAATACCCCACCTTCTCGGTGCTGGTCACCGAGGCCAACAGCAAGCAACTGATTGGCAATGCGCTGCGCGCTCTGGCCGGCGGCACTCGCACCAAGGATGCCAATGCCATTCTCGATGCGTTGGAGATGCTGGATGGCGACCGCGTCGACCCGGCCAACTCCCGCTATGCGCAGGAAGTACTGAACCGGCTCAAGGCCAAAGGCCACGGCCAGGTGCTCAACCGCAGCGAACTGCTGTCGGGTACCTCGGACGTCGAGTATTTCGTGCCGATCAAGTACCGGTTGGAACCCGACCTGCTGGTCACCGTGCTGGGCGGCCTCGTCTACTCCGGCGACATCGTGCTGGCGATCACCGGCGACAAGATCGACTCCGGCAAGATCACGCTGCTGGCCGAGCGTGGCCTGGAAGAGCTCAAGCAGTTCAAGCATGTCGAAGCGCCGAAGGAGATCAACCTCGCCGTTCTGCGGTCGTTGTTCGAACTGCTCGGCCTGTCACCCGGCTTGGCGCAACTGGTCACACAAGGGTCCGAGGAGCCGGTCAAGCAGCTTCTCGAAGCCGTCTCCAAGCTGGTCAGCCGTGTCCTGACGGCGGGTACCGATTTGCAAGGCAAGCTCACCTTTTGGGGCAAGCCACTGCTCACGGATGACGAAATCCGTGACTGGCGCACCCGCCTCGAAGCGCTCAAGACCTTCACCGAGGGGCTGACGCCATACAACACCGTCGGCAAACTCAAGAACCTGCGCATCGGGTCCGACGACATCGACGCCCAAAAGAAAAACCTTGAAGTCCTGGCCGCAGTCGAAAAGCTGCTGGAACTGGTGACGGAGCTGGGCAGCACAGCCGCTTACCTGTCGCAGGCCGAGATGGTGCTGTCCAGCGATCACGCGTGGGTCAAGCAGGCGCAGAGCGCACGCAAGGACATCCTGGACAAGCTCGCGCTGGACCGCAACGCGCAGCATGCCGACCAGAATCTCGCATACGGCCGGCAGACCTTGGCCCAGCTCAAGAAGGACTACCTCAACGCTTACATTGCCCAGCACAGCAAGGCTCGCTTGGGCGTGGCGGAGGACAAGACCAAGTCTGCGTTGCGCAAAGACACGCGCCTGGTGGCCATGCGGGCCCTGGCCGGCATTTCGCTGATGCCCACCAGCCAGCTCACCACCTTCGACGACAAGCTCGACAAGCTCAAGAGTTGCGCGTCCCTGGTGGAATCGGAGCTGGCTGCCAGCCCCTATTGCCCGCACTGCAACTTCCGGCCCGCCAATGAACAAGGCGACTTCCTGCCGGCAGCCAATGTACTCAAGCAACTGGATGAGGAACTGGACCGTCTGCTCGACGGCTGGCAGCAAACGCTGCTCGACAACCTGGACGACCCGATCATTCAAGCCAACCTTGACCTGCTGAAGGCATCCGCCCGCGAGCTGATCAAGAAATTTGTCGCATCGAAGAAACTGGCCGACCCCGTCACACCGGATTTCGTCAGCGCCGTGCAGGAAGCTCTGTCAGGTCTGGAGAAGATCGGCGTCAGCGGCGACGACATCAAGAACGCCTTGTTGCAGGGCGGTTCACCGGCCACACCGGACGATCTGCGCAAGCGGTTCGAAACCTTCCTGAATGACCGCTGCAAGGGCAAGGACGCCAGCAAGCTGCGGTTCGTGGTGGAGTGATAGATCGTCAGATGAACGCTAGCAACAGCAATGAAATATTTATGACATTCCCGCAACCACAGCTCGAGGCAGTTTTCTTGCGCAGACCGCAGCGGTTTTTAGCGGAAATGTCATTACCCAGAGGAAATGAGGAAGTTGTCTACTGTGCAAATTCAGGAGCCATGACTGGCTGCTTGACACCTGGCACGACAGCGATCCTTTGGGATAGCGCGGACCCTGAAAGGAAGCTTCGCTACACCTGGCGAGCAGTTGAGTTTGAAGGGAGTTGGATCGGTACCGATACGCATCTTGCCAACCGCATCGTTGAGGAAGCTTTAAGGCTGAAACTGGTGCCGGGCCTTGAGAGCTATTGCGCTCTCGCTCGTGAGCAGCTGCTAGAAGCAGGTTTTCGTGTGGACTTTGTGCTCACCGGGCCGCAAGGTGACTGCTTGGTCGAAGTGAAGAGCGCTACCGTAGTGAAAGATGGTTTGGCCCGTTTCCCTGACTCTGCCACGCCTAGAGGTGTAAAACACCTGAATGCGCTGAAAGGCCAGGCTTTAGCAGGAAAGCGCTCTGTCCTGCTTTTTCTTATTCAACGAGCTGATGCGCACAGTTTCGTGGTCAGCAACTCCCACGATCCGGCCTATGCCGAGGCCTTCGATGAAGCCGTTGCCTCCGGCGTTGAGGTCATCGCCCTAGCGGTTGAAGTCAGCCCCGCAGGCTTTGGCATACCCAAAACGATTCCCTACGCCCACGAATCAATGGCGTCGATGAACACAAATAACTGAATCTAGGAAATAGCTCTCATGAATGATTTTTTTACCAAGCAAAGCAAACTGACAGGACCGGTTGAATGTTTCGGCCAGACTTTTTCTAACGACGAAGCACGCCGTCAATATTTTTTAAAGTTATTAGCCGAGAAATTAAAAGACCCGGACTTTCGTAAGACCGAAGGCTTTCCGCAGGGCACAGATGAAGCCATCCTAGCGATGTCGGACCCGCCGTACTACACCGCGTGCCCGAATCCTTTCCTTGAAGACTTCGTGAGCCACTATGGCAAGCCTTACGACCCGAGTGCGAAGTACAGCCGCGAGCCTCAGACCATCGATGTGTCGGTCGGCAAGACGGATGCTCTCTACAAAGCACATTCATATCACACCAAAGTGCCGCACTTGGCCATCGTGCCATCGATCCTGCACTACACCGAACCTGGCGACATCGTTTTGGATGGTTTTGGCGGCTCGGGGATGACAGGTGTTGCAGCGCAGTGGTGTGGCTTAGCATCAGGGACCTACCGGCATGAACTGGAGATGGAGTGGAAGAAGCAAGGCAAGCCGGCGCCGAAGTGGGGTGCGCGACGGGTCATCCTGAATGATCTATCTCCAGCAGCCACCTTCATCGCTGCAAATTACAACCTGCCGTTCGACGTCGAATATTTTGCCAAAGCTGGAAAACAATTGCTCAAAGAAGTGGAAGATGAGCTTGGTTGGATGTACGAGACGCTGCATACGGACGGCAAAACCAAAGGTAGGATAGATTTCACTGTCTGGAGTGAAGTGTTTACATGCCCACACTGTGCAAGTGAAGTGAATTTTATGGACGAAGCTTTAGACAATGAAAGCAAACGTGTCAAAGAAACATTTCCATGCCCTAACTGCAGCGCTGACTTGAATAAGGATAATCTTGATCGCGTCCTTGAGTCGCGATTAGATACTTCTTCAGGAAAGTCGTGGAAACGGGTCAAATTCCGCCCGTCACTGATTTCGTATGTGGCCGGTGGGGTTCGTTACGAAAAACAGCCTGATCAAAACGACTTGGCGATACTGGCGAAGATTGATGCACTCCCTTTGCCACCGGAAATGCCAACCGTTCGATTTCCAATCGAGCAGATGTATCACGGTTCACGGATAGATCCGAAGGGGTTCTCGCATGTTCACCACATGTTTTTTCATCGTGCAGGTCAATCTCTTTGTGCGCTTTGGCGTAAAGCGAAAGCTCAGCCTGACAACCGAACTCGCTTAGCTTTACAGTTTTTTGTTGAGCAAGCGATTACAAGCTTGAATGTGCAAAATCGTTACGGCCCTCACAGGTATTCTCAAAGCAATGGTGCTATGCCGCTTGTCTACTACGTGCCTTCGCAAATTTCAGAAGTATCCCCATGGTACGTTCTTTCAGGGAAGTTAGATCGGCTTACCAAAACGTTTAGTAGCTTCAAGACTAGTGCTGGATGGGCCGCAATCAATACAGGCACTGCAGCAACCTTGTCGGTATTAGATAACAGCATCGACTACGTTTTTACTGATCCGCCATTTGGCGAAAACATCTTTTACGCAGACTTAAATTTCATTGTTGAGTCTTGGCACCGCGTGACTACTGACTCAAGTCCAGAAGCTATCGTCGATAAATTTAAGAAAAAGGCGCTACCGGAATATCAACATCTAATGCAGAGTTGCTTTGCAGAATACTATCGAGTTCTTAAGCCGGGGCGATGGATGACCGTAGTGTTTTCCAACAGCAAGGCGGCAGTGTGGAATGCGATCCAAGTGGCTCTGCAACAGGCTGGTTTTGTGGTTGCTGAGGTGACTGCGCTAGACAAAGTACAAGGCAGTTATCGCCAAGTGACATCGACAACAGCTGTTAAGCAGGATCTGATCATCTCGGCTTACAAGCCTAATGGCGGACTGGAAGATCGCTTTAATCGCACTGGTGCGACTGCTGACTCGGCATGGTACTTTGTACAGACACATCTTAAACAACTCCCTGCGGTAAAAGTCACAAAGGGAGATTTTCCTGAGTTGTTGAATATTGTCGAGCGCGACCCTCGTCGTATTTACGATCGCATGGCGTCTTGGTTTATCCGCCATGGCGCGATGGTGCCGATCTCGACGCCGGAGTTTTTGGGAGAACTGCCGGTCCGTTTCCGTGAGATGGACGGCATGGTGTTCCTGCCCGACCAACTGGTGGAGTACGAAAAGGCGCGGTCGCGCATACCGCAGGTGAAGCAAGCAGAGTTGTTCGTTTCTGATGAGCGCAGTGCCATCGACTGGCTGACCAACTTCCTGCTCAAGCGCCCATCAACTCGGTCGGAGATTCACCCCGAGTACATCCCGCAGATCGGTTCGGCCAAGCGCAAGGGCGAGATCATTCCGGAGTTGGACCAGCTGCTTGAGGACAACTTCTTGCGCTACGACGGTACCGGCGAGGTGCCGAGCCAAATCCACAGCTACCTCTCGACCAACCACAAGGATCTGCGCGGGCTGGAGAAGAACAGTCCAGCGCTGGTGGCCAAGGCGAAAGATCGCTGGTACGTACCCGACCCGAACAAGGCGCAAGACTTGGAGAAGAAGCGCGAGAAATCGCTGCTTAAGGAGTTCGAGACCTACAAGACATTCACGGGTCGCAAGATCAAAGAATCTCGCCTTGAAGTTCTGCGTGCTGGATTCCGGTCGGCATGGGGTAGCAAGGACTACGGGACGATCATCAGCGTCGCCAACAAGCTGCCAGAAGAAACACTGCAAGAGGACGAAAAACTGCTGCTTTGGTACGACCAGGCATTAACGCGAATGGAGGACGGACAATGAGCAAGATCACGAACATCAAGTTAGACAATTTCACTTCATTCGCTGGGCTGGATCAGCCATTCTCAATCGGCGTAAATGTCATCATTGGCGCCAACGGTACGGGCAAAACTCACTTGCTCAAGGTGCTGTATGCGGCCTGCGCGATAACGGTGGGCGAGGACAAGGAAAAGAGCTTTTCACTCAAATTGCGTAACGTATTCAATCCTTATGAGGGACGAATCGGACGTCTATCTCGCAGGCAATCGACCAGCGTCAGAACCAAGGCCACCGTCACGCGTGAAGGCGGCGCGAAGCTGTCGGCAGAATTCTCCAACCACACGAATAAATTCGATGACGTGAAGGTGATCGGTGAAACAGCATGGAAAAAAGAAGAACTGGCTAGCGCCTATATTCCTGTCAAGGAAATGTTGGCACATGCGCCGGGCTTTTTAGCTACCGCAGCCAAGCGTGAAATCGCGTTTGAAGAGGTGTATGTGGACATCATCAAGCGAGCCTTTCTGCCCAAGCTCATGGGCCCGATCGACAAGGATCGCCAGCGCTTGCTCACCGCTTTGCAGAAGGCCATTGACGGCAAAGTCGTCGCCAAGGGTGAACATTTCTTTCTCAAGAACAAGCAGGGAGATCTGGAATTCACCCTGCTTGCTGAAGGGATGCGGAAGCTAGCCCTGATTTGGCTGCTAATTCAGAACGGAACCTTGCTCTCTGGTTCGGTGCTGTTTTGGGATGAACCCGAGGCCAACCTGAATCCAGCCCTGATGGGCGAGGTGGTCGAGGTTGTTCTGGAATTACACCGCTTGGGTGTGCAAGTATTTTTGACGACGCACAATTATGTGCTGCTCAAGGAATTTGATCTGCGCAAGCAGAAAGACGATCAGATTCGCTATATCTCGTTGTTCCGCGATGCCTCGGAAGCGGTGACGGCCAAGGCGAGCGATAGCTATCTGGGTGTTGATCCGAATGCGATTGCCGCAACGTTCAGCGATCTTTACGACCGCGAACTCAAGCGCAGCCTGGGAGGCATCAAACCATGACGGTGCTTGCGGAAGACGATTTGCAGATCACCTTACCGGCCGGCGTAGTTGGCCGAAAGTTTGATGATGAGACTAGCCATGGTCTGAGCCACTGCATGAAGGCTGTGGATTTCATCGTCGAGATGGATGACCGTGTTTTGTTCGTCGAGTTTAAGGACCCAGAGAATCCGAGCGCAAAGATTAAAGACAGCGCAGCATTCATTAAGAAGTTTCTGAGCGGGGCGATTGATAGTGACCTAAAAACCAAATATCGCGACTCGTGGCTTTATGAGTTGGCAGAAGGTCGAGCCAAGAAGCCCATTTACTATCTGGTGCTGATGGGAGCAAGTTCGCTATCCGAAGCCGAGCTTTTGGCCCGTACAGATGCATTGAAGCGCCAAATACCCGTGGCAGGCCCGGGTGATCGGCCTTGGAAAAAGCCGTTTGTGGCCGGATGTGCTGTTATGAACCTTGCCGCATGGAATAAAGCCTTGCCCCACATTCCTGTTAGTCGGGTCGGCGTATGAAACTGGATGTAGGCGCGTGGTGCTGGCACGCGCGCCATGCTGCGCCTTGCCGCGTGGTGGACAGGCAGGACATGTGGGGCGAAACCGCCTACCGCGTGTGGTTGCCCACCAAGAATGCTGTCGTGCGTGCGCGGTCGCAGGACTTGGCCACACTCGACAGCGTTCAGCCAACGGTTGCGCATATTCTCCATTCCGCAGCGGCGGCCAAACTGCTGGATGCCTTGGAGGACAACCTGCTGCTGGCACCCATCCAGTCCAGCGTGGTGCCGTTGCCACACCAGCTTTACGCACTGAATCGCGCCATGAGCCAGCACCGCATTCGCTACTTGCTGGCGGATGAGGTGGGCCTAGGTAAGACCATCGAGGCCGGGTTGATCCTGCGCGAACTGAAGTTGCGTGGACAGGCCCGCCGCGTGCTGGTGGTGGCGCCCAAGGGGCTGGTGCGACAGTGGCAGGCCGAGATGCGACTGCACTTCGGTGAGAAGCTGCAGTTCGTTGACCCGGCGGAACTGGCCGCCTTCCGGCAATGGCGAGTGAACGCAAATTCGGATGAGGAAAATCTCTGGCGGCTGCACGACCAGGTGATCTGCTCACTGGACTCGGTCAAACCGATCGAAGGCCGCAAGGGCTGGAGTCTGGAGCAACTGAACAACTACAACCGCGAGCGGTTCGAGGATTTGATTTCGGCGTCGTGGGATCTGGTGATCATCGACGAGTCGCACCGCATGGGCGGCAGCACTGACCAGGTGGCACGTTATAAGCTGGGTGCTGCGCTGGCCGAAGCCGCGCCCTATTTGCTGCTGCTGTCAGCCACGCCCCACCAGGGCAAGACTGACCAGTTTTTGCGTCTGATGCAGTTGATTGACCGCGAATCCTTTCCCGATGAAGGCAGCGTCAGCCGCGATCGGGTGCGGCCGTTCGTCATTCGCACGGAAAAGCGCAATTCGATCGACGCGGAGGGGCAACCGCTATTCAAGCCCCGTGTGACCCGGCTCCAGGCTGTGGCGTGGCAAGACCGGCACGGTGCCCAGCAGCGTTTGTATGAGGCGGTAACCGACTACGTGCGCCATGGCTACAACCAGGCCTTGGTCGCCAAGCAGCGGCACATCGGGTTCTTGATGATCCTGATGCAGCGGCTGGTGACCTCCAGCACAGCCGCCATTCGAACCACGCTGGAGAAACGGCAGGCGTTGCTCAACGAGCCCCAGCCGCAGGCATCGCTCTTTGATTCGACAGAGGCGGACGAGTGGGCCGAACTGGATGGCCAGAGCCAAGTGGACATTGCAGTGCAGACCTCGGGCTGGGCGCAAGAGAAAGCCGAGGTTGATCTGCTGCTGAACCTGGCCCGGGAAACCGAAGCACAAGGCACGGACGCGAAGGCCGAAGCCCTGCTGGAGCTGATCTACAAGCTGCAGCAGGAAGAGAACGACCCGACCATGAAGGTCTTGATCTTCACAGAGTTTGTGCCGACGCAGGCCATGCTGGCGGGTTTTCTGGAAAGCCGTGGCTTCTCGGTGGCTCTGCTTAACGGCAGCATGGATCTGGACACGCGTGCCAAGGCGCAACAGGCTTTCTCGAGTGCTGTTCGAATTCTGGTCTCGACCGATGCTGGCGGTGAGGGCCTGAACCTGCAGTTCTGCCATGTCATCGTCAACTTCGACATGCCGTGGAACCCAATGCGCATCGAGCAGCGCATTGGTCGCGTGGACCGTATCGGGCAGCGCCATGTGGTGCGTGCCATCAATTTCGTGCTTGAAGACACGGTCGAACACCGCGTTCGCCAGGTACTGGAGACGAAGCTTGAAGTCATTGCTCAGGAATTCGGCGTCGACAAGGCCTCCGATGTGATGGACTCGGTCGAGGCGGAGGCGATGTTCGACGAGGTCTTCGTGCAGGGCCTGCAAGACCCCGCTTCGATCGACAAGGCTTGCGACGCTGTGCTCAATCAGGTTCGCGACAAGGTGGCAGACGAACGCAAGAACAGCGACCTGCTGGCCGATGCCCATGCGCTGGATGCCGACGACGCCCGCAAATGGCGCGACCATCCGGCGCAGTTTTGGCTGGAACGCGCCATCACCTCCGGTTTGCCGGCGCGTGGTGGCAGCGCCGTGAAGATGGGCGACGCCTGGCGCGTGAAATGGGTGGACGGCAGCGAGTCGGCCAAGGTTTGCTTTGACGCCAGAACGGCGGAGCAGCACCCGGATATGGAGTGGGTCACTTTGGAGGATCCTCGAGCCCGAGCGGTGATCGGCGAGCTGTCTCGCTGTGTGGCTGGGCAGACCGTGCCTGTGGTCAAGATTGCTGGCCTGCCAGAGGCTGTACAAGGTGTCTGGTCATTGTGGGAAATCAGTCTCTCCGCTGAAGGTCACAGCCGAAAGCGCTTCCTGCCGGTGTTCATCAACGAGGAAGGCCGGCCCTTCGTGCCGACCGCCAAGCGCGTCTGGGATCTGCTGCTGACTGAAACCGTAGACGTGCATGCCGTTACGGGTGCCGAGGAGTCGGTGAAATGGTTCGAGGCATCGCATGCGGCTGCCAGCGCCCAGGGTGAACGGATCTTCACGGAACTGCTGACCGAACACCGCGCCAGGCTGAAGGAAGAGCGCGAGCGTGCGGTGTATGCCTTTGAGGCACGAAGCCAGGCCATCGGCCGGATCGGCCTGCCCGCCGTGCGCGAGCACCGGCGTAAGCGACTGCAACAAGAACACGATGTGCGCATGGCAGCCCTGGACGACATGGAGGCCAGCGTGCCGGATTTGAATGCCGTGATGATGGTGCGCGTCGGAGGCGATGTGATGTCCGGAGGATAGGTGGGATGAGCCAGTGGTCAGAACGCATTCTCAGCCACTTCACGGCCGATCTCACCCGGCTGTGGGTGGCATGCGACCCCGACGATGTGCTGCTGGACGAAAAGCTTTTGTCAGAACTGCGCAGTCGGGGCTTCGAGGTCATGCTGTACGAAGACCCATTCGTCTTTCGGGCGGAATACGAGGAACGCTATCGTGCAGCTTGGGATCGCGGTGAGGCGGGGCCAGCGCCTTCGCTGGTTCTGCATCTGCGCAGCGCCGACGCGAATGCGTTGCCATGGGACATCGTGCACCACGGACGTGTGGTTCGATTGAGCCTTGCGGAACTTTTCCCCAGGCTGGCATACAGCGCGGTACAGCAGGTCGAGCCGGAACAGTTTGCCGGACTGTTTCATGCCCACCAGACCGAATTGCAGTCAGCGCGCGGCGAGAACGAGTCCAAGGACTTCATTCTCGAGCACGTCTACCAACTGACGCCGAGATCCATTCGCAACCCGGTTGACCTCTGGCGCGAGCTGCTGCGCATGCACTTCGCCAACCGCTCGTTGCCACCCCTGTTTGCCCAGCACGCGGCAAGCATCATCCAGGGCAAGGGACTGTTCCCGGACCTTCCCGTTGCCACATGGCTGGCATCCAACAGCGCGCTGCTTCGTGTGGTGCAAGATGCGTGGTATCGCTACCTGACGACCCTGGGGCTTGATGGCACGCGCACGGGCGAACCGTCACCGACAAACTACCTCGCCAAGATCGAGATTCCGTTCGACCACTCCGATGTGCAGGTGCTGGTCGATTCCATGTTTCTCGACGGCAGCTTGCATCCGTTGGCGGTGCATAGCGTCCCGGCCGGGATGCCGAGTTGGATCAAGGCCGGCATTGTTCAGGACCCGGCGGCATTGCAGGCCTTGGTGCTCAAAGGCATCGATGGCCTGATCGAGACGACGCCAACGGCGGCCTCTTCGCACAAGGACTGGAGCGAGTTCGCCAAGCGCTACGGTGAGATCCTGGCCCGCACGCATGGTTTGCTAGGCACGGAAGGTAGCGAACATCTGCCGGTGATTCGGAAACGGATCAAGACCTTACAGGCACAATCAGACGAGGGACTGCGAGCCTGGGTCGCAGCCAAGCATTACGCCGACCTGATTCTGCAGCCGGTGACCAAAGGCCCAGTGATGGTGCACCATGTGCCGCGCTTCTTGCGCCATCGGCGGTCCGCAGGGGAAACCAAGGTCGCTCTGCTGGTCTTCGATGGGCTGGCCTTCGACCAGTGGGTGCAGATCCGTGAGCGTCTGATTGCCACCACAAAACGCTTCGCGTTCGACGAAGGAACCGCGTTTGCATGGCTGCCGAGCGTGACATCGGTGTCGCGCCAGGCGCTGTTCTCGGGTCTGAAGCCGCGTGAGTTCGACGACTCCATCGACAGGACGGACAAGGAGGAATCCTTGTGGAAGACGTTCTGGCAGAACGAAGGCGTCAACTCGAATGAGGTGATGTATCGACGCTCGCTGCGCCAGATTGATCAACTGGATGTGCTTGAGGCGGACTTAAACGACCGGCGCCCGAAGGTGGTGGGCTTGGTCATCGATGAGGTGGACGATCGGCTCCACAAGGAGCGATCCAAGAAGGACGTGGCGATGTGGATCGGCAACTGGTTGACGACCGGTTTCGTCGACCGG